>Ga0308309_10001669_pt1 | contig 13158 bp, 6 predicted proteins | sample HubBroMetageWFT5_FD_192491 | JGI IMG/M metagenome (GOLD analysis project Ga0308309, IMG submission 192491) | Warmed and freeze-thawed soil microbial communities from the Hubbard Brook experimental Forest, New Hampshire - Hubbard Brook CCASE Soil... | ecosystem: Environmental > Terrestrial > Soil...
CGGGCGGCCGAGCGCTTCGGTCGCCGTAGCTTCCAGCTTGGGACGGAAACTATTCACGTTGATGATGAAGGGAAGCGCGACGAGGATTACGACGAGTATAGCAACAACGATAGCGAGAACTTTGAGGATGCGTTTCATACCGGTTCCTGCCTTCCGAAAAGCTGCGAGGTTACCAAATAGGACGGACGGGAGACATGCAGGCCCGTGAACCCAGAACTTGAGGTCCAACAGTTTATCAAAAAAGCAATGTCCCTACCTGGGCTGTTGGCTTAGCTCGGGACTTGGGATGGTGCCGCCCTCGAGTTCTTTTTCGCGCTTGTCGCGGTGAGCGCTACTGAGAGCGACTGAGGTCTCAAGTTCCTTCTTGCCTTCTTCTTTTCTTCCCATACGGACGAGGATTTGCCCGCGAAGATAGTGGATGCGCGATGATTCCGGATCGAGCTTGGCGGCGACTCGCAGCTCGGCAAGCGCCTTCTCATATTGTTCGGTGCGCTGGAACACCTGCGCCAGTCCGAGATGCGCCGTCAGCAGGCGTGAGTCCAGGTGTAGCGCCTTGGCGTAGGCCTTTTCCGCTTCTGCATCGTTTCCCATGAGGAAGTAGACTTTGCCGAGCTCATCGTAGTTGTAGGCGACGTCGGGCTCGAGCGCAATGTCCTTCAGGAATTCGGCTTTGGCCTGCTCGTAGTCGCCCGTCTTGGAGTACAGCATGCCCAGATTGAAGTGGACGTAGGGTAGTTTCGGATCGGCGGCGGCTGCGGCGCTCAGTTCCTTCCTGGCATCGTCGTAGGCTTCTAGATTCAGCATGGCCTTGCCAAGCAGTAGATGGACTTCGGCGGAATCGCCGCCAACCTCGGCCAAGCGCGCGAGCGCGCGATCCCCGAGATCTTTCCGGTCGGCTTTGTCCGCCGCGATCGACAGGACATAGAGGTAATTCAGGTCGCGAGACTGCTGGTCCCATAGTGGCTCGAGCGTGTCGGTCGCTTCGACGTAACGGTTGGTGAAGAAATAGCACTGACCCAGCAGGTAACGCGCCTGGAGCGAGTCGGGCTGACTCTTCAATGCCGATTCGAACGGAGGGATGGCGTGCCAGAAATCATTTTGCCGGTAATACGCCAGTCCGAGGTTGAGCTGGATCCCGGCCATCGTGGGCGCAAGTTTTTCCGCCTTGTGAAAATTTTCGAGCGCCACCGGCCACTGCTGACGCCGCATGGCGATCACGCCCAGGTTGATATACGCGCTAACAGCTTTCGGATCGATGGCCAGGCCCTGACGAAAACTGTGTTCGGCAACGTCCAGATCGCCCCGAGCCAACGCGTCTTCCCCGCGGGCAAAGAACGGCCGCGGGTCCGGCTTTGCAGGGGCACTCGTTGCGGCTGGTGTTGACTGCGCAAGCGCGAGATTCGGCGTGCCGCAAGCGAGGAACGCACTCACGGCTGCAATCAGGACCCGAGCCATCGCGATTCTTGACAGTGCTTGCACTCTGCTGTAGTGTCCGCCAACGTCGAGGTGAGATCAAGGCCGGCGGAGGGGTTGGTATCCTGCTGTAGTTGAAATCCCTGTTGCTAGCCGCTTCCAGCTCAAAGCGTTGCCGCGCTTCAGGCGAAAGGACTAGATGGTTACTATCCGTGACGTAGCCAAGGAGAGCGGGTTCTCCTCGACAACGGTCTCCATCGTTTTAAACAACGCGCCGCTGGCACGCTACATTCCTGCCACCACCAAGAAACGCATCGAACGGGCAGCGAAGAAACTCGGCTACCGGCCGAACCTGTTTGCCCGCTCGCTGCGCAGCAAACGCAGCCACACGGTCGGGGTGATGGTGTTCGACATGACCGACCCGTTCTGCACGCTGGTGCTGCGGGGCATTGAAAACTCGCTGTATCAGTCGTCGTTCCTGCCGATTCTGACCGACGTTCACAATGAACGCAGCCGCTTCGAGCGCTATCTCGAGATGTTGCTCGACCGCCGCGTCGAGGGCCTGATTGTCGTTGCCAACTGGCTCACGCTAGACATCAACCTGCTCGCCGATCTGGAAAAGAGCAGCGTGCCCACGGCCATCATTGGCTGCGAACTGAACACCGACCAGGTCAGCTCCGTGATTGTCGACAACGAACTCGGCGGCCACCTTGCGGTTGAGCATCTGCACGCGCTCGGCCACCGCAAGATTGCGTTCATCCGCGGACCCAAGGGACTGACCGACAGTAGTCCCCGATGGAAGGGAGTACGCAGCTTCGCCAAGTCGAGCGGCCTAGAATTGGACCCCCGTCTGATTCTCGATTTGCCCGAGTCGCGAGAACCCGGGACGAGCTTTGAAGCCGGTTACAAATTGACCGAAGAATTGCTGAAACAGAAGCGTCCGTTTAGTGCGATCATGGCCTTCGACGACCTGACCGCCTTCGGCACCATTCGCGCTCTGGCCAAGGCAGGAATCCGTGTCCCCGAGCAGTGTTCGGTGATCGGATTCGATGATGTGGCAACGAGCAGCATCTACACGCCACCGTTGACCACAATCCGGCAACCACTGGAAGCCATGGGAGGCACTGCCGTGGGCATCATGGTTGACGGCATCACGGCGGTGCTGGAAAAACGGGAAACCTCGGCATTTCATCGCAAAGTTGTGCCGGAACTGGTCGTCCGGGAATCGACCCGCAGTCTTTTGTAGCGGCCAGGTTCCCCGGCGGAACGATTTTTCGCTTGACAGTGAGTTCGGTATAACAGCACTATTCATACGTTTTAATAAAAGGTTTCATGGGGACTGGAGGCCAGCACGTGGGGTGCTGATCGCCGCCGGTGGGTTTAGCGCAAGGGCGGTTTCCGCCGCATACGGGGTGCAACGTGAAATCCAGACTCGCGTTCCTGATTCTGCTTCTATCTCTTCTGTTTCTAGCAAACACTCTAGTGGCGCAGGATACGGCGTCGATTACCGGTACCGTCACTGATCCGACGGGTGCAGCGGTTGCCGGCGCCGCCGTGACTCTTGCGAGTGCGGATCGAGCCGACCAGCGCAACGCCACGACAAACACCTCAGGTGACTACCTTTTTGCTGTGGTGGCTCCTGGAACATACAACTTGACTGTTACGGCGGCGGGTTTCAAGAAGTTCGAAGCCAAGTCAGTTGCGTTGCGCGTCGCGACGAAATCCCGCGTTGACGTCGCGCTGCAGGTCGGCGCGGCAACTTCGGAGATCACCGTAGAAGGCAGCGAGATAGCGCAGGTGGAAACGCAGTCCTCAGATCTGGGCAACACCGTCGGCGGGAAGGAAATCACGCAGCTTGAACTGAACGGACGCGATTTCACTCAACTCTTGACGCTTTCGGCTGGCGTGAGCAACCAGTCCGGCTCTGATGAAGGCGGGCAGGGCGCCTCCACCGTCGCCTTCAGCATTAACGGTGGCCGCACCGAATACAACAACTTCGAAGTCGACGGTGGCGATACGCTGGATAACGGCAGCAACACCACCATCAACGTTTATCCAAGTATCGACGCGATTTCTGAATTCAAGGTGCTCTCGTCGAACTACGGCGCACAGTACGGTAAGAACGGCTCCGGTTCGGTCGAGGTGGAGACCAAGTCGGGTACGTCTTCATTGCACGGCGACGTATATGAATTCATCCGCAACGACGCCTTCAACGCCACGCAGTTCGGTTTTTTGTCGGTCCCTGAATATAAGAAGCACGACTTCGGCTTCACCATTGGCGGCCCGGTTTTCATTCCGCGCGTCTACAACACCAATAAGCAGAAGACGTTCTTCTTCTGGTCGGAAGAATGGCGGCGCGAACTGGTGCCTGCGACGAGCTTCTTTTCGACGACGACCGTTCCGACCATGAACAACCGCATGGGGGATTTCAGCGACCAATGTCCGGCCGTCCCTCCTGCGGGCTCCACGCTCGAATGTCCAACTATTCCGCAGTTCATCAACGGCCAGCCCACGGGAGCAGCCCCCAACACGCACTTCCAGAATAACCAGGTGCCCATCGAGAATGCTGCGATCGCGACCGCGCTGACTGCCTTGATTCCGCAACCCAACGTCTCCTCGGGCCTCATTCCCGGAGTGAACGACCAGTGGTACCTGCCTCCCACGCTGCCCACTCACTGGCGCCAGGAGTTGTTCAAGATCGATCACAACATCAGCGACAAGGTCCGAGCTAACTTCCGCTATATTCACGATTCATGGGACCAGCAATATCCGGTTCCATTGTGGACGGACGGAACTACGTTCCCGACGGTGCAGACGGCCTTCAGCAACCCTGGCGTCAGCATGGTAGCCCGCCTCACAGCATCAGTCTCTCCTACGCTGCTCAACGAATTCGTGGCCAGCTACACGACCGACCACATCTCGACGAAATTAACGGGTCCCTGGCAGCGCGGTAACTGCTGCGGGAACCTTGGACTGTTCGACAACGGCTTCGGGTTTGGCCAGCCGAGGGTTCCGGGCGTAAGCCTCACCGACACACAGTACAGCTTTGCTGAAGACCCCGGATATGTTCCGAATGGGCCTTTGAATTCGAATCCGACCGTCACCATCCGCGACAACGTCACCAAAATCGTCGGTTCGCACAATCTCCAGTTCGGCATTTATTTCGCCAACGCGCACAAGAACGAACTTCCACAACCACCTACCGCTGCGAACGGTCTGGCGAGTTTTGCAGACAACGCGAACGGAAGCATCAATTCAACCGGGAATGCCTATGCCGACCTGTTGCTGGGCAACGTCAGCAATTTCACCCAGCAGCAGGCGCAGCTCAAGATGCACAACTTTTACAAGATTTGGGAGCCTTTCGTTCAGGACGATTGGCGAGTCAGCAAGCGCCTGACCCTGAATCTCGGTATACGCTTCAGTTTCTTTGGCACATATCGAGAGCTGAACAATCTCGCGTTCAACTTTGATCCGCGCTTCTACGTGCCCGGCAACAGTGGAGTGGATCCAAGTACGGGCAACGCATTCTTCGCGCCCTCCACCACCAATCCGTTTAATGGGTGGGTGCAGTGCGGCGTTACTCCCGGAGTCCCCTCAGGTTGCATGACTAACCATTGGTGGAACCCCGCGCCCCGGATCGGCTTCGCCTACGATGTGCTTGGCGACGGGAAGTGGGCCCTTCGTGGCGGTTACGGAATCTTCTATGAACACATGAATGGCAACGAGTCGAATACCGACTTGCTGGAGCCGTTCAACAACAAGACTCAGACGACCAGCGTCATCAATATCTCCGGCTATGCGAACCTCAATCCCAGCCTGCTGGTCGGGGGTTCTCCGCCGATTGTGGTTGCATCAATTCCGAGCAAGGCAACATGGCCTTATGTGCAACAGTGGCACCTCGACCTGCAGCACGATCTGGGGAGAGGGACGGTGGCTACCGTTTCGTATGTCGGCAGCTCGGGTATCCATCTGACCCGCGCGTATGCGATGAACCAGATTCTCCCAGTGCCCCTGAGCCAGAATCCATACGGACCGGCGCAGGTCATCACGCCCGACGACTGTAACTCAGTCAGCATCGGTGCCGACCTACAGGCCACTGCCACTGCGAATGTGGATACAACCAACCCCGTTACGACAACCGGATCCTGGGCCAACAACCTGGCGGTTGCCTGCGGCCATGACCCGAATCCGTATCGGCCCTTTCTTGGTTTTGGCGCGGTCGGTCGCAAGGACCAGACCGGATCGTCCATCTACCATGGGCTGCAGGTCGGGGTGCGACGCAACGTGGGTGCGCTGCAATTGAATTTTGCGTACACCTACAGTCACTCGATCGACGACTCCTCGTCGGCCAACGATGCCGGCTTACTGAACACTTACGCTTTGAACACGCTGCGTGCCAGCTCCAACTTCGACCAGCGCCACAACCTGACGATTGGCTACGTTTACGATCTGCCCTTCTTGCGAGGGAAAAGCCTCAGGGACAAACTGTTGGGAGGCTGGCAATGGTCGGGTATTACCACGCTCCAGAGCGGTACACCCTTCAGCGTTTACAACCAGGGTGGCGCCGATGGAACCGCACCCGGGGACAACGCCGGGGTGGGCAATCTTGCCTCGCCGATCGGCAATCTAGGTAGCCTGACCGCGGGTTCCTACCCGGATCTAGTCGAAAACCCGAAAGCCGGTGTGGTGAATACGCCATCTAACGGTTTCTTTGGTCCCCTCCTGTATAACCCCGCCGCATTCGTTGCTCCGCGCGGCCTTACTTTTGGCAGTTCGCCCAGGAATCTTCTCAACAATCCCTGGCGGACGAATTTCGATATGGCATTGATCAAGCATTTCACCATCACCGAGAGCAAGTACTTTGAATTCCGTGCTGAGGCTTTCAACATCTTCAACCACACCGAGTTCAATACCCTAGGTGGCGACGGCGGATCACAAGGGTCGAATTCGGGAGCCGGGAACTCCGACAGCGTGATTGGTTGCTACGACTCCAACAACGTGGCCTGCACGAACACCGTAAATCTGTTCCGCGCAGGAGCCGCCCACGAGCCAAGGATTCTTCAGCTAGCGCTGAAGTTCTTCTTCTGAAGGTCAATTACGAAACAACAACCTCCCGGCAACCCAATAATGCCGGGAGGTCGTTTTGTGGCCGAAAGTTGCAGCAGCTCGACGAGGCCGAGGACTAATCCCCAACCCCTACCTCACGCCGAACGCCACCCCGCACCGCGGCGAACCCACGCTCCAGATCGGCGACCAAATCCTCGACGTGTTCGATGCCCATCGATAGGCGGACCATCTGCTCGGTTACGCCCATCTTCTGACGTTCTTCGGCGCGGATCATGGCATGCGACGTAATGACGGGGATCGTTACCAGCGACTCGACGCCGCCCAGGCTGGGGGCCAGCGTGAAAAGCTGCAGGGCTTCGGCGAAGTGGCAGGCGTCCTCTCCGGTGCCGTCGACTTCGAAGCTCAGGACGCCGCCACCGCCGCGCATCTGCTCCATGGCCAGAGCCTGCTGCGGGTGTCCATCGAGAAAGGGATAACTGACACTGCGCACCTCGGGATGCGCTTTCAGGAATTGCGCGACCTGCAATGCGTTCTCGTTCTGCCGCTGCACCCGCACGGCGAGGGTTTTGATGCCTCGCAACAGCAGCCAGGCCGCGTGCGGGTCCATGTTGCATCCAAGCGTGGTGCGGGTCGCATGAATCGCTTCGATCAGATCGCGGCGACCGGCGACGATGCCGGCGATGAGATCCGCGTGTCCACCGAAAAACTTGGTGCCCGAATGCATGACCAGATCAATCCCAAACTCGGCTGGCCGGCAGTTGATGGGTGTTGCGAAGGTGCTGTCGATCAAGCTAATCAGGCCGTGCTTTTTTGCCAGTGCTGAGACCCTTCTTAGATCCACGACACGCAGGGTCGGATTGGTCGGCGACTCGAGATAGAGGATTTTGGTGTTTGGCCGGATTGCCGCCGCGTGCTGGTCATAGTCGGTGGTGTCGACCAGGGTGGCCTCCACGCCGAATCTCGGCAGCCATTGGGTGAAGAACTTGGTCGCGCCGCCGTAGATGTCACGTTGCGCGACGATGTGGTCTCCGCTCTTCGCCAGCGCCATGACCGTCGTGCTGATGGCCGACATTCCCGAAGCGAACAGCAACGCGGCGTCGGCGCCTTCGAGTTCGGCGATCGCATTTTCTGCGACCGTGTGCGTGGGATTCCCGTAGCGGGTGTAGAAGTGGTCGGTAGGCGTCGCCCGAACTTGCTCCTCGAGGTCGGTGACTTCGAATGTCGAGGTTTGATAGATCGGGGTGTTCACCGGACCGTTCTTCTTGCTGAGATCCATTCCGCCGCGCACCGCTTTCGTCTCTGTCCGCCGTTGATGCTTCTTCATAAATCCCCTCAATCGCCTTGAAAAATCGGTCTACGGATACTTAGTATGTTCCGCGCCCTTACGCCTTCACGGTCGCTGGATCGAGTGCCGGAACTGGCGAGAACCACTGGGCCGAGCGCGCATGGCGTCCGCTGGTCAGTTCATCAAACGCGCGCTGTAACTCACGGGTGACTGGTCCAGTTTTCCCGTTGCCGATCGTTCGGAAATCAATCTCGCGCAGCCCGATGACTTCGGCCGCCGTCCCGCAGACGAAAACTTCATCCGCGATATAGAGCTGATCGCGCGAGATCGGTTCTGCGACGACGCTGTATCCCATGTCGCCCGCAATCGTGATGAGACTGTCGCGCGTGATGCCTTCGAGGATGGCGCCCCGCGGCACGGTATAGATCACACCGTTGCGCACCACGAAAATGTTCTCTCCCGTGCATTCAGCCACGTATCCGGCGGGGTCGAGCATGATGGCTTCGTCAAACCCGAGCCGGTGCGACTCTGTCTTGGCCAGGATCGAGCCCACATAATTTCCTGACACCTTGGCCTTGGTCATCATGATGTTCGGGTGCAGTCGCGTAAAGGAAGAGATGTTGGCGCGAATGCCGTGCTCTCTCGCCTGTTCGCCGAGAAACGCCTTCCACTCCCAGACTGCGATCATCAGTCGCGGAGTGCCCGCGTCGACCACCATCCCCATTGCTCCGTCGAGAAAAATCAGCGGCCGGATGTAGCAGGATGAAAAGCCGTTGGCAGCGATGACCCGGTGAATCGCAGTACAGATCTGCTCCTTCGAATACGGCAAATCGTGGAATCCTACGATCAGGGCCGAATCGAGCAAGCGCTCGACGTGTTCGTCGAGTCGAAGCACCGCAGGTCCGCGCTCGGTTCGATAGCAGCGGATGCCTTCAAACACGCTGTAGCCATAGTGCAGGCCGGCATTCACAAACGGAACGACACCTTCAGACGCCGGACGAAGTTCGCCCTCCATCCAGATGTAGCGCGGGGTCCCAAGCATAGCTCTCCTCAAGGTCGGCAAGGTTTCTGGAATCAGACACCCATACAAGCTTAGCTGTGCACCTGGGGAGGAGCAACAAAAACCAACGCCAGAGGTAAGTCTGGAGCGGAGTTGGCCGGTTGTTATAATCCCTCGCCTATGGATACCGGTCTGAAGAACCGAGTCGCGATCATTGCCGCCTCAAGCCAGGGCATCGGGCGCGCCACCGCTGAAGCCTTCGCTGCCGAGGGCTGCCGGATTGCCATGTGCGCGCGCAATGCCGAGAATCTCGAAGCCGCTGCGGCGCATATTCGCCAACAACACAAGGTCGAAGTGTTGACGAAGGCATTCGACGTTACCGATCCGGCTGCGGTGAAAGGCTTTGTCGACGGCGTGATTGCGAAATTCGGTGCCACCGATATCTGTGTTACGAATGCGGGCGGCCCGCCTGCAAAAGGATTCCTCGCGGCCTCGCTCGAAGACTGGCGGAAGGCGATCGACGCGAATTTTCTGAGCACCGTCTACTTCGCGCGCGAAGTCATCCCTCATATGCAGAAGAATCGCTGGGGACGCATCATCACCATCACGTCGATCACGACGAAACAACCCGTGGCTGAACTCGTGCTTTCGAATGCGGCCCGCGCGGCCGTCGTAGGACTCGTCAAAAGCCTCGCGAACGAGTTCGGTAAAGACGGCATCCTGGTCAACAATGTCGGTCCGGGGTTCACGGCGACCGATCGTCTAAAAGAGTTGGCCAAGGCGCGCTCGGCAGCTTCGGGCAAGTCGCAGCAGGAGATCTTCGACACTTGGGCGGTCGATGCCGCACAGAAGCGCATTGGCGAGCCTCGCGAGGTAGCCGATGCGATCGTGTGGCTGGCGTCTGAGCGCGCATCCTTCATCACGGGGCAGACAATTCTTGTGGATGGCGGGGCCTACAAGGGATTGTGACCCGTCGTTTCCGACAAATTAGAAACTCTTCTGGTTCCACCCCGCCCGCTTTTATTGCGAACGCTGACTGATTTCTAGTAACCTAGCGCGCAACTCTCCAGCCAGACTTGGTTGACCCGGAGTTCCGTTTCTCCGAAAACCGGCAGGGGAGTCGGTCATGGGGGCGCCAACCTACAAGTCGACCGGGATGGCCGTGGGCCATCGAGAGCGCGCCTTTCTCTGCGCTACAACTGGCGGTTGTTTCAACTTTCCTTGAGTTTTTCAACCGGTAAGTGTTAGCCATCGAACCCGCGTCGGGGAGGAGTGTATGTCGAAGTTTCTTGGAAGCCATTTGCGTTTCGTGATTGTTGGTTTTTGCCTGCTCGGTCAAGCGCTGGCCCAGGGCGGCGCCACCGGAGCAATCAGCGGCACGGTTCAGGATGCCTCAGGCGCGGTCATTGCCAACGCCGACGTGCGCATCACCAACCAGGACACCGGCACGGTCACGCGCGCAACGAAGACTGACTCGACCGGGTCGTTCACGGCCACGCTGCTTCCGGTGGGGACGTACATGGTCAGCATCACCAACCCGGGATTTCAGGAAGGCAAATTCGCCGATATCGTTGTACGCGTGACGGAAACCACGCGCATGACTGCGAAGTTGCGCCCCATGCAGGTTCTCGAAAAGGTGGAAGTGCAAGCCCTGGTTCAAGCGGTAGAAACCACGTCGGCAACGACCGGGCAAGCCATCGAAGCCAAGACCATCCGCGAACTTCCGCTGGCCACGCAGAATTTCCAGCAGTTGCTGACTCTGTCATCGGGAGCGCAGAGCGAATTGAACGCCTCCTCCCAACTCGGGCGAGGCGCCACCAAGATTTTTGTGAACGGTCAGCGGGAAGACAACAACAACTACCAGATTGAGGGCATCAGCGCGACGGACTACAACGTCGCGCAGGGCACGAATGTGCCGCTGCCTAATCCTGATGTCCTCGGAGAATTCAAGGTTCAGACGTCGTTGTACGACGCCAGTGAGGGACGCAACGGTGGCGGCAACGTGGACGCCATCCTCAAGAGTGGCACGAAGACGTTTCATGGCGATGCGTACGAGTTTCTCCGCAATGACGTCCTAAACTCGAACGAGTATTTCCAGAAGGCTGCGGGACGGTCTCGGCCTCCCGTCAAGCAGAACATTTTTGGCGGCAGTTTCGGCGGACCGATTGGGAAAGAAGCGCAGGGCGGTTTCTTCTTCGTCAACTACCAGGGCACGCGCCAGCGCAGCGCTCTCTCGCCGGGTACGCTCATCAATACGACGCTGCCCGTGATCCCGGCCTCGGTGCGTGTCGACGCCACGATGGATCAGGCGCTGGAGACAGCTTTCAATGTTCCCGTGATCGACCCCGTGATTCACAAACTCCTGCTTTTTAAGAGCAACCAGTTTGCCGCGCCAGCTGGGGGATATTTATTTCCGGTTCTCTCGGGAAATCTCGGCGATTCGGCCCCTTTCATCACGAGCAGGACAGGCAGGTACACGGACGATCAATTCACCACTACCTGGGATCGGGAATTTCGCAACGGCAATGACAAACTCGGTGCGCGCTTCTTCTTTTCGAACTCCGAGTCGTTCTTGCCTTTTGGCGCTGGGGGATTACAGGCCTCTCTGGGTGCGACTCTGGCCAGCAGCATCAATGCCACCGACTTGGATTTCCCGTATGACCTGCCTATCAATGCTCGCTTCTTGAGTATCGATGAGACGCACCTGTTTTCTCCAGCGGTGGTAAACGACTTCCGCTTCGGCTATGTGAGAATCAACAACAGCCTCCAGAATATTGCGCCAGTCACGGCCACCGACTTGGGCATCGACCGCCCCACCAACAACGTGACCAGCTCGATCTACAAGTTCACATTGAACAGTTCCGGTTTTCAGATAGGTCCCAGTCCTACCGCCAATCAGTTCCAGACGCAGAACAACTTCAACTTCGTCGACAACGTGAGTTGGGTGCGCGGAGTGCACACCATCAGTTTTGGCGGCGAGGTGACCCGGGTGAACCTCGACAAGCTTTTCCCGCAGGTCTTCAACGGGCAGCTAATTTTCGCGAACTCCGGCGGCCTGACCGACTTCCAGCAGTTTCTGGAAGGCGCGCCGCCTTTCAGCTTCGGTGGTGGCGGAGTCTACAACCATCAGTACCGCGCCAACGATTTTGCCTTCTATGGGCAGGATCAGTGGAAGGTCCGCTCTGATTTCACCTTGAATTACGGCCTGCGCGTCGAGATGCTGGGCGCCTTCCACGACAATTTGTGTCACATCGGAAACCTTGATTCGGCGCTGGCAAACCAGGGGCAATATCCGTTTGTTTTTGGAAGCTGCGCGAAGTCACTCAATGTGCCCGGACTTACCGGTTCAGGCAACAACACGACGTATCACAACAACTATGCGACCGGTCTGGCGCCGCGCATCGGGTTCGCCTGGGATCTCTTCGGACGTCACACGACTTCGCTCCGTGCCGGATATGGCATCTACTATGTGCGGGAAGACGTTGGAAGTGTGGACCAACTCAGCTTCCAGGCGCCGTTTCTGCCGGTGGCTTTCGGCGGCGGGTTGCCGGGATGTGCTTCTACTTTCTTCTCGGCCGATGCACCTGCCAACTGCATTCCGACTGGTCTGACTTCAAACCCCAATGCTCTGCCCAAAGCGGGCGTGATCGATCCCAACTTCATCCCATGCCTGGCACTGTTCCAAGGCTTTCCGGGCAACGACAGCACCCAGGCCCCGAACTTTGCCTGCAACGGCCCGGGCATTCCTTCTACCGGAGTATTCGGGCTGATCGTACCCCGCCACTTCGTTACGCCGAGTACGCAACAGTGGAATCTCACGTTGCAGAGGGAACTCGCGAAGCAATGGATTCTTGAGGTGGGCTACGTCGGCACCCACTCGATCCATTTGCGGGAAACCCGAACCAGCCTTCAGGCCCAGAATGTCACCAACAACCCGATCACGATCAAGGATCAGACTGGCCATCCCTATCAGATCATTTACAACACGCTCTCCAACGGTCCGGCTCGCTCGCGCTCGCTCTCGATCAACGGCTACAGCGGGATGCAGTTGTTCGCCAACGACGCGTACTCGCACTATCACTCGCTACAGGCGACAGTTTCCCGGCGCTGGGGCGCAGGCTATTTCCAGGGTGCCTACACCTTCTCGCGCTCAACCGACGCCACGTCGAGTGGCAACACTGCCTTCAACACTGCCTTCAACGACGAATCCACTCTTAATGCGTCCCGCGGCCTCTCTGACTTTGATCGCCCGCACCGCCTGGTCGTCAGCTATCGCTACGACATTCCGTCGTTTGCCGCGACCGGCGGGGCAAAGGGGGTTCTGCTGCGAGGATGGTCCATCAGTGGTATCACGATCTTCCAGTCGGGAACTCCATTTTCCGTGATCGACTCG
>Ga0308309_10001672_pt1 | contig 13155 bp, 13 predicted proteins | sample HubBroMetageWFT5_FD_192491 | JGI IMG/M metagenome (GOLD analysis project Ga0308309, IMG submission 192491) | Warmed and freeze-thawed soil microbial communities from the Hubbard Brook experimental Forest, New Hampshire - Hubbard Brook CCASE Soil... | ecosystem: Environmental > Terrestrial >...
AGACTTTCAGGGGGAAGGCGGGCAGCTTGGGACGGCCCTCCTCCAGCAGGCCGGGGTCGACCGCGGGCCACGGCGGCGGCGGGGGCGCGGCCGCCCGCCGGGCGTCGCGGTCCCGCCAGTAGTTGGCGTAGACGGGCGGTGGGTTGGTGACGTTGATTTCAGTGAGAGGCATCGGCCGCTCCTTTCGGTTGGAACGGCCCCCATACGCCACAACATTGCTCAGTTTAGTCAAGTGACTCTTATGGGGTCACTTAAGTTCGCAAGATTGTTGCGAGTGCTTGGGCTCCTCCTGTGGGGGCGGTCCTATTTCCGCATTTCGCGCTTTTGGCTACGACGCTAACTCGCCAACCATGTGCTTCTGACTACGGATCAGAAGGTTAGGAGTTCGAATCTCTTCGGGCGCGCCATTTCTCTCGCTCTTAGTCCCTCCCTAGTCCCGCCAACTCGCTTAGTGCCGTCGAGCGCGTTGCGCTGGTTGTCGGTGACTACGTCTGCCACTTCCGAAAAACTTCGAGATCCGCACCCGAACAAATAAAGAACTGTTGATCTCAGCCCTTAAGACGCCGACAGTAGCGCCTACTGATCATTGGAGTTCTCGGAATGACCAGCCTCAAACTCACGCCGAACTCTATAGAAGCTGATGGCGTCGTCGCTGTCTTGGCGCTAGCGGGCCTCGTAGCCTTTGCGATTTGGGTCATATCGCGGCTCACTGCCAATGCTCCCACTACAGCGTGGGACATGCCGGTAGTCGGTAGTGGGACAGCTGACGAACCGTCTCAGCTTGTCATTCCAACGTTGCCAAATCCGATAAGTGACCGCTGAGTTCGACGGAACAAGCTAGAGGACTTGCCACTACACCGCTACCCGCACTTGTCGAGCGATGCCAGCTTTTGGATCGTACTCAATGCGGAACTTCGGTTTTGCCACTACATCTTTTGGCTTCTCGGCTTGGGTGGGCGCGTCAACAAGCCGGTGATACACGAAACCAAACTCGGCCTTGGCCTGGCTCGTCTCGATGACGTAGCCCTTGGCTCTCAATTCCGAGATCCGCCCATTGCATTCGGAAATCAACATCGCCTGTTTGAAATAGCGAGCTGACACACCGTCGCCTTGGGGTGTCGGAGAACGTTGGCAAGGTGGTGCGCATCGAGCGACAAGAGCCGGTGCGCTCCATGAGCCAACATCGATTCTATTGGGTGTACATGGGCGCGATCGCGAACGAGACCGGCCATACACCTGAGGAAATTCATGCCTGGGTGAAGGCGACGTTCCTGCCGAAGAAGTTTGCGAACATGCTGGGAAAGGACGTTGAGCTAGCACCGACAAAGAAGACGCTGAGCAAGCTCGAGCTCGGGAATCTGCTTGACCGTATCACTGCTGAGACTGGGGTCTCGCTTCCCGACCCGCAGACGGTGGCGTATCTTCCACACTGAACGGTTGTGGGGCAACACATGGACAACGATTCGAAGGCCGTTGCAACTCTCGTTGTAGTGGCCTTCCTTATTTTGGGGATGTTTATCTGGACCACTGCGGGAAGTGACATTCGACCAAGCTTCGTTAGCGGCCTGTTCACATTGGCAGCTGCGATCGGTGCGGTGTTCGTTGCCTTCTATCAACTGCGCAGGCAAGGCGAGAACGCTGCGGCAAGTAACCTTCATAGCGAAAAGCTCAAATTGAAGAAGGACATATACTCGACAGTCATTGCGACCTGCGATGAGTGCAGCAACGCGCTGGGCGCGCTTCGCCGCTATGTACTTGAGGGGTTTGCTGAATTACAGGAGCATCGGTCCACTGGAGAGGACAAGAGTTACGGCAAAGCGCAATTTTCCGTTGATCAGCTGACCAAGCGATACAATGAATTCTCAAAAGCAGACTTGAAGCTATTTTCTCTTATCGAGAAGTGGAGAATCGTTGAGCCCCGCCTCCCCATATTTCAGAAGGCCTTTACTATACAGAGCGAATTCCTAGGTGGCGCGTTCGCGGAATTTCTAACCGGAGCCTATCGCTACTTCCGAACAGATGCGGCTGGCACCTGGTTGTTTAAAGACCCTTACGTCGATGCCTACCACGCGCGTATGGACGCGCTTTTCAATGAAATACTGGGAACAGAAGCTTTCATCCATGATTTCCAGGTAGCTATGCAGAACGCCCTATTGGGCGAGCTGTTCGGGCGCACGCTCGAACTTCGGAAGCCTCCCAATCCCGCCGTTGTCGTCGTGGATCTCGACAAGGTCAGTGAAGTCGAAGCCAAGCTTGCGGATTTAAAGAAGAGGGGCCGTACCTTCGACACTGAAACTGGGTTGAATTCGCTATCCACACCCTGAAGCTGGCGTGAAGAACGGGCATGCTACTTCCTGACCCGCGGGAGGGTGGGCTATCTGCCACACTAACCGCGACGACCAGAGAAGCACCACCACCAGCTCATACTATGATCGGGATCGGCCGCTTTCAGTATATCTTGGAGGCGGCCGAAGTGCTTTTCGAGATCTTCGTAAAGAGGGTGAAGAACCTTTTCCTCGATGCCCATGCGAGCCAGCACTTCCTTTGGCAAGCCATCATCAGCGAAGTAGCGGGTCATCAACTCCACATACCGGATAAGCTCCGCGTAGTGTTGCTGGGTCGAAGTCTCTGCCAGATGCATCTTCTCACGGAAATTCTTTTCCATCAGCTCATAGAGCGGCAGCAACGTAGTCTTGAACTGATCGTCGTAGAACGAAAGCACCTTGTTGAGGTCGTCGACGCGTTGCCTATGCTGCTGCCCCTGTGTGTACGCCTCCGCTCCTGACTGGGCCTCTGGATACTCATAACTGGACGGTTGGGCCACGTTCGTCACTTCCACGCGCAGCTCGCTAAGGGTTCTGATCCGCTTACGCACGGCGAGAATGGGCGAGTAGAAGTCCCTGAGTTGCTGATTTGCAAACTCTAAGCGCTGCTTCTTGACTTCATTGCGCCGTGACCACCAAAGCCCTATGAGGACGCCACCCAAAGCAAGGGCAGGCCCGGCAATTGTCCAGATGGAAGGGTCATCGGCCATCATGTAGTCCCCACGCTAACGTCGCTTCTTTCTGTGACTGCGGCGGCTCTTGTTGATGTAGATGGTGTTCTCTTTTGGGCGATGTACCCGGACTAGACAGAAGAGCAAAACCCTTCTAAAGCGGCTCCGACAGGCCGGCGCTCTAATCTTCATCGTCATCGGAATCATTGCCGCTCAGGCAAATGTTAAACATGCCGCCGCCTATGGGCGGAAAGACGCTCGTTGTGTAGACAAACTTGTAAGTTGTCCAATGGGGGCGCCCGAAAATGTCCTGATACTCGATACGGCCGTAGAAATAGATGCCGAGACGGCCAGTCCTCACGTCCACAATCTGCTGTGGCGTCAACGCCCGTCGATACCAAACGGATCTAGACCCTGGAATCCCACGCCCGAGCGTATGAGAGAACCGATTATCCAGCCTGGCGGGAGGGTTGTATCTGTCTTCGACGCGGGGAGAGAAGACGGCCACGCGCGACCAAGAGACAACATTCTTGGCTGGCGTCTCTCCGGTATTGCGCCACTGCATGACAATCCCCGGCACATTAGCGCGCTGGGGCTGCGGGGGTGTAAGGGTTGTGCCGTCCCAAAGGATAATCGAATCCGGATTGACATAAGCGCGCAATTGCCTCCGGGCATTTTTGCTCGTATCGGCGACGAGGTCCCGGGTGGACACCCACAAACGAGCCGTAAAGACGACCAGAAAAAGCGTAACGAGTACCAGCAAGACGGTGCCACCCCCAACCAGCGCTTTGTCATTCTCGCCGGCGAAACGGAAAGTAGCGCCGCCAATTCTGACGATGTTGCTTTGACCAAGGGTGCAGCCTTTTTTCTTGTCATCATTATCGGAGGTTTGTTGTTCTGGTTTCTCTGGGTCCGGACAGGACGAAATCAATGAAATCGTCAGATCAACTACCGCAAATAATATCGCGTAGTATGAGAGCACCGCCCATAAAATCCGGCGCATTCTCAGCATCCTTTAATGGCTTCCGCGAAGATGTCGTCGTTCTCGCGGTTGTTGTACCGGAACTGAAACTCCGCGACGTACAGCGGGAGATACTTGCGGCTGACCTTGTGGAACGTATCCACGACGCCGCGCTTGAAGATCGACCAGAAGCCTTCAATCGTGTTCGTGTGGACCGCGCCGACAACGTACTGACCGCGGCTATGGTCAATGGTGACATGCTGCGGGAAAGCCTTGTTCAGATGCTTGTAGCCGACCCATTGGTCAGTGCAGAGCAAGCTGACCTTGTGCGAGACGCTTTCGCGAACGAATTCCTCCAGCGTAGCGGCGCGGACATTTTCGACTACGCGAGCGATAACATTGCCCTTGCGGCGAACAGCGCCAGCAATCACCGACTTGCCGGAGCCCACGCCACCAGTTCCCAGCCCAAGGCCGCGTCGATCTATGTGGCGGTTCTTTGCCTTGCCGCCGATGAACGTTTCATCGACTTCCACGATGCCGCCAAGTTTGGTTTCAGGTTCCATCATGGCAGAGCGGATTTTGTGGCCCATCAGCCAAGCAGTCTTGACGGAACCGAAGCCCATGTAACGTCCCAACTGGCGAGCGCTTACGCCCTTTTTGCTGACGCACATGAGATGGGTGAGCTTGTACCAATCCCGCAGGGGCTTGTTCGTATTCTCAAAGATCGTGCCGACAGTGACAGAAAACCGATAGCCGTCTGGGGCGCATTGCTCACACTGCCAATGCCATTTGCGGGACTTAAGGTCGTAGACCTTGGCGTTGCCGCAACGGGGGCAGCGAACGCCATCAGGCCAGCGGCGAGCGACCAGATAAGCCTTGCAGGCATCTTCGTCCCCGACCGGGAACATGGCGTCAAACTGGGCGCTGGTAAGCTGGTGAACACCTTTGGGGCGACGCTTGCTGGCCATGGATCAAACTCCCTCAATGAGAAGAATTTTGCCCTATGACCGAGCGTCTGTCAAGTCCGGGTACATCGCCCTAATTAGGACACTACCTTCGCTGGTTGATCGACGACTTGCACCGGCGCTCGTAGGCGCGTGAGACCGTCCCAGCTAGACAGCGAGCGAGTGGCAGGCAGAGGCGTCACCAACCCGACTTCATCCAGCGTATACTCCATACGCCCGAAATTGCATGCGGCACAGGTCACGACCATGTTTTCAAGCGTGGTGTCGCCCCCGCGAGAGTTCGGCAATAGATGATCGAATTGCAGCCACATGCATTGAAACGCCGCGTGCTGTTCGCGGCTCTTGCGGCCCCAGCGAAGCGCCTGCGGATATGACTTGCGCAACCGGTCACGAATGCTCGTGTCAATCACCGGTATTCCGCAGAAACGGCAATAGTATCCATCTCGCGCAATCAGGCGGTACTTCAACGTCGTGTCAGGAGCCCGCGGCTTGGGGCGTTGGTCGAGCGGCAATATGGTCGGCGCATTCGGCACCTTGCGAAAACGAAGGATGCTTGCGTCTCTTTGACTCCAAATGGGCTCAATCCATTCGTGGACCGCCGGTATGTCTGCTGCAACAATGAGCGTGGCTGCGCGCATTGTATCGCCGGTGCGATGCGCGTTTGCCGCGGCGTCGAGCAGTGCTTGAGCTTCCGCTATCTCAGGAATTGGTTCGCAAAAGCAGGACCGCGGCAGCCAGAATGCTGCGTCACCCTCCCCCATAGTCGGCCCCCCACTACTATCGTTCCTAGATGTTATGGCGTGCTGCAACGGTAACGACAAGGCACGAACGCACAGCAAGCGGTGCGCCGGTGTTCAGTGTCTACGCGCTTGCCGGGCCCAGCCCTAGCGTCAGCTCCGTACTAGCGGCCGGAACGACGATGGACCATGCTCGGCGCGCCGAGACATGTCGTAATTTACGGCGCACGGCGCCTACACCATGATGGAGCGCGACGCTCGGACATATGCCCTGGAGCAACCGAATGCGATGATCGATGCCAAGCCATCGGGCTCATCCCAAAAGGACGAAGCAAGGTCGGAACCGAGACCGGTCCAGGCTGACCATGGCCATCGCATCATCCCAACAGCGAGGATCGAGACTACGCCATGACAGCGAACCCGACGCAAAACAGGCGCAAGTGGACCCTGCGATTGATCGTGCGCCTGACGGTGCTGGTGGTCGTCGTCTTTGGCATACCGGACGGCCACGCTGCCACACCCGACCCGATCGCCGAGTCGATCACCCATCAGAGCTTCAAGGTCGGCAGCGCCGAAGCGGCTTTCACCGTAACCGCCGCGACCTTGCCGCTCGCCGATGACTTGCCTCTCGCCGATGACAAGGGCGAGAAGCAGGCCGACATCTACTACGTCGCCTACACGCGCGACGAAGCGGCGGGCGGCAGCCGGCCGATCACCTTCGTCCTCAATGGCGGGCCGGGCTCGAGCTCGGCCTATCTCCATCTTGGCGCGCTGGGACCGCGGGTCATCGATTTCGGGCCCGATGGCCAGGTCCCGTCGCCGCCCGGCACACTGGTGGACAATCCCGACAGCTGGCTCGACCTCAGCGACCTGGTCTTCGTCGATCCGGTCGGCACGGGCTACAGCCGCGCGACCGGCGATGCCGCCAGGAGCTACTGGGGCGTGGAGGAGGACCTGGCATCGATCGCGACCTTCATCGATCGCTACCTGACGCAGAACCACCGCCAGGCGTCAGCCAAATATCTGGTCGGCGAGAGCTATGGCGGCTTTCGCGCCGCCCGTCTGCCGGAGCTGCTGGCGGACCATCATCACATCGCCATCGCCGGAAGCTTCCTGATTTCGCCGGTGCTCGAATTCAGCCTGATCGACGGCGACAGCCTGGCGCTCCTGCCCGACGTGCTGCGCCTGCCCTCCTACGCCGCCGTGGCGCTGGAGCGCTCGGCGACGCCGACACCCGAAGCGCTTGCCGAGGTCGAGCAGTTCGCGCTCGGCCCCTATCTGAGCGCGCTGGCCGCCACGCCGCGCAACGAGGCGGCGATGCGGGACATCTACGCCAGGGTCGCGCGCTACACCAGCGTGCCCGAACCGGTCGTCGCCCGGCACGATGGCCGCATCCCGCTCGGCGTGTTCGTGAAGGAAGCGCGCCGGCCCGACAGGCTCCTGATCAGCCGCTACGACGGTTCCGTCACCGCGCCCGATCCCCATCCCGACTCGCGGCGTGCGCGGGGCGACGCCCTGTTCGACGGGCTGCGGTTGGTGCTGACCAAAGGCATGACCGGTTATCTTTCCGACACGCTGGGCGTCCACACCGACCTTCCCTACCGCCTGTTGAACGGCAACGCGGTCCGGCAGTGGAACTGGCGCAGCGGCCTCGGCGGGCGCGAGGGCCATGCCGGCGCCGCCGATGCGCTGCGCGCGGTGCTGGCCCACGACCGGGCCTTCAGGATCGTCATCGCGCACGGCATGACCGATCTCGTGACGCCCTATCTCACCAGCCGCTACGTCGTCGATCATCTGCCGCCGACGCTGACGGCCGGTCGCGTCACGCTGAACCTCTATCCCGGCGGCCACATGATGTACCTGCGCGCCGCCTCGCGCGCCCGTCTGCACGCCGACGCCGCGCTGCTCTATTCGCCCCTGCCCTAGGGGTCCTGATTCGAGCCATATCGAAGCAACCGGCAGGCAGCTCACGCCGGGCCGGCCAACGCAACCGCGATCGGGTTCGTCCAGCGCAGCGCGTCGCGCTCGGGCCGGATCAGCGCCATGCCGATCAGGCCGCCTACCAGCACAGCCGTACCGGCGAGCTGACGCGAGACGCGGATTTTACGCCGGCAGCCCTGCCTTGCGGAGACCTTCTGCCAGTCGGGCGCGATCCTGTGGCCGGCGAAAGTTGATCCGCTCGCCGAGATTTGAAAGCACCAATCCGGGATCGATCTGAAGTACACGGGCGAGATACTTCGCGGCGTCCTCCGACCTGCCGAGGTAGGCGGCACTGGCCGCCGCGATGCGCGTTGGCCCGACGATAAAAGGGTTCCGCTGAGCCGACTTTTCCGCCCAGGCGAACGCCTCGTCGTCCCGGCCAGCAATGAAGTGCGCCGTCGCCGTTGCGCCCTGCATCAGGAACATGAGCATGTCGACCGGGCTCAAGCGCATCGCTCGCTGGAGATGGTCGATCGCCCTCTCGGAGTCGCCGAGCCAGACCCGCACATATCCACTCTGGGCCAACGCTATCCCGAAGTTCGGCGTGAGCGCCAACGCTCGATCGATCAGGGCGACACCGGCGTCAAGGTCGTTGAGAATGTTGGCGATCGCGAAGCCGGTCGAGGCGAGCGTCATGGCATCGTCGCGGCCGAGTTCCGCAGCCCGCGCGGTCAACAGCCTCGTTTCGGCAATATCCCGCGCCGGGTCGGTTGCCCAGCGATTCTCCTTGCGCAGGACGTAGCAGTTCGCGGCCAAGGCGTAGGGCGCGCCGTACTCAGGATCCAGGTCGATTGCGTGGTAGGCGAGCCGGAGCGCTTCGTCGACGCCGGCCCTGCTCCATTGATTGAAGCTGGCGACGCCCCGCATGTAGCATAAGTGGGCGTCGGGACTCTCGGTCGGCCGGCGTTTGGCCCGCTCGATCTCGGCGCGCCACATCTCCGGTTCGATCGCCCCGATGACCTTCTCCGTCACCTGGTCCTGGAGACCGAACAGGTCTTCGACCCCGCCCTCGAACCGATCCGCCCAGACATGCGCCGCCGTCGAGGTATCGATGAGCTGCGCGGTGATGCGGACGCGGGATCCCATCCTGCGAACGCTGCCTTCGAGCATATAGCGCACGCCGAGCTCGGTGCCGACCTGCTTCACGTCGACCGCGCGGCCCTTGTAGGTGAAGGTCGAGTTGCGCGCGATGACGAGCAGATGCCGGTAGCGGGCCAGTCCCGTGATGATGTCCTCGACCATCCCGTCGGCGAAGAACTCCTGCTCGGGATCCGCGCTCATGTTCTGGAATGGCAGGACCGCGATCGAGGGCCTGTCGGGAAGTGCGAGAGCAAGGTCGGTCGCGGGCTTTGCCTCCGACTTCATTTTGCCGAACTGGACCCGATAGACCCGCAGGGGCCGCGCGATGTTCTTGAGCTGCTGCTCGCCCTGGTCGACGAAGCCGACATCGAGTCGGCCTTCGGAATCCTCCTGGACCCGCGCCGACACGCAGATACCGCCAGGGTCCGCCAGTCCTTCGAGACGAGCGGCCACGTTGACGCCGTCGCCGAAAATGTCGCCATCCTCGATGACAATGTCGCCGACATTGACGCCGATCCGGAACTCGACCCGGCTGTGCGGCGCCACATCCGCGTTGCGCCCGGCCATTCCGCGCTGGACATCCACGGCGCAGCGGACGGCATCGACGACGCTTGCGAATTCGGCCAGCAACCCATCGCCCGTGGTCTTTACCAGGCGTCCGCGATACTCGGTGATCTTGGGATCGAACAGGGCCAACCGGTGGTCCCTCAGTTGGCCAATCGTGCCTTCCTCGTCGGCGCCCACCAGCCGGCTGTAGCCGGCCACATCGGCGGCCAGGATGGCCGAGAGCCTTCTTTCCAGACGACTGTTTGCCAAGGCTATCTCCGTGGGCAGACGGCTCATCAGTTTCCTACGTCTACTCAGGTTTGATCGACATTGCACGCAGCCCTTCAGCGCGACGCAGCCGCCGCCCAGCAGGCCACGCGCCAGCCGGCTCGACACACCGCGCGCCAGCAGGCGCTGCTAATACCTGCCGGCGGCAAAAGACGACGACGACGGATCGGAATAGCAGGCGTCTACAACGAGGGTCCCATGGTCTGCAGGGAATAATGCGAGGCTCATTAGCGCTGCATATGCATCAGCTCGGCCGGCGGCATCAGGTTGTCGTTGAGATTGGTCATGATCACGAGCGAGCCGGTGACGACCACGGTGACGATGAGCATGCCGAAGGCGAGCGCGAGCACGTTGTTGGTGTTGTCCGGCCCGGTCGTGATGTGCAGGAAGAAGACGAGGTGAATGCCCATCTGGGCGACGGCCAGCACCGCCAGGCCGAGCGGGATGCCCGGCTCCCAGAGCAGCGTCGTGTTGGCGGCCCAGAAAGAGGTCGCCGTCAGGATCAGGGAAAGCAGCAGCCCGATCGAATAGACGAGCAAGCCGGACGAACCGCTCTCTTCCGTTTCGAGAGGTGCCGATTCGTCTCCGGGCGCGCGATCGTATGATGTGTCCGTCATGGGCGTACTCCCATCAGATAGACGACCGTGAACAGCCAGACCCAGACGATGTCGAGGAAGTGCCAGAACAGCGAAAAGCACCGCAGCCGGCGCTGAACGACATCGTGAAAGCCCCTGACGGCGACCTGGGCCATCATCACGATCAACCACACGAGCCCGGCGGTGACGTGCAGCCCGTGGCAGCCGACCAGCGTGAAGAAGGCGGACAGGAAGCCGCTGCGTTGCGGCGTCGCATCGCGCGCGATCATGCCGGCGAACTCGCGCAGTTCGATCGCCAGGAACGCAGCTCCCAGGGCGAACGTCGCCGCGGCCGCGAGGTAGGTGAGGAGGTGCTGGCGGCGGGCGATGGCGAGCGACATCAGTCCGCAGGTGTAGCTCGAGGCGAGAAGGCAGACCGTTTCGATCGCCACACTCGTCTGGTTGAACAGCTCCACGCCGCTCGGACCGCCGGCCGTCGCGCGCATCAGCACGGCGTAGGCGGCGAACAGCGCCGAGAACATCACGATGTCGCTCAGCAGGAAGATCCAGAAGCCGAAGGCAACGACGATCCGCTTCGACGCCGGTCCCGCTTCGCTGGCAGGAATCCCGCGCGGGACCCCGTCGAGGGTGGCCGTGACGCTCATGGCGCGGCCTCCCTCTCGCGAGCGCGCTCGAAGCGGGCAATCTCGACGGCGGGAATTTCGACCTCCTCCTGACGGCGGAATGCGAAGAACAGCAGCGTCACGAACGCGCCCAGCACGCCGAAGCCCGCCATCCACCAGATGTGCCAGATCAAGGCAAAGCCGGTGATGACGGCGAAGAACGCGGTGATGAATCCGGTCGGGCTGTTCCTCGGCATGTCGATCGCCTCGTACTCACGCGCTTGCGCCGGCCGGGCCTCGCGGCCGCGCGGGCCTTGCTTGGCCTGCCAGTAGGCGTCGATCTCGCCGACCTGCGGCAGGACCGCGTAGTTCCAGGCCGGCGGCGGCGAGGCCGTGGACCATTCCAGGGTGCGGCCATTCCACGGGTCGCCCGTCACGTCGCGCAGCTGCTCGCGGGCACGGATCGACACGACGAGCTGCACGGCCTGGCAGGCGATTCCCGCCAGGATGACCACGGCACCAACCGCGGCGAGCAGCAGCCACGGCTGCCACGAGACGACGTCGTAGTGCTGCATGCGCCGGGTCATGCCCAGCAGGCCGACCACATAGAGCGGCATGAAAGCCAGGTGAAAGCCGACGAACCAGCACCAGAACGAGGCCTTGCCCCAGCGTTCGTCGAGCCTGAAGCCGAATGCCTTGGGGAACCAATAGTGATAGCCGGCGAAGGCGCCGAATACGACGCCGGGAATGATGACGTGATGGAAATGGGCGACCAGGAACAGGCTGTTGTGCAGCTGGAAGTCGGCGGGCGGCACGGCCAGCAGCACGCCGGTCAGGCCACCGAGGACGAAGGTCACCATGAAGCCGATGGACCACAGGATCGGCGCGGTGAAGCGCACGCGCCCGCCGTACATCGTGAACATCCAATTGAAGATTTTGACGCCGGTCGGGACCGCGATGATCATGCTCATGACGCCGAAGAAGGCGTTGACGCCGGCGCCGGCGCCCATGGTGAAAAAGTGGTGCAGCCAGACCAGGTAGGCGATCACGCAGATCGCCATGCTGGCGCCGACCATCGAGCGGTAGCCGAACAGCGGCTTGCCGGAGAAGGTCGCCACCACTTCCGAAAAGACGCCGAACGCGGGCAGGACGAGGATGTAGACCTCGGGGTGACCCCACACCCAGAACAGGTTCACGTACATCATCGGGTTGCCCCCGCCATCGGTCGTGAAGAAGTGAAAGCCGAGGTAGCGGTCGAGCAACAGCATCGCGAAAGTTGCGGTGAGCACCGGAAAGGCCGCGACGATGAGCAGGTTGGAGGCGAGCGCCGTCCAGCAGAAGACGGGCATGCGCATGTAGCCCATGCCGGGCGCCCGCGTCTTCAGGATGGTCGTTACGAAGTTTATGCCGGTGAGCAACGTCCCGATGCCGGAGATCTGCAGCGCCCACAGGTAGTAGTCGACCCCGACGCCGGGCGAGAATTGCAGCTCGCTGAGCGGCGGATAGGCAACCCAGCCGGTCTTGGCGAACTCGCCGACCACCAGCGAGAGGTTGGTCAAGAGGATGCCCGTCGCGGTGAGCCACAGGCTGACCGAGTTCAAGGTGGGGAAGGCGACGTCGCGGATGCCGAGTTGCAACGGCACCGCGAAGTTCATCAATCCGATCACCAGCGGCATCGCCACGAAGAAAATCATGATGGTGCCGTGCGCCGAGAAGATCTGGTCGAAATGCTCCGGCGGCAGATATCCCTGCGCGCCGCCGGCGGCAACCGCCTGCTGGGCGCGCATCATGATGGCGTCGGTGAAGCCGCGCAGCAGCATGAGCATCGCCAGCACCAGGTACATGACGCCAATGCGCTTGTGGTCGACCGACGTCAGCCACTCGCGCCACAGATAGGGCAGATATCCCTTGAGGATGATCCATGCCAACACCAAGGCGATGCCCAGCACCATCATCGCCGACGCGGCCATGATGATCGGCTGGTCGAAGGGGATCGCGCTCCAGTCGAGCTTGCCCAAAGGATTCATTTTTCCATCCTCTGCGCCGTCGCGGGCTGCACGCTCGCCCTCAGGATGTGGCCGAAGAAGTCGGCGGCGACGGAGCGATAGCCGAAGGGCTGGGCGACGGTGCCGGGTCTCGCGAGATCGGCATAGCTCTGGGCGTCGAGTACGGGACCGGTCTGGCGCGTTGTCTCGACCCACGCCGTGAAGTTCTCGGCAGGCATCGCCTCGACGGCAAAGTGCATGTCGGAAAAGCCCTCGCCGCTGAAATTGCCCGACAGCCCGCGGTACGTTCCAGGATGGTCCGCCTGCAGGTTGAGGCGCGTCGTCATGCCGGCCATGGTGTAGATCTGGCCGCTGAGCTGAGGCACCCAGAAGGTGTTCATCACGCCCGAGGATGTCAGC
>Ga0308309_10001673_pt1 | contig 13153 bp, 8 predicted proteins | sample HubBroMetageWFT5_FD_192491 | JGI IMG/M metagenome (GOLD analysis project Ga0308309, IMG submission 192491) | Warmed and freeze-thawed soil microbial communities from the Hubbard Brook experimental Forest, New Hampshire - Hubbard Brook CCASE Soil... | ecosystem: Environmental > Terrestrial > Soil...
TGGCTAATAGTAAGCCAAATAGTATGCCAAAACACGAAATTCGGACGTTGAGAATTACTGAAGAAATCGTTTGTCACTTTCGAATAGACTCGGATAATCTCGGTCTTCGATCATGCCGCCGCCTGTCGCTTTGCCGCTGCTATTGGGCGGCCCGGCCGAAAAGGGGATCTTCCGGACTGGTGCCTGGCCGCAAAAACTAGTAGCTTTCCCTACACACCATGGACTCTGGGCATCCCACCTCTCCGTCTCGCACTTTGGCATCGCCCCTGAAAGCCGGGGACGCCGTGATCGCTGAACAGTCGACGCCCGCTGTTTCGTCTCGAGCCGGCTATTTTCGTTGGGCGATTTGCGCGCTCCTTCTTTTCGGCACAACCAAGAATTATATGGACCGAAACGTTCTTGGAGTGCTCAACAAGACGCTTCAACATGATCTGGGTTGGAGCGAAATTGACTTCAGCAATCTTGTGATCGCGTTCCAGGCGGCTTATGCAGCAGGGATGTTATTGACCGGCCGCCTCATCGACAAACTCGGCACTCGATTGGGTTACGCCTTAGCGATGATTTTCTGGAGCCTCGCTTCGATGGGGACTGCGCTGGGAAATTCCCTCACAAGTTTTGCCATCTCGCGAGCCGCTCTGGGATTCGGCGAAGCCGCCGTTTTTCCCGCCAGCATTAAAGCGGTGGCGGAGTGGTTCCCAAAAAAAGAGCGCGCCCTGGCCACCGGCATCTTCAACGCAGGCACGAGCTTTGGCGCCATGCTCGCGCCGCTCGTGGTGCCTTGGCTGAATGCGCGATGGGGTTGGCGTGGCGCGTTTGTTGGGATCGGAGCGCTTGGTTTCGTCTGGCTCATATTCTGGCTGTTGATTTATCGCAAACCAGGTGAGCACCCGCGGGTTTCGAAGGCGGAACTCGACTATATCCGCAGCGATCCTCAGGACTCGCCGGCCAAAACAAAATGGTCTGCTCTGCTACCGCTGCGGCAAACCTGGGCATTTGTGCTTGCGAAATTTCTGACCGATCCGGTCTGGTGGTTTTATCTTTTCTGGATACCAGGTTTCTTGCAAAGCAAGCATGGCTTGGTCCTGAGCGGTCTCGGCCCTCCCATCGTGGCGATCTATTTGATTTCGGACGTTGGCAGCGTTGCAGGCGGGTGGATTTCTTCTTCTCTGATCAAGCGCGGGCGCAGCGTGAACGTGGCCCGCAAAATGGCAATGCTCATTTGCTCCGTGGGTGTGATTCCCGTCGTGTTCGCCTACCGTGTGCAAAGCACTTGGTCTGCCGTATTGTTGATCGGACTTGCCGCCGCCTGTCACCAAGGTTTTTCCGCCAATCTGTTTACTCTGACCTCCGACATGTTTCCGGCTCGGGCCGTGGGCTCCGTGGTCGGAATCGGTGGAATGGCGGGGGCAATTGGAGGTTTGTGCATCGCGTCTGTCGTTGGTCACGTGCTGCAGTGGACCGGGAGCTACAGGGTTCCGTTTCTCATTGCAGGTTCCGCCTACTTGCTGGCGCTGGCCATCATTCACGCTCTGGTTCCCAAAATGGAGCCGGCAAGTATCCAACAGGAAATACAAACGTGATTCTGGAAATTTGTTGCGGGAACCGTGAAAACGCTCTGACACTTGATTCCCGAGAAAACGAGCCGTTGAGGTGAGCAGATGGGGTTGACGATCAAGCCGAAAAAGGATTGTCGCTGGGACATTGTCAGTCTGGGCGAAGTCATGCTCCGATTCGACCCGGGTGACGGTCGCATTTCGACGGCGCGATCCTTCGATGTGTGCGAGGGCGGCGGCGAATATAACGTCGCCCGTGGATTGAAGCGCTGTTTCGGTTTGGACGCCGCCGTTGTCACCGCCTTCGCCGATGATCCAGTCGGCAGGCTTCTCCAGGATTTTATCTATCAGGGCGGCGTGGACCAATCGCTGATCCGGTGGGTCGAACACGACGGCGTGGGCCACGCGGCGCGCAACGGCCTCAATTTCACCGAGCGGGGCTTTGGCGTACGCGCGGCGCTGGGAAGTTACGATCGCGGTCATACGGCCGTCTCGCAATTGAAACCCAGCGAAATCGATTGGGATGAAATATTTGGCAAGCACGGCGCGCGCTGGTTTCACACCGGCGGTATTTTCTGCGCGCTCTCCGCGACGACACCGGAAGTTGCCCTCGAAGCGATGCAGGCCGCGAAGCGCCACGGCACGACCGTTTCTTACGATCTGAATTACCGCGCTTCATTGTGGAAGTCTCACGGCGGAAAGAAAACCGCGCAAGAAGTAAACCGCCGCATTGCCCCACACGTTGACGTGATGCTCGGCAACGAAGAAGATTTTTCTGCGGCGCTGGGATTTGAAGTGCCGGGCATGGACGAGCACCACTCGACGTTCGAAGTGGATGGCTTCAAGCAAATGATCGTCAAGGTCGTGAAGGAATATCCTTTCCAGGTGGTTGCCACTACGCTGCGCAAAGCAAAAACCGCCACGCAAAACGATTGGGGCGCGATCTGTTATTGCGATGGCAAGTTCTATCAAGCGAGAAACCGCGAAAATCTCGAAATCTTCGATCGCGTCGGAGGCGGCGATTCCTTTGCCTCCGGCCTGATTTACGGATTTTTAGCGGGACACGATCCGCAGTGGGCGGTTGAGTGCGGCGCCGCGCACGGTGCGCTCGCCATGACCACTCCGGGAGACACTTCCATGGCCACGCTGCAGGAAGTCACGCAAGTGATGAAAGGTGTCGGAGCACGCATTGCACGCTGATGCGGAAGTGCTGCGTAAAGGTGACCACTAATGGACAAGGAAAAAGTTCGCGAACGCATCCTGGAAATCGGAATAGTCCCAGTCGTTCGCGCGTCGTCGGCAGGTGAAGCGTGCATCGCGGCAGAAGCCGTTTGTCAGGGAGGTATTCCCATCGTGGAAATCACCATGACGGTCCCCGGCGCCATCGAGTTGATTCGCGAACTGGTAAAGAATTGCGGCTCCGAGGTCCTCATCGGAGCCGGGACCGTGCTCAACGCAGACGCTGCGCGCCGCTGTATCGACGCAGGAGCCCAATTCCTTGTCAGTCCGGGACTGAACCTTCAGACCGTCGCCTTCGCGGCACAGGAAGGGAAGCTGATGATGGCCGGCGCCCTGACGCCCACGGAAGTCATGGCCGCGTGGGATGCCGGCGCGGACTTCGTCAAAGTTTTTCCGTGTGGCCAAATAGGAGGCGCGAAATACATCAAGGCTCTAAAAGGACCGTTCCCGCAAGTCCCGTTTATTCCCACTGGGGGCGTCAATCTAAACACCGCCGCTGAATTCCTCGAAGCGGGTTCCGTTGCGTTAGGCATTGGCGGTGAATTGGTGCAAGCCGACGCCCTTAAAGCAAACAAGCCGCAAATCATCGTTGAAAACTCCAGGAAATTCCTCGCGATCGTCCAGCACACGCGAGCGCAAATGGCATCCCCGGTGGCCTCGAAGAGCTCCCACTAACTCAAGTTTCGAACGACAACTCTGGAATGAATGGAAAAGAGTGCTTCTATCGCGGCTGTCCTTCGCGCTCCGGCTGAAACTCGAACAAAATCTCGTGTCGTTTGCGTCCCGTCGCAGATACCGTGCCGAGAGCCTGATGCGCAGCTCCTAAAAGCGGTGCGTCCTCATTCAAAACCACCGAGATCGGAATATTCGACAACACGGAACTCAACCGCCCCTTCTCCGCGAACGACCGGCAGAGGCTGCTCTCCCGCAATTTCGAAAGTATTTTGAGAACAATTCCGCCCGCAAAGTAAACTCCGCCATACGCGAGAACCCGCAGCGCCAGATTCCCCGCTTCTGCGCCAAACGCATCCATCCACCAATCCAGCACTTCTACACACACCGGACACGATCCGGCCAGTGCGTTCTGCGTAATTTCGCTTGCGGAAGCAGCCTCCGGCTCTTGAAACGTCGGATGAACCACATCAGGATCGAGAAACTCGTGCAGCTTCCGGAACCCGCGCCCCGAAAATATCTCTTCGCACGAAACCCGCGCCTGTCTCTTCTTCAGAAATTGTAATAGCCGAATCTCGCGTTCCGTCCGCGGTGCAAAGTCGGCCGAACCGCCTTCCGAAGGAGACGCCCGATTCTGGCTCCCGTCCCAGAAGATCATAGCCTCGCCGAGCCCAGTGCCTGCCGCAATCAAAGCCTGGTTTCCGTTGATCTGCGGCGTGCCCGGGTTCAGAACCAGAAAATCTTCCGGCATCAAGTGCACCAGTCCATACGCAGTGGCCACCAGGTCGTTGATCAAAGTGAGTTGTTCGACGTCGAGGCTCAGTCTGCGGGCCAGCGCGGAAGCTGTCAGCTCCCACGGAATATTGTTCGCTACCAGGCGGCCATCCACCACCGCTCCCGCAACTCCGAATCCCGCGGCGGCAATGTTACCCTCGGGCACTGCACCGCTCGCTGCGGTACATTCGCTGAAAAATTTTTCGATTAATTCTTCGAGGCTGGCAAACTCGCTCGTTGCGTAGCGGCGCTTAAAGACAAGATTTAGGGAAGAGCCGTGCTCTTCAAACACGGCGAGATTGCATTTGGTGCCGCCAACATCACCGGCGAGAATCATTTCGCCCCTGGGGCAGCCACCGACTCTTCCGATTGCCGGCTGGGTGGCCGCAAGGTCAGACTCAATTCTTACTTAACTCACTGCAAAGCACCCTAACACACCAGTCTGGGTCGCTGCATAACTCGAAATTTCGTTTCAACGGAACCGCCGTATCACTAGATTGTGCCGGTCCGACCGGTAAAATCCCAAAACGTACAGGACTGCTTTTCCATTCGTGGAAAAAATCACCTGCCGTATTCGCAGCAACGGCTCGCGTCTGGGCACGTCCAAAAGATCCGCCGTGCGCGAATCGGCCGCGGTGGCATCCACCTCCTCGTCCGCATATCCGATTTCCACTTTGTAATCGCGTTCCAGGATCCCGAACAACGACTCCCTCTGCAGCGGCGCCGAAAGCAATCCAGGAAACTGCGCCGCGGAAAGGTAGCAAGTCTCCAGCGCAAACGGCTCTCCCGCCGCGTGTCGCAAGCGTTCCAGCTTGATCACGCCGCTCTTCGGCGAAAGAGAAAGCCGCGCGTTCGCCTCCTGCTCGTCGTCAATAATCTTTGCGAACAGTACTTTCGAAACCGCCGTCAGGCTCCGGCTGGCCATCTGTTCCGTATAACTCATCAGCTTGTTGAAATGAATTTTCGGCGCAGAGACAAACGTGCCGATCCCGCGCCGCCGCTCGACGACCCCTTCGCGCTCCAGCGAGGCCAGCGCATGGCGCGCCGTCATCAGACTAACGGAGTGAATCTTCGCCAAGTCGCGCTCCGAAGGCACAGCGTCCCCCGTGCGCAAGTCTCCGGCCTCGATCCGCTTCCGAAGACTGCCCTGGATTCTCTGGTAGGCAGGCAGCCCATTGCTTCGACTTTGACTTTTAGCAGGCATTCTCGCTCCCGGAATCTACAAACAGCCTACAACGAATCGCAGCGCTTTCGCAGCCATCTCAGCATGAAAAAAACGGCAAACCCAGTCTTCCGTTGGTTTTGCGTGCTTCGTGCCACACCCGCTTGCCATTGCCGGACGGCGGCGCCTGGCACTCGCAACCAACCATTCGAGAGCGGACTCGCAACCCCCTCGGTGCGAGGCCACGGCAGGCTCCAAGTGATATAGAGTGCACATGCGCACTGCTATACATCACCGCTCTTCAGTGCTATACCTGCCTACATCCATTATCCTTATAAATCATTACTTTTCGCTTGACAAGCCCAAAAAGCGTGCTATATAGCTATCAGCCATTCGGCCATATAGCGGTGCCGCGGTGCTCGTTGCTATGCGGAATATCTTGACAGTGGAGGAGAGGCGGATTGTCGGTCGGGGGCCGCGCCTCGGAGGAACGAACATGAAAAAACTGCAGTCTGTGAGGCTAATTCTTTTGTGCGTAACGCTGCTCGCGCTATTGTCCGGCGCAAATGCTGCGTGGGCCCAGGATGTCACCGCAACAATCACGGGGACCATCACCGATCCAAGCGGCGCGCCCGTCGTCGGCGCCAGCGTGACGGCCCACGACACCGATCGCGGCACCAACTGGTCGTCCGTCACCAATCAGGACGGCATCTACAACATCATTCGCATCCCCGTCGGCACCTACGGCCTCAAAGTCGAAATGAAAGGCTTCGAAACCGCGGTCCACTCGCCCTTCACTCTGGTTCTCAACCAGACCGCCCGCATCGACGTTCAAATGAAAATGGGCGCGGTGACCTCCACGGTTGAAGTCTCCAGTGAAATGCCATTGCTCCAGACGGAAAGCACCGAGGTCAGTAGCATAGTGGATGCCCATACCATCACGACCTTGCCCCTTGCAGCCCGCAATTATGTTCAGCTTTCTTTGCTTTCTCCCGGCGCAACTACCGTTAATCCTAGCAGCCTTTCGCAACCGCAATTAATGACGGGTGCAGGCCGCCCCGACATCAACGGCAATCGCGAGCAAGCTGTAGGCTTCCTCCTCGACGGCATCGTCAACCAGGAAAAGAAAAACGACGAAGTCGCCTACATGCCAAACGTGGACGCGATTCAAGAGTTCAATATTGTCACTCAGAACCCCGGCGCCGATTTCGGCAATTACGCCGGGGGCGTCATCAGCGTTGGCATCAAGTCCGGTACCAATTCTTTCCACGGCGATGCCTTCGAATTTCTCCGCAACGATTATATGAACTCCAATTCAAAGACCGCTGCCTGGGCGACCGGCGCTGCCACGCCAACACCTACGCTCCGCTACAACATGTTCGGTGGCACCGCCGGCGGGCCGATCATCAAGGACAAATTGTTCTTCTTCGGCGACTACCAGGGCATGCGCATCCCTTCGAGTTCTACGCAGCACGCTCAGCTTTTCACGCAGAGCGAGCGCGCCGGAGACTTCGGACAACTCTGCACCCAACTACCTGCGGCTAGTGGCCCAGGCACCTTTAACGCCGCTGGCATTTGCAGCAATCCTGCAGGTCAGCTCGTGGATCCCAAAAACGGCAACGCCCCCATTCCGTTCAACAAAATGTCCAACTCCACTCTCACGGAGAGTGCTTTCGCAACAGCCTTGTTCGCTGACACGAAGTTCTACCCTCTTCCCACCTCCGATCTTGCCTATGGCAACAATTATTCCTTTTCTGCGGGCGATCACTTCAACAGCGATCAGGGTGACCTCAAGATCGACTACAAGCCTTCTGACAAGGACAGCGTTTTTGGCCGTTTTTCCAAATTTGATACCAGCCAAGGCGTCTTCACCGGCCTGCCCTTTGCAAATGCTGGCGCTAAGGAAGGCACTGACCAGCCCGGCTGGAGCGCCTCCGCCAACTGGACTCACACTCTCACTCCCACGATCCTCAACGAGGCCCGCATAGGCGTCAACGTCTTCCGCTTCAACCAGAATCAAACACCCACCACCGGACTAGGCAATGTTAGTGAACAGCTCGGGATCGCCGGAGCAAATGCCCAAGCTCCTGGTTTGGTTCAGGTCAGCATTCCTACCGGTCCCGGTGGAAACGCCAGCCTCGGACTCATTAACTTGTGGCAGATTTTCCGCGATACAGAAATTCAAGCGGAAGACAATCTGATCATCTCTAAAGGCCGTCACACCTTCAAGACCGGCTTCCAATTCATCCGCGAGCGCAACAACTATGTCTATCCCGGCAATGAAGGAGTCTTGGGTAACATCGCCATCAGCTCCGCCACGGGCGCCAATGGGGCCAACCTCATTCTGCCCAACCAACCCAAAGCCTGCGGCGGTGGTTGCCAAACCGGCGTTGCCGACTTCTGGGCTGGAATTACCGCCAGTGGTGGGTTTCGCGACAGTGGCTCAGCGACTGTCCAAGGGCTCCGCGGCAGCATCTTTGGCGGCTATTTCCAGGACGACTGGAAAATCAAGCCGACCATAACGTTAAACCTCGGCATTCGATTCGAAGATCACACGCCTCAATATGAAGACCATAACCACGTCGTGAACTTCGGCCTCCAATCGGGTGCCATCCAAACCGTGGTGCCCGGTGCCGGCGGTTACAGTGATCGCGCCCTCTACAACAACTACACCGGCCTCGGCGACTGGAATCCTCGCATCGGCGTCGCCTGGTCGCCGCGTTTCCTGCACGGCAAGACCGTCGTTCGCGCAGCCTACGGCAGTTCCTCCTATCTGGAAGGCGGCGGAAGCAACGAAGAGCTTTCGCTGAATCTTCCTTTCGGCAACTTTGAGTCCACCTATCCATCTGGCATCGGCTCTCTCGGCCAAGCTTGGCAAAGTTCTCCGCCTTGTCCCGCACCGCAATTTAGCTGCTACGCGGGAAGCAGAATCCGCATCTTTGACCAAAATTTCCGCCCGGCTCTCATCCAGCAATGGAATCTCACCATTGAGCAGCAGTTCAGCAACACCCTCACCTTCCAAATCGGCTATGTTGGTCAGAAGGGTTCGCACCTCCTCAATTTCGAGGACGTTGCTCAACGCGAGGGCCTGAACGCCGCGGGAACCATTGCTCTTCCTGGCCAGCAGATTGTCGCTGAAGCCGCGGGACCTTTCCTCGGTGGCCTTGGCGGTCCCTGCACCTTTAATCCGAAGGGCGGCGGTGTTTTTGGAACCCCGACCGCAGGCTCTGTCACTTACGCGGGAACTTGGAACTGCGGAACCGCTGGATCTCTCTATAATGCCGACTCCGGTGGCAATGGCTTCAGTTCCTTCGGAGCCTTGGCGGGAGCGAACATGTCCAACTCCAACCAGCGTTACGACGGTCTGCAAGCCGTTCTAAAAGAACGCGGCTACCACGGTCTCGATGGCCAGCTCGCCTATACCTACTCCAAGTGCCTCAGCAATTCGCCCGGCTACTTCGGAACCGGCTGGGGCAGCACTGGTGCCCAGAGCTCCGGCGGCCAGCCCGGGTGGGAGAACATCTATAACCCGAATGCAGACTGGGGCCCCTGCTACTACGACCAGACTCACATCATCACCGGCTATTTCTCTTACCAGCTTCCCGTTGGCCGTGGCAAACAGTTCGGCCACGACGTCAACAACGTCGTCAACGCGATCATCGGTAACTGGCAGATCAGCGGCATTCTCACTCTCCACAGCGGAAATGCTCTCACTCTGAATGACTTCGGCGGCTGGAGCGCCTACGGCGATCACTCCGGCACCAACTCCATTGGCCCGTACACCCTTGCAAACCTGCCCAACTGCAACGGCCCCATCGCTATCGACAATAAATTTGTACCCTTCAGCGGTGGTGTACCGGCGCACATTCAGTGGTTTGACACTAGCAACATTTCTGCCGTGCCCAATGCAAATGTTCTGACGACCTACACCAACACTGGCACCGTAGCCGCACCGGTTGCGGGCTCAGTCGTAGGAAACGTCGCCACCGGCGGCGGCTCCTTTGGAACTTGCTCCGTCGGCAACATTCGCGGTCCTTGGACGAAAATCGTCGATGCCAGCCTGCAGAAGGAAGTCAGCATCGGCGAAAAGAGAACGTTCCAGCTCCGTTTGGACGCTTTCAACGCCTTCAACCATTCCATTTGGACCTTCAGCGGCGGACCCGCCAATGGCTCCTTTGATTCGGGCAGCGCTTCGCTCGGGCAAATCACTGGCTCCCAAGGCGCTCGTCAGCTTCAGCTCGCTCTGAAGTTCATATTCTAAGTTTCCACCTCAACACCCCATGGGATGGCAGGCGCTTCGGCGCCTGCCGTTCCTTTTCTGGGCCACTTTCTCTTGCGAGAGTTGGATGTACAATCGAGCCATGAATCGCTTCCTTCAAATTTGTTGTTGCGCTGCCGCTTCGCTCCTGCTCTCCTCTGCGTCCGGCGCCCAGGCTCCGGCAAAGCCATCCGCTGCCGCCGCTCAGCAACAGTCCAATCCGCAACGTGCCATGTCTCTGGCAGAATCCGGCCATTGCGCCGACGCTCTCCCGCTCTTGAAAAAATCCATCCATCAAGTCACTGACCGCGATCTCAAAAAACGCATCGGCCTCCTCGGCTTGAACTGCGCCATGACCCACAATGCCCCCTACGATTCGCTCGATTTTCTCGCCGTCCTCAATCGCGAATTTCCCCGCGATCCTGAAATTCTCTACGCCGCCGCCCACGCCTTCTCCGATCTCTCTCTCCGAGCTTCTCAGGACCTCGTCCGCGAAGCCCCATTTTCCTATCAAGTCCACGAGCTAAATGCCGAGGCTCTCGAAACTCAGGGCCGATGGCAGGAAGCCGCGGCCGAATACCAAAAAATCATCGACCTCGATCCCACGCTCCGCGGGATCCACGGTCGCTTAGGCCGCGTCCTGCTCTCCTCCCCGCAACCCACTCCCGAAGCCGTCGCGCAAGCAAAAAAAGATTTTGAAGACGAACTCGAAATCGATCCAAACAACGCCACCGCGGAATACGTTCTAGGCGAACTTGCCAAAGGCGATGGCGACATGTCCGCAGCTGTCGCCCATTACACCCGCGCCACAAAAATCGACGCCGGTTTCTCCGAAGCTTATCTCGGCCTCGGTTCGGCGTTAGTCGAGCGCAAACAATTCACCGAAGCTATCCCGCCCCTCGAAACCTACGAAAAAATGGCCCCCGACAGCCCGACGGGACACTATCAACTAGCTCTCGCTTACAACGGCGCCGGTCGTAAAGACGACGCGAATCGCGAAGCCGCCCTCCAGCGCGACACCGCCAAGTCCCTCGAGCAGCTCAAACGCCGCGTCGCCGAAGGCCTCGAGCATCAAAAGCCTCCGCAGTGAAAAACGCGCTCCTCATCCTTCACTCCGGAATCGCATTCTGCCTCGCATTTTCTGCGTTCTTCCTCGCGTCCTCTTTCACAAGTCGCGCGCAGTTTCCTCAATCGAGCAGCATCTCTCTGCCCACGGAACTCCGTGTGCGTGGTACAGGCTGGTGGCCCACAAAGGGCCAACCTGGACGTTCGGAATACACCGGCCCTGACGCCTGCATCGAATGCCACGAACTCAAATCTGAAACCGCGCAAGCCACCGCCATGCTTCACGCCGCTGTCCGCGCATCCGACTCGAAGAGCCTTCTCGACCACGCCAACTTGCCGTTCCAAGCCGGACCTTACAACTATCGACTCCTCACCACATCCGAAAAAAGCACACTCACCGTAAGTAAAGGAACCACTGTTTTTGCTCTCGAGCTGATTTGGGCTCTGGGCTCCGGCCACATGGGGCAAACCTTCCTCTACAAAATGAACGACGATTTCTACGAAAGCCACGTCAGTTTTTACAACGCCACGCAATCGCTTGACATCACTCCCGGCCAATCGCGCACGGTCCCTGGAACTCTCGCCGGAGCCATGGGCCGTGCTATACCTCCCAACGAAGCGCGCCTCTGCTTCGGCTGTCATACCACCGCTTCCACTACAAAAAATCAATTCGATCCCAACTCCGCATTTCTCGGCGTCACCTGCGAAGCCTGCCACGGCCCCGGCGCCCAACACGTCGCCGCAGCCAGAGCCAAAACCGAAAAGCGAGGTTCCGGCCTAATCTTCAATCCCGCCCAACTCGCTCGCATCGACTACCTCGATTTCTGCGGCGCCTGCCATCGTACTTGGCAAGACGTAGTCTCTGGCCAAATGGTGGGCGCTGGCGTCTTCAACGTTCGCTTTGCTCCTTATCGCCTGGAAAACAGCCGCTGCTGGGCCGAAGGCGACGCGCGCATCACTTGCGTGGCCTGCCACGACCCGCACAAGCCTCTCTCGCACGATGCGGGGTCCTACGACGCAAATTGTCTAGCTTGCCACGCATCAAACACGGCTGAAAAAAAATCCGCGAATCATCCCGGCTCCGCCTGCCCCGTAGCAACCAAAAATTGCGTCACCTGCCACATGCCCAAAGTCGAGCCACCAAATTTGCACTCTACTTTCACCGATCACTGGATCCGCATCGCGCATCCGAATTCCGCCTACCCCGAATAAAAATATGCGCCACGATCTCCACTTCCGCCGCGATTTTCTCCGCCTCCTGGCAAACTCGGTAGCCGCCGCCAGCGTTTCGCCATTCCTCCGCGCAGCCGCCAATCCGACCCAAAATTTTCCTTTCTCAGAAGTTCTTCCCTCCGCCTCCGGCATAAATTTCGTTCACACCAGCGGCAAATCTCCCCAAAAATATCTCCCCGAATCCACCGGCCCCGGTTGCGCTTTCCTCGATTACGATAACGACGGCTGGATGGACATCTACCTGGTCAACAGCGGCCCCTGCGATTTCTGGACTCCTCCCACTCCTCTCCGCAACGCTCTCTATCACAACAATCGCGACGGCACCTTCACCGACGTCACTGAAAAAGCTGGGGTCCCCGGTGGCGGCTACGGCATGGGTGTCGCCGTCGGCGACTACAACGCCGATGGCTTCCCCGATCTCTACGTCACGCAATACGGCCGCAGCATTCTCTATCGCAACAATGGCGACGGCACCTTCACCGACGTCACCGAACGCGCCGGGGTCGCCGCTCCCGGCTGGGCTTCCAGCGCCGTCTGGTTCGACTACGACAACGACGGCCGCCTCGATCTTTTCGTTTGCCGCTTCGTCGATTTCACCAAACTCACCCACCACATCTGCAACGCCCCCAACATCCCCGCCCTCGCCGGCATCAACGAATACTGCTACCCCCGCATCTTCAATCCCATGCCCAGCTGGCTCTTTCACAACAACGGCGATGGCACCTTCACCGACGTCAGCCAAAAAATGGGCATCGCCGATAATCCCGGCAAATCCTGGGGCGTCGTCGCCGTGGACATCAACAACGACGGCTTCCTCGATCTTTTCGTTGCGAACGACACCACCGCCAATTTCCTCTTTGCCAATCGCAAAGGGAAAAAATTCGAAGAAATCGGCTTCACTGCCGGCGTCGCGTATGGACCTGGTGGGAAAGCCCGCTCCGGCATGGGTGTCGATTCCGCGGATTTCAATCAGGACGGCTGGATGGATCTCTTCGTCACAAATCTGGACCACGAGTTCTACGGCCTCTACCAAAACAAGCGCGACGAATCCTTCGAAGACAAAGCCGGCCCAACAGGAGTGGCCCGCGCCACGCAAATGATGAGCGGCTGGGGCGCCAAATTCTTCGACTTCGACAATGACGGCCTCTTAGATCTCTTCGTAGCCAACGGCCACCCCGACGACGTCATCGACAAAAT
>Ga0308309_10001675_pt1 | contig 13147 bp, 10 predicted proteins | sample HubBroMetageWFT5_FD_192491 | JGI IMG/M metagenome (GOLD analysis project Ga0308309, IMG submission 192491) | Warmed and freeze-thawed soil microbial communities from the Hubbard Brook experimental Forest, New Hampshire - Hubbard Brook CCASE Soil... | ecosystem: Environmental > Terrestrial >...
TGCATTAGGACGAAGAGGACGGCTTCAGAGCGGGAGAGCAGACATTCGTTGGGGAGCTCGTGGTTGAGGACTACGTAGACTGTGTCCAGATTGGTTGGGCTGGCCTTGTGGCGGGCCAGGATGCTGGCAGCTAGAGCGCCTTGCAGTGGGGCGAAGTGGAAGATGGCATTGCGATCGCGGTGGAGGATGAATTGGACGAAGCGGTTGCAGAGTCCGCAGACGCCGTCGTAGAGGAGGATGGGGTGGGACATGGGACATTGGAGACTTTAGCAGCATGCGAAGTCAAAAGCCCCACCCTGTCTCTCCAAAGAACGGAGAGACCAGGATGGGGCGCCCCCTCGAACTTACTTGCGGGCGTGAGGCGACCGGCTTGACTTACTCAGGGCTTGTGCTCGTGGGTCCTGACTCGTGGCCCCTGGGATGATCGGTGCAAACATGCTGGGCAAACTCTTTGTCGCGCTGCAATTCGAAGTTGCGCGTCATTTCACCGAAGGATGAGCCGGCGGGCGGGCCAGAAGGCTTGAATTGCCAGCCACATTCGGAACATCCGAATCCGCGGAAACGCGGTTGCTCAATCCAGACCAGCCTCCGGTTCATGGCTGCCCATTTCACTGCGCCCAAAGTTATCTGACGGCATGACTACTACCTGCCTGCCGTTCGAGGGGCGAAGCGTTCTCCTTTTCACTGCGGCGTACTGAATGGTTGCAGCAAAAAACTGTCACCCTGTCCGGGGCGACGGAAGATAAATGGAATAAGCGACTGGATTTTATATGCGCTAAGTTGGGGTAGTCTGTCGGGCATCCTACATATCCAGACGAAATCGTGGAGTGGGAGCGTTGCCGCAGGCTGTCGCCTCGCAGCGGTGAGTCTAATGTAAGATACCCTACCGAACGACTGTGTTCCGACCCTGTACAATCCTCCGCGTAGTGCGAATGAGCAGGGTTTCGCACATCACGACGGGAGAGTTCATCCCCGTGTTTGGGAGGTTTTTCGGTTCTCGCTGTGGCGCGCAGGGACCTCCAAACCGTGCAGTCTGGCGAGCGGACGAATGCCGCGGGAAAGCCAGTCGGCAACCAAATCCTTCTATCGATCTCCGATAGCGAGTACAGCTCACTTCGCCCGCACCTCGAATACGTCCGCTTGCCGAACCATCTAGTGCTTCACGAGGCGGGCGGAAGGCTGGAATTTGCCTATTTCCTGAATCGAGGTTTGATTTCTCTTGTAGTCGTCATGAAAGACGGAAGAACTGCGGAAGCCGGCATCGTTGGCAATGAGGGCTTCACGGGAACACAGGCAATCGTTGGCCTGCGCAAGGGCCCGCTGCGGGGAGTGATTCAAATAACGGGAGACGGATTTCGCATAAAAGTTGGGGCGTTGCAAGATGTTTTGGAATCGACCCCACACTTTCGGACGATGTTGAATCGCTATGCCGCAATTCGAGGCATGCAGATTGCGCAAACCGCCGCATGTAATCGGCTGCACGAGATTAAGCAGCGCCTGGCGCGGTGGTTGCTGATGACCCAGGACAGGGTGGATGCGGGAGCGCTGCCCATCACTCATGATTTTCTCGCAACGATGCTCGGGACAGATCGGCCGAGCGTGAGCCTGGCAGCTGGGGTTTTGCAGAAGGAGCGGCTCATCGAGTACACGCGGGGCGCAGTGAAGATTGTGAACCGCAAGAAGCTTGAAGACTCCGCCTGCGAATGCTACGGGGTTATCCGGCAGTACGATGGGGATCTGGGCTTGGAATAAGTCCTAGGGCAAAGGTCGCCTTGCGCTTCGCATCGTGGAAGCGGTTCCCTTCCGTTTTTTCCTGGATCAAGAAACATATAAATCCTGAAGCGGGCGGCATTTATGGAATCCCATTTTTCGCAAAGAACGCGAGAAACGGGGAACCCTCGCTGAGGCTTAGGCGGACCAAGGAGCACAGATTGTGGCGCGGAGTTGCATAGGTCCTTCGCCAGGTGCTTTCGGCGACCTTTAAGCACGCGGGGCTCAGGATAACAGTCGAATCGAGGTCGAGCCCAGGCGGAGTAATTCGGATCGGAGGCGGGGGTGGTGTTGGGTTTGGCGGAAGTAGGGCATTTCGGTTCTTGCGCTTTTGGCTTTGATGATTTTGATTAGTTGATGCTTTTCTTCGGGAGTCCAGCGGGTTAGGTTGGGGATTTGGGCCAGGACTAGCGACCAGTTTTCGAGGGACTGTTTTTGTGCCGGGGTCCAGCGAGACGGATTGATATTTAGCACGCGGTTGACTTGGGCGAGAGAGGCCTGACGGATTTCTTGGCTGTCGCCTTTGAAATCGCGGGCCATGCGTTGATTGATTTGCAGGCCTAGATTGCGCGTGGAGAACGTGTCCCAGGGGCCGGAGGCCTCAGCGGCTAAAGCCGGCGACGATTTGGTGGCATTTGCGGCACGGCTGAAAGTCCTGCCCTTCTCGATCCGTCCGTCCCCGACCCTGCCGGTCGCAAAGCGATTATTCGTCGCCGCCTCGACTTCATAGAACATGTGGGCTTCGGCCAGGCGCTTCAGGGTGCGGGGTGGGGTGCGGTATTTTGGGTTGGCTGCGATTCTCTTCTCTTCTCTTTCACATAGCTTTTGCAGATCGGAGCGGCCTGGGCGGAAGCCTAGTTTGCGGTAGAACCAGAAGGCGCCGCTTTCGATGGCTTCGTCGTTGTTCTGGCCGATCTGGTAGGGATAAATCGAAATGCAGTTTGCGTTGGTCAGGGCGCCGAGGCAGCGCAGGGCCTGTGCGTAGATCCATGCGGTTTCGCCCTGGCGGTAGGTGTAGAAGGTGTTAAAGCCTACCTCGATCCATTCGCAGAGGCCGATGGCTTCGACGTAGTTGATCGGGACTCCGTTTTTGAGGGTGTAGCCGGCTATGTAGGCGCGAAGGGGGAGACGGCGGGTGGGAGGTAGTCCCCAGAAGTGCATGATTACGCCGCGACCCAGATCGGCTTTGACTACTGTGCCCGGGTCACCCAGCGTGGTGCCGTAGAGTTCGCGATAGCGGACCACCATTACTTCGCGGATGGATTGCATTACCGATTTTCCGGCGGCGCGGGGGAGTTTTTTTAGTTTCGGCGCGGGCTGGGATAGTTCTTGAGCCAGATTGACTTCGCTGCGTTGGATTAGCGGGGATTGGTGGAAGTAGAAGCGGCGGGGACTTCTCCAGTTACGAGTGCGGGATAGTTTTAAGTTTTCCAGATTCCAGCGGAGGGGCAGATGGAGCGAGTCGTAGAGTTCGGATTGGTGGCGGGGGGGGATTGGGAGTTTGGCGAATTGATTCAGCAACCACGCGAGTGCGTTCTGGCGGCCTCTGGCTGCGTCGATCCAGGTTGACCAGGGGATGTTTGCTTCTACGTCGGCATCTTCTTCTAACAAAGGAATGAACCGGGGCCAGGTGTTGCCGCGGGCGCGTTCGGACTCGTAGTCGTCCCAGTAATCAGTCCAGGCAATTTCTATGTTTCTGGGAATGCGACGCGCTAGCCATTGGGCTACATCGAAGGAGAGAGTGTCTTGCATTGTCGTGGCGGCCATGCCGGAGGTGTCGAAGTCGCCGAAGATGGACATGTCAGTGTTCGCGGCGCGGAGTTTTTCTATACGGTTATGGAAAGTGTTGAGGAGATTTTCTACGCGCGGAATTAGGGATGCAGAGTGCGGGAAGGCGCGGAGGAACAGCAGGGATTCGTGGAAGCGGATTAGCTGGTAGGGATCCAGTTGGAGGTTTGAGAGTTGGGTTAGGAGTTTCTGGATTCTCGCGGCTTGGCCTGAGTTCAATTGGTTTTTGGCGGCTTCTAGTTGGGTTAGGAGATTGTTGGAGTCTTGGGGGATCGGCGGCATGGGTGGCGAGATAGTGTAACGCAGAAATCCAGATCAAAATCCCCACCCTCTCGCAAAAAACGCGAGAAGGATGGGGCAGCCTGCGAGATTGTTTAGCACAGGCCTGGAAGGCCTGCTCCACCCGCGTGCAATTTGCCGAGATTCGGATGTAGCTGGGTCTGTGGTCGAGGCGCCTCGCTTCGCTCGGCGGGACAGCCGAAGGCGGCCGTCCCCACACGAGTTTTCGTGGACAGCCGGCGGGACGCCGGCGCTACTCGCAACGCGTCAGGCGTAGCCTTTTTTCTTCCAGACATTCCAGTCTTCGCGGGTGGCTTGGAGCATTTTCTCGGCGGCTTCGTGCAGCCAGTTTGGTTCTTGTTTGTCGATGTGACGGAGGATGAGTTTGCGGGCGGCGGGAGTGCCGAGGTGGATGTTGGCGGTTTCCCATCCCATGGCGTGGAGCAGGCGGAGTTCGGTGTCGGGAGCGCGCAGGGAGGCTAGCAGGATGCGGGAACAGTCAGGGGCCAGGCGGCGGACGATCCAGCGGCCGTGGAGCTGGACGAAGTGATCGGGACATCGGACGGCGCGGTTGATGATGGTCTGGTAGAGGATTTCGGCGGGGCCGCATGCTTTTCTTGCTTCGAGACACTGCGCCCAATAGGACGAAGATGGGACAAGCGCCTTGGCTTCGCGGGCGATGCGGCCACCATGCCAGTCGGCGATGGCTACGTAGCGGGCGTGGCCGAGGCTGCCGAGTCCGGCAACGCGGTGCGCTACGCGGTAGGGAATGTCGGGTGCGGGCATCAGGTGCTCGAGGGCGTCGATGGCGCTGACGGGGCATTCAGATTTCAGAGTGCGGAGTGCATCCAGTTTCTCCCAGAAGTGGACGGGATCGCGGAGTTCGCCCAGAGCGATGCGGCGGAGCCATTGATGCTTTTCGCCCAGAACGAAGGGAATTCCTTTTTGCAGCATAGCGGCGCGATAGCCTTCGAGTATGGCTCCGCAAATGTCTTCGCGCTTGACCGGGAGGCGTCCGGCTTCGGCGGCCAGGTGGGCGCTTACGCCGAGGCGCACTAGATCGATGGTGTAAGCCATGGGCCAGGCTTCATCGAAATCGTTGACGCCCCAGATCAGGCGGCCTTCGATGTCACGCCAAGTGCCGAAATTTTCTACGTGGAGATCGCCTATGGCTAGAACTTTGGGGGCCTTGGACAGGTCAGGACAGACTTGAGGCCAGAGATGAGCCCAGCGGTAGTAGGTGGCGCGGAAGAACATGAAGACATCTTTCTTCATGTTGGTGTGTTTCAGGCGGAGGTCTTTCTGGTCGATGGTGGTGCGTTGAGCCAGCCAGGATTCGAACTGCCGGGTGGCTTTGACTACGTTCATGCGGGCAACGATAGCGGCTGAGGAATGGGGAGTCAAATGTTTGCGAGAAAGGCTTCTCACCACAGAGGCACAGAGTCAACGGAGAAAGACAAGATAGATAGAAGCAGCGGCAACCTAGGTGTGTCTGGCTGGACACAGTGACTTCAGATAGCCACTTTAGGGCGCTTATGCGACTTCCTGCAAGTCCTGCGTTTTCAATTCCATGCCAATTGGTGCTCATCCTGCGATATAGGTTGGGGTGCGGCACACGGAGGCGTTATGCAGATGGCGATCACATTCATGGCGGTGGTGGCGGGCCTGATCTTTTCGGTGGCGGTGGCGGTACTGGCGGAGGAATTGATCTTCGGGAAGGTGTTCCGGCTGTTTTTCGTCCAGCAAACCGCACCGATTAAAGCAGAGCGGGAGCGCTGAGGCGCAGAGGAGAACTACGATGCTGGCGTTGAGGTATTTGTTGATTACGTGCGGCGTGGGGATGATGATCGCGGGCGTGTGCATTCTCACCTACGATTTTTATCGTGAAATGTTGTACCGGAGATTGCTGGCGACTCCGGGAGGAGATCTGAGTGCGGCTCCGGTGGTGGTGCGATGGCGGACTTCGCTGGCTTTGGTGATGCTGGCTTGGGGACCGCTATTGGCGGCTTTCAGCATTGTGGTGGTGCCGAGCGGGATGGCTGCAGTGCGGATTAGCGAAATGAGCGGGACGGTGCCGGGGACGCTGTATCCGGGGGCGCACATGGTGATGCCACTGGTGGAGGATGTGGCGCTGTTCGATACTCGGGATCAAGTGTTTACTACTGGGGATTCGGAGGTTGCCAAGCCTTCGGCCGGCGGGCTTCCAACGAGGCCGCAACTTCTGGATGTTCAGGCTAAGGAAGGATTGACGCTTGGCTTGGCGATTACTGTGCGGTACCGGCTGGATGCTAGGCGGCTGGATTATATCCAGGGAAATTTGCCGCGTCCGGTAGAGCGGGAGATTGTGCCGCCTACGGTGGCTAGTGTTTGGCGGGAAGTGGTGCCGAACTATACGGTGCGGGATGTGTTTTCGGCGAAGCGGGAGGAAGTGCGGCAGCGAGCGGCGGGGTTGATCACGCAGAAGCTGGCTGCGGATGGGATTGTGGTGAAAGAGGTGATGCTGCGGGACATACAGCTGCCGCCGGAATATGCGAAGGGGTTGGAGGCGCTGCTTTTGAAAGAGCAGGAGAACGACCGCATGGGTGTGGAGACAGAGTTGAAGACCAAGGAAGTGCGGATTGCTGAACTAGAGGCCGAGGCTGCCAAGGTGCAGCAGGTGAAGCAGGCGGAAGGCGCAGCCCGGGTGCATGTTTTGCAGGCCAAGAGCGAAGCGGATGCGATGCAATACACGCTGCCGCTGAAGGAGAAGCAGATTCAGCAGAGCCGGCTGGAGGCGCAGGCGAGGAAAGAAGCTACCATCCAGAATGCGGAAGCGGAAGCCCACGCCAAGGAGATTGACAGCAAGGCTGAGGGGGAACGGAGGAAATTGCTGGCGGACGCCGAGGCGCAGGCCAAGGTGATGGACAGCAAAGCTGAAGGTGAGCGGCGGAGGTTGCTGGCGGATGCGGAGGCGGATCGAATCCGGGTGACTGCGGTGGCTGACGCGGAGCGGCTGCATGGCGAGGCGGCGATATTGAAAGACAATCCGCTGCTGATTAATAAGATTGTGGCGGAGCGGCTCTCGGACAAGTTGCAGATCATGATGGTGCCGTCGGATGGGAAATTCTTTTTCGCCAATGATGTTTTGCGGGGCATGGATTTGGCTAGCCAGAGCAAGCCGGCGGAACGAAGATAGTAGACTTCACAATCAGTGGGCAGTGGCCAGTGGCCAGTCTTTCGTTTCACCACTGGCCACTGCGCACTGGCTGTCTCCACATAGACGGTTCGATGGCAGGTTTGCAGAGTGGCAGAGCTGGTGGTGAGATATCATGCAAACGATTCCGTGGCATCCTGCGAAACCTGATGCGGGCGGAAAAAGAAAGGCAATGATGTTTCGCCGCAAACTGCTGACCGTGTTCGCGCTGACTGTTTTTTTGTCTGTGGCGGCGGTGGCATTGCTGGTGTCAGCGGTCACGCGGCGAGCGTTCGAGCGCAGTGAGGAGGAGAGAACGGCGGCGCTGGTGACGCAATTCAGGCGCGAGTTCAGCCGACAGGGCGAGGACGTGGTGCGGCGAGTGGGGCGGTCGCGGGGTCGGAAGATCTTAGTCGCATGGCGGTAAAGTTGAGTCGTCCGCAGGCGGATGCGGGACCGTATTTTGAGTTGGCGAGGACGACCGCGGAAAACAGCCGGCTCGACTTTCTGGAGTTTGTAGAAAGCGATGGAACGATTATTTCTTCCGCGCAGTGGCCGGCGAAGTTTGGTTATCCGGAGGGCGCGGCTGGCAGTCTTGCAGCCTCGGCTGACCAGGGAGCATTCCTTAAACAAGAGGACCTGCAGGACGGAACTGCGCTGGGATTGTTTGCCGTGCGGGTGACGCGAGTCGGGGAACGTCCGGTCTATGTGATTGGGGGACGGCGCCTGGATAGGTCTTTTCTCTCCGGAATCGATATGCCGGTCGGAATGCGGGTCTTGCTGTATCAGAATCAGGGCCAGCGCTTTGCGGGGGAATTGGTAGTGGATCCGTCTGCGCCCGCCATGGAAAAAGTGCGACCGGCAGCGAGGTTAGAACCTCTCGTCGATAGTGTGCGGCAGTCGAAAGAAGAAGCGACCAGCCTGGTGCATTGGTCTGGTGAGACTAGCGAGGACGAAGTGTTTCATGCCATCCCGCTGCTGGGCGCGGGCTTGGGCAAGGATCGTCCCGTGCTGGCGATCTTGCTGATTGGGAACTCGCGGCGAGGTTATGTCGAGCTGATGCGGCGGATCCGCTCGGCGGCGTTGATGGTGGGAGGCGGCGGGATTTTGCTGGCGATTTTGCTGAGCAGTTGGGCGGCGGCGCGGGTGACGCGTCCCGTGGAGCAGTTGGCGCATGCGGCGCAGGAAGTTGCGGCGGGAAACTGGAATGCGCGAGTGGATGTGTTGGGCGACGATGAACTGGGGCAATTGGCCGATTCGTTTAACCGAATGACCACTGAGTTACTCGGGCAGAAAGAGCGGTTGATGCAGGCGGAGCGGGTGGCGGCGTGGCGGGAGCTGGCGCGGCGGCTGGCGCATGAGTTGAAGAATCCGCTGTTTCCGTTGCAGCTTACGGTGGAAAATCTGGTTCGGGCGCGGCAACAGAATCCGGAACAGTTCGAGGAAGTGTTCCGGGAAAGTTCGCGAACGTTACTGGCGGAGATCGCGAACCTGAAGGGGATCATTGGGAAATTCAGCGAATTTTCGACGATGCCGCAGCCACAGTTGCGGCGGCTGCAGATAAATGAAGTGATTCGGGGTGTTGCGCAGCTCTTTCAGGCGCAGATGGAGGGCCCCGGACGCGCGAAGATCAGTTATGAGCTGCAGCTGGATCCGCACCTGGAGCCGATCTCGGCGGATGCGGAGTTGCTGCACCGGGCAGTTTCTAATCTGGTGCTGAATGCGATTGATGCGATGCCGCAGGGCGGGACGATGACCCTACGGACGCGCCCCGACAACGGCAAGGTGATGATTGAGGTTGCGGATACAGGAGCGGGGTTGACGCCGGAGGAGTGCGAGCAAATCTTTACTCCTTATTATACGAGCAAGGAGCATGGGACCGGTTTGGGGCTCGCCATTGTACAGTCGGTGGTGAGCGATCATGGAGGGAGGATCCGTGTGCAGAGTGCGCAGGGCCGGGGGACAACGTTTGTGATTGAGTTGCCGGGGGATTCGATCCAACGCAGGTTGCTGGTTGAACATTGTTAGAGACTGGGAGGAGCGTTGCCGACGAAAGCACATTTGCTGATTGTGGACGATGAAGCGAACACGCTGGCATCGTTGTCGCGGGCGTTTCGATTGGCCGGGCACGAGGCTACCGTTTGCGACAACGCAGGCAAGGCGCTGGAACTGGCCAAGGCGCAGAACTTCGACTTGATTCTGTCGGATGTGGTGATGCCCGGCAAAGGCGGACTGGCGCTGCTCGAAGAGTTGAGGGCGCAGGGAGTAACGGCGCCGGTGGTGATGATGTCTGGACAGGGAGACATCGAAACGGCGGTGCGGGCTACGAGGCTGGGCGCGCTGGATTTTCTGGAGAAGCCAATCTCAACTGAAAAACTTTTGCTGACAGTGGAAAATGCGCTTAAGCTGCAGCGACTGGAAAGTGAAAACCGGCAACTCAAGCAGCGGCTGGGCAAGCACGAGATGGTTTGGCAGGGTGCGACCATGCAGCGCGTAATGGCGCAGGTGGAGCGCGTCGCGGCGAGTGAGGCGCGAGTTTGCATCCTGGGAGAAACCGGGACGGGAAAAGAGCTGGTGGCACGGACGATTCATGAACGCAGCGCGCGGGCCGGCGGAGCGTTTGTGACGCTGAATTGTGCTGCAGTTCCGGCGGAGCTGATTGAATCGGAACTTTTTGGGCACGAGAAAGGATCATTTACCGGAGCAGGCGGCCGGCATATTGGAAAGTTCGAACAAGCGGATCACGGGACGATTTTTCTCGATGAGATTGGCGATATGCCGCTGGCTATGCAGGCCAAGCTGCTGCGCGTGCTAGAAGAAGGAGAAGTGGAACGCATCGGCGGCGACAAGCCGGTGAGCGTGGATGTGCGGGTGGTGGTGGCGACACATCGCGATCTAGAAGCTCGGGTGCGGGAGGACAAGTTCCGGCAGGATTTGTTTCACCGGATTTATGTTTTTCCTTTAATCCTGCCGCCGTTGCGCGAGCGGAGAGAAGATGTTCCGCTGCTGGTGGAGCATTTTGCTTTCCAGGTTAGCGCGCAGAATGGATGGAAGCCGGTTCCATTTACCGCGGACGCGATGTCTGCTTTGCAGGCGCACGCCTGGCCGGGTAATGTGCGGGAGCTCCGCAATATGGTGGAACGGTTGATGCTGCTCGCTACCGACGGGCAGGTCGATCTTGCAACTGTGGAGATCGCGATGCCGAAGGGTGGGAGCCTTGGTGCTGTGGCGTCCTCGGCATTTTCGTCTGGAGCGTTGGCCGAACGCGTGGACGCTTTTGAGCGAGAGGTCATCCTGGCGGAGTTGAAGCGCACTCATTCGAACGTCAGTCTGGCGGCTAAGTCGCTAGGGCTGGAGCGTAGCCATCTTTATAAGAAGGCGGAGCAGTTGGGGATTGATCTGCGGGCGATGCGGCGGGAGCAGGGGTCGCAGGAGTAGGAGTTTTTCCGCACGCAAACCTTGAGGAGATTGGGTAGCGGGCTACTTTGGGTTTCTCCTCTAAATCCCGTTGTGCGATACTGCGGACACCGCGAAGAGGAAAAAGATCGTGAGCCGAGAGCAGCGGAGGCCGGAAAGAGCGGCGTAAATGAAGTTAGTTTTGCGACTACTGGCGTTGATCGTGGCGACCGTATGCGGCATTGCCTTCCTGATAGACATTGCTACATTGTTGTTGAATTACAACTACAAGCATCATCGCTTTCTCCCATTTATCGTAGAGCGTAGCTATATTACGGACACGATATGGTTCGGCGTTGGTTTCGCGTGCTCCGTGATTCTTTATCTCTACTCGGTGCGGAAGATGCGCCCAATTTCAAGGTAACCCACTAACGGAGATTGCGTTGATCAGGACGGACGGATCTGGCCTATCAGAGACCGCGGTGAAAGTCCCTCAGGGGCTGAAGCCCGCATTGTTATTGAGCCATAACGGCACGGCTGGAAGCCGTGCCCTTCCCGAACCAGTTCCTGATACTGGTTCTGGTCGTTGGATTATCTATTGTCTGTTCGTTAGTTTCCTCATCTCTGCTCTCTTTTTATCTGAGACCTGCTTCGCTAGTGATCCGCCTTCTCCGCCTGCGTATGGAGTTCGGATGGAGCAGGCTTGGATTCCCATGAAAGACGGAGCGCGGCTGGCGGCTACGCTTTATATGCCGGACGGCGCGAAAGCCGGAGAGAGGTTCCCTGCCCTGCTGGAGTATTTGCCTTATCGGAAAGACGATGGCACGGCGGCTGGCGATTATCCGAAGCATGCTTATTTTGCTCGGCGCGGGTATGTGAGTGTGCGGGTGGATGTTCGAGGATTTGGAGCGAGTGAGGGTGTGCCGCCGGAACGGGAGTATTCGGAACGGGAGCAAGTCGATGGGGAACAGGTGATTTGGTGGCTGGCTCATCAGAATTGGTCGAATGGCAATGTGGGGATGTTCGGGATTTCGTGGGGAGGATTTAATTCTCTGCAGATGGCGATGCGGCATGCGCCGGGGTTGAAAGCGATTCTGGCGATCGACGCTACTGCGGAATTGTTTCATGACGATGTGCACTATGTGGACGGCATCGCACATATCGACGAGTTCGAGCTGAATATGGATATGGCGGAGGGATGGACCGGGGCTCCGGATTACACGACTGACGAAAAAGTCTTGGGCCCGCGGTTTGAGACGCCTCCGTGGTCTTTGCTCTATTTGAAACATCAGCATGACGGGCCGTTTTGGCGGGAGCGCGTACGTCCGTTGAAGGAAATTACAATTCCCAGTTTTTTGATTGGGGGATTGCTGGATGGATATCGCGACAACGTGCCCGACATGTTGATGCGGGCAAGCGGGCCCGTGAAGGCGATTGTGGGGCCATGGAACCATACGTATCCGAATGAGGCCGAGCCTGGTCCAAAGATTGAGTGGCGGAATGAGGCGGTGCGGTGGTTTGATCATTGGTTGAAGGGACGGGACACAGGCGTGGAGCGTGATCCGCGGCTGGTGATTTATATGCAGCACTGGCATGCGCCGGATCCGAGTCTCGAAAATGTCCCAGGAGAGTGGAGGCGGGAGGATGTTTGGCCGCCGAAAGATGCGCGGGCGTCGACTTTGTTTTTTCAGCCGAATCACTTGCAGGCCGAGGGTGCGGCGGAGACTGACACGCATCAGCTGAAGTACGTGCCGTCGATTGGCGTGGAGGCTGGGTTCTGGTGGGGCGAGTTGTTGAGTGATGTGCGCCCGGTGGATGCGTTCAGTCTGGTTTACGATTCGGCGCCGTTGCAAGCGGACGTCGCTATTCTGGGACGTCCGCATGCTTTGCTGCGAGCCTCGGCTACCGCGCCGCTGGCGGATTGGTTTGCGCGGCTTTCGGATGTGGCGCCCGACGGAACCGTTACGCAGATTACAGGCGCGGGGATCAACGGGGCGCAACGGGACTCGATGAGCGAGCCTCGCGACCTCGAGCCGGGAGAAATTTATCCGCTTGATATTGAGATGCATTTGACTTCGTGGGTGTTTCCCAAGGGGCATCGCGTTCGCGTGGCGATTTCGAATGCGTTGTGGCCGATGATGCTGCCTACGCCTTACTCCATGACGACTTCTCTGGAGCTTGGCGGGAGCGATGGTTCGCGGATCGTGTTGCCGGTTGTGCCGGAACACGGGGTTGTGCCTCCCACATTTTCTCTGCCGGAGCCTTCTGAAGAGCGTACGGATCTTAAGAGTGAGGGGTTTCCCTGGCCTGGCGAGTGGACTGTCGAGCGGGATGAGGCTCGCCACAAGAGTACTGTGCACTGGAAGGGGCAGGAAAGCGGCGAGTATCCCTGGGGGAAAGAAATCGATTACGAGAATCTGACTTACGATGTTGATGATGCGCATCCGGAGACTTGTTCTGTGCGCGGCGAGGCTGAGACTGTGTTCACCTTAAAAGGGCGCACTCTGACTTGGCGCGGGCATTTGCTGGTTACGACCGATCAGAAGAATTTTTATTACAAGTACACGCGGGAGTTGCTGAAGGACGGGACGATGATTAAATCGAAAACATGGCAGGAGACGATTGCCAGGGATCATCAATGAATGGCGAGTTTACCTCAGCGGCTGAAGCCGCTTTTGATTTGCTCGACTTTACGGCACGGAAGTCGTGTCCTTCGCGATCTCGCGTCCTTCTCCTTGTCAC
>Ga0308309_10001676_pt1 | contig 13136 bp, 10 predicted proteins | sample HubBroMetageWFT5_FD_192491 | JGI IMG/M metagenome (GOLD analysis project Ga0308309, IMG submission 192491) | Warmed and freeze-thawed soil microbial communities from the Hubbard Brook experimental Forest, New Hampshire - Hubbard Brook CCASE Soil... | ecosystem: Environmental > Terrestrial >...
GTCGCCGACACGATCACAATCACCTGCTACCGGCGCACGCTGGTCGACTTCTCGACCGTCTACTACAACGCCACGCAAAGGCTGCTGGTGCCCACGAACTCAGGCGTCAGGGACATCCACGCCCTCGTCCACGAGCGGGTCTGCGCGAGCGCGTCGTCGACGCCGATCGACGTACTGAAGGCGATGCCTTCCGAGGATCGCCCGGTCCCCGTGGGCGAGCCTCAGGCGATCGACTGCCTGGTGGCCCTGCAGCAGGGGACGGGGAACATCGCCGCGATTTCCACCGACTCCTCGATCCTGCTCGGCTTCAAGGCGCAGGACCCCGGCACAGAGATCGTCGGGCCGAGCCTCTACCCCGTGCCCTACGGAATGGCGATCAGCAAGGCCCACCCGGACTTCGTGCGCTTCGTCAACGGCGTCCTCGCGCGCCTTGAGCGCGACGGCACCTGGCAGCAGCTCCAGACGAAGTGGCTCGGCCAGTTCCATCAACTCGAGGCGACCCCCAAGCCCCAATACGACGGTTGAGATGAGCCACGAGGACCCCGCCCAAGAGCTGAGTCGCCTCCAGAAGGCGAGCGAGCGCGCCGCCGCCAACCTGCTCGAGCTCGAGATCGACTCGAGTCGCCAGTTGCTCGAAGTGAGCGCGCTGACCGGACGATCGGCCGACCGGTGGTCGCACGCGAGCGGCGAGCTGACCGACCTGTGGCGGTGGCAGGGCCTGCTCAAGCAGGTCCTCGAGCGTGCAGAGAAGCTACGAGGTCCGTGGCGCACAAACGACCTCAGGGCGCTTCTCGAAGAAGAGTCGATCGAGCTCACCAGATCCGAGATCCCGCTCGCCGAGCGCGACCTCCTCGGGAGCTCAGAGCGAACCGTCCGCTGCACTCCGGATCAGCTGCTCGAGCGTATGTCCCGCGCGTTCGACGAAGTAAAGACAGTCGTGGCCGGGTTCGGCGAGGCGTGGGATGCCCTCGCTCCGCGTGTGAAGGCCGCGCAGACCTCCCTCGAGCAGGCGCAGACGCTCGCGGACGGACTCGGCGAGCGCCACCGCCTCGACGAGGCCGCGCGCTCCTTGGCCCGCCTGACGGCCTCGGCGAGCGCGGACCCGTTAGCGACCCGCTCCGAGGACGTCGACCGCGTGATCGACTCGCTCGAAGACATCCGGAGCGACCTCGAGGCCACGGCCGCGCTCCGGCGCGACTTCGACGCGATGCTGGCAGGCGCCCGCCGCCTGTTGTCCGACCTGGAGACGACGGTGCGGGAGGGACTGGCGGTGCACGAGCGGCTGCAAGCGAAGATCTCGGTCCCGACGCCACCCGCGCCGCTCGCGCCGCCGAACGACCTCAGCGCGGCCCTTGACGCGATTGCGGGACTCGCGCGGTCGGGGTCCTGGCGAGACGCGAGGCAGAGACTCGACGAGTGGACGTCGCGCACGCGCGCACTCCTCGACGACGCCCAGCAGGCGCTGCGCGCCAACCGGGCCCCGATCGAGGCACGCGACCAGCTCAGGGCGTTGCTCGAGGCCTACCAGGTCAAGGCGGAACGACTGGGACTCGTCGAGGATCCCGAGCTCGAGCGGATCTTCACGCGCGCGCATGAGGAGCTTTACACCGCCCCGACCGACCTCGCGCTGGTGTCGCAGCTCGTCCGCAGCTATCAGGAACGACTTGCATCCGCGCGACCGGAGCAGGAGACGGTGCGATGAACTGCGCGCGATCAGGTTGTAGCGGGACGATCGTCGACGGCTACTGCGACGTGTGCGGCATGGCGCCCGCGCGTGCCGCGGACGCGCCCGCGGCAACCGCGGCGCCGCCGGCCCCCGCGCCCCCGCCCGCGGCCGCCGTGACCGCGCCCCCTTCCGCGGCCGCCGTGACCGCACCTCCGCCACCGGGAGCACTGACCGCGTCGACGCTCGGCTCGGCGCGCCGCACTACGACCGGCCGCACACGCACGAGCGGCCGCGCTCACCTGGGCGCCGGGCTCATCGAGATTCCGGCGGTGCCGTTCCGCGACCCGGCCGACGCCGTCCTCGGACCTGCCGCGATGGTGCCCGAGAGCCGGCGTTTCTGCGCTCGCTGCGACGAGCCGGTCGGGCGCGGACGCGACAGCGCGCCGGGGCGCACGACGGGGTTCTGCCGCAAGTGCGGAACGCCGTTCTCGTTCGAGCCCAAGCTCGCCGCCGGGACGGTCGTCGCCGGCCAGTACGAGGTCGTGGGCTGCATCGCCCACGGCGGCATGGGATGGGTGTATCTCGCCCGCGACCGGAACGTGTCCGATCGCTGGGTCGTGCTCAAGGGGCTCCTCAACGCGAGCGACGACGACGCGATGGCCGCCGCGCTCGCCGAGCGCCGCTTCCTCGCCGAGGTCGAGCACCCGAACATCGTGAAGATCTTCAACTTCGTCCAGCACGAGAGCTCGGGCTACATCGTCATGGAGTACGTCGGCGGACGCAGCCTCAAGCAGATCCTCACCGATCGCCGCGAGGCGAACGGCGGGGAGCCGGACCCGCTCCCGCCCGCCCAGGCGATCGCTTACATGCTCGAGATCCTGCCGGCGCTCGGCTACCTCCACCAACTCGGGCTCCTGTTCTGCGATTTCAAGATCGACAACGTCATCCAGACCCAGCACTCGCTGAAGCTGATCGACCTCGGTGGCGTCTACCGGATGGACGATCCCTCGACGGCGGTGTTCGGGACCGTCGGCTACCAGGCGCCGGAGATCGCGTCCCGGGGCCCGTCGGTCGCCTCGGACCTGTTCACGGTCGCCCGGACGTTGGCGGTGCTCTGCTTCGACTTCCGCGGATATCAGAGCAACTTCCGTTTCACCCTTCCGTCGCGGGAATCGGTCCCGATTCTCGAGCGCTACGACTCGCTGTACCAGCTTCTGCAGACCGGCACCGCATCCGACCCGGACGATCGCTTCCAATCCGCCGAGGAGATGGCCGACCAGCTCTACGGCGTCCTCCGCGAGGTCGTCAGCAACGAGGAAGGCCGCACCGTCCCGGCCGCGAGCAAGCTGTTCACGGGTCCGGTCCGCGGCGGCAACGACGAGCCCGACTGGCACGCGCTGCCGCGCCCGTTGCTCGACAGCGACGATCCCGCCGCCGGCTACCTGGCCACGATCACGGCGACCGACCCGGAGCAGATGATCGCCGATCTTCAGGCCGCACCGGAGCGGACCGTCGAGGTCGCGCTCCGATTGGCGGCGGAGCAGATCGAGGTCGGCGACTGGCCGGCGGTCGAGGAAGCGCTGGACGAGGTCGAGGCGGTCGACCGGTGGGATTGGCGCGTCGCCTGGTATCGAGGCGTGATGAATCTGGCCAGGGGACGGTTCGGCGACTGCCGGTCGAGCTTCGCGACCGTCTACCGCTCGCTGCCCGGCGAACTGGCGCCCAAGCTCGGGCTGGCGATCGCGTGCGAGTCAGGTGGCGGGACGATCTCCGAAGCGGCCGGCTGGTACGAGATCGTGTCGCGCACCGACCCGGGGTTCACCGCGGCCGCGTTCGGCCTGGGGCGCTGCCGCCTTGGGACCGGCGACCACCCGGGCGCGCTCGCCGCCTACGACCGGATTCCCGATTCCTCGAGCGCGTACATCGAAGCCCAGACCGCCCGGATCAGATGCCTGGCCGCGGTAAACGGAGGTGCCGCGGTAAACGGAGGTGGACAGAGCACCGCCGACAACCTGCTGACTGCCGGCTCGATCCTCGAGTCGCTCGCGGTCAGAGGAGAGCAGCGCGCCCGCCTGAGAGCCGAGGTGCTGGAGGCCGCGCTGGCGCTTACGACCCGCGGGGGCGCGTTCGACGACGGCCGCGCCAGCCTCCTTGGCTACCGGTTCTCCGAGCGCGACCTCCGGTTTGGCGTGGAGAGCTCCTACCGGGAGCTCGCCCGCTGGGCACCCAGCAGTTCTGAGCGCATCGAGCTGGTCGATCGCGCCAATCGAGTTCGACCTAGGACGTGGACATGACCATCGAGGAGCTGATGTGACCGACCTGGACGTGACAACTGGAACCGTCCTTTCCTGCCCGTCTTGCGGCGCCCCCCTCCAGCCCGGGGACCTGTTCTGCGAGCACTGCGGGGCGCGGCTCGAAGAGCCCCAGCCCGCCGAAGGCGACCTCCGCGTCGAGCTCGATCTCGGGACCGCGGCCGCCGTCAGCGATCAAGGCCTCGTGCACCGCCGCAACGAGGACTCGTTCCACCTCGAGGTGATAGACGGGGGCAACGTTGTGGTCGTGATCTGCGACGGGATCTCGTCCGCGAGCGCCGGCAATGTCGCCGCCCGCGACGCGGCCAACGCTGCAGGTAACGTGCTCTCCCGGGCGATCGCCGATCCCGACAAGGATCCGCGCGACGCGATCGTCGAAGCGATCAAGGCCGCCGTGGAAGCGGTGACCCAGGTCGAGTGGACGACCCGGGTCAAACGCGTCGACCCGTCGTGCACGCTCGTGTCCGCACTGTGCCGCGACGGCAACATCACCGTCGGGTGGGTCGGCGACAGTCGCGCGTACTGGTTCGACGCCGACGACGCGAGCCAGCTCACGGTCGACGACTCGTTCGCCGAGGAGGGCATCGCCAAGGGCCTGCTGACGCCCGACCAGGCGGCCAAGAGCCCGTTCCTGCACTCGATCACCCACTGGGTCGGACCCGACGCGCCCGAGCGACCGCCCCGGCTGGTCGAGCTCCGCCCGGAGCGTCCCGGGCGTCTCGTGCTCTGCACCGACGGCCTCTGGAACTACGCACCCGGCGCGCGAGAGCTGGGCGGTCTGATCGACGCGCTGCCCCCGGGAGCGGCGCCGGCCGCCGTCGCACGCTCGCTCGCGGACATGGCAAACGACCGCGGGGGCCACGACAACATCACGGTCGCGGTCATCGATATCGACCCGTCAGCCGCCTAGTGGTCTCTGAGGAGCATCCATGAGCGCTTTCACCGCCGAGTGCTACCAGAACGAGCACCTCCCGCTCGGCGCCTCAGAGGTCAACGCGATCGTGACCGTGACCTCCGACGGCGCTGCGGGCCACGCTGACCGACCGGAGGCCGCGGAGATCGTCATCGTCGACACCTCCGGGTCGATGGGCGCGCCTCGCCGGAAAATCAAATCCGCCGGTGAGGCCACTTCGGTCGCGATCGACTGCATCCGGGACGGCGTCGCCTTCGGAGTCATCGCCGGCACCGAGGTCGCGCGGGCCGTGTATCCGATCGACTCGACGCTAGCGATCGCCTCGCCGCAGACACGAGCCAAGGCCAAGCGAGCGGTCGACCGCATCGAGGCCAAGGGCGGCACCGCGATCGGCTCCTGGCTGACCCTCGCCGGCCGCCTGTTCGCGACCGCACCCGGCCGCAGCTGCCACGCCATCCTGCTCACCGACGGCGAGAATCAGCACGAGACCGAGGACGAGCTCGACCGGGTGCTCGCCGAGCTCGAGGGCCGGTTCCAGTGCGATTGCCGCGGCGTCGGGACCGACTGGCGGGTGAGCGAGCTCCGGCGGATCGCGTCGGCACTGCTCGGCAGCGTCGACATCATCGCCGAGCCCGAGGCAATGGCCGACGACTTCCAGGCGCTGATGCAGACCGCGATGGGCAAGGCCACCGGCAACGTCTCGCTACGTCTGTGGACGCCACAGGGCGCCAGCGTCGCGTTCGTCCGGCAGGTCGCCCCGACGATCGAAGACCTCACCGCTCGGGGCCTGCCGGTGAACCCGCTCACCGCCGACTATCCGACCGCGACGTGGGGCCAGGAGTCGCGGGACTACCACGTCTGCATCAACGTCCCGCCGCGGGAGATCGGCGACGAGATGCTCGCCGCCCGCGTCAGCCTGGTCGAGGGAGAAGAGCCCTGCGCGCAGGCTCTGATCAAGGCGATCTGGACCGAGGACCAGCAGCTTTCGACGCGGATCAACCGCGAGGTCGCTCACTACACGGGCCAGGCCGAGCTCGCGGAATGCATCCGGGAGGGACTCGAGGCTCGCAAGGAGGGCGATCTGGGAACGGCGACGTTCAAGCTCGGACGCGCCGTCCAACTCGCCACCGAGAGCGGCAACGACGGCACGATGAAGCTGCTCCAGGCCGTCGTCGAGGTCGACGACCCGGCCACCGGGACGGTTCGCCTCAAGCACGAGGTGAAGCCTCTGGATGAGATGTCGCTCGACACGCGCTCGACGGCGACGGTACGAGTGGGGCCCGCGGCGACATGACCGTCGCGTGCCCACGTGGTCACGAGTCTCAGGCGACCGACTACTGCGATCAGTGCGGGGCGCCCATCGGCGCGCCGCCACTCACCGCCGGCACCACTCACGTGTTCCCCACGGTCGACGAGGTCGATACGTCTCCCGCGGCGAGGCGCGAGCCCTGCCCGGTTTGCGGGGCGCCGCGCTCGGGCGATGATCGGTACTGCGAGGGCTGCGGGTTCGACTTCCACGGGCCGCCACCGGCCGCCGGAGCCTGGGAGGCCGTGGTCACCGCCGACCGCGCGCAGTTTGAACGTCTCGCGGTCGCGGGGATCTCGTTTCCGACCGACTACACCGAACGGCGGTTCGTGCTCGCCGACGGCGAGAACCGGATCGGCCGCAGCCGCGGAAACCCGGACGAAGCGGTCCCCGAGATAGACCTGGCCGCGGCCCCGGCGGACCCCGGGGTCTCCCGGCTGCACGCGATGCTCGAGCGGCGCAGCGACGGCGTGATCGTCCTGCGCGACCTCGGGTCGACGAATGGCACTACGGTCAACGACGACCCGGTGCCGATCGCCCCCGAGAGTCCGGTCGCGCTCGGCGACGGCGATCGCGTTCGCGTCGGAGCGTGGACGACGATCACGGTCCACAGACGCTAGTCGCGGGGCGTCAGAAATCGTGCCGGGCGAGCAGGCCCGAGCCAAGCACGATCGCGACCAGCTGGTGTCGCTTTTCGTTCTGCGGCAGCTCGCCGAGGTCGAAGCGATCAAACAGGTGGCGCATGTGCGCCTTGACGGCGTCGACGCTGAGGTGCACCTCGGCCGCGATCTGCGGATTGGTCGCCGGGGTCGACGAGGTCGACTCGACGATCGGGCGGGCCAGCGCGATCAGCAGCTTGCGCTGTGTCTCGGTCAGCGGGATGACGCCGGCGGCTCCTGGCGGCCGCGCGGTCGAGACGCTGTCCTCGGCCGTCGCCGGCTCGCGAAACACCACGTGGGTGTTGCCGAAGCACATGCGATCGCGATCGTGGAGTCGCTGACGACCGTGGATCCGGCTGCCGTTGACGAACGAGCCGTTCCGGGAGAGGCCGTCGTCGACGAGCGTCCACTCCTCGCCGACCGGCTCGAGCAGGGCGTGAGCGCGCGAGACCTCGAGATCCCAGCTCAGCGGAACGTCTGACTGCTCGCGCCGGCCGATCGTCACCCGCGGCCGGTCGCCGGCCAGCATCAGGACGTGCTGCTCGCCCTGATCGTCGAGCCAGTACAGGAACGGAACGCCCGTCCGCTCGGCCTCGATCACCGCCTTCAGGTGACGGGGAGAGACGAGTCGCGTGGCGTGCTGGTCGGTCACTGCCGGGCTCAGCATCTCACGCCGGCGGCCCGGATGCCATCGCATCCGGGCCGGTCCGGCCGGGACTGCGCCCACGGGCGTGCCAGTCAGCGGGAGTCGGTGAACCGCACCGGACCCGAGTCGCACTGGTCGGTCTGTCCGGTCTGTGAGATGTAGGTCTGCTGGACGCGCCACGTCCCGGTCAGCTCCGTCCGCTGCCGATTGAGTGTGGCGTTGAGCGAGTCCGTGCCGCCCACAGTCCCACCTCCAGATGTCGGCGTCGGCGCCTGAGCGAAGTCCGCGTGCAGCTTGCCGCTACGAGCGATCGGGACCCGCACGTCCCGGTCGTTGAACACGAACTCGTCACCGGATGCGCACGTCATACCCAGCACGATCGCGCCGAGCCTCAGCGTCCGTCCGTTACTGGAGACCACGAAGAACGACGGGAATCCCTGTGTCGTCAAACCCGCCAGCGTCGTCGGGCCCACGGGCGCTGCGTCCGCCGGCACGCTTTGGAACGCGAGCGCTCCACCCGTCAGCAGGCCGGTTACGGCGAGTCGGAGCCACCACCTTTGACTACATGCCCTCATGTCGACCCTCCTGTTCGTTGATGCCGGCAATCTCTCGCGCGCGCGCCGCCACGCCCAGCCCCCCATGGGGTCGTTGGTGCTGCCCTCGGTGTCGGAAACGACACCGAGGTGGCCGACTCGCTACGCCAGCCGATCGGGGTCCGCGCTAGGCGAGGCGATCCGGGGTCCGGGTCTCCACGAACGCCGCCTCGAGCTCGGAGGGGAGCCGCTTGATGTCCGCCCCTGCGGCCAGCCACCGCGACAGCCGGCGCCGCATGGCCTCGGCGGTGGCCTCGTCATTCGCGAGCAGATGCGCCAGCTCGCGCGTCCGGAAACGTCCGCGCGGGGCGCACCGTCGCCACACCGACTCGTAGCGCTGGCCGAGTACCCTCCGCCACAGGTCCTCGCCGGCGCGGCGTACCTCAGCGGTGAGGAGCGCCGCCCACCGGTCGGCCGACAGCTTGAGCAGACGCGGTCCGAGCCAGCCGACGACCTGCTCGTCGAGCGGCGCGCACGCACAGGCCACGAGCAGCCGGGCGCGCGAGCGCTCCCCGTCGTTCCACATCGGCGGCGTCGTCTCGAACGCGAACCAGTCCCACAGCCGCGCGCCCGCCGACTCGACCGAGCGCTCGGTCTGGCTGACCGCGACCTCGACCAGCTCCTCGTACTCCGGGATCTCCTCGAAGAGCCACTCGAGCTCGGACACGTTGGGCGGCTCACCCGCCCGCTCCCCCCGCCGCTCGGCGACGGCGCGGGCGGCGGCGGCGAACGCCACGTCGAGCGTGGCCGGAGACCCCGACGCCTGATAGCGGTCGAGCGCGGCGCGGAGCGCGGGCACGGGTTGGATCTCGCCGGCGCCGCTCACCATGGAAAGGCTAATCGGGACGGGCAGATCGCAACTCGAAGGGTCCGGCCGGGTTACGACGAATAATCTGGCCCAGCTTCTTGCGGGGGGATTGCCGCTGCGTCGCTCACCAATTCTGCTCGTCACCGTCCTGGTTGTCGCCCTGGCCGGCGCCGCCGTGGCGCTCGCGCCGAGATCGAGTGGTCAGTCACCGGGGGCGAACGCCCTACCTGCAAGCCCGCGAACAATCAGCGCGCTCCGCTCGCCAAGGGCCTGACGGTCTACGCCGCGCCGAACCCGCTGACGGCCACCAGGCAGCTCACGGTGTTCGGGCGGCTCGTCGGGGTCCGCAAGGGCGTCCACCGCTGCGGCATCTCGGTCGTGCTATGGCGCAAGTTTCCGCAGCAGAATGGGTTCAGCCCGGTGGCGCGGACGTCCACGAATGCCGCGGGCACCTACAGCTTCGCGATGGCCCCCGGGACGGTGGCGACGAATCGAGACTGGCGCGTGACCGTCAAAGGCCTCGAGAGCCGGACCGTCGTCGAGCAGGTGCGTCCGCTGATCACGCTGGCGAGCACCGCGACGTTCGCGGTCGCCGGCGACGCAGAGACGTTCAGCGGCCAGCTCGAACCGGGCGCCGCCGGGCAGATGGTGACGCTCCAGCGCCGCGTCGGCCCGCGCTGGGTGAACACCGCCAGGGCCAAGCTGAAGCGGGGCGGGACGTTCTCGATCGGCCACACGTTCAACACCGGCCGCACCGAGCAGTGGCGCGCGATGGTGCCGACCAGCGTTCACAACCTCGGGGCGGAGTCGCCCACCGTCAAGATCAAGATCGCGCCGCTGACCGGGATTCACAAGATCCGCCACGTCGTGATCATCATGCAGGAGAACCGGTCGTTCGACAGCTACTTCGGCACGTACCCGGGCGCGGAGGGAATCCCGGCCGGGGTGTGTGTGCCCGACCCGGCGAACGGCGGATGCGTGACCCCGTTCCACGACTCCTCGGACGTCAACTACGGCGGCCCGCATTCGGTAGGCAACGCCCTGGCCGATATCGACAACGGCCGGATGGACGGCTTCGTCGCCCAGGCCGAGTCGGGGATGAGCTGCAGCTCCCAGGACCCGAACTGCAGCGCGTGCACCGAGACCAGCCACACGACCTCAAGCTTTCCGTCGTGCGTCGACGTGATGGGCTATCACGACGCCCGCGAGATCCCCAACTACTGGACCTACGCCGAGAACTACGTGCTCCAAGACCACATGTTCGAGCCGAACGACTCCTGGAGCCTCCCGGCTCACCTGTACATGGTCTCCGAGTGGTCGGCGTTCTGTACGAACCCGTTAGACCCGTCGTCCTGTCGCGGCGACGTCCAGAACCCCAATCCCGACTCGACACTGAACACGCTCGGTTCCACGCCGAACAACGGCCAGCTGCTCTACGCCTGGACGGACATCACCTACCTGCTCCACGGGCAGAACGTCCCCTGGGCCTACTACGTGTTCAAGGGCACCGAGCCAGACTGCGAGAACGACGCCGCGATGAGCTGCTCCCCCGTTCAGCAGGGCCCACAGACGCCCGGGATCTGGAACCCGCTGCCCTCGTTCACCGACGTCACCCAGGACGGCCAGCTCGGCAACATCGAGTCGCTGTCGAACTTCTTCACGGCAGCTAAGAACGGCACCCTCCCGGCGGTCTCGTGGATCGACCCGAACGGCACCGTCTCGGAGCACCCGCCGGCCACCGTCAGCGCCGGCCAGACGTACGTCACCGGGCTGATCAACGCGATCATGCAGAGTCCCGACTGGGCCAGCACCGCGATCTTCCTCTCCTGGGATGACTGGGGCGGCTTCTACGACCACGTCGTGCCGCCGGTCGTCGACCGCAACGGCTTCGGCCTGCGCGTCCCCGGAATCGTGATCAGCCCCTACGCCAAGCAGGGCTACATCGACCACCAGATCCTGAGCCACGACGCGTACGTCAAGTTCATCGAAGACGACTTCCTCAACAGCTCCCGTCTCGATCCCGCCACCGACGGCCGCCCCGACCCCCGGCCGGACGTTCGCGAGGACAACCCGATCCTCGGCAACCTCACGGCCGACTTCAACTTCAGCCAGACGCCGCGCGGGCCGACGATCCTCCCGGTGCATCCCGCACCGGGGCCGGCGTCGACGCCGCCCGGCGGCTGACGGGCGATGGCGATGCAGCTGCGTATTTGGCAGCCGCATCGCCAAAGTCCGGGGTCGGACCCTACATATCCTGTCCGCCGTTGACGCTCAGGACCTGCCCGGTGATGAACGAGCTGTGGTCTGAGGCGAGGAAGTGAACGACCCGGGCGACGTCGTCGGGCCGCCCGAACCGGCCCACCGGGATCTGGGCCTTGATCCGGTCGAGCACCTTCTCGGGGATCGTCTCGAGCATCTCGGTGGCGATGAACCCGGGCGCCACCGTGTTCACGGTCAGCCCGACCGAGTCTTCGGACTGCTTCCCGGCCCTGGCGAGCTGATGGCACGCCTCCCGAGCCATCGTCTTGGTCAGGCCGAACAAGCCCGATTTCGAGGCCGCATAGTTGGCCTGGCCGATGTTCCCGGTCTCGCCGATGATCGATGAGATGTTGATGATGCGGCCGGTCCCGCGCTCGAGCATGTGCGGCATCACCGCCTGGCTCATGAAGAACGCGCCCGACAGGTTGACCGCGATCACCTTGTACCAGTCCTCGTCGGTCATCTTGGTCACGCTCTTGTCGCTCGTGATGCCCGCGTTGTTGACGAGCACGTCGAGCCGGCCGTGGCGCTCGATCACCTCGTTGACGGTGCGCCGGCAGTCGTCGGCCGAGCCGACGTTGCCCTGATGGATGCTCGCAGCGACGCCGTTCTCCTCGAGCTGGTGCAGCAGTTCCTCGGCGTTCTCCTTGTCGCGGCCGTAGCCCGCGGCGAGGATCGCGCCCTGCTCAGCGAAGCTGCGGCTGATCGCGGCGCCGATTCCGCGCGTGCCACCGGTCACGAACACCACCCGTCCCTTCATCCGGGCCCGGCGGTGCCCCGCCGGAAACGCCTCGTCTGACGGGACGAAGTCTCGTGCTGTGGTCTCTTCTGTGCTGGTCTCGGTACTCATTTGATCCCTCGCCTCGTTGCTTTCTGTGTTAGCCGTCGGAACGCTCCGCCAGCCATTCCGCGATGTGCGGCCAGATCTCCGTGCGTGCCGCCGACCCCGCGACCAGCCCGATGTGTCCGCCGGGCCGGTCGATGTGCTCGACGTCCTCGCTCGAGATCAGGTCGAAGATCGGCATGGTTCCCGCCCGCGGGGCGATGTGGTCGGCCCCGGCCGTGATCACGAGCACGTTCTGATCGATCCGGCCCAGGTCCACCAGCCGGTCCCGCAGCCGTAGGCGACCGCTCAGCAGCGACGCGTCTCGATACATGAGGCGAATCCACTGCGCCCATGCCCGGCCGGGAAACGGCGGGTTGTCGCCCACCCACTTGGCCATCGTTTGATACGACTCCCGGCGCGTGGTCCCGTCCTGCACCCCGTCCCACAGACGGCGGTACGTCGTCCAGAAGTTCGTGACCGGCTTCATCATCTTGTTGGCGAAATCGATCGCCCCTCCGGGGAGCGAGCCATAGAGCTCGCTGACGCCGTCGATGTCGAAATCCTCGTCTGCGACCCAGTTGGCGTACGTCGAGCCGCGCCCGTCGATCGGCATCGTCAGCAGGGCCAGGTTTTTAACTGGGACCCGCCCACCCCGCTCGAGGCCGCAGTACATCGCGCACAACGTGGCGCCGATGCACCAGCCCATCAGTGATACCTCGTCCGCGCCGCTGGCTCGCAGCGTCTCGCGCACGGCCCAATCGAGCTCGTCGCAGACGTATTCGTCGAGGCCCATGTCGGCGTCTTCCTCGTCGGGGTAGCCCCAGTCGACGAGGAACACGTCAAACCCCTCGTCCACCAGGAACTCCACCAGCGATCGGCCCGGGTGCAGATCGAAGATCTCGGGCCGGTTGATCAACGCGAACACGAGCAGCAGCGGCACTCCGTAACGGCGCTTCGAGGACCGGTAGCGGTACAGCGTCGTTTCCCTGTGGGTCCACACCACGTCGCGCGGCGTGGCGCCCACGACCGCGTCGTCGGTCGTCAGGAGGATGTTCGTGTACTCGAGCGCGTTGACCGGGAAGCGCACCACCCGCTCCACCGCGCCGGCGATCGGGTCGACGACGCTCACGACGTCGACCCCGCGGCGT
>Ga0308309_10001677_pt1 | contig 13135 bp, 14 predicted proteins | sample HubBroMetageWFT5_FD_192491 | JGI IMG/M metagenome (GOLD analysis project Ga0308309, IMG submission 192491) | Warmed and freeze-thawed soil microbial communities from the Hubbard Brook experimental Forest, New Hampshire - Hubbard Brook CCASE Soil... | ecosystem: Environmental > Terrestrial >...
TACAGGTACGAACGTGTCTCGTTTGCGCCACCTGGCGAGTTAAGAAGGGCTTGATCCCATGGCCACGATCCCTGGAACCGTCGCCGCCGTTCCGGTGCGCCCGCTGCTCATCGATCAGGTGGAGGAGTTGCAAAAGCTGCAGAAGGCGGCGCAGAAGATCACTTCGATCCTCGACCTCGATCAACTCATCGACAACATCGTGAATGATGTAGCCCGTTCCTTCGGCTGTCTGGAAGCCGGCATCTACTTGCACGACGAAGAACGCGGGGAAATGGTGCTCGCCGGCGTGCATGGCTGCTCGGTCAACCACAAAGGCCATTGCTTGAAGATTGGCAAGGAAGGCATGGTCGGCTACGTCGCTTCAACCGGCCAGATGCGCTATGCGCCAGATGTGCGCAAGGACGACTATTACATTGCCTGCGAACACGCCACGCTCTCAGAGGTAGTGATTCCACTGCACGTTGGCGAGCGCCTGGTGGGCGTCTTCACCGCCTCACATCCGGAGTTGGACGCCTTTCCTCGTCAGCAACTGAGAATTCTTCAGGCGCTGTGCGATCACATGGCCGTGGCGGTGCACAACGCCCGCCGCTTCCAATCAGAACGCGCGGAACGGGAAACCATGAGCCGCGAGGCTCAGGATGCCCGCTTGATGCAGCAAGCGCTATTGCCCAAGTGTTCGCCTTTCATTCCGGGCTTTGTGATTTCCGGCCTAAGCGTCCCTGCTGGCGCGGTCGGAGGAGATTGGTACGACTTCATCCCGTTTCCCGATGGCCGCTGGGGCTTGGTGCTCGCGGATGTCTCTGGAAAAGGCACGGCGGCCGCGCTGCTGATGTCAGCGACCCGTGGAATGCTGCGGTCTCTCGCCGAAGCCTGCTGCAGTCCGGGTGAGGTTTTGGCTAAGCTTAACGGCCTGCTGGTGGATGATTTTCCGGCGGGCAAGTTCGTCACCCTCGTCTACGCTGTGCTCGATCCCGTAACTCGCAAGGTGGTTTTCGCAAACGCAGGGCATTTGCATCCGCTCTTTATCGATGACCGTGGAGCGCACTTCCTGGGTACGGAGCGCGGACTCCCTCTGGGCATAGCCTGTGGAGATTATTCCGAAACCTGTATAAGTCTCTCAGAAGGCTCGCGGCTTGTCCTCTACAGCGATGGCATCACCGAAGCGGTAAACACGAATGAAGAGGAGTACGGCCTGGAACGGCTCGTAGGACATGCGGTTGGCGCTGACGCGTCCGCCGTCAGCATCGTTGACGATGTCCGCGGATTCGCCAACGGCTCAGGCGTCCGCGATGATGCCACCGTAGTCTTCGTCGGGGTCAAGCGTTAGATTAGACGCCGGCGCTTGGGCTTATCGGAATCGCGCGCGATGTTCCTTCAGGATGCAACGGTCCATTACGACGAAGATGCCCGTCTGGCGCGCCTTTTCAGCGGCCTTCTGGTGAATCACGTCCTCCTGCATCCAGATCGCTGGGACCTTCAACTGAATGGCCTCGTCCACAATCTCTTCCACAAACTCCGGCCGCCGGAAGATATTTACGATGTCGATCTTCTCCGGCACCTCGGGCAAAGACGCGTAGGCCTTCTCCCCTAGGCAAGACTTGATCTTCGGATTCACCGGAATGATGCGGTATCCGTGGCTTTGCATATAGGCCGTCACACCGTAGCTCGGACGCTGCGGATTCTCGGACAGCCCAACCACGGCAATGGTCTTGGCATGCCTCAGTAGTTCAGTCATCGGATCGGTTTGTGGAAAAGAAGCCATTCGATTGTCATCCTGAACAAGCGTTTCTTGCGCAGCGAGGAGCCTGCCCTGAGCAAAGTCGAAAGGATCGGGCGAGCCGCGCGACGCCTTAGTCACGGCGTTTGGCTCGCTTCCTCTACTTCTTGTTGGCCGCATCCTGCTTCTGCTTGTACATCTTCAGCGCCAGATTGCGGACGGTCTCAGAGACCTCTTTGTTGGCGGAAATGTTTTTCAAGTCCTTCGCCAGCAGATGCTTCATCAACCCTAATCCAAGATCGAGCGGCGTGCGCGGGTTCGACACCAGATTTCGCACGACAATGTAATTCTTCATGAAGCGTCGTTTCAGCGGGATCTGCCGCAGCACCGCTTCCAATACATTTTTCTGCAGTGCGAACTTCTCGACTTCACCGTCGGAAATCTTGGGCGCTTCGAGCACCGCGAGCGCCACCACCTTGGTGCCGTCGCGAATCAGAATGGACCGTTCTTCTTTATTGCCTTTCATGGCCAGCTGGATGCGCCCTTTCACATCAAGGCGGTTGATCTTCTGCAGCGTGTTGTCGCGCTGGCCGGGTTTAGGCTGCCCTGCGGCGAGTTTCGCCTTTGCCGCTGCTGCGGAAGCCCCGGCAGCAGACTCGGCGGCGGCTTTCTCGCTATCTTCGGCAGTCTCCATCTGTTTATTTTCCGACACGGGAAAATAATCAGCCCCCAGCAATTCCACGATGCCACCGATAGGCTGGAACGGCTTATCCTTCTCCCCGGCAATCTCCGCGGCATTCTCAGCCAGGTAAGCGGAAATCGCCTCTTCAGGAACTTCTCCACTTTCGTCGATTGCCTCGGGAGCCGCTTCCAGAGCTGGTTCGGCGGCCTTCGTCGCAACGGCTTCATCAACCTGCGGCACCGCGTCCGCAATTGGAAGTTCGGGCTCGCTCGCGCCCCCTCGCAGCAGCTCGGCGATTGCCGAGGCTTCGGTAGTCTTCAGGTATGGGTTCGCGCGAAGCAACTCCAGAACGCCCGCCGAAGCCCGTACCCGCGGGCTCCGCAGCATCGCTGCGATTGCCTCGGGAGACGCCGAGATGGCGAACTTGGCCAGTTCACTGTCGGCAACCGACGGATTCTCCAGCAACGCCGGCAGTAGTTTCGGACGAAGGTTCTCGGGCGCAACTAAATAGTCCAGCACCTCGCGCGCAGTCTTCGGATTGGAAGCCGCGGCCAGCGAAGCCTTCTCATCCCATCCAGCCAAGGTCATGCGGGCGAGGTCGCCAAAAATCTTATTATGTTTCGCGAGGTAAACCAGGATCTCAAGATTTTCGTCAGGCGGCACCGACAACGCGCCCTTCGCCGCGAACTGCATCATGTTCGACGGCAGCTTGGAAGCGCGAATTAAATCGATTTGCCGCGGCATCGCTTTACCTCCCCGCCCGACCAGAACCAGCAAGTTTCGCGCTGGCTTGAAGCTCCTCGACCACCAGTTCCAACTCCCTAATTAATCGGCTGGGCGCGCCCCGAAGAAATTCTTCCAGCAAAGCCCGATAGTACCAAAGAGTGCCCTCACGTCCGCCATTGAAACGGTCCCAAATTGACTCACCAACCTCCCGGTAGTCCGAAAGAATGGAGCGCACGTTGTTGAGTTTGTCCGCGGCGGAAACCAGCCGGGTTTCCGCATCCGCACTTTTCAGGTGCCGGATGTAAGCCTCTTTGCGGGAGCGCCACGGCGGCTTGGGCTCGGTATCCGAGTCTGTGCAACCATCCACAATCTTTGCCACGCGGCTCCCGAACTTCCGCCGGACTTCCTTCAGCATGGGTGCGCCGCCGCAGTCTTCCACTACATCGTGCAGCAGCGCCGCAATCGCCAGATCCTCGTCACCGCCGAACTCCAGCACCAGCGACGCAACCCCCATCAAGTGTGCGATGTAAGGAATGCTCGATGCCTTGCGCGTTTGCCCGGCATGTTTCTCCGCAGCAAACTGAAACGCGCGCAGAAACCGGGGCCCAAGCCTTACCCCGTGCTTCCTCTGTGTCCCCTGTGTTTTATGCTTTTTGCCAACCACGACATTCCTCACGACTTCTCTCCGCGCCGCGCCAGCAAATATGCCCGGATGAACGGCCGCAAGTCGCCATCGATCACGCGGTCCACGTCGCCCACCTCGGTCTTGGTGCGGTGATCCTTGATCATGCGGTAGGGCTGCAGCACATACGAGCGAATCTGCGATCCGAAGTCGTTATCGAGTTTTGAATCTTCAATCTTTTTCGTGGCCGCGCGCTTTTTCTCCATCTCGAATTCGTAGAGCTTGGAGCGCAGCATGCTCATGGCGCGCTCGCGATTCTTGTGCTGCGAGCGTTCATTCTGGCAACTCGCCACCAGGCCGGTGGCCAGGTGAGTGATGCGCACCGCCGAATCCGTGGTATTGACGTGTTGCCCACCTTTGCCGCTCGAACGGTAGGTATCGGTTCGAATATCCTCGGGCTTGATGACCACTTCAATGCTGTCGTCAATTTCCGGAGAGACAAAAACACTGGCGAACGAAGTATGCCGCCGCTTGGCCTGGTCGAAGGGCGAGATCCGCACCAGGCGGTGCACGCCGATTTCACCGCTCAACAGCCCAAAGGCGTACTCGCCATTTACCGCGAAGGTCGCCGATTTCAGACCCGCTTCTTCGCCCGGCTGATAATCGTAAAGAACGGTCTCGAATCCCTGCCGCTCCGCCCAGCGCAAATACATGCGCAGCAACATGTCGGCCCAGTCCTGCGATTCCGTTCCGCCCGCTCCGGGATGAATGGTCACAATGGCGTTGAGCGCGTCGTTCGGCCCGGAGAGCAGCGTCTCGGTCTCCAGTTTGTCGACCAGTTCGCGCAACGAGTCGACATCGCGCCGCAATTCAGCGTCGACATTCTCGCCTTCCTTCGCCAGTTCGAAGTAGGCGGCAATGTCATCGCCGCGCCGGCCGAGATCGGCGTCGGTAGCAAGCAAGTGCTCCAGACGCTTCTTCTCGCGCATTACTTGTTGAGATCGTTGCGGATTCGACCACAGATTCGGGTCGGCGGCCTGCTTTTCGATTTCGGCTAATTGCGGACGGAGTTTGTCCGCGTCAAAGATACTCCCGGAGTTCGCGCACCTTCTTGCTGAGTGATCCGTATTCCTGCTCGAGCTCTTGATTCATTCGGAGTGTTTCACCTCTTGGAAAACGACAAGCGCATGACCAGCGCCCCTGCTGAAATTATCGCACACAGCCACGCGAACCAGTCGCCGTGCCGCGTGTAGAACGTGGTTACAGAGGTGAGGGCATAAGGCGCAACCAACGCTCCCCGCTCCTTGCGCGGAAGCCGTGCCACGGTTCTTCCATAAGGATCGATCGAAGCCGTCACCCCCGTATTTGTCGCGCTCAAGATCCAGCGGTCGTTCTCAATCGCGCGCATGCGGGTCTGATTCAGGTGCTGTGCGTACGCGCCGCTGTCGCCATACCAGCCGTCATTCGATAGATTCACGAATACTTGCGCGCCCTGATCTGCGAATTGCCGTACTTCGCCGGGAAATACAGACTCGTAGCAAATGAAAATGCCCAGCCGCGTGGGTCCGGCGTCCAGCGGCGCGCGCGAGGATCCGTGTCCAAACTCTCCAACCTCTTTGGTCAGACCTCCGGCAAACGCAAACAGTCTGGGGAACGGCAGGTATTCGCCGAAAGGCACCAGATGCACTTTGTCGTAACGCTCAGTCCAGTCCCCCGCGGGACTGATGAGCGCGGCTGAGTTGAACGCTTGCGGATCTGCCTTTCCACTCTGCACGGGCGAGGTGCCGATCGCGCCTGTCACCACCCAGCTGTGCGTGTCGCGAGCCATCTGGCTCACAGGCTCGCGAAACAACGGATCGCTCGTGAAAAATGGCGCGGGAGATTCCGGCCAGACGATCAATTCGACGCCGCCCGGCTTCGAATTGTTCGCATCAGACGCTCTCGAAGAAGCGTCGCCCTTCCCGCTGAAATCTTTCACGCCAAGATCTTTCACGCTTAGATCAGTCAATTCCCGCAGCGTGCGCTCGAAAGTGTCGCGCGTCCAATTTTCATCCACCGAGATATTTTCCTGAACCAGCAGCGCTGCACGATCCGCCGGAATCGCAGGCGCATCCACCAGCCTCCCCGCCTGCAGCACCGCCGCCGCAGCCACCGCAGCCAGTAACAGCGTGCTCCGTTTTTTTCTTGGCACCACGAACGCCGCCGCGACCGCGACATTCACCAGCATGATCTCGAACGAAACGCCGTAAACTCCGGTCAAGGTAGTGATGCGGCTGAGCGAAATGTTATCCACCTGCGCCGTGCCAAGCAGGTTCCACGGAAAGCCGGTGACGTGGAAGCGCGCCAACTCGACCGCGACCCACAGAAACGGCGCGGCTATCAGCGCCCGACGATAATCTCCGCCCGGTCCCACCGACCAACTCAATAACAAACCGAACAGCCCGTGATACAGCCCGAGATAAAGGCAAAAGAGAAACAGAGCAAGGAGAGCAAACGGCACGCTCAGCCCGCCGTGCTCGTGCATAGTGTTAAAAATCCAGTAACACGTCCCCGCATACCAGAGGATTCCCGATAAGTACGCCAGCAGAAACGCCTGCCCAGGTTTCGCAGCCTGAAGACTGACCGAGCCATTGATCTCCAGCACTCCCGCGGGCCGCGCCCGCAACAGAGCCACAATCAAAGGCGCAAAAGCCACCCAGGAGAGAACGTAGAGCCCGGGAAGAGGAAAAATTAGGACCTGCAGGATCGATGAGAGAACAACCAGCAACCAGGCGCTAAAATGAATTTGCCGCACCGCCAAGGATAACAAACCCGCGAACCTTGTCATTCCGAAGCGCGCAGCCCAGAGGAATCTGCTGTGGCGTGCAGCGCCACAGAACTCCGCACAAACCCGACAATCTCCGGCGTCACGTACGGCGGCGGTGTGATCCGAAATACGGGCCGTCCGGCCACCGGCTTCAATGAAACGCCCTGCCAAGCCGCCCCGGTCTTCAACCCATTATGAAGAATCACCGCACCAGCGCGGTCCAGAAATTCCCGAGCCGAGTTCTTGAAATCCTCCGTGGTTGGATCCAGCACGGTCAGATACAAGTCCGGCCGCAGGAACCTCAACACGCTGTTCGATTCCACGATCACATGCCGCGCCCGCTCCAGCCGTTGACGCAGTGCGGGCATAGCTTCCGCCAGCCTGCCCTGCTCGGTACGCACCCACAAGGCTCGCGCCGCGCCCGCCGCCAGAAAACGCGAAGTGTCCGACTCTCCGCCGCGGTCTTTCTCCTCGGAGATCGCCCAGCTGTGATCGTCCGTCGCACAATCGCAGGGCGCCCCATTCGCCGAGCAAACCCCGTGCCCATACTGAGTAATCTTCACGGCAGTCCATTCGAATTCGCGCAACGCAGAAATCAACTCCGCGACCACGCTGGTCTTCCCCACGCTTCGCGAATGCCCGCCAATCACAACAATCGCCACATCTACCTCTTCTTCCCCAACCTCGCCAGCGCCGCCAACTGCTTCAGATACTCCCGAACCGGTTGTGCCGGAGTCCCCCAGAAAGCCACACCCTTGCCGCGCAACACTTTGTTGGGCAGCACGCCACCCTGCCCGCCCAGCATTACTCCCTCTTCAATGCGCGCATGTTCGCCAATGCCGACCTGGCCTCCGAGCACCACTTCATTCTCAATCACGATGCTGCCAGAAAGCCCGGTCTGCGCCGCGATCACCACATTTTGTCCCAGCCGGCAGTTGTGGCCGATGTGCACCAGGTTGTCGATCTTAGTTCCCTGCCCGATACGGGTTTCATCGAGCGCTCCGCGGTCGATCGTCGAATTGGCGCCGATCTCCACATCATCTTCGATCACCAGCCTGCCCACCTGGGGAAATTTCTCGTAGCGTCCGCTCTTGGGGTCGCGCACATATCCAAATCCATCGCTTCCGAGAACCGCGCCCGCATGCACAATCACGCGGTCGCCCAGTGTGGTCCCCGCATAAATCGTAACCCTCGGATAAATTTTGCAGTCGCGCCCAATCTTCACCCCCTGCGCAATCGCGCACCCAGGGCCGATGCGCGTGCCCTCGCCGATTTCCGTATCCGCTCCGATAACGCCGTACTCTCCCACCACAACACCCGCCGCCAAACGAGTTGAGGAATGAACCACCGAAGTCGGATGCACACCGCCATCACTCCCAGTCCCATCGCGCAAAAAGCGCGCCGCCCGTGCGAAGCTCAGCTTAGGATGCCGGCTAATGAGCATCGGCTTCCCGGATGACGTCGCGGCGAATTCCCCGGCAATCACCGCCCCCGCGCCCGACTGCAGCGCCCGCAGAAGATATTTCTCCTCCTCCACAAACACCAGATCGTGCTTCGAAGCCGATCCGATGCTGGCCACGCCCTCAACCTCGACACTCCCATCCCCTTGCAGGCGTGCCTCAACGGCCTCGGCAATCTGTTGCAGCGAGCGCTTCATGGCTCTCACTCTATAGCAGACAAGCTACAGCAGACCAGCGAGGTGACGAAAGTGCTGGCCCAACCGCACTGGTGCCTTCCCGCACACTCCGGCTTACAATCACTCTATGGAAAAGAAGGTCTTCTGGATAACCTTCACGGTGCTCGGCTTGCTTGCAGACTTTCTGCTGCCGATCTGGTGGGGTCTGGCCGCCACCGTTCCCATTCTCTTCGCATCCTGGTGGGTTGCCTACCGCAGCGACTGGTTCTAAGCTCAGAAAACTTCAGGACTGGGTCATTCAGGATTGGGTCACTCAGGATTGGGTCATGCTGAAACTGCCGCCGGTGGCATTGCAACCGCCGCTGCCTTTCAGCGACCAGTTCCCCGTGATCGTGGCGCTGGTGAGCGTATACGTAACATTCGTCCCGCTGCCGCTCTGACTCGCCGTTCCAACCACATTTCCGCTGAGGGTAAGGGTGTTGCCACTCGACACTACGGTATACGTGATAGTGCCGGTCACGGCGTCGTTCGACTGAACCGTCAGGGGTAATTCCCCACTCACGTTTGGGCCGTTGATGGAGGAGAAACAATTAGCACTGTTGTTGGCGTCATAAGTAAGGAATTGAAAGCTGTCAATGTTCAGCGTGCCATCGCCGTTAAGGGTGAACTGCGTAATAAAGCTGAAGCCGGAGGCTTCCCCGCTGCCTCCCGTCAACTCCGCCAGCCAGATCCCACCCGCCCCTGTCTGAACCGAGTTCGGAGTGCTGCCACAGCCGCCCAGCAGCAGGGTCATCAGCAGCAGCAAAATTACACCTTGCTTCATGAATTTTCCTTAAACCCCTAAATCTTATCGAAAATTGCCCATCCAAGATTACAGAGATGCGGGCCGACCGGTCAATGGATGTAAGCCGGGAGACGATTCCCCCAGCAGGCTATCGTAGAGCGGTGTCATCCTGAGCGGAGCGTCCACTTCGCGAAGCGAAATGGACGCGGAGTCGAGGGATCCCTAATCCCTCAACCGAATCGCCCGGCCCGAACGAATCACCCCGCCTACGCTCCGCGCTTCCCCTTCAACTCCGCCAGCAACTGCTCAATCCGATCCTCTTTTTCCAGCGCGGCAAGTCGGTCTTCCATATTGTCTCCGGCAATCTCCGCCTTCGCCTGTCCCACCGCCTCCGAGTGCGCCACCTTGCGCTTCATGCGGTCGAATGCCGCAGCTTTCGAGCCATCGCCTATGGCGAGCCGTGCCTCGCTGGCTTTGCCCACGGCGCGGGCCCGGCGATGTTGCGCAATCAGCAGATCGGCCTTGCTCTGCGCCTCGGTCAACTTCTGTTCCAGCTGGCGCAGTGCCGCTTTCAAATTCTCCACCTGCGCCTTCTGATCCAACACTTGCTGCGCGAAGCTCTCGCTCATCTCGCGATAGCTTTCCACGCGCTGCAGCGAAGCCCGCGCCAGGTCATCCTGCTTCTTGTCGACCGACAGTTCGGCCTTGCGCATCCACTCCGCGACTTTCTCTTCATTCTCTTTTTGTTTTTTCTCGAGCAGGTGCTGATCGGCGATAGCGATCGCAACCTGCGTCTTCACCTGCAGCAGCTGGTTCTGCATGTCGAGAATCACCTGCTTGATCATCTTTTCCGGCTCCTCAGCCTTATCGATCAGGTCGTTGAGGTTCGCCCGGACTAACGTGGAAACACGCTCCAGTAATGCCATGATGGACTCCTTTTCTCGAAGCTTCTAGCTCTTTGCTCTCTAGCTCTACCTGCGAACTGTCATCCTGAGCGGAGTGGCTGGTTCGCGAAGCGAACCACCCGCGGAGTCGGAGGATCCCTAGCGTGTCAACTGCGCCGTCGGCTCCGCAGACGTTTCAACCACTCACCGCACTCTAACTCCGCAGCCTAGCTCTCCAATTGCCTGTCGCTCGCTTCATGCTTCCGATGGATCGCCGCGCATTCCGGGCACCTTTCTTCCGCGCGGCGGAACGACGCTCCGAGCACCATTCCAATCGCAACTCCAACGCCCAGCCAAACCGCCATGTGCCCGATCATCACCCCGGCGGCCGCGCCCAGCGCCGCTCCCAGCGCAATACCCAATCCCGTATATTTCGATTTGCTCGCCATCTCCTTGCTCCTAAAAGCTGCCGCCAAAAGAAAGGAAAGAGGGACGAGTCGAAACTCGCCCCTCGGCCTGACTACTTCGCGGCATCCACCACCGGCGGCTTCGGCGTCTTATCTCCAATCTGCCGCACCTTCCCTAGCAGTTCCGCCAGCGGCATGCCCGAAAGCGTCTCGAACAACGCCGGCACCTGCGCCGCCATCTTGGCGATGTCGGCCGTGATTTTGTTCATCCCCGACGCGTCGCCATTTCCAGTGGAGACGATGGTGATCTTGTCCACATTTGCCAGCGGACTGGCCAGCGCCTTCACGATTTCCGGCATGGTCGAGAACAACTTGTCGATCACCGCCGCCTGGTTGTATTCCTGATAGGCCTCGGCTTTCACATTCATGGCCTTGGCTTCGGCTTCGCCTTTTTTGAAAATGATTTCCGACTCAGCTTCGCCCTGCGCTCGTATCGACGAAGCCTGCCCTTCGGCTTCCGCGATCAGGCGCTGCTTTTCGGCCGCAGCCAAGGTTTCAATCCGCTGACGCTCGACTTCGGCGGGCTTCAGCACGGTCGCGATCAGTTCTTTCTCGCGGCGGTTGATTTCCGCTTCCTGCACCTTGACCTGCTGCTCTTTCTCGATCTGCTGCACCTTCACCTGCTCAGCGATGACCTGTTGCTGCATGATGTTGGTCTGGATGTCGTACGCCTTGTCAGCTTGCGCCTGCTGCCGTTTTGTAACTTCGACATACTGCGCTTTCTTCACTTCCAGGTCACGCTGTGATTCCGCCTGCTTGGCCAGCGACAAAGTTTCCGCCAGCACCCGCTCCTGATCGGCTTGCGCCTTGGCCACAGCCGATTCCCGCTGCGCCAGCGCGCGCTTGATCGCGGTATCGCGATCGGCCTCTGCCGTTGCAACGTCGGCGTCCCGCTTGATGCGGGCCACGTCCGGCTTGCCCATATTGGTGATGTATTCGTTCTTGTCGCGGACTTCTTTAATCGTGAACGAAATCACTTCGAGGCCCATCTTGTTCATGTCCTCGGCACAGGTGCCGCGCATGCGGTCGGAAACCATTTCCGGCTGTTTCACGATTTCTTCCACCGTAAGCTGGCCGATAATCCCACGCAGATGCCCTTCCATAACCAGCCGGATCAGTCCCTCGCGTTCCTGATCGCTCTTGGTCAGGAACTGCTCGGCAGCCGTCAGCACAGACTCGCGGTCCGACTTCACTTTGATTTGTGCCACGGCTTCCACCGTCACTGCGACGCCCTGTTTGGTGTACAGATCCTGCTGCGGCGCAACATCAAACGACATGAGTTCCAGCGACAGATCCTTGCAGATCTGTACCATGGGCAGAACCAGCGTGCCGTGTCCCTGCACCACACGCGTCCCGCCCAGGCCATACACGATGAGTGCTTCGTGCGGCCCCGCTTTGCGATATAGCCTGGCCATTCCGCTCATCAGGAACAGAAGGACCATCACTCCCAGCCCGGCGAAAATCCAAATCTCTACCATCCGTGACATCTCCGGCATAAACGCCTCCTTCTACGAATGCAGTTCAACGACTCGACAACATGTAGAACGCACGAGGAACAACTAGCTCACTGTGCGGCCCGGCTAGATTGCGATCCACGATCCAGTTATTCACGTAAAAAACGAAGCCGAGCACGACATAGAAAACAACAACCATCGACCACCTGGCCAAATTCGAAACCGCCGCGCCGCGCATGGCATAAGACGCGATGGTGAAGATCAGGAGCAGAAAGGCCGTAGTCCCCAGAGCCAGCATTAAAGAACCTTCCCGCGACGTCCAACCATTGGGCTGCCAGTTGATGTCGAAGTGTACGGCCACCCTTGCCGGCAGCAGATTCCACGCCCTCCGATAGTTCAGCGCGGTCAGCGGCAGCGCCAGCCACGTCAACCCCACCACGATTTGAAACAGTTTTCGTTCCATACCGTCTCCGCCTCGCGAGCTGCCTGTGCTCAGCTGCGCAATTCACTCCCCGGACATCTCACTCCACAACCTTACGTAAGCAATCCCCTTTTCGTAGCGCGTGACCACGACTTCGGTCCCTTTGGCGATGGCGCTGCTATCGTCGCTGCGCGCGCCGCACACCCGCCGCGTGCCCATCTGCGTATAAATGATTTCGCCGGTTCCACCTTCGCGGATCGAACTGGAGACTCGACCCAGGACTCCCACCATTTCGTAATCCGCGGGATCCATGTTCTCGTCCTCCGAGATCAACACCCTGCTCAGGAACAGAAACACAATGCCTCCACCAACCAGCCCGCTGCTGACCGAAGCCAGCAATCCGAAACCGATCCAGATGCCGGAGTAGCGCGTAAGCAGATAGCCAGTCCCGCCAAACCAGGCCAGAAACGCCGTCAGCGTGACGAAGTTGAATGGCGAAACCCCGCCGCTTCGCTGCGCATGCACGTTGCCCGCGGCAGCTGATGCATCGGTGGCGACCGGCGCGTGACCAGCGGTAGCCGGACCATGCGCCGCGCTGGCACTGGCCGCTGGTAGATGCGCGCCCCCGACCTGACCGTGAAAGTGCGGCAGATGCAACCGGCCCGTGCGCGCGCCTCCGAACACGAAAGAAAAGAAACTCAAGCAGAAGCCGACCGCGAAACAGATCAAGTAAAAGTTCGCCCAGATCATGGAGTAGTTCATCGGATTCTCCTCCCTTCTGCCTTCGCGATACGGACGTGACTTTCGCTGCGATGATTCCCTGTCCCCGTCAACTCCGGTCGCAGCGCTTCCAGCAAACGTTCGGCCAAGCCTGGCGTATCGAGAATCGCGCCCAACAGCAGCAGGCAGCGTCTCGTATTTTTCTCCCGCGCGGTT
>Ga0308309_10001679_pt1 | contig 13131 bp, 11 predicted proteins | sample HubBroMetageWFT5_FD_192491 | JGI IMG/M metagenome (GOLD analysis project Ga0308309, IMG submission 192491) | Warmed and freeze-thawed soil microbial communities from the Hubbard Brook experimental Forest, New Hampshire - Hubbard Brook CCASE Soil... | ecosystem: Environmental > Terrestrial >...
CTTGATTTGGCTCAGGTTGATTTGGCCCAGCTTGATTTGGCCCAGTTCGATTCGCCCCGGTTTGCTCCATTTAAATTCCTCCCGTCAGACCTTTGTAAAGCATCTGCACGCCAAGCACGGCAATCACAACGCTGAACACGATGCGCAACACCTTGGTCTCCGCCTTGACCAGAATGCGCGCACCGAACATTGAGCCCGCGAGTACGCCCAGCATGACCGGCATGGCCAGGCCGGGATCGACGTAGCCGCGGTTGAGATAGACTCCGGCGCTGGCCGCGGCGGTGACGCCAATCATGAAGTTGCTGGTGGTGGTGGAAACTTTGAACGGAATTTTCATGGCCTGGTCCATGGCAAGTACCTTGACTGCTCCCGACCCGATGCCGAGCAACCCGGAGAGCGCGCCCGCGCCGAACATCAGGCTGAAACCCAGCGGAACGCGCTGCACGTTATAGTGCCGCGTTCCGCCCTCTTCCGACGGGAAGTCTCCATTCATGCGCAGGCGGGTGGCGAGCGGATCTGGCGGCAAATTGCGCTGGGCGCGGGGACGCGGCTTTCGCGAAAGGTATGCGGAATACAGAAGCATCACGCCGAAGATGACGGCGAGAGCTTTCGTGGAAATGACAGCCGCCAGAAATGCTCCCACCAAAGCGCCTACCGTGGTCGCAATCTCCAGGAACATTCCAATGCGGATGTTGGAAAATCCTTCTTTCACGTAGGCGGCTGCTGCGCCTGACGAAGTGGCAATCACGGAAACCAGGGAAGCGCCGATGGCGTAGCGGATGTCGACTTTGAAAAAAAGCGTAAGCAGGGGAACCAGGACGACTCCGCCGCCAAGGCCGGTGAGCGATCCCAGGAGACCGGCCAAGAATGACCCTGCCGCGACCAGAATGGTGAATTCCAGAATGTTCATTGCAGCCCCGAACAAAGAGTTTGCCACATTGGTGAGCTAGCAGTGTAGCTCGGAGAGCACCCTTCGCATCGCTGGGGCGCAAAACGAGCCTGCGATTGCGCTTGACAGCCAGCACGGGCAAGGTCACAATGGCGGGCGATTTCGGTGCCCCCGCACGGACTTCATTGGGAGAACAGCCGCACAGTTCTCATTTCCTAAGCGCTTCCGTTTACCTCGATGAGGAGGAACTATGCCTGCCACCCGCAATGAGCGCTCGTTGTTCGGCCGAGTCTTGCATGCGACGAATAGGTTTTTGGCAGGCTTCTTCCTCTTGAGCGTTTGCACGGTCCACGCTCAAACTTACTCAGGCATGCTGACCTGGCACAATGATCTGGCACGGACGGGACAAAACCTCAAGGAGACAGTTCTGACGCCTGCGAACGTCAATTCCAAAACCTTTGGAAAACTGTTTTCGTTTCCGGTGGACGGGCAGATCTTCGGGCAGCCGCTGTATGTCTACAATGTACCCATTTCCGGCAAAGGCGTGACGAACGTCATTTACGTGACCACCGAGAATGACAGCGTGTATGCGTTCGATGCGGACGGCTCCACGACAATCCCTCTATGGCAAGACAGCTTCATCAATCCCAGCCAGGGCATAACGCCCATCCCATGCGCGGACACCGGAGCTGACCCTTGTCCCTTCGCTTCGGTGATTGGCATCACCGGGACGCCCGTGATTGATCCCAGCGGAACTCTTTACCTGGTCGCGGCCACTAAAGAGAATGGCAAGTTCGTGAACCGGCTTCATGCGCTCGATATCACGAGCGGAATGGAAAAGTTCGGGGGTCCGGTGCAAATTGAAGCCTCGGTACCGGGGACGGGCGCTGGAAATAAACACGGCATCGTGAGTTTCGACGCCCACCACGAATTGCAGCGTCCGGGATTGCTGCTGTGGAATGGAGTTGTTTATATTGGCTGGGCTTCGTTCGGCGATATTGCGCCATTCCACGGCTGGATCCTCGGTTACGGGGCCGCGAGTCTCGGTCAGATGGCAGTCTTCAACAGCACTGCGAACGGTTCGGACGGAGGCGTATGGCAGAGCGGCGGGTCTCCGTCGGTGGACGCGGCTGGGCACATTTATTTAATCACGGGCAACGGAACCTTCGACATTAATAAAGGAGGCAGAGACCGGGGAGACAGCTTCCTTAAATTCGATGCGGCGCTGACGGTGTTGGACTATTTCACTCCCTACGATCAATTGAAGTTGTCCAAGGACGACCTCGATCTGGGATCGGGTGCGGGGTTGCTGTTGCCTCGTCAGAACGGTAAATTCGCCAATGAAATGATCAGCGCCGGCAAGGAAGGAATCATATACCTGGTGAATCGATCCCATATGGGAGGGTTCGACAGCCAGAAGAACAACGTCATCGAAACCGTGCGCGGTTCCGGCGGCGGCTATTGGAGCAGCCCGGCGTATTGGAACAACAAAGTTTACTACTCGGGGAGACAAGATTTTCTCAGCCAGTACGTTTTGTCCAAAGGCTTGCTTTCGAAGAGCGCGGTTTATCAAGCGCCGACACAGTTCGCTCGAGGTAGCACGCCTTCAATTTCAGCCAACGGATTGACCGGGGGAATTGTGTGGGCGATTGAGCGACCGCCTAACGCTAAAGATGCAATCCCGCCTGAGGTCCTGCACGCGTACGATGCGACCAACGTTTCCAAAGAGCTGTACAACTCGAGTCAGGCGGGAACGCGGGATATGCTCGGACCCGGAATCACTTTTTCTGTACCCACGGTCATAAACGGAAAGGTGTACGTAGGCACGGGCAGCGAACTGGATGTTCTTGGCCTGCTCAATTGACGGAACCGCCGCGAAACTTCTTCTACCCTCCTGAACCGCTAAAACGCAGGGACAGATATGCGGTCGTTACAGCGCTTAATCTCTGACGAGGTTGAGCTGTTGTGTAGCTCATCAGTAATAAACACCCCCAATTCACCTAAGATTTATCCAATATTCATCAATTTTTAATAAAGGGCGGCTAGCATCAACGGTCCCACAAACACCGCCCGGGAAGTCGCACCAATTTTTTTAATTGGCTGTCCCATCTTCGAACGATTCAGGAGGAGAGAATGAAGCACGCAATGGCTTTGGCGTTGACGTTTGCGCTGGTAGCGGGCGCTTTCGCGGCGCCCGCACCGCAAGATACGAGCGCGGGAAGCAGCACGAGCACACACAAGAAGGCGGTCACCAAGACCGCTGCACCCAGCGTTTCGACCCAGCTCGGTGAAATGAAGCGGGCGATCGATGCGCAGCAGCAGCAGATTCTACAGCTCATGAATCAATTACAGAGTCGCGATGCGGTAATTCAGCAACTGCAACAGCAAGTCGGCCAAGTCCAAAGCGCGGCCAACCAGGCGGCGCAGAAGGCTGACACTGCGGTCTCGCAAAGCGCGCAGCAGCAGCAGGACGTGGCATCGGTGCGCACCGACGTGACCGACCTGAAGCAGAACGCGACCAATGCCGCGCTCTCGTTGCAGGAGACGCAGAAGAATATCAAGGATGCGCTGGAGAGCCCGCTGGCGCTTCACTACAAAGGGATCACCATAACTCCGGGAGGCTTCCTGGCGGCAGAAACCGTGTGGCGTCAGCATGCGCTCGGTTCCGACATCAACACGCCGTTCAACTCGATTCCCTTCCCGGGCGCCGCGCAAAGTAACATATCAGAATTCTTTGGGTCGGGACGCCAGTCGCGACTTTCGATGTTGGCCGAAGGCAAACTGAATACTGCCAAGCTGACTGGCTACGTTGAGACGGATTTCCTGACCTCGGGAATTACCTCGAACAACAACGAGAGCAACAGCTATGGGCTTCGTGTGCGGCAGGCGTGGGGTCAGGCTGCATTGGACGACGGTTGGAGTTTCACCGGCGGTCAAATGTGGAGCCTGGTCACGGAGACTAAGAAGGGCGTTGACAACCGCAGCGAAGCGCTGCCGATGACTATCGACCCGCAATATAACGTCGGCTTTAGCTGGGCCCGGCAGTACGGTTTCCGGGTAGCCAAAAACCTTAGCAACAAGGCTTGGCTGGCCTTCGCCGTGGAAAATTCACAGGCGACTCTTGGCGGCCACGGCGCCAGCAACAACTTCGTCCTCGGCGAACAAGGAACGAGCGGCGGTCTTTACAATCCCACCGCGAATTACTCTTTCAACCCTTCGCCCGACTTTATCGGCAAGCTTGCCGTCGAGCCGGGATGGGGGCACTTCGAAGTGTTCGGCATATTCACCGACTTCCGCGACCGGATTTATCCGCTGGGGACAGCCACCAAGCCTTCGGCGACAGGCGCATTTAACAACTCAGCGCCTGACGGCGGCATCGGCGCCAACTTCCGCGGGACTATCGCCAAGCACATCGATATCGGAATCCATTTCCTGGGTGGGAATGGCATCGGACGTTACGGCACCGCTGGTCTAGTGGACGTGATTGCCCGCCCCGATGGCGTGCTGGTTCCGGTGAGGAATTATCAAACGCTGGGCACGCTGGAGTGGCATTCCAAACGGTTGGACGTCTACACCAACGTTGGCGGCGAATATGAAGATCGGGTTGCGTTCGTCAACTCCTCCAAGAAGGGAGTGGGATACGGATCGCCGCTGTTCAATAACTCAGGTTGCGGCACCGAGACGCCACCAGCGGCGACCAGCACGACGGTTGCAACTCCCCCCACTTCCAGCAGCCCGACGGGAGGCACCGCTACTATTCCGACTCCAGGCTCTGTGGGTACGCCTTTAACTGGTGGATTCAATCCCGGCGGGCTGTCCAACTGCAACGGCGACACTCGCAACATCATTGAAGGCACGATTGGATTTTGGTATCGCATCTACAGTGGCCCGAAGGGCAGGATCCAGTGGGGACCGCAGTACTCCTACATCAACCGCAATACCTGGGCTGGCGTGGGTGGAGACCCGAACGCGACGGAGAATATGTTCCTGACGTCGTTCCGTTACTACTTGCCGTAAACCGAAATTCCTCGCCTTCGCAGGATTGATCCGTGCGAAGGCGAGGATTCTTTCTTTAGCCGGATTTTTGGGTGGCGCTGCACGGGCGTGGACGCCGCGCCTACATCACGCTACCGGCAGGGTGAAGTAGAAGACTGATCCATGGCCTGGTTGGCTGGTAACGCCGATCTTGCCGCCGTGAGCTTCGACGATGGCCTTGGCGATCGCCAGCCCCATGCCTGTGCCTTGCACCTGCAGGCGCTGATCGCGGCCGCGATAGAATTTTTCGAATATCAGGGACTGTTCAAAATCGTCGATCCCAGGTCCCTGGTCGGCAATGCTGGTCATCACCATGCGGTTCCCGACTTCTCCTGTGATTTGAATGGGAGATTCGGGTGAGGAGTATTTCGCTGCGTTTTCCAGCAATTGAGTTACGACTTCCGTGATGCGGCCTTCGTCCATGCGGACTCGGGGCAAGTTACTAGGCAGGCGGACATCGACGGGATGCTGTCCCAACGCCGGTTTTGCTTTCTCGAGTGCGGCCTCGACGGCTTCCTGAATTGGGTGCGCGCCCAGATGAAGCTCGAACTGGTTCGCGTCGAGTTGCGCCATCTCGGCAGCTTCGCCCACCAGGCGATTTAAGCGGTCGCTCTCCTCGTTGATCACAGTGAGAAGTTCGAGGCGTTGATCCGCGTCCAGTCCGGGATTTGAGAGCAGCGAAGTGGCTGAGGCTTTGATGGCGGTCAGCGGCGTGCGAAATTCGTGCGTGACAGAGTCGAGCAACGCGGAACGTAGTTGTTCGCTTTCGCGAGAGGCTTCGGCGCGGCTGAGCTTCTCGATTGCCCCCGCGCGCTCAATTGCGATCGCGATCAGGCTGCTCATCGCCTCCAGGGTTTCGCGGGATAGCAGCGCGCCGGAAACACCCATGCTGCCCACGACTCGCACGCCCATTCGTAGAGGCATGAACACGACCCGCTTTTCGGGATTGGTCATGGGTTCGCCGCGCATGCAGACCAACTGCAGATCATGGAGCTGCAAGTCGTGGATGGCGGGACTCGAACGGTACACATCCGGCCGGTTGGGCAAGGCGATGGCCGCGGCCTCAACGCCGAGACCCTCCACAATGTAACGCGGAATCGCATTGAGGAGTTCGACCACGTTGTCGCTCGAAAGCAACTGCTGGCTGAACTTGTAAAGACGTTCAGCTTCCTGCCGGCGCTCGTTGGCTCTTTGTGCTTCCCGGCGCGCTCGCTCCGCCAGTTGGCTGGCGATGATGGCTGTGACCAGGAACGCAAACAGGGCCACCCAATTCTGGGGGTCAGCAATGGTCAAGGTCCCGATCGGGGGAAGAAAGTAGTAATTGAAAGCCAGGGTGGCAACCAAGGCCATGAATATAGCCGGACGCAGGCCCCAGTTCGCCGACACAATCAGCACGCCCACCAGAAAAGTAAGCGCGACCGTGGTGGGGTTTACCTTGGGCACAACGTGGTAGGCGAAAACGACGACTACCACAGCGGCTGCCGTCGCAACATAACGCAGGGCCGACTTGAACAGCGGTTGGTTCACGCCGCCGATTGTAGCTGATCTGCCGAGAGAAACTCTCAGCAAGTACGAATTTCAACTGAGTAGATATTCGGCGCGGGGGAAATGTTTCCTTTGTGTCCTTGGTGGTCTTAGCACTTGAAGTTCATTGACCACAAAGGACTGCTTATTGCATAAAGGACCATTCGACAATTTCCATCTCCTCGACGACAATAGCCGCGATGCCGAAAACTCCTGAGCAATGGCTGGAAGAGGCTGATCCCAGCAAGAAGGGTGGCGTGTTCAAACTCTTCCTGGGCTACGCGCCGGGTGTGGGCAAAACGTTCAGCATGTTGAGTGAAGCCATCCGCCGCCATACGCGGGGCGAAGACGTGGTCATTGGAGTGATCGAAACGCACGGACGCAAGGCGACCGCCGAACTCGCAGCACAGCTCGAAACCGTTCCGCGAAAGAAGCTGGAGTACAAAGGCACGGTGTTCGAAGAAATGGACGTCGATGCCATCCTTGCCCGAAAGCCAAGTGTTGCCTTAGTGGACGAGTTGGCACACACCAACGTGGAAGGCAGCAAACACGGAAAGCGATATCAGGATGTGCTGGAATTGCTCGATGCCGGCATTGATGTGCTTTCGACCATGAACATTCAGCACTTGGACAGCGTCACGCCCACGGTGCAGAGCCTTACCGGGATCACCGTGCGAGAGACGGTGCCGGACTGGGTGCTGAAACGAGTGAACGAAGTAGTGATGTCGGACCTGACGCCTGAAGCTTTGCAAAGTCGCATGCGCCGCGGAGATATTTATCCCCTCGACCGGGTGGGACGGGCTTTGGGGAATTTTTTTCGTCCAGGAAATCTGATCGCATTGCGTGAGCTGGCGCTCCGTCAAGTGGCGCAAGCCGTGGACCAGAGCCTCGAATCCTACCGTGAGAAGGACGAGGCCAGCGGAACCGTGGCGGTGCGCGAACGAATTGCAGTCTGCATCAGCTCCAATCCGGCGGCGCAGTACCTAATCGCACGCGGCGCCCGCATGGCCCAGGCCATGGGGGGCGAGTTACACGTCGTGTATGTGGATCTGGGCCAGGACGACAACGAGCCCAACCAGAAAACGCTAGCAGCGAACATTCAGTTTGCCGAGAACGTGGGCGCACACGTAACCAAGCTCAAGGCTAGCAGCGTAGCCCATGCGGTGGCCGACTTCGTGCGCGAAAAACATGTCACCCAGGTTGTGTTCGGACGGTCGGCCACGGGCGGATGGAGAAAATATTTGTACCTCACCGCCATTAATAAATTTTTGCGAGATGCGCCCGCGGTGGACGTGCACATTGTTACGCAGGAACCTTCCTGATGCTTTCATGAACGAACATCGCCGCATTCTCGTGGTGGACGACGAGCCTCAGATCACGCGAGTGCTCCGCACCAGTCTTTCCAGCCAGGGCTACGACATTCGCGTGGCCAATGACGGAGAGACCGCGCTGGAGATCATGAAAGACTGGACCCCGGATCTGGTCATCACCGACCTGTCCATGCCCAACATGGACGGATTGCAACTGTGCCGGCAATTGCGGCTTTCGAGCAAGATTCCCATCATCGTTCTTTCCGTCCGCGGTGAGGAGAAGACCAAAGTCCAGGCGCTGGATGCGGGCGCCGACGACTACGTCACTAAGCCGTTCGGGATCGAGGAACTGCTGGCGCGGGTGCGTGCCAGTCTACGGCGCGTCCCCGCGGGCGAAGAAGAACAGGCATCTTTGATTGAGATTGGTGATTTCCGCGTCGATCTTGCGGCCCACAAGGTTGCTGTGCGTCGTCAAGAAGTCCGGCTCACGCCCAAGGAATTTGATTTGCTCGTTTATCTCGCGCGGCATCCCGGAAAAGTAATCACCCATCGGACGCTGCTAAGCGCCATTTGGGGTGGGCAGAGCACGGAACAAGTCGAGTATCTACGCGTATTCGTTGGCCAACTCCGCAAGAAACTGGAACCGGAAGCCTCCTCGCCGCGCTACATCGTCACCGAACCCTGGGTTGGTTACCGTTTCGAGCCCGGGAATTAAGTCGTCTAATTTCAATCTCAGACCTCTTAACGAACATTCTACGAACTCTTTATTCAATCTTTACGCCTTTCGTTATCCAATCAAAGTGAAGTTGAAAGGAAGACTTATGTCGTCGATTCATAATGTATCAGCGGAAGATTTGGCAAAACTTTTTCATCATTACCATGAGGCTCTCGAAAATGACTTTCACGGTCATGCCAGCCGGCGAGCAGACTTCTCGTGGGAGCAGGCGCCTCAAAACGAACGGAAATTAATGATCGCGGCCGCCCGGCTGACGTTGTTGGAACTGGCTGCCACGTCTGAGATCGAGCAAGCCAATCGCCAATATTTTGCCAAACCCGGTGAGGCGGATTGGGGCTGCTAGGTTTCTCCGGCTCGTTTCCAAGCCGGCGCTCTTTACGAAGTCTTTACGAACCCTTTAGACAAATTTTACGCCTGCGGTTGTCAAATGACTTTCAGGACACTTTCCTGACAATTGTGCGCGGGCGGTCAGAATGAAACTGCTCTTCACATTATTGTGTGCAGGCGCGGTGTTTTTCATGCTGCGCTTTCTTTCCGCCCTTGTGAGAGAGGGAAAGAGTCCGTCGCCTCGACCGATAAGAGTGTATTTCGCGAAAATTCAATCCAGCTAAGCGGCGTGGAGAACTGATCATCATGAATTCCAACAACTCTGTAAATAAGTCTGCAGTCGAAACTGGCAAACGGGCGGCGCTCATTGTTTTGGCCACAGCCCTACTGACGCTTCCACTCCATGGGCAACATACACCGGATGAGGTTCCGTCCGCCGCTTCGGTGTCGCCTAACCCGCAGGCGGACGCAGCGACGCCACAAACCGACCAGGAGATCATCCAGGAGCTGGCTGTCATGAAAAAACGGATTGAGCAGCTCGAAGCCGCTCTGAAAGCACACGTGGCGGCAGAGCAGCCGACCACGGTTGTTCAGAGCGCAAAGGCGAGCACGCCGGTGGCGCCTGCTCCGCCTGTAGCACCGGCTGCAGCCCCAGTGGAGCAGTCGTTGAATATCAGTCCCTCGGGCGCCGTCGCCGTAAAAAAAGCGAAGATCGTTCCTTTCTCGGACTGGGACTGGACTTGGCTGAACGGCAATCCGCGCACCAAGGACGCAGCTTTCGATTCGAAGTTCTTCACCCCGGAAATCCGGGCCGATGTTTCGTACACTTACGATTTCAACAAACCAAAAGACAACTCGATCGGGGGGTCCAGTGAAATATTTCGCTCCAATGAAATCCAATTGGAGCAACTCGGGGTTGGAGGCGACTTTCACTACGACAATGTTCGCGCTCGATTGATGACCCAGTTCGGAATGTATTCCGCGACCACGCCCCGCAACGATCCCAGTCCGGCGAAGGGGCAGTGGGATCTTGACACTGCCTATCGTTACGTTTCGGAGGCGTACGGTGGCTACCACATTAACGCGTTGGACGGAATCAACATCGATGCAGGAATCTTCATGTCCTACATTGGACTGTTCAGCTATTACAACTTCGACAACTGGGCCTATCAACCTTCCTACGTTTCCTCTAACACGCCCTGGTTTTTCAATGGGCTGAGAGTGCAAATCTTTCCCAACCCTCATTTGAAGATTGAGCCGTGGTTCATCAATGGATGGCAGTCGTATGGTTCAGCTAACTCGAGGAAAGGTGTAGGTGGACAGATTAAGTGGACTCCGTATCCCTGGATGAACGTCATCTCCAACAATTACGGACTCGGGCACGATGACCTTTATATACCGAACCGGGGGCGCATTCACACCGACGATAGTATCGAAATCAAGTACTACGACCATCCAGAAAGATTTCTCGACAAGATGGCGTTTAGTTTCACCGGCGATATGGGCTGCGAGTTTGGTCCCAGCACCACCACCAAGGCAGGCGTATATCTGCAAGGCGTGGGCTGCTTCGGTGATACCAAGGACGCGAAATCGGTCGGGGGCGACTTTTTTAAGGCAGGAATTAATCCTAAGCAGAGTTTTATCGGCTACATGCTCTATAACCGCTTTTGGTTCCACAGAGACCGGTTCGGATTGACCCTCGGTGGGGGCCAGATCAACAATCCCGGACGCTATCTGGTTCTGGACCCTCCCATCAACGGAGAGACGGCGCCCTCGGCCGCGATCAATGCGCCCTACTTTACCGGCAATCCCTCGGATCCCTTCAAGGCCTGGGATTCGTCGATTACATTTGACTACATGCCCAGCCAGTATGTGACGTTCCGCTGGGAATACGATTATCGCCACGCCAACGTGCCGTACTGGACGGGTGCGGGAGGAATCACGCCGCCGGGTTCGGGTGGAGTGCCTTATACCAATAACGGATATCCGCAATTCTTTGCTTGCAACGACGGAAATTCGTCCATGCAATTGGGCCTTAGCGCCGCGCAAACGGCCTGCGCGGCACAGGGCAGCTCGGTATGGTTCCCCGACCTGCGGCGGGACGAGCATTTCGTTGATTTCGATATTTTGGTCAAGTTCTAGTGGCCCCGGAGAATGTTTATGAAAGACATTATTTTTATTGCGATAACGCTGGCATTTTTTGTCGTTGCCATTGGCTACGTACGATTCTGCGATCGCATTCGCTGAGGTGAAATGCTATGAACCTTGAGTCGGTCCTCATGCTGGCTGTCTGTGTTTTGTTGATGATCTACCTGCTGTACGCGCTACTGATGCCGGAGAAATTCTGATGACAGCGAACGGTTGGATTCAAATACTTCTATTCCTGGTGCTGATATTGGCGGTGACCAAGCCGCTCGGTATATTCATGGCCCGGGTTTTCAACCGCGAACGCACGTTCCTCGATCCGCTTGCGCGGCCCATAGAGCGCTTTTTGTACAGCGTAACCGGGGTCGATGAGAACCACGAGATGCGCTGGACGGAATATGCCGTCTCCATGTTGCTGTTTAGCGGCGTTTCCATGCTGCTGCTGTATTTGATCGAGCGGATTCAGCAGTGGCTGCCGTGGAATCCACAGAAGTTTGGTGCCGTCGCTCAGGACTTGGCCTTTAATACCGCTGCGTCTTTCACCACCAATACCAACTGGCAGAACTATTCGGGTGAGGCCACGATGAGCTATCTCACCCAGATGGCCGCACTCGCGTATCACAACTTTACATCGGCGGCCGTCGGCATCGCGCTGGCCATTGCGTTCGTCCGCGGCATTGCACGGCGCGAGAAGGAAACCATCGGCAATTTCTGGGTGGACATGACCCGCGCCACGCTTTGGCTGCTTGTGCCCATGTGCATGGTCTACGCGCTGGCCCTGGTTTCCCAGGGAGTCGTGCAGAATCTGAAACCGTATGACACAGCGAAGTTGGTTGAGCCGCAGCAAGTCCAAAAGACTGGAGCAGACGGAAAGCCGATGGTCGCTCCGGACGGCAAGCCCGTAATGGATACGGCAACGGACCAGACCATCGCGCAAGGACCAGTCGCGTCGCAGGAAGCGATCAAGATGCTGGGCACCAACGGCGGCGGCTTCTTTGGCGCCAACAGCACTCATCCGTTCGAAAACCCTACGCCGCTCAGCAATTATCTCCAGATGCTTTCCATTTTCCTTATTCCTGCGGGCTTGACCTACACGCTCGGCCGCATGACTGGATCGCCACGCCATGGATGGGCGGTGTGGGCGGCTATGGCGTTCTTGTTTCTGGCTGGAGTCACAACCGCTTACTGGGCGGAGGCGCGGGGCAATCCGCTGCTGACGGGAGTTGATCAACGGGTGAGCATGTTGCAGCCTGGCGGCAACATGGAAGGCAAAGAAGTACGGTTTGGCATTGCCGACTCTGCTCTGTTTGCAACCGTCACCACCGACGCCAGTTGCGGCGCCATCAACGGGCAACACGATTCGTTTACTCCGCTCGGTGGAATGGTTCCGCTGGCCAACATCATGCTCAGTGAAACCGTATTCGGAGGCGTGGGCGCGGGACTCTACGGCATTCTGATCTACGTTGTCTTAGCTGTGTTCATTGCGGGGTTGATGGTCGGCCGCACGCCGGAATATTTGGGCAAAAAGATCGAAGCCTATGACGTGAAGATGGCAATGCTGGTCACGCTGGTTTTTCCTCTCGTGATACTGGCGCTCGCCGCCATTTCGTCGGTGGAGGGATTTGGCACGTCGAGCATCGGCAATCCAGGTCCTCATGGCTTGACCCAGATTCTGTACGCCTTCACGTCCATGGCTGGCAATAACGGTTCGGCCTTCGGAGGCCTGAACGGAAACACTTCCTGGTACAACACGGCGGGCGCAATGACCATGCTGGTGGGCCGGTTCTTCATGATCATTCCGATGTTGGCCATCGCCGGAAATTTGGCGAAAAAGAAATATGTGCCACCGTCGTTGGGCACGTTTCCGGTGACCACGCCACTGTTCAGCGTGTTGCTAGTGGGCGTGATTCTGATTGTGGGGGCGCTAACTTTTTTCCCGGCATTGAGCCTTGGCCCCATTCTGGAGCACCTGTTGATGTCTGTTGGCAAGACCTTCTGAGGAAATATGCTAGAGAAAAAATCGAAATCCATCTGGGACTTGAAGATCGTGCGCCGCGCGCTTTTAGATTCTGTGGTGAAGCTGGACCCGCGGAACATGATGAAGAATCCCGTAATGTTCGTGGTTGAAGTGGCAGCGTGGCGACGACCATTTTATTGATTCGCGA
>Ga0308309_10001680_pt1 | contig 13130 bp, 11 predicted proteins | sample HubBroMetageWFT5_FD_192491 | JGI IMG/M metagenome (GOLD analysis project Ga0308309, IMG submission 192491) | Warmed and freeze-thawed soil microbial communities from the Hubbard Brook experimental Forest, New Hampshire - Hubbard Brook CCASE Soil... | ecosystem: Environmental > Terrestrial >...
GGGCTCTCGCTCGAGCAGCATGTCAGCACGACGTCCGTCCAACATCCAGTTACTCCCCTGGCTAGCGCACACGTCCCCCTGCGTCCCGGAGCCATTCTAACGTCTTGTAAGGAAACGCACGCATCGCTGGAACCGGTCCCAGCGGTCTCTGCTATGACACCAAGGCGCGGCGGCCTACCCGAGACGGTGGGTGCCACTACCCGAGATGGTGGGCGGGGGTGGCGTCCCTTACCGGAGCGACTCGCGGCCGGGCGGCGAGTCGAAGTCCTCGGCGGGACGGACCGCGATCAGCCCGCTTGGGTTGATCATTGGGTGGGTCAGGTAGTAGTGCCGGCGGATCTCGTCGAAATCGACGGTGTCGGCGATGCCGGGCCACTGGTACAGATCGCGGGTGTACGGCCAGAGGTGCTCGTACTCGATCAGCTTGCGGAGCGAGCACTTGAAGTGGATCTGGTACACGGCATCGAACCGCACGAGCGTGGTGAACAGGCGCCAGTCGGTCTCGAGCGGGCCGGGGCCGAACAGGAAGCGCCGGTTGGCGAGCCGGGCGTCGAGCTCATCGAGTAACGCGAACAGGTCGGCCACCTCGCGCTCGTAGACGGCTTGGCTGGTGGAGAACCCGGCCTTGTAGACCGCGTTGTTCACGTTGTCGTAGATCCGCTCGTTCAGCGCCTCGATCTCGTCTTGGAGCCGCTCGGGAAAGAGCTCGACGGGATGCTCGGCGACCGATGCGAACACCGTGTGCTGCATGCGCAGGATGTCCGCGGACTCGTTGGAGACGATTACGCCGGTCTGCTTGTCCCACAGGACCGGCACCGTCACGCGCGCCGCGTATTCGGGGTCGGTCGCCAGGTAAGCCTCGCTCAGGAACGCGAAGCCGCTGACCGGATCGACGTATTCGCTACCGGTGAAGGCCCAGCCGCGCTCGTCTCGGATCGGGTCCACGAACGAGATGCCGATCGCGTCCTCGAGTCCCATCAGGTGACCAGCGATGACCGTCCGGTGAGCCCAGGGACAGGCGCGGGCGACGTACAGGTGGTAGCGGCCCGCCTCCACCGGGAACTCGGCGTCGGGATCGGACGACACCCAGCGGCGGAACTGGCTGACCTGCCGCTCGAAGGAGCCGTCCTCGCCGGCTTCCGGGTCGCGCGTGCGCGTCGTGGAGCCTGAGCTCATGCTTCGACTTTACCCACGCGGGTGCTGCGTTAGGCTGGGCCGATGAACGGCACTCAGGCGGACAAGGCAAAGCGCTTCCTCGAGCTGCACCGGCGCGGTGACCCGTTGCTGATGCCGAATGCATGGGATCTCGGTTCGGCCGCGTTGCTCGTGTCGCTGGGGTTCCAGGCGATCGCGACCACCAGCAGCGGTCATGCGGCCACGCTCGGCCGTCCCGACGGGGCCGTCACGCGTGACGAGGCGCTCGCTCACGCCGCCGATCTAGCGCGCGGCACCGACGTGCCGGTCTCCGCCGACCTCGAGAATGCGTTCGCCGACGAGCCCGCCGGCGTGGCGGCCACGATGGCGCTGGCGGTCGACGCGGGACTCGCGGGCGCTTCGGTCGAGGACTACTCCCGCGATGCGGACGATATCTACGAACTGAGCCTCGCCCGCGAGCGAGTGGCAGCGGCCGCGGAGGCCGCGCACGCTGGGCCCGTGAGGCTCGTGCTCACCGCGCGGGCCGAGAACTTCATTCGCGGGAAGCCCGATCTGGCCGACACGATCGCGCGCTTGAACGCCTACCAGGAGGCCGGCGCGGACGCTCTGTACGCGCCCGGTTTGACCAAGGCCGACGACATCCGTCAGGTGCTCGAGGCGGTCGACGCTCCCGTGAACGTGCTCGCGGTTCGCGGTGCGCCGACCGTGAGCGAGCTGGCAGAGCTCGGGGTGGCCCGGATATCGGTCGGCGGGGCGTTCGCCTTCGCGGCCTTCGGCGGCCTGCTCGAGGCTGCCGAGGAGTTGCGGGACCAGGGGACGTATGGGTATCTCGAGCGGGCCGCGGCCGGCTCGAAGGCCCTTCGGGCCGCGTTCGCCCGCTCCTGACTCGACGGAGGCCCGGCCGAGGGTCCAGGCGGCCAGGGTGAGGCAGCCCGGGGTCGGGCAGCCCGGGGTCAGGCAGCCCCGGGGTCAGGCAGCCTGGCGGAGGCTCCGGAGGGGCGGCCGCTCGACCGGCTCGGAGATCCCCGGATGTGGCGCCTGGGCGCCGGCGAGGGTAAACGTCGCCGGCAATGGGCCGCGCAGCCGGCCTTCGCGCTCGAGCCGGACGGCCACGGCTCGCAGAACCGCGTATGCCATCGGACCCAGGTCGCGGAGGGGCTGGTGAGCGTTCTGGCGCACGTCGAGATCGACCTGGGCGATCGCGTCGAGGCCGGCCAGCGCGTAGGCGTCGATCAGCAGGCCGATGTCGACCCCGTACCCGGTGGCGAACGGCAGCGCTTCGAGTAGCTCGCGCCGCGCCGCGATCTCGCCGGCCAGGGGCTGCTGGACGGCCGCGAGGTCGGGATAGAACAGATTGAGGAGCGGCCGGGCGGTGAGCTCTGTGACGCGGCCCCCGCCGTCCGGGACCGTGACCTCCGCGACGCGGAACGGCCGGCGATAGAAGCCCTTGACGAACGCGATCCCCGAGCCGCACAGCAGCGGGCCGAGTACGCCGCACGCGAAATGGGCGCCGAACCGCTCGGAGTCGGCGTCGAGGAAGCAGATCACCTCGCCCGTCAACACCGGTAGCGCGCGGTACATCGCGTCGCCCTTGCCGAGCACGGGCCCGAGCTCGGGCATCAGCTCGTCCTGATCATGGACCTCCGCGCCGAGCCCGCGGGCGATCTCGGCCGTTCCGTCACTCGAACGATCGACTACCACTATCTGGTCGACGACGCCGAGCTCCCGCAACGGCACGAGCTCGTCGAGAATCGGGCCGATCGTTCGCGCCTCGTTGCGCGCGGGCAGGCACACGGATACGGTGCTCGAGCGCTCCGCCGCCAACCGATCGGGCGGGAACGCGCTGTGGGCAAAGGTGTTGGCGCGATCCCAGGACCGCGATCGGAGCCTCATCTGCAAAACAGGATGACAGCCGGGTGACGCGGGCCTCTCAAAAAGTCGATTGGCCACCACTGCCTCCTGGGTAAAGATGTGCAGGGATCACACCTGATATTGGAGCAATTCCGTCTTCGCGCGAGCATGCACACCGCGGCGGTATTAGGATCGAGGCGGAGGTATATCCGGTGAACCGGGTCCTGCAGATTCCTGCATACCGGCGGCTGTTGGCTGCCTACGCGCTGAACGAGCTGGCCTTTATGGTCGGCTCGCTGACACTTGCGCTGCTGGTCTACCGGAGTACCGGAAGCGCGTTAGGGGCCGCAGCCTTCTTCCTCGCCTCGCAGTTCGCGCCCGCGTTGCTCTCGCCGCTCGCGGTCGCGCGCCTCCAGGATCGCCGGCTGCGCCCGACTCTGCCGGCGCTGTACTGGTTCGAGGCGCTCGTGTTCTTCTCGCTGGCGTGGGTGGCGGACCATTTCTCGCTTAGCGCGGTACTCGCGCTCGCGCTCGTCGATGGCGTCGCGGCGCTAACCGCGCGATCGCTCGCCCGAGCCGCGACGGTCAGCGTGACGTCCGCGGTCGGTTTGCTCCGCGAGGGGAACGCCGTGGCCAACGCCGCCTTCTCGGTGTGCTTCATGGTTGGCCCGGCGATCGGAGGGGCGGCCGTGGCGGCCGGGGGGACGAGTGCCGCGCTGATTGCCGACGGCTGCGTATTCGCGGCGATCGGATTCACCCTGGCGACCGCAAGTGGGCTGCCCGAGCCGGCATCGGGCCGCCAATCGGCCCGCGGACGGGTACGCGCGGGGCTCGCATACGCCCGCGAGCATGTGGTCATCCGGCGCCTGTTGCTTCTCCAGGGGTTCGGCGTTCTGTTCTTCACGATCTCGGTCCCGGTCGAGGTCGTGTTCGCCGAGCACTCGCTGAACGCGGGGTCGGAGGGGTACGGCGCGTTGCTGTCGGCGTGGGGAGCGGGCGCGGTCGCCGGAGCGGCGGTCTACGCCCGATGGCGCGCGCTACCGTCGCGCGACCTGATCGTGATCGGAGCCGGCTCGCTCGCCGTCGGCTTCCTCGTGATGTCGATTGCGCCCACACTGGCCGTCGCGATCGTCGGCGCCGGGTTCGCCGGGATCGGCAACGGCGTGGAGGCCGTGTCGGCTCGCACCGCGCTCCAGGAAGCCACCCAGGAGCGCTGGATGGCGCTGATGATGGGCCTCAACGAGTCGATGTTTCAGCTGGTACCGGGGGCAGGGATTCTCCTCGGCGGTGCCCTCGCCGCGCTCGCAAGCCCTCGGTCGGCGCTGGCTGTGGCAGGCGCGGGCTCGCTCACGGTCACCGCGTTCGCCTGGTTCGCTCTCATGGGGTTGAACATGACCGCACAGCCATCGGACGTGGCGGGTGAAAGCGGCTCCGGGGGGTTTGACGGCGGCGAAGGTCAGGGGCCGGACGTCGGGGCTTCGGCGGCGAACGGCGGGGCTTCGGGCGCAAACGGCGCGGCTCCGGGGGCAAACGGCGGGCATCCCGGGTCGATCCCCGACGTTGAGCCCGACGACGGGCCCGCACCGGCGCCCGTCTCCCGACATCAGTAGAGTCAGCGCGCGAGCGATGGCCGCCGTCTGCCGTGGGGCGTCGCCCGCACCCCCATCGTGCGCCGTGCCTGCATCGACATCGGCTCGAACACCACGCGGCTGCTCGTCGCGGACTCCGACGGCGAACGGCTCCTCGAGATCCACCAGGAGCGCGAGTTCACCCACCTCCGGCGGGGGCTGACCTCGAACGGAGAGATCCGTGAGGAGAAGGTCGCCGAGGTCGCCGAGGTGGTCGCCGCCCAGCTCCGCGCCGCGCGCGAGCTGGGTGCCACGGATGTGCGCGGGGTCGCCACCGCGGCCGTCCGGCTGGCGGCGAATCGCGACGCGCTGGTGGCGGCAGTGCGCGACGCGTGCGGCCTCGACGTCGTCGTGTTGTCCGCGGAGGCCGAGGCGCGCCTTGCGTTCGCCGGGGCCGCGCGCACGCTGGCCTACGATCCCGCCGGCCCGCTCGGCGTGGTCGACGCCGGCGGAGGATCGTGCGAGCTGGTCGTGGGCACGGTGCCGGATCGGGTGAGCTGGTTCGCGTCGTTCGAAGTGGGCTCGGGCATGGTCGCGGACGAGTGCCTGCACTCCGACCCGCCGTCGGAGGAACACCTGTCACGAGCCCGGGCGCGAGTGCGCGAGGTACTCGACGGGGTCCAGCCGCCGGCTACGGCTCGGGTCGTGGCGGTGGGGGGGAGCGCGACCTCGCTGCGCCGGATCGCGGGACCGAAGCTCGATCCCGCCGCGTTCAGCCGAGTGCTGGCGCTGCTGGCCGGGGCGCCGGCGGCCGAGCTGGCGCGCCGGTTCGACCTCGACGAAGACCGCGTCCGGCTCCTCCCGGCCGGGCTGCTGGTCCTCGAGGCGGCCGCGGAGCTGTTCGGGGCTCCGCTCGAGGTCGCCAACGGCGGGTTGCGGGAGGGTCTACTGCTGGAGGTACCCCATGGATGAGCTCGAAGAACCGGGCCAGGACGACCCCGCGATCCCGGACGACCCGGCGATCCCGGACGATCCGGCGATCCCGGACGACCCCGCGATCCCGGACGATCCGGCGATCCCGGACGATCCGGCGATCCCGGACGACCCCGCGATCCCGGACGACCCACCTTTCGCCGGCCGGGACATGCAACGCCTCGACCGTCTCGACCCGCCGATCCCGCCACGGGAGGCGATCGCGGAGGTGCGGGTGCGAGCGCCGACGCGCGGCAACCGCCGACTCGAGCGGTTCCTGGAGGCGGTCAACGCGGACACGCATGTCAAGGCGCTGTGGCATGTGTCGGCGGTGAATGCATCCCGGCGGCTCGGGATGTCCGACCACTCGTGGGTGCACATCCAGATCGTGCTCAACATCGGCCTGCGCCTCGCCCGGCTTCTGTTCCGCCGAGGCGTGACACCGAGCGTCACCGCCGATTACGGTATGACCGATCACGACGCCGAGGTCGTGATCGCCGCGGGCTGCCTGTTCCACTGCGTCGGCATGTCGATCCACCGGGACGACCACGAGCGCTACAGCCTGTTCCTGACCGCCGACATGCTCGACTCGCTCCTCGCCGGCGCGTACGAGGAGCCGGAAAGGACCGTGATCGCCTCGGACGCGATGCACGCGATCATCGGTCACCGGCGCAAGGGCGCACCGTTCACGGTCGAGGCCGGGATCGTCCGTGTCGCCGATGCGCTCGACATGGCGCGCGGACGATCGCGGGTGCCGTTCGAGTCCGGACGCCTCAACATTCACTCCCTGTCGGCGTATGCGATTGAAGACGTGAAGATCTCGCCGGGGACCGACCGCGCCGTGCGCGTCGAGATCGCGATGTCCAACAGCGCCGGGATCTACCAGGTCGACGAGCTGCTGGCCACCAAGCTGCGCGGGTCCGGTCTCGAGGAGCATCTCGAGGTGATCGCGCGGATCGACGCCGAGCACGAGCAGCGTCTGATCCCGGTGTTCAGGATCTGACCGCCCTCGTGACGGATACGATCCGACGCGATGCGGTTAACCCCTCACTCGCCGCTCCCCACCACGCGAGTGCGGCGTTAACCGTGCTGGAGCCGGGTGAATCTGGATTCACCGCGCGCGGAGCGGCGAGTGAGGGGTTAACCGGAAGCGGTGGTGTGCCGCCGTGGTTACGTGGCCGCCGGGGCGCCGTGGTCACGCCGCCGCCGGGGCGCCGGATGAACCGCGGCCGCCGGGGCGCGGGGAAACGCGTGTCGCTGTTCGCCGGACTGGTCGCGGCGCTGATGCTCCTCGCAGCGCCGGCGCCGGCCGCGCTCGCGGCGACGCAGACGGCTCAGTCGGGCGCTGTGAGCGCGACGTTCACGTTCACGGGCTCGTATCCGAACTACGCCGGGCTGCACCTGTCGATCGCACAGGGAGGCACGGTGTTCTACAACCAGCCCGTCGTCTCGGGCGTGTGCGGGAGGTACTGCGCGCCGGGGTCGCTGTCAGGCAAGGGATCCTCGGTGCACGTGCTCGACCTCGAGCACGACGGCCAGCCGGACGTCGTCCTTGACCTCTACAGCGGGGGTGCGCACTGCTGCTCGATCGAACAGATCTTCTCGTTTGACCCCGGCACGATGACTTACGTCATGACCCAGCACAACTTCGGGGACCCCGGCGAGGAGATCGTCGATCTCGGCCAAAACGGCCACCTCGAGTTCCTCACCGCCGACGACTCGTTCGCGTACGAGTTCACCGACTACGCGGCGTCGGGGCTGCCGATCCAGATCCTCACGTTCTCGGGCCGCCGTTTCGTGAACGTGACCCGCCACTACCCGAAGCTGATCGCCCGGGACGCTGCCGGCTGGATGAAGGCCTTCAACAGCATGGCCAAGCAGCATTACCCGGACAGCGTCGGGGTCGTGGCAGCGTGGGCGGCGGACGAAGAGTTACTCGGCCACGGCAAGCTCGTCAACCGCTTCCTGTCCCGTCAGGTCGCGCTCGGCCACCTGAACAGCGCGCTCAGTCCGGAGGAGCCCGGCGGAGCCAAGTTCGTCGCCAACCTGCGCCGCTTCATGCGCAGGCACGGCTACGTCGGCTGAGTCCCGGGCACCTCCAGCCAGGTGTCGTCGGTCCACCCGTCGAGGTCGTACTCGGACATGCACTGCTCGACCAGCGCGTCGCAGGCGTCGAGGATTCCGCGGCCGCCCGAGAACCTCGCCATGTCGAGGCGCATCTGCTCCTGGTTGCCGCTGTAGTTGATCTCGTACCACTCGTGGCGTGAGCCGAACTCGCTCCCGACGGCATCCCAGATCAGCTTGAACAGCTTGATCCGGTCGTGCGCATCGCCGGTCGAGCCGCGGTAGAACCGATCGATCACCGGTCGCAGCTCGTCGTTCTGAAGGTCGCGGTTGCTCGACGGGACCATGAGCGGGGCGCCGCCGAGGATCTCGGAGAACAGCTCCCGCGCCTTCGGGACCGCCGCCGTGCCGAACAGCCGGATCAGCACAGCGTTCTCGATCTTGGGAATCACGGTTCCGCCGGGTCCCTCCATCGGGTCGTAGCAAAGCGCGTCGGTGAGCGCCCAGATCAGGTTGCGCCAGCCGACGAGCTCGCCGAACTTCGCCTGGACGCCGCGGAAGCCTCCGGTGCCGTTGGCTCGGAGCGCGCGAGCGAACAAACCGACCATGAAGTCGAGCTTGACCGCGAGTCGAGTCCCGGACTGGAGCGTGTAGCGCGGCATGAATCCGGACTGGGCATAGAACCCGGTCGCCTTCTTGACGTCGCGGTAGACGAGGACGTTCTCCCAGGGGATGAACGCCTCGTCGAAGATCACGACGGCGTCGTTCTCGTCGAACCGGGCCGACAACGGGTTGTCCCACGCCGACCGTGCCGCGGACTCGTACGAGTTGCGCGAGATCAGCTTCTTCCCGGGCGTGTCCATCGGCGCGATGAAAACGAGCGCGTAGTCCTCGGCCTTTCCCTCCTCGAGCTGAGCGGCGCTGTTCTGGGCGACGAAGGTGGCGTGGGTCACCGCCGACCCCGTTGCGAGCATCTTGGCGCCGGACACGATGATCCCGTCGTCGCGCTCCCGGATCACGTGGACGTACACATCCTCGACCTCGTGCACGGCCTTGTCGCGATCGATCGGCGGGTTGATCAGAACGTGGTTGAGGAACAGCACCCGCTCGGCGTAACCGCGATACCAGTGCCGGGCGCTCTCGCCGAACGGGGCGTACCAGTCCGGGTCTGCGCCGAGCGTGGCCATGAACGAGGCCTTGTAGTCCGGCGTCCGGCCCATGTAGCCGTATGACATGCGGGCCCAATGGCCGATCGCCTCGCGCGACGCAAGCAGGTCCGCGGGCGAGTACGAGGGCATGAAGAAACGATGCGTACGTATGCCGTGGCGGTCCTCGGCCGTCATCAGCTCGCGGGTGTCCGGATCGTGCAGCGCGTCGTACAGCCGGGCGACGGAGCGCGCCGAGTTTCGGAACGCGGGATGCTCGGTGACGTCCTGAACCCGTTCGCCGTCGATCCAGACCTCGCGGCCGTCGCGCAGGCTCTCGAGGTACTCCTCGCCGGTCAGCGGGCGGGTGCGAGCGGTGTCGGTCAGATGCCGGCCGCCCCGCGCGCATCGTCGGGGTTCGGGTAGTGCACCATCTCGACCACCTTGCCGTTCCGGAAGGTCGTGAGGTTGGCAATCAGCTCGGGCTCGCCGTCATCGCCGGTCCGCCGCATGATCACCACGACCTTGTCGCCGGCGTCGAGCATCTCGACGAGTTCGCCCGGCGGCGCCCCCCGCCGCATCCAGTTCTTGCGCATGAACGCGAGCGCCTCACCACGGTTGTGGCACCCGAACTCTGCGCCCGGGTTGCCGGCGTGCCACTTGACGTCCGGGTCGAGGATCGCTCCGATGCCGTCCAGATCTCCGCGCATCACGGCTTCGTAGCCCCGGCGGGCGATCTCCATGTTGCTCTCGGTCACGTGCCGCCCTTGCCTTGCCGGAGCTTGTCGAGCGTCTGCTGCACTCGGCGATCGCGGGTCTCCGGTCGCTTGGCATCGGCGACCGCGCGTGCGTATTCCTTGCGGTTCGTAAACGACAGCGCGTCGAACGCGGCCTTGGCCGCGGGATCTTTCGCCAGCGCGCTCGCGAGCGCTTCGGGCACCTCCACCTCCCGCGGGGCGCTGTCGAGTTCGATCAGCGCCTCGACGGAGTCGCCGGCTTGGGCGCCGGCGGCGTCGCGCACGCCCTTGTTCAGGCCGAGCAGGAACTCGCCGCCCATCCGGGTGACGGTCGTGCGCCATGTGTAGCCGTTGACCGTGGCCTGGACCGGGAACCGCTTGGCGCCCTCTCCGATTTGCTCCACCTGCTCGTCGTCCAGCACGACCGCGGCGGCGGGACCGCGCGCCTGGAGCGTCGTCGTGATTCGGAGCGACCCCATCTCCGTGTCGGAGCCTAGCGCTGCAGCCGCGCGACGACCGCCGTGACGTCGTCGTAGCGTTGATCGGGAGCCTCGAGCACGCTCTCGAGGATGTGCTCGCACAGGTGCTGCGGATCCTCGGGCCCGGAAGACGCAGCGTCGGCCAGTCGCTCCAGCCCGACGTCGAGCGACTCCCCTCGGCGTTCGATCAGGCCGTCGGTGTAGAGCACGACCGTGTCGCCGGCGTCGATCGGCTCTTGGTGCGTCTCGTACGGGTTGTCCTCGACTCCCATCAGCCCGTTGTTGCCCTCGAGGTACTGAAACGTACCGTCGGCGCGGCGCACAAGCGGCGGCGGATGACCGCCATTCGCCCACGCGATCGTGCCGTGCTCGGGGTCGATGATGGCGTAGACGATCGTGAACAGGTGCTCATCGTCGCCCTGCAGCTGATGGCGGTTCAGCGCCACTAGCGCCTGGCCCGGAATCCGGTGGGCGCCCTGGGCGAGCGCGAACGCCCGGGTGAGCGTGCGGAGCTGCCCCATCGCGGAGGCGGCGCGGATGCCACGCCCGGTGACGTCGCCGACGACGATCCCGAGACGTCCGCCCGGCATCGCGAACGCGTCGTACCAGTCCCCGCCGACTTGCGCACTGATACCCGCGACGTCGTAAGACGCCGCAATGTCGATACCGCTCACGTCGGGCAGGCGCTTCGGGACCAGTCCCCGCTGCAGCTCGACGGCGATGCGATGCTCCTCCTCGTGGAGCTGGGCTCGGCGGATCGCCAACGCGGCGCGATCGGCCGCGTCCTGGAGGAGCGAGCGCTCGGTCGTGGTGAACGACCGCCCAGACGGCTGGGCGAGGCGCAGGTAGCCGACGGTCGTGCGCTCGATCACGAGCGGGACCTGGCGCCACCTCTCAGCTTCAGCGTCCGCCGGCTCGCGGGGCGAGGTCCGCACCTGCCCGCCGGCGACTCGGACCACGCGCGGCTGGTCGTGCTCATTCGAGATTTGCACCTCCGCGGCCTCGACGCCGAACAGCTCGGCGAGGCGAGCTGCCAGTTGGGGGAGGAGCTCATCGAGCCCGAGTGGTTCGAGCGCGGAGCTCAGGTCCTGGAGCTTGGACAGCCTTTCCGCGACCGACTCGGCCTGCATCCGGGCGGCCTGCTCGAGCAGAAGGTCGGCGCGGTCCTGCTCAGCCCGGCGGCGGACGGTCAAGTCGATCCACTGGGCCAGCAACAGCGGCTCCGCGAACTCGGTCGTCTCGATCGCGGAAGCAACCAACCCAACCCATACCTCCGAGCCGGAACCCGACCGCAGACGCATATCGACGCTCGGCTGCTCGGCCCCGGCGCTGCCAGGGTGCATCCTGGCGACCTGCTCGAGCGTCGCCGATAGCAACGGACGATCCTCGGGCTCGAACAGGTCGACTACGGCGGCCCCGGCCAGCTCGCCGGGCTCCCGGCCCACCAGCCTCGCGAACGCGGGATTTGAGCGGATGATCCGGCCGTCGGCGTCGAGCACCGTCTTGCCGATCGGAGCGGCCTCGAACGCGCCGCTCAGCAGCGCCTCGGAGCGCTTCAGCGCCCGCCGGCTCGCCTCGAGTGCGGCGAACACCGCCACCTTGGACCTGAGCAGGTCTGGATCGAACGGCTTGAGCACGTAATCCACCGCGCCGACTCCGTATCCGCGGGCGATCTGCGAGGCCTCGTCCTGGGCGGCCGTCAGGAACACGATCGGGATGTCGGCGGTGCGAGTCCTCTCCTTGATCAGCTGTGCGGTCTCGAACCCGTCGAGGCCGGGCATCCGCACGTCGAGGAGGATCATGGCGAAGTCCTGCTCGAGCAGCATCCGGAGCGCTCCATGGCCGGAGGACGCGGTTCGGAGCGGGTACCCGAGCGGCTCGAGCACCGCCTCGAGCGTGCGGAGATTCTCGGGCTGGTCGTCGACGAGCAGAATCGGCAGTGCCTGGACCTCGGTCAGGTCCAGCACGGCTTCGTCATCGGCGAGGGTGTTGGCAGGTGTGTCTAGGCGTCGAGCCACACGCGCATCATCGAGAGAAGCTGATCTACGTCGACGGGCTTGGTGATGTAGTCAGACGCTCCGGCTGCGATCGCCTTCTCGCGATCGCCCTTCATCGCCTTCGCAGTCAGCGAGATGATCGGAAGGTGCTCGAACCGAGGCATCGAGCGGATCGCCCGCGCCGTCTGATAGCCGTCCATCTCGGGCATCATGATGTCGAGCAGCACGACGTCCGTGTTGGGGTGCTGGTGGAGACGCTCGATTCCCTCCCGGCCGTTCTCGGCGAAGACGACCTTCATGCCGCGTTGCTCGAGCGTCGAGGTCAGCGCGAACACGTTCCGAATGTCATCGTCGATCACGAGCACCTTGCGGCCGTGCAATGGCGCGTCGCCGGTCCGGAGGTGGCCGAGCAGCTCGCGAGTCGGAGCCGGAAGGGTTGCCTCGGCACGGTGCAGGAACAGGGCCGCGCGGTCGACCAGCCGCTCCGGGGAGTCGGCGATCGTGACGACGGCCGACTTCGCCAGCGCGTCGAGCCTTGCGCGATCCGCCTTCGAGAGGGATTCTGAAACGAACGCGATGACCGGGAGCTCGCGGAGTACGTCGTCGGTGGCCGCCTCGCGGATCAGCGCGAACGCCTTCGAGCGCGGGCGGGCGACCGCGACGACCCCGAGATCGAACTGCTCGGCGCGGAGCGCATCGAGCGCCGCAGCCGGCTCGATCCTCTGGACGTCGAGGTTCTCGTCGCCTGACAGAAGCGCGCCGAGTTGATCGTCGAGGTGGCTGTTGTCGGCGATCAGCGCGATCCGCCTGGTCGGAACTCCGGCAATCGCCTCTAGCCGTCCGAGCGCGGTCTCGAGGCCGGCACCGTCGACCGGGTCGTCGATGAACGCTGCAGCGCCGGCGCGGAGGCCCTCGAGACGGACGGCGCCGTCACCGACGAGCGCGACGGGCAGGTGGCGCGTGTCCGGGTGCTTCTTGAGCTGGCCGAGCACGGACTCGAAGCGGGGGAGGTCACCGGCGAGGACGACCGCGCTGGGACGGTGCTCACGGGCGAGGCCGAGCGAGGCGCTCGCCCGCCGCGCCAGGATCGCCTTGGCGCCCCGTGCGCGCACGGCCTCGACCACCGTCCGTGCGCGCTCGGGCTTTGAGTCGATTACGAGCA
>Ga0308309_10001683_pt1 | contig 13123 bp, 12 predicted proteins | sample HubBroMetageWFT5_FD_192491 | JGI IMG/M metagenome (GOLD analysis project Ga0308309, IMG submission 192491) | Warmed and freeze-thawed soil microbial communities from the Hubbard Brook experimental Forest, New Hampshire - Hubbard Brook CCASE Soil... | ecosystem: Environmental > Terrestrial >...
TTTTTGGGTGAGGCTGTACAAGCGGTTCTCCCAGGAAAAACGCGGCGCGATGCGTGTGAGGTGAAGTGTAGTGCGCCGCGCGCGATTCTACTGAATTAAGGGAGCTAGGTCAAAAGATGGCAGCGACGCGAAAAGCAGATCCCTCTCTCCGTCCCGCGCCCGCTAGACTGCGGCGGGAAAGAAATAGCGCGGGACTTCGTTCCGGATGACACCCACTGCGGTTGGTATAAAAGACCGTGAAGCCGTGACCTACAAAGACGACGCCCAGGGCTGCGAGCGGCGGGCTAGATCGCTGAATATGTAGCTGTGTTCGCTGCTTACGCCCCAGCGCTCGAAGGGGCGCCAGTACCATGCGGGGTAGAGATTGGAAATTATTGTGGTGCTGCGGGTCAGGATTGTGCCGCTGCCGTCTTGTTGCAGGGTGTAGGTAGCGTATTCGAAGCCGAGCCAGTGGCGTCCGGGCATGTTGGTGCGATCAATTGCGAGGCGCATGAAGTTGGGCGGTTGCCACTGGATGACCGTCTCTTCGATGGAGCCGTGATCGAAGTAACATGTGCGTTTGGCGCCGAGGCCGGTGCCTTGCATGTCGCAGCGCATCGGGATTGGGAGGCCGATGTACATCAACAGAGGTTTTTTTCCTTGGAGGGTGTCGAAGGTGCGGAGTTCGTTCCAAACGTGGGTGGGATCGGCAGAGAGTCGAATCGTATCGGTGACGATTTCCTGGCGCGGATGAGTGAGCGTGGAAACCTCGATCCGGTGGCCGGTGAGAATGAGCAGCGGTATGGAAAGTACGACGATGGAAGTGAATGTAGGGCTCTCTTTGCCGGTGAATTTGGCGCGGAGCTCGTGGAAAACAAATCCGAGAGCCACGCCGATGGCGATGCCGGAGAAAAGGAAGGGAAACGCGAGCAAGGCGCAGACCGGAGTTTCCATATGAGTCGCGATCAATACTGCGAGTGATCCGATCGCTGCCAACAGCGCGGCTGCGGATACGGTTTGTAGATCGCGCGAAACCAGGGTGATGGCGAATCCGGCGGCAAACGGCACGAGCAGGAACATGACAGGACCCATCGCGTGGGTTCCGGGGATTTCGGCGACGAGGAAGCCACCGAGTCCGACTGCAGCGCCCGCGAGCCCGCCGACCAGAACACCCTTCAGCGAATTTTCCCAGTCGTGCAATTTGGGTCTCCCGCTTAATTAGAGGATGGCATTCAACACGTAACTGAGAGTATGTGTCACAAGTCCGCCCTACAGAAAGAAACGTCGGCTCAGAAGTCAAAGGCGCGATAACTTGCGAGATGAACCGCCTGGATTTCCGTTTCGATCCGATAACGACTGAAGGGCACAGGCGTCGCTATGCTGAACTTTGTTCCCGGACAGACGATCGAAACGGCCTTGTCGCCACCGGGATTGGTGGCAGCGCCGAAATCGATTTGAAACGGTTGTACCGGAAACAGGCCAGCGCCGCCCCCAAAATCGGCGCTCGCGTTACCGTCGTATCGTCGAAGCTGCAGGGACGGCCAAGTGGAATCCGGCAAGGTGCAAGTAGTACTCATGGGATCCAGGTGCGCCGCAAATGCCGGTTCATTCAGGGCGGACTTGCATTGAAGGCTAGCGGTGTACGAGTAGCTGCGTTGCCCAATGGCGCACATTCCGTCATCGGTTACATTGAAACTACCCGCGGTCAGTGTGACTTGCTTTGCGGTACCTTCGCGGTATTCGCTCACTGCCAAACCAATTCGCATTTCGACGGCACTTCCTGCTGCCGAAGAATAGAACTCGCTGCTTACGTCGAATGCCTGAGTGAAGCGAGTCAGTCCGGGCCACAGATCGTGTCCCGTGCTAATCCAGCCGGAGTTCCATGCGAGTCCACCGGGCGCATAAATCGTAAGGCGAGCGGAATCGACCTTGACGAGTGAGCCTTGAACCAGTCCGCTCGTATCAATCGGTATGTAAAGACTTAGAGTCTTTCCCGTAGAGGAATTATCGTCACGGGTGGCGGTACTTTTCCTCTCAATCCTTACGCCAGCGGAAACCAACGAACCTGCCAGTAAATCGGGATAAGCGTGTTCAACCAGGCGGCCGTAAGGTGCTGCGGTGCAGACGATCGCGATCACACAAGCGCTGCCGAGAAGCGTCCAGCGAGAGACCAGAGTATCCCTCCTGAAATACTGCAGAACGAGCAAAGCCACGCATGTGGCGGCCGCAACCGTGATTACTAGCGGACCGGGAATGTCGCCGCCAGCAGAGGAGCTTGGAATCTGCCCGACTACCCAGGTCAGGCCACTTATGTACACAATCACACCGAAAAGAATGAGCAGAAACTGTACAGACGATTCGGTGATGACGCTGATTGTTGCAACTGGCACGATCAAGAATGCGGTCAGGAAGAGTTGCGCCTGGAGAAGTCCCGGCAAGTAATGCCATGGCGGAAAGCCGACGCGCGCCAGCAACGCCACGTCGAAAATAAGAACAGGAACATTTACAAAGGCAATAATGAAAAGCGCTTTCGCGGCCATGAGCCAGCGCCGTTGATACGGGCGCGTCAGCCAAAACTGGCGATCTCCAACGAGAGACTCGCCCTGGATCGCCCGAACGATGAGAAACCACCAAGAGAAACAAAGAGATAAGCCAAGGAGCGCGAAGAGCCAACGCGAAGCCGGCACCTCTCCGTAACGCGGCTCCGGAGTCCAAATCATCGGCATCTTCCAGGCGAAGCCAAAAAGGAGTAAGAGAGAGACGATAATTTCGAGCCAATGCTTGCGAACGTCCTTACGGAAAATGTGGAGAACCTGATTCATACGTTGTCTCCCCGCGGGACTCTCGCGATAGCGAGGAAAATAGAACGCAAGGACATTGACGAGTAAGTTGCGTTTCTCACGTCGCCAAAAACTTGAAGAATATTGGCCGCTGTCCTCCCTGGGTCATAGCGGGTTTCAATGAAACGCACAGTCGAATCGGAGACGTCGAGATGCATCCAGCTTTCCGGGAGCGCGCCGTGTAGCAAGGGAGGGGCAGCAAGCGCCAATTCAATCTGCCGGAAGCGCGAGGCGAGAGTTCTCAATTCTTCGGAGAAGCGAAGTTGTCCGGCTTCGAGATATCCAATGTGGGTGGCAAAAGTCTCGATCTCGGCGAGGTCGTGCGAGGAGATCAGCACCGTGGCCTCTCCCGCCCCGCGTAGTAAGCATTCGATTAGCTCGTCGCGAACCAACGGATCGAGGCCACTGAAAGGTTCGTCCATAACGATGAGGCGTGGGCGATAGGCCAAGGAACTTGCGAGAGCTACTTTCATGCACATCCCGCGAGACAGCATTTTCAATTTACGTTTCGCTGGCAGGTCAAATCTCTTCACTAAGTCGTTCTCAAGCTCGCGGTCCCACGTAGGATAAAAGTTGCGAACGTAAGCGAGAAAATCTTTTACCCCCATCCATTCGGGAAGCTTTTGATTCTCGGAGACGTAGCCGATCGAACAAAACGCGCTGCCGGCAAGGTCGCGGCTGTCCCAGCTTAAAACCTGCGCGCGACCGCTTGTCGCGTGCACGATATTCATCACGATCTTGATTGCAGTGGTTTTCCCGGCGCCGTTCGGCCCCACTAAGCCGAAGACTGAGCCTTCAGGAACAGCCATGTTTAACCTGTTCAAGGCAGCTACGTCACGGAAGCGCTTAGTTAAATCTTCAATTGCTATTGCATTCGGCATAGGACCAGAAGGTATATCACGAAGCCGGGATTCAGGCATGGAGAAGTCGCATTCGCTAGTTTTTTGGGACCCACTGAACTGGTGGGCACGGACGCACACCTTGCGCGCGGAAACTCCCCGTTTGGCGATGGAATAACGCCGGCGCGTGCGATGCCTACCGCCGGAGCGGCAGAACTTCAGCGGACAGCGGCAGCTGGGACGCCTACTGGGGTTAGCCAGTTGTGGCGGTCGGGTTTTTTGCCTTCGACGAGGGCGAAGAATTCGTCTTGGATGCGTTTGGTGATGGGGCCGCGGGAGCCGATGCCGATTTTTACGCGGTCGATTGAGCGGATCGGGGTGACTTCTACGGCGGTACCGCAGAAGAAGACTTCGCTGGCGATATAGAGCATTTCGCGCGGGATGATTTGTTCGACTACAGGGATGCCGAGGTCTTTGCAGATGGTCATGATGGAGTGGCGCGTGATTCCCGGCAGCGCGGAGTTTGACAGCGGCGGAGTGATGACAGTGTCGCCGGAGACGATGAAGATATTTTCGCCGGAGCCTTCGCTGACGTAGCCGTTGGTGTCGAGCGCGATGCCTTCGACGTAGCCATTGGCGCGGGCTTCCATGCGGATGAGCTGCGAATTCATGTAATTCGCGGCGCACTTGGCCATTTGCGGCAGGGTGTTGGGAGCGGGACGATTCCAGGAGCTGACGCAGACGTCCACGCCATTGCGCAGGCCTTCTTCACCTAGATATTTTCCCCAGGGATAGCAGGCCATGTACACCTCGATGGGGCAGCCGACGGGGTCCACTCCTGCTTCGCCATAGCCGCGCAGAACCACCGGGCGGATGTAGCACGCGCCGATTTTATTCACGCGCAGGAGCTCAAGATTGGCGTTGCAGAGGTCGTCGAGGTTGTGGCGAACCTCCATGCGGTAGATGTAGGCGGAATTCAGCAGGCGCTGCATGTGTTCTTTCAGGCGGAAGACGGCCGGACCTTGTTCGGTTTCGTAGCAGCGAATGCCTTCGAAGACGGCGGAGCCGTAGCTGACGACGTGGGAGAGGACGTGAATTTTGGCGTCGTCCCAGTGGATGAATTTGCCGTCGTGCCAGATCTTTTCTGTCTTAGGGATGGGCATCGGTCGCTCCGCACGCGAAAAATTTCTAAAAATGGCTACGAGGGCAGAGTAGAGCAGCGGGGGCGCGGTGTCAATCTGTCGCGGGGTGGTTGTGTCTCCGTGGGATCCTCCAAATTGGACGGGAGAGAAAGTCAAAGGATTTAACAGAGAGGGCACAGAGAAAAACGGAGGACACAGAGGAAGCGGGAGAGATCCTTCGGGCGGCTAAAGGCAAAGCCGCCGGTCTCCCTTCGCAATATCACTCAGGGCAGGCAGGATGACGATGCTCATCGCATCGTCAGGGAATGCGGTACTACTCATCGCGCAGGGCTACTAGTGGGTCGACCCTGGTGGCACGCCGGGCCGGGATGAAGCAGGCCAGTAACGCTACCGACGTTAGCAGGGCGGCGATGGCAGCGAACGTTACGGGATCCGTGGGTTTCACGGCATAGAGCATGGAGCGCAGGAATTGCGTCAGCAGCAGCGCCCCGAATAATCCCGCGGCGAGTCCGACAACTACCAGGATCATGCCTTCGCCGAGCGCCATGCGCAGGATGTGGGAGCGCTGTGCGCCGAGGGCGATGCGGATGCCAATCTCGTGAGTGCGCTGGCTGAACGTGTAAGCCATCATGCCGTAAATTCCGATCGAGGCGAGCAGGAGCGCGATTACAGCGAAGACACCGAGAATTTCCAGCGCGAAGCGGCGCTCCGCCATGGATCGGGCGACGACTACTTCCATCGAACGGACTGCATATACGGGAACGTCGGGATCAACGGCTTGGACTTCGCGCCGGATCGCGTCGCCGATGGTACCGGGATCGGCCGTCGTGCGAGCGTAGATGACTGAATTAAAGTTGGGGGACTGGAAGTCAGAGAGATAAATGTGTGGGACTTCCTCGGACTCGAGCGACTCGGACTTCACGTTGCCGACGACACCTACGATATTCAACCAGGAGTTCGTGGACTGTGGCGCACCGAGTTTTAGTCGTTTGCCGAGCGGACTCTCGTTGGGCCAATACTGGCGGACGAGGGCCTGGTCCACGAGCGCGACGGGAAGGCCCTTGTCGTCGTCGGAGTCAGTGAAATTTCTACCCGACAGAATGGGGATTTCGAGGACCTGGAAGTGGCCTGGAGTGACAGCGGCCGCGTCCGCCACGGGCGTTCGCTCCGCGTCGGTTGGGCGGCCTTCAATTATGAAGGGGATCTGGTTCCGCGTGGCCACGAGCGGCAAGCTGCCACCACTGCCAATGGATGCTTCTTCGACACCGGGAAGAGCGGAGACTCGCTGGAGCACTTCACGCATGAAGGCAGCGCGCTTTGGAACCGTGAAATAACGGTTCTGAGCAGGGTCGTTGGGGTACGACAGCCACATCTGCGCGGTAACGACGTGATGAGGGTTGAAGCCGGGACGGACTTGTAGGACTTGCCAGAAGCTGCGGAGGAACAGGCCGGCGCCGATCAAAAGTATCAGTGAGAGCGCGACTTCAGATGCGACCAATACGCTGGAGACGCGCATCTGGCGCTTGCTGGTGCCGGAGCCGCGGCTGCCTTCACGCAGATTGGAGATTTGATTGGGGCTGGCGGCCTGCAGCGCGGGCGCGAGGCCGAAGATCACTCCAGTGAGCACCGAAACCAACAGCGCGAAGCAGAGGACGCCCGGGCTGATGGTCACTTCGTTCAGCCGTGGGATATCCGCCGGCGCGAAATTCAGCAGAGCGTTTTTCAGTACAACCACGGTAATCAGGGCCACGCATCCGGAAACGGAGGCGAGCGACACGCTTTCGGTGAGCATCTGCGCGATGAGGCGGCCGCGGCCGGCTCCAAGAGCGAGGCGGATGGCGATTTCACGGTGGCGTCCAGAGGCACGGGCCAAGAGAAGATTCGCGAGATTGACGCAGGCGATCAGCAACACGAATCCGACTGCGCCAAAGAGCACGAAGAGTTCGCTGCGGACATTGGCAGTGAGATCCTGCTGCACCGGCACGAGGCGCGGAGCCCAGCCAGCGGCGGGGGGATAATCGGTGGCGTAATCGCGGGCGAGGCCAGCGTCGAACGTTGCTAGGCGAGCTTGCGCTGCGGCGACGCTCAAGCCTGGTTTGAGGCGCCCAATGGCGCCGGGAAGCATGCGAACAGAACGGAGCGGCGGCGCGGGAAAAGGTAGGGCGTTATAGCCGGCGGCAATGTAGGCGTCTTCATCTGTTTCGAGTGTTTTTCCCGGGTGGCGGAATCCGGGTGGCATGACGCCGATGATTTCGTATAGATCGCCATCGAGACGTAGGCTTTTGCCGATGGCTTTGGGATCGCCGCCGTATGCGCGGTGCCAGAAACCGTCGCTGAGGACGACGGCGTTGATGAAGCCGGGGACATCGTCCTTCATTGTGAAGACTCGGCCAAGCTCCGGTTGTACGCCGAGCATCGTGAAATAGTTGGCGCTGGTGGCGAGGACTTCGATGCGCTCGGGACGTTCTACGTCCGTGAGGTTTGCGGGAATGGGCCATATCACCGCGATGTCTTGGAAAATTCCGGCGCGATCGCGGTAGTCCCAATACTGCGGGACGGACATGCCGACATCTTTGGTGTTGGAGCTGCGCAGATCGTCGAATACGCGCACCAACTGGGAGGAATTCGCGAAGGGAAGCGGGCGAAGCAAGACGCCGTCCACGATACTGAACGCGGCGATGTTGGCACCGATGCCGAGGGCCAAGGTGAGAATCGCGACCATGGTGAAGCCGGGGGTCTTGATTAGCATGCGGCAGGCGTAACGGACGTCTTGCAGAAAAGAGGCCATTTTGGCTCCTCTTGAGCGTGATCGGAACGGACCCGTGCGGTTCGTGGAGTAAGACGAGGGAAGTTATTTTTGTGTTAGCAGCGGGATGAGAATTTGTTGCGGTCGAGCGGCGGTGGCGCGTTTTGTGATGCGTGGAGCGTTCGGTGGTGGGACGCGCGTCCCTAAATCAGACAGGGTCACGGCTACGAGCTGTGGCGGCACGAAGCCAATTTGGCTTCGCGATTGAATGATCAGCGGCCGGAAGCTTGTGCGCCGCGCAGAACCATGCAGGTGGAGGACGCGCGCGCGACCAGGACGCCGGAGGAGTTTGTGACGTCACATTCAACGAGGCCGACGGTGTTGCCGCGTTTGACGACCTTGCCGACGGCGCGCAATTTTTCGCTCCAGACGGGACGGAGAAAATTGATTTTCAGTTCGAGCGTGGTGAAGGATTCGCCGTCTTCGAGAGTAGAGGCGAAGGAGACGCCCATGGCAGCGTCGGCGACGTCGCAGAGGACGCCGCCGTGGAGAGTGCCCATGGGGTTGAAATGCTTTTCACTGGATTCGAAATCAAAGACTGCTTCACCGCGTTCCACCGCGACCAGGCGGAATCCGATGAGTTGTGCAATCGGGGGAGCAGGGATCTCACCGCGAATCAGGCGCTCGAGATTTTCCAGTCGTTCGGTCACGGGACGTTCCTCCGGCGAGAAATAATTGTGCTGGCCTGAGTGATTAGAGTCGCGAGATGCGCGAAAGATGCCGACGAATGTTCGGGCGGCGCGCTAGAAATGTTCCTCGATGTCTTGGGCGGCGTGGCCGCGGCCGGTATGGCCGGAGATGCGGGCCCAGGCGCTGGTTTTCCAGTTTTCAGTAATTTCGCTGGAGAGAATCCAAGGCGGCAGCTCGACGTAGAGGAAGCCGGCGAGAGCGTGCAGGTAGGGTTCGTACATCTCGCGCAACTCTTTGAGCTTATTGTTGGAAGCTTCGTCCTTGCGCAGCTGATAGCCGGCTTGCTCCAGGCTGGTATACAAGCGCGCGAACTGCTCGGGGGGCAAGCGGTCGGGGCCGTCTGGGCGCGGCTTGGCGAAGAAAACTTGCGCAAGGTCCGCGACGGTGTGGCGGCACATGGCGAAGGTGAGCCGCGCCTGACGCGAGCACGGGTTATCGGATGTGGCGATCATCAGCGCGGTGGAATCGAGAATGGCGGCGAGAGCTGCCAGCCAGGATTCATTGGTGTGCTGCGAGCGGAAATAGCTGACGACAGGATAGGAAATGTGGCTTTCCAGCAACTCGGCGGACCAGTGCTCCCAATCGCGGAAGAGGATCAGCAGTGCGTCCAAGCCATGCGGGCCGGCGTGGCGGAGCAGCAGTTCCGCGGCTGTGGGCGGCGAGCCCGCGCGGGCATCGAGAAGGACGATGGTGACTTCGCGTTTCGAAAACGCCTGATAGATGACCGGCAGATAGCTGATGATCAGCGCGAGGAATCCGAAGCCGAGGCCGCTTTCGAAAATCGCGAGGACGCGCTCGGGGGAAGTGTGCGGGGTGACGTCGCCGAGGCCCAGGGTGAAGAATGTGGTGCCGCTGAGGTAGAAACAGGTTTCCAGCGAGGGGCGCGTGGGGTCGTGCGGAGTGTTGCCGTAATACAAGAATCCGAATCCGATAATTAAACTGGCGGCCCATAGCGCGAAGAGGACCAGCAGGGAGAGTGGTCCGAAGAAGCTGAGGAACGCTTCGCGCGTTTTTGTCGAACGGATCAAGCGCGCGACGGCTTTGGTGGGCACCCATAAGGAAACGTAGAACGCGCGCGTGAGGCGGAAGCGGCGCGTGACGCGGCGCGGCAGAATGATGGTCTCGAACGCTTCGAGCAGGATGACCGAGATGATGCAGAGGCCGATTACGACCGGAACAATCATGCAGCCTGCTCCAGCACGGACGTTAGCGTGATTTCGGCTTTGAAGAGACGCGAGACCGGGCAATTGGCTTTGGCGCTGGCGGCCGCGGATTCGAAAGCGGACTGTGTAATTCCGGAAATGCGCGCGGCGAGGTCCAGATGGATTTTGGAGATGGTCCAGCCGGCGTCGAGCTTTTCGAGCGAGACGGTGGCGCTTACTTTGAGGCTTTCGGGCGTGAAATTCATGGTGCTGAGTTGCGCGGAAAGTGCCATGGCGTAGCAGCCGGCGTGGGCGGCGCCGATGAGCTCTTCGGGGTTCGTACCTTTGCCGTTTTCAAAACGCGTGAGGAAGGAATAGGGTGCGTTCGCGAGAATGCCGCTGGCGGTGCTGATGCTGCCATGCCCGTCTTTCAGTGTGCCGTTCCAGACTGCTGAGGCTGTTCGTTGCATGGGGTTCTCCTGTGGACTGCTGGATTTTGACTCTGTGCTACGGAATTCTTGCCTCCCGAGTGCGCTTGCGGCCTGGGTACCAGGAACTGTTTTACACTCGCGACGGGCTGAAATCCAGCCTCGGCGCGAGTGGGAAGCGATCAGTTTTGAATTGTGCGAGAGGCTGCGATTTCAGTGCACGTCGGACGGCGGCGGAGGTGCTTCGCGGGTGCTGAGCGAGTGAAAATTTTGCTGGATGCGCTCGAGGCGATTGCCAGCGACGTTCTCATAGGTACCGAAAGCCACGAAGGGAACGAGAGCGGCGAGAGCCCAGAGCTTCGCGCTGTTCGGGAATTTTGCTTCTGGCTCCCAGCGGAAAAGGCGGCGCGAGATTTCGAATGCCACTAGAAGTCCGAGAGTGAGAGCGACGAAATCGGTGACGACTTCGATGGGCGTGGAGGCGTTGGTGGTGGCGGCTTCCAGGCCGTTCGCAAGGTAAGTGGCGGGCATAAACAGAGCGGCGCGTTGAATCCAGTGCGGGAAGATCGCAAGCGGGACGCTGGCACCTGAGAGAAACAGGAAGCCTGTCCAAATGAGCTGGTTGATGACCTGCGTTTCCTGCATGGTGTTGGTGACGCTGGCGACAATCAGGCCAAACGCGGAGAAAGCCGCCGAGCCGATGGTGATGAGCAGAAAGACGGCCCAGAGATTTCCCCAACCCGGCATGTGCAGCGCAAATTTGCAGGCGAGAATTTCGATGATCACTGAAGGGACCACTAGTAAATAATTCGCGAGGATGCTGGAAGCGAGCATGGGTCCGGCGCCCAGCGGCGCGAGTCGAAAACGGCGCAGGATTCCGGCTTCGCGGAACATCACCAGCTGCACGCTGAGTCCCCAGAAGCTGCCCATCACGGTGAGAGTGAGGACGGCGCCGAGGATGTAACCAATCCATCCGGTAGAACCCTTGCTGAAGACCAGCACGAAGAAAAACAGGAAGCCGAGCGGCATGATCAGGCTGAAAAATAGAAATGTGCGATTGCGCATGGCGAGGCGCACGCGGATTTTTGTGAGGGTCCAGGTATTGGTGATGGGGTTCGAGGCCATTTTTGGGTTTAGTCCCTTAGCCTGCGGCCGGTCAGCTCGATGAAGACGTCTTCGAGAGAGGGCGAGAACATTTCCAGGCTTTGCAGTTCGTTGTTTTCCACTTCGAGCTGCTTTACGAGCGCGACGATGGTGCGCGGCGGCAGCGTCGAGTGCATGACGTAGGTGCCGTCGAAATCGCGGCAATCGGCTACACCTTCGAGCGTGCTCAGAACTCCATTGGTGAGAGGGCGCGCTAGGCGGACTTCGATGCGCGTGGTGCCGGCGGAGGAATGTTTCAGTTCGCGCGGCGTGCCGGTCTTGATGATGCGGCCGTAGTCCACGATGGCGACGCGATCGCAGAGGCGCTCGGCTTCTTCGATGTAATGCGTGGTGATCAGCACGGTCTTCTTGTCTTTGCGCAATTCCTCGATGATGTCATAGATCTCGCGGCGGACCTGAGGGTCGAGGCCGGCAGTCGGTTCGTCGAGAAATACTACTTGCGGGTTATTGACCAACGCCATTGCTAGGGCGAGGCGCTGTTTCTGGCCGCCGGAAAGTTGGCTGTAGAAAGCGTCGCGCTTTTCCTCGAGCTGAAAGCGTTTCAGCAGCGAGTTGGTGTCGGCGCGGTTGGTGTAGAAGTTTGCGAATAAATCGAGGGCTTCCTTGACGCGGATTTTATCGGGCAGGGAAGTGGATTGCAGCACCGCACCGATTTTCTGCTTGAACTCGGAGCCGGCCTTTTCGGGATCGAGGCCGCAGACGCGGGCGGTGCCGCGGTCGGGCGTGCGCATGCCTTCCAGGATTTCGACGGTGGTGGTCTTTCCGGCGCCGTTCGGACCGAGCAGGCCGAACACCTCGCCTTCCTGGACGGAAAAGCTGAGGCCGCGGACGGCTTCGACGGTGCCGTAGCTCTTGAAGAGACCTTCCACGGAGATGATGGGTTCCGGCACGAATAATTTCCTCAGTGATTGTGGAACTATCTTCTATATCACAGTCGTGATTTCGGCGCGACTCGACGGGCAGGTTTGCGCTTTGGTTTGCGCGATTTGCTGCGTGATTTTGGCGACCAGGCGTACAGCTTCATGTCAATTCTGGTGCCTTCGATGGGCACACCCTCGGTGGCCAGCAGGCGGCGCTGCAGGCTGGCGTGCGGCTCGGGCATGGTGACTTTGCCACCGGCGCCGATCACGCGATGCCAGGGAATTCCGCGGCCTTTCGGAGTTGCGGCCATGGCGTAGCCGGCGGCGCGAGCTCCGCCGCGCAGGCACAGGGCTTCAGCGAGCTCGCCATAAGTAGTAACCCGGCCGCGCGGAATTTGTTTCACGAGCCGATAGACTGGGTCCCAGGACATTTTCCACCTCTGGTTACAGTTTAATCGAATTGCGGCAGTGCTGCGGCAACAACATACCGATGGGTTTGCGCCGCGCGAGAAGCGCTGCGTTGAGCAACGGGATTGACGAAATCTCACTGCGGCGGTGTCAAATCTATAGGGGCGTCACGCAGGAAACGAGTGGCCGGCAGTGCTGAGAACGCTGCAACGAGTAATGACGGATACGATACAGTGCAGACAAGTTCAACCGTTCGTACTATTGCTCTTGTAGTGGACCACCCATACACTACGTAATCAGCATCTAAGCTTGTGTATACGTGCTTCGCACTGAAAAATGTGCGCCGCTCGAAAAGGAGGTGTTGTGGCTTTTGTTCGACGCAAAGGCAACACCTACTTTCTGGTGCACAACGTGCGCAAGCAGGGCAAGGTGCAGCAGTTGCATTTAGCGCGGTTGGGGGAACGGCCGCGGATAACGGATGACGTGGTGCGCAAAGTATCGCGCAATCACCCCTTCCTCGATCTGGACTGGTCGCACCTGCGGGAGCAGGTAAATGGCCGGATCGAGCTGTTTGATATTCGGTCGCCGTATGTGCAGAACCTGATGCATTCGTTGCGAAACCTTAACCTGGACCTGGCCGACCTGTCACCGCCAATGTTGCTTTTGGCAGATCGAGCCAATTCGAGCCGTGAACTGGTCACGCAATTACGGTTGTTGCGGTCAACGCTCGATGTGAAGTTGGATCAATTCGAGCGCACGGAACCGCGCAATTCGGAAAGCGGCAGGAAGTTCCGGTAGGGGAGCAAAACCGTGGGCGCGCAGGCA
>Ga0308309_10001684_pt1 | contig 13118 bp, 10 predicted proteins | sample HubBroMetageWFT5_FD_192491 | JGI IMG/M metagenome (GOLD analysis project Ga0308309, IMG submission 192491) | Warmed and freeze-thawed soil microbial communities from the Hubbard Brook experimental Forest, New Hampshire - Hubbard Brook CCASE Soil... | ecosystem: Environmental > Terrestrial >...
ATCACAACCAAGCGGGCTTCTCCGCTCCCTGATTTCCGGGAAGCAGCCACGCCGAGCGAGAGCGGACCGGCTGTCTTTGGGTCAAACTTCAGCTCGTTTTGCCCCTGTTTCAAACTCGGAACAGTGAAACTGCGGGGCGAGGTCTTCAGAAGTTCGACGATCTGAGGCTCGGTTTTTGATTTATCCGCGATCGAAACCGTTCGGGCCAGCGGGAAGAAAGTCATCGAGCCGGTAAAGTTCTTTGTGATCGGGCTTTCGCCGAAAGTCGTGACCAGCGGAATCGCCGGACCGGCGCCGACAACGCTGCCGCTCGCGTCGATCACCACATTGTCACCGACGCTCGAATTCCAGGCATTGAAAACTTCAACAAGCTTTGGATCGGTTTGAGGATCGACTAAGATCAACACCTTGCCCGTTCCCTGCAAATATTTGTCGAGCATCGCGGCTTCTTGGGGGAAGAACTGCTGCGTCGGACCCGCGTCCACCACCACGTCGCAATCTTGAGCGATACCATGGTCCGAAGCTAGATTGATGGTCTTGGTGTTGTAGTTCTGACCTTTCAGACCCGCCTCCACGCGACTGAAACCGTTTTCGCCGGTATCGCTTAAGGACTTCTCGCCATGACCGGTTACAAAGCAAACTGTCTTCGCAGTATCTTGCGTAACCTTCATGATCGCCCGGGTGATATCTTCTTCCGAGATTCCGCCTTCCAGGCCGGATTCCAAATGTTCCTTATGCGAGCCGGAAGCGACAATCACTTCACCCATTCGCGTGGCGCCATATTGCTGGACCACCTCGGGCTTCTGCTGAGGATCAATATTCTGGAATTTCAGGTGCCTGCTCAGATTAGTGTATTCCGCCATCTCATCGTCCAGCGCAGGATTGCGCGACTTGTCGAATCGAATGATGGTGACGTCCTTGTGCAAGCCGCCCACAACCTGTTTGGTCTGATCCGAGAGGGTGAAAAGCTTTTCGGTGGTTAGATCGAAGCGCTTGTGATGGCGGAATCCGACAAAATTCACCACTGCCAGGATTGCAATTACGGCCAGGCTCAGAATGGTTGTGTTAGTTCCGAGCTGCGATGAGCGCCTGGAGAAAAAGCGAACGATGAAATTATAACCAATCACCAACGAAGCCAGTACAAACAAAGCGCCCAGTATCAGTACAACCTTGCTGAAGGTCAGCAGCTCGCCTTGAATCGAATAACGCAAATATCCGGCGATCAGCATCGCCACGCCCATCGTTCCTATGAATCTTGCTAGTTCTTCACGATTCCATTTCATCCTGCTAATTCCTCCATCGTGTTGCGAATCCCAAATCGCGATTTAGGCCCGGCGCCAGCGCATGGAATCTACAGAGCGCACTGTCAAAAAAATGAAAAGTACGATAAAGCTGAAGTAATAAATCAAGCTGGACGTATCGATTACGCCTCGAGTGAAATCCTCGTAATGCCGTATGACGGAAAGATATTGAAGCACAGCGCCAGCCCCGGTGTCTGAGGTGCGAGAGATATCAAGAACCCAAATAAATAAAGAGGCTGCAAAAGTGATCACAGCGGCGATCAACTGATTTTCAGTTAGCGAAGAAACAAACGATCCCAGAGCGAGCAACGATCCACCCAGAAGCAGTACTCCCGAGTATCCAGCCAGCAGCATGCGCCACGGCAACATCGGTTCGCTGCGAAGAACCATGAAAATTAGGTAGCTGGCTGTGGGCAGGAGCATGATTGCAAACAACGAAAGTGAAGCCAGAAATTTCCCCAGCACGATTTCCAGTTCGCTCACTGGAGAAGTCATCAGAAGCTCCATCGTGCCGCGCTTGCGCTCCTCTGCGTAAACGCTCATGGTTAGAATCGGCGTAAAAAACAAAATCAGCGTGGAGAGCAAGCCGAAAAAATCGCGAAGCACGGCCGCCGGAACATCAAAGCTGGCCGGCTGTCCGAACTGCATGCTTTGCATTTCCATCTGAAAAGATTGCCTGATTACCGCGGTGAGAATCGCATTGAAGAAAAATGCGGTCAGAATCAGAAACAGTCCAATAAAGATATAGGCGATGGGTGAAACAAAATAGTGACCCATCTCTTTGCGGTAAATTGCGTACAAACCGTGCATCGTTCTCTCCGTTTCTCTGTTGTATCCGTACTAGCTGGATGGTTGCGCGTGCGTTGCGTCGTCCGTGGTCAGCTCGAGGAAAATATCTTCCAAACTGAGACTAACTCCGCGTAACTCGAAAAGCGGCCAGCCGTTTTGGACAATTTTCGCCGCGATCTCGCTACGAAGATCTTGGCCCTGCGCGGCTTCCACGGTGACAGCCAGGCGTTCCCCGGCGCGTTCCGGCTCAAGCTCCACGCGATTTGCTCCAGGGATTTGAGCCAGCACTTCGCGAAGCCGTCTTTCCGGGGCTTCGACCTCGATACGAATTTTCTGCCCGCCCTTCAGTTGGGAGGTTAGGTTCTGCGGAGTGTCCACCGCCGCGATTTTCCCTTTATTGATAATCACCACACGGTCGCAGGTCATGCTCACTTCCGGAAGTATGTGCGTGGATAGAATTATGGTGTGGTTTCCTGCAAGGCCCTTGATCAAGTTACGGACCTCAATTATCTGTTTTGGGTCCAGCCCCACGGTCGGCTCATCCAGAATAATCACCTCCGGATCGTGCACCAGTGCTTGGGCGATCCCGACACGCTGCTTATATCCGCGCGATAGCCTTTTAATCAGTTCGGACCGCCTGTCTTCCAGGTTCGTCTTTCTCAACGCATCATCGATACGCACGGTTCGCCGCTCGGCCGGAACGTTTTTTATACGCGCAACAAAGTCTAGATAACTCTCTACGGTCATGTCGGGATACACCGGGGGATTTTCCGGCAAGTATCCGATGCGCCGGCGAACTTCCATGGAGTCGCGGAAAACGTCAAAGCCGGCCACCCGCGCGGTGCCTGACGTGGCGGGCATATAGCCTGTCAAAATGCGCATCGTTGTGGTTTTGCCCGCGCCGTTGGGTCCCAGGAAACCGAGAATCTCGCCTTTGTTTACGGTAAATGAAACGTCATCCACGGCTTTTACCGCGCCGTAAGATTTTGTCAGATCCTGAACTTCAATCAACGCACTCCTCCCGATCAAACACTCAGCCGCGTAGCGCGTGCTTCCAAACCAACCTTTATACTAAAGACGGACCAAAATTGAAAATGCTGCGGCTCGATTCTGGCAGAAGTTGACGGCCGGCGGACATCGCATTTTATAGGATGCCCGCAGAACTCGAAAACGTTGCGGCCTTCAAAAGCACACCGCGTCTTGGGCGGGCCATTCAGGGAGATTGCAGGCAACGGAGCGCTGATTCCGCGCATCCAGAAGGCTGATGAACGGGCTTGTCCGTGGACCGCGGACGTGTGTCGAAGCCGCGGGCCGTGCGAATCGTTACCCGCAATGCAGGGATGACCTCCGGAGATGTGCGTTGACACTTCGAGGCCGTTTTGTTATTCAATTTGTTTCGCATTCTTCGCGAATAGTTCGAGAACGGGTTCTGACCCACCGATCTGGGCGGATCTGAAAAAGACATCCAAGGTGATATGACAACTTTGAAGGCGTATGCCCAGATTTCGAACGTCGCTGCACGCCAGCGCGGAAATGCGGCGAAAAACTCAGACTTCAGGACGCAATTAGGCCGGCTCCGATGGCTTGGGCCCGTGTTGCTGTGCTCCATTGCTGTTTCACTTCTTATGGGTTGCGGCGGCGGCTCAGGCATAACGCTGGAAGTCATCCCAAATACATCGCAGACGGTCGATCAAGGCCAAACAATACAGTTCAGCGCAATCCTGGGAAATGACACGGGCAATAAGGGAGTCACTTGGAAACCGTTAACCGGTACTGGATGTGCCGGCACCGGTTGCGGTACTTTGACAAATGTCACCAAAACATCGGTGACCTACACCGCTCCTACGAACAGTTCGGTTGCACTTTCCGTGAGTTTGGAAGCGGTGGCAAATGCGGACAGCGGCGTCAATGTAACGACAACGATTAACGTGGTCTTGCCTCCGACTTTTACCACTACAACTCTTCCGAATGGATCTAACGGCATAAATTATAGCCAACAAATTGTGGTAACGGGCGGAGTTGCGCCGCTGGTTTTCAGTGTGGTGTGTCCGGCCAACCAAACAAATTGCCTTCCTCCCGGTCTGACTCTAAATCAAACTGGGAACTTGGTTGGAATACCGACTACTCCGGGGACCTACACGTTCTATGTGAGAGCCACGGACCGGGGGGGCATTCAAGTGCCCAACCAACTGCCACCGCTCTCCGTCACCTCCACGCTCTTTACCGTGACGATTAATCCATCCACCCCTCTTTCAGTTACGACAACTACTCTTCCTCCGGGATATATTGGCCAGCCTTATAGCGCGTCACTGACCGCGACGGGTGGCGTGACTCCCTATACTTGGACCATACCGGCAAACGGTTTGCCGCCGGGCCTCACTGTAAATATGTCCACCGGCGTAATCTCAGGTACTCCGACAACCGTGGGTACTTATCCGTTCGTAGCAACGGTGCAAGATTCATCTGTGCCGCCGCAAAAAGCTACGTCCGGCACACTTGTGATTTCTGTTCAGACACCACAACCGTTGCAGGCGACCACTGCGCCACTTCCTAATGGAATGACCGCAACGCCTTACAGCGGGACCTTAACCGCCACCGGCGGCATTCAGCCTTATACCTGGAGCGTAGTTACCGGACAGCTTCCCGCCGGGCTCAAGTTGAACGCTAAAGCCGGCACAATTACCGGAACTCCCCTGCTTACCGGCACTTCAGTATTTACGGTTCAGGTGCAGGACAATTCTAAGGCCGTAGGCGGCCCAGCCACGGCAACGCAGCAACTGCAGATCACCGTTACGACCGGGACCACCAGCAGCAACAGTTCTATCACTGGTACTTACAGTTTTCTGTTTAATGGCTTTGATGACAATGGAACAGTATTGATTGGCGGGGACTTTTTGACCGACGGAACTGGAAATATTTTAAGTGGTAATGAAGTCATCAATCGCGTTAACCCCGGCGGCGCCACATACGCCGTGGTATCGGCGACCTTGACCGGGACTTACGCACTGGGCACGGATGGGCGCGGCACCATGCAGCTGATCGCGACTAATCAAAAGACGGCTATATTTACCGCGAATTATTTGCTGGCCATCGATTCGAACAGCAACTTGCACATGATTGAGAGCGACACAACCGGCAATGCAGGCGTAGGGATCACACATGGTTCGGGAATCATGAAACAGGCCGTCGGAACATTTTCCGCTGCTAATTTCAGCGGAAATTATGCCTTTGAGTTCAATGGCCGGGACTATTTGGCGGCGCCCGAAGTGTTAGCGGGCACGGTGATTGCTGACAGCGGCCAGACCCTGACGGGTATGGGTGACTTGAATGATGCAAGCGTCTACAGTCCGCAGATGTCGCTCATTGGTTTCTTTTTCGTCGGGTCGACAAACTCCGTGGGTCAGGCCGAAATAACCTTCCAACCTTTCACTGGCGCAACGCAGACCCTGACATTCAATTTTTATTTCGTTTCATCGTCGGATATTTTCTTTGTAGAAATTGACTCTGCCAAGGCGAGTACGCCCTTTCCAAGACTGAGCGGCGAGATGATTCTGCAAAACACATCCACCCAATTCACTGACGCCGTTCTGCAAGGATCGGGCGTGGTAAGCGGCACTGGGTTGGCTGGATCGAACTCGACGGTACTCGCCGGTCTGTTGGCTTCAACTCTCGGCAACGGCAGCGCGACGCTTTCTTACACTCAAAATGACGCCGGTACAGTCACAACGAACTCTTTGTCTGGGTCTTACCAAGTGCAGTCGAATGGCCGTGTGGGATTCACGGGTCTAGGATCGCGTCTGGCGGCAGCATATCTCATTAGCCCGAACCAAGGATTCATCATTGGTTCCGACACGGCTGTGACCTACGGACTTCTCGAGCAACAAACCGGCGCGCCTTACTCTGCTTCGTCCATTCAAGGTAGCTATGCGTTATTTGCTCCCAAGGAACCAGCCACCAACGCCGTAAATATGATTGGTCAGTTGGCCGCAACCGGGGGTGGGACAATTTCCGGCACCTTGGATGAATTTATTCCACCCAGTATGCCGTTAACGGATCAGGCTTTGGCTGGAACTTACACCGTGGCTTCCGATGGCAGCGGCACCATGACGCCCAACGATATCCAGGGCTTCCCGGAGAATCTGGTGTTGTATGTCGTTTCACCGGGCAGCGTGCGAATGATTCCCACAGACCCAGGCACGGGCGATCCTCAGCCCCAGATCATATTCCTAAATCACTAAATTAACCGAACGGACGAATTGGCTTCAACCTTGCCGATCGACAAAACGCAGTCCGACTCTCAGTGGAAGACTGCGGCGAAAGTGGGTTACTTCTTTTTTTCGTCCAGACGCAATGCGGCGGAATTGATACAGAAACGGAGGCCGGTGGGGTTGGGACCGTCTTCGAAAACGTGACCTAGGTGTGCGTCGCACCGGCTGCAAATCGCTTCCGTACGAACCATTCCGTGGCTCGTGTCGCGCTGCATCGCGACATTTTCGGCTGCCACCGGCTGATAATAGCTTGGCCACCCAGAGCCGGAGTGGAACTTCGCGTCTGAGCTGAAAAGGGGCTGCCCGCAGCAAACACAGACGTACGTACCTTCTTTCTCCGTGTCGGCGTACTCGCCGGTGAACGGGGCCTCCGTTCCTTTTTTGCGTGTAACTTCGAATTGCTCGTCGGTAAGCTTCGAACGCCATTCCGCATCGGTCTTTTTTATTTTTTCGCTCATGCCAGCATTTTACACCGGCGCCATCGTTCTTGAAAATCCTAGCTTCCACCGTTCGAGAGCGCTAAGTGGAAATGCAAACCTCGTCAGTTATACTGGAAGTGGAATTTAGAGGAGATCAAGTGAAGGAAGTTCTCATCTGTGATGCCATACGCACGCCCTTCGGACGCTATGGTGGCTCGCTCGCTTCCATTCGCGCCGACGATTTGGCTGCAATTCCGTTGCGAGCGTTAGTCGAGCGCAATCCTCGAGTCGATTGGATGGCGCTCGACGACGTTGTCTTCGGCTGTGCGAACCAAGCCGGAGAGGACAACCGCAACGTAGCGCGCATGGCCTTGCTGCTCGCTGGACTGCCCAAGGAAGTCCCCGGTTCCACCGTGAACAGACTTTGCGGCTCCAGCATGGATGCGATTGGCATCGCCGCTCGCGCGATTAAATCAGGCGAGGCGGATTTAATAGTTGCGGGTGGAGTGGAAAGTATGACGCGCGCTCCGTTCGTAATGGGTAAAGCTGACAGCGCGTTCAGCCGGTCAGCCGAAACTTTTGATACGACTCTCGGCTGGCGCTTCGTGAATCCGTCTATGAAGTGCAACTACGGCGTGGATTCCATGCCGGAGACGGCCGAAAATGTGGCGGAAGAGTTTCACGTTTCGCGAGCGGACCAGGACGCTTTCTCTTTTCGTACGCAGCAGCGTTGGGCTCGCGCGAATGCAGCAGGCTTTTTTAAACACGAAGTCGTTCCAGTCCCGATTCCCCAGAAAAAAGGCGAAGCGAAGATTTTCAATACGGATGAACATCCTCGCCCGGATACCACACTGGAAGCGCTCTCGAAGCTGAAGCCGATCGTAAAACCAAATGGAACTGTGACCGCTGGGAACGCTTCGGGAGTGAATGACGGCGCCTGCGCATTGATCCTCGCCTCCAAAACAGCAGCTTCGAAGTTCGGATTCACGCCGCTGGCTCGCATTGTCGCAACGGTCGTGGTCGGAGTGGCGCCGCGTATTATGGGATTTGCTCCCGCGCCTGCCACGCGAAAAATTTTCGCCAAAACAGGGCTGAAACTTCCACAGATGGAGGTGATCGAGCTGAACGAGGCGTTTGCGGCGCAGGCTCTTGCAGTCACTCGCGACTTGGGCTTGCCGGACGATGCTGAGCATGTGAATCCTAATGGAGGCGCCATCGCTATTGGGCATCCCCTGGGTGCCAGTGGTGCCAGGCTAGTGACCACCGCCGCGTATCAGTTGCAAACGACCAAGGCAAAGTATGCGCTCTGCGCCATGTGCATCGGAGTAGGCCAAGGCATCGCTACAATTATCGAACGCTGCTAATATCCTGCTGCTCTTTGACGCCGGGAATCGCAAGACGCGCTTGCTACAGTTTCTAATGTATGGTTTAGTGGCCCGAATTGCGGTCATATCACGCGGACTAAAACGGGAGGCACCATGAAAGCCGTGGTAGGAGTTTTCAAGTCTCGATCGGATGCTGAGGTTGGCGCGGCGGAGCTGGTGCCCCTGGATATTCCACGCGATCGAGTTACCATTCTCACGCCTCATGCGAGCGATCAGCAGATCGCGGCTGTGCCAACCGTTGCAGGAGAGCAGCCAGGGATGGGTACAGCTATAGGCGCGGTTGTCGGCGGAGCTATGGGAGTCGCCGGCGGCGTCGGCCTGGTTCCAATGATCGCAAGCTTTCTGATTCCCGGCGTGGGCCCCGTCCTTGCGATTGGAGTGGCTGGCGGGGTGATACTCGGGGCGCTCGGTGCGGTGGGCGGCGGAGCGGTGGGCGGAAAGCTGGAGGGCGGCGTTTTCGAAGGGCTGCCCGAAGATGAACTGTACGTTTACGAGGATGCCTTGCGCAAAGGGCGCTCCGTCGTGGTGGTCATGACCGATGATGACGAAGCCGGCGCGGTGCGCGGCGCGCTGGAGCATGCTGGAGCTGAGAGTATCGATCGTGCGCGTGAAATGTGGTGGGTGGGTCTGCGCGACGCCGAAAAAGAAAAATATGAGACCGACGGCAGCAAGTTCGATGACGACGAGCGCTATTTTCGATGTGGTTTCGAGGCCGCCGTGCTGCACAAGAACCGGAATAGAAGCTACGAGCAATGCCATCGCGAGTTGGGCGATCGCTACCCGCGCATGCACGAAAGCGGGCCCTTCAAGCGCGGATTCGAGCGCGGCAAAGAGTATTTGAAGACAATCAGTAAACATCAGAACTGACGTTTGTAAGCCGCTGGGCGATTCTTATGAAAAAATAAGAGTTGAATCACGGCGGCGGACAAATGCTGGTCACCATTCTTTTCGCATTCCCGTTCCTCTTTGTTATCGGCATACTCGCCTTTGCGCCCCGGGAGTGTACCATTGTCGGCAATGAACTACGGGTCAGAACACTCATACGCACTCTAAAGTATGACCTGACAGAAATGCGCGGCGCGATGCCCGTTAGTCAGGAAGATATTCGGTTTGGAAAGACAATTCGATGGTTCGGCGCCGGCTGGCCGCTCAAACCGTATGGATATTTTTCGAATGCGAAATTAGGAAGGTTTCTTGCGTTTGTAACGGACTGGCAAAAAATGGTCCTGGTTGTATTTCCGAACAAGAGGCTTCTGGTTTCGCCGGATAATCCCAAGATTATTCTGGATCGATTCGCGGTCTGACAAAATCCCTCGCAGGGTTCCAGTCGCGCAGAATGGATGGGTGCCCGCCATTAATTCTCTTTAGTTGAGTATAATGTTCGTTGATGACTCCCGCCTTCCCTCTGTGCCTTTGGAGAACGAGTGGCATCCGGTTCTAAGCTGCTCCAAAATTATGTGAACGGGCGATTTGTCCGCGGTCCGCGCGAGTTCGCAGATATCAACCCCGCCGACGGCTCAGTGATTGCTCAAGTTTCAGAGGCTGACGAATCCTTGGTAAATCAGGCCGTCGAATCGGCCCGGCGGGCGCTGCGCGGAGATTGGGGCAAACTGACAGTTCCAGCCCGCGCCGCCATGCTGCACAAAATTGCCGAAGGGATTGAACAGCGTTTTGACGATTTCGTGCAGGCCGAGGTGGCCGATACCGGCAAGCCTATTTCACTTGCTTCAAAGATCGACATACCACGAGGAGCCGCGAATTTCCGGATCTTTGCTGACCTTGTTAAAGCCGCTGGGTTGGAGGCCTTTCGCACCGAAACGTTGGACAGCGTTTCCGCACTGAATTATTCGGTGCGCAAACCACTCGGAGTGGTTGGCATCATTACACCGTGGAATTTGCCATTGTTGCTTCTCACATGGAAGGCCGCTCCGGCGCTGGCTTGCGGAAATTGCGTGGTGGTAAAACCATCCGAGGAAACTCCGGCGACCGCTACGCTGCTGGCGGAGGTGATGCAATCGGCAGGGGTGCCTCCTGGAGTATTTAACCTAGTTCACGGTTTCGGTGCTGGCTCCGCAGGCGAATTTCTAACCAGCCATCCCGATGCAAACGCAATAACATTTACCGGCGAATCGAAAACTGGATCGGCCATCATGCGCGCAGTGGCGCCCACAGTGAAGCCGATCTCGTTTGAACTTGGAGGGAAAAATGCCGCTATTGTTTTTGCGGATTGCGATTTCGATGAAACGCTCACAGGGTTGGCCGACGCTGTGTTCCTCAATACAGGCCAGGTCTGTCTCTGCGCCGAGCGTGTTTATGTGGAACGCTTGATCTTTGAGCGCTTCGTTTCTGCGTTGAAGCAAAAAGCGGAAGGCTTGATCCTTGGGTGGCCAACTGACAGCAAAACGACGACCGGTCCGCTGATTTCGAAAGAACATCGTGCGAAAGTTCTTTCCTACTACGAGCTGGCGAAAAAAGAAGGCTCTACAATCGTGACCGGCGGCGGCACGCCGGCATTCGGTGATGCTCGGGACAACGGATTTTATATTCGGCCGACGATTTTGACGGGCCTTCCGGAATCGGCTCGATGCGTGAAAGAGGAAATCTTTGGGCCGGTCTGTCACCTCGCACCGTTTGATACCGAAGAGGAAGCCGTCGCTAAGGCCAACGACACAAAGTACGGGCTAGCCGCTTCTGTGTGGACGACAAATCTGAAGCGCGGGCATCGCGTGGCCGAAAAGTTACACGTCGGAATAACCTGGGTTAATTGCTGGTTCCTCCGCGACCTGCGTACGCCATTTGGAGGCGCCGGCCTGTCCGGGATAGGACGCGAAGGCGGCATGCATTCGCTAAATTTTTACTCTGAACTGAACAATATCTGTGTCAAGTTGTGATTCAGGTTTTTGCGTTTTAATTGGAAGGATTCTGAGAATGGAGAGCAAGGTCGTCGAAGGAAAAGCCAAGCCACGCGGCCGGTTCCCGCACATTAAACGCGCTGGGGATTTTCTATTCGTGTCTGGGACAAGCTCGCGGCGCGCGGACGATACTATCGCCGGCGCAGAGACGGACACGTTCGGAACAACGCATCTCGACATCCGCCAGCAAACTCGCGCCGTAATAGAAAATATCAAAGACATTCTTGCCAGCATGGATGCGAATCTGAGAGACGTGGTGGAAATTTCCACATATCTCGTCAACATGGATGATTTCGAAGCCTACAATGAGATTTATGCGCAATACTTCGACGAGCAGGGGCCTGCGCGGACGACTGTTGCAGTCCGGCAGTTGCCACACGCCTACCTATTGATTGAAATGAAAGCGATCGCTTATAAGCCGTTGGCACAAGAGAAACCCAAGCGCTAGCCGAGAGGAGAATAGAATGCCATCCGTAAAAACGCTGAAAGCTTTCAACTTCCAGGGGTGGATCGACGCCAACCGTGAAAAACTGAAACCTCCCGTCGGGAATGCGCAAGTTTGGGAAGATGGCGAGATGATGGTGACGGTGGTCGGCGGACCGAATAATCGCAACGATTATCACGATGATCCCACGGAGGAATTTTTCTACCAATTAAAAGGTGATATTTTTCTGCGCTTGATGCCAGAAGAAGGTAAGCCGCCTGTCGAAGTTCCCATTAAGGAGGGCGAAATTTTCCTATTGCCGAAGCATGTGCCGCACTCCCCACAGCGCCTCGCGCCCGGCACCATCGGATTGGTTGTTGAGATGCCGAGGCCGGCGGGAGAGAAGGACGGTTTTGAATGGTACTGCGCGAAGTGCCACCATCGCGTGTATCGCGCTGAAGTGCTTTTGAAAAGCATTGTGAGCGATCTACCGCCGCTGTTCGAAAAGTTTCAGCAGAATCCTGAGTTGCGCAAATGTTCGCACTGCGGCGAAATCCATCCTGGCAAACTGCCACCGAAGGCGTAACGCGACACATTCAAAATGCCCGTCATTGACATACACACGCACTTTTTTCCTGAGTCCTGGCCGGATCTCGCGGCGCGCTACGGTACGCCGGATTGGCCCTCGATAAAACACACGGGCCCGGGCAAAGCCGACATTATGCTGGGCGACCGCTTGTTCCGCCACGTTACTTCCGCGTGCTGGGACGTGAACGTGCGCCTCGAAAACATGGACCGCAACGGCGTTGATATGCAAATCATCTCCGCTACGCCGGTCCTTTTTGCCTACGCTCGCGAAGCGAAACACGCTCTGGATTGCTCGCGCCTATTTAACGATGTCGCGCTCGAGATGTGCCAACGCTCCAAAGGCAGGTTGAACTCTTTTTGCCAAGTTCCCCTGCAGGATATTGACCTTGCTTGCGCGGAGCTTGATCGCTGCATGCGCGACGGACACCTAGGGGTCCAAATCGGTAATCACGTTGGAGACAAAAATCTCGACGATCCGGGCATCGTGAAATTCCTGCGGCATTGCGCGGCTCAGGGCGCTGCCGTATTCGTGCATCCTTGGGACATGATGGCTCGCGAGCGCATGCCGAATTACATGCTCCCTTGGACCGTGGGTATGCCCATGGAAACCTATCTGTCGCTTGCGTCAATGATTCTGAGCGGAGCTTTCGATCGCTTGCCGCCGAACTTGCGGATTTGCTTCGCACATGGCGGAGGAAGTTTTGCTTTCCTGCTGGGCCGCCTAGAAAACGCTTGGAAGAATCATGAGGGAGCGCGAGGAGTGTCGCAGTTTTCTCCCAGCCATTATCTGGATCGTCTCTCGGTGGATTCTGCCGTATTCGAACAACGCACTTTGCAATTCCTGGTTTCGATACTTGGCGGTGATCGCGTACTTCTCGGTTCCGACTATCCTTATCCGCTAGGCGAATTGCGCGCCGGCACGCTGATTCGCGAAAGCCAATTCTCGCAAGAAGTAAAAAAGAACCTGCTCGGGGACAATGCCGCTAGATTTTTGAATTTACCGAGTTTGGATGCCAGGACGGAAGGGGTCAA
>Ga0308309_10001685_pt1 | contig 13109 bp, 8 predicted proteins | sample HubBroMetageWFT5_FD_192491 | JGI IMG/M metagenome (GOLD analysis project Ga0308309, IMG submission 192491) | Warmed and freeze-thawed soil microbial communities from the Hubbard Brook experimental Forest, New Hampshire - Hubbard Brook CCASE Soil... | ecosystem: Environmental > Terrestrial > Soil...
TATGGCACGCGTGGAGCCGCCCTGGCTCCTGAAGCCGCGCTCGCAAGCCTCCGGCATCGGCATGAAGAAAATCCACGAGCCTGCTGAGCTTTGGCCCTGGCTGGACCAGCTCGGCGATGAACAGTCATTTTTCCTGCTGGAACAATTCGTGCCCGGTGATGTTTTCCACGTCGATAGCATTGTGTCGGAGCGCAAGGTGGTTTTCGCCGAGGCGCATAAGTACGGCAAGCCGCCTTTGGATGTGTCGCATCAGGGCGGCATTTTTACTACTCGCACTCTTCCCCGGACCTCGTCCGAATCCAAAGCTCTGCTGAAACTCAACCGCAGCTTGATCGAAGCGCTGGGACTCGTGCGCGGAGTCACACATGCCGAATTTCTGCGCGCACACGAAGACGGGAAAACCTATTTCATAGAGATCGCCGCGCGCGTCGGTGGTGCCTATATTTCTGACGTAATTGAAGCTGCCACTGGTGTGAATTTATGGCGCGAGTGGGCGCGTATTGAAGTGGGAGGAGGTGCGACGCCTTACGTTCTTCCGAACGTGCGGCGAGATTATGCCGGAGTTGTGATTTCGCTGGCTCGCCAGGATAATCCCGACACTTCCGGCTATAATGATCCTGAAATCGTCATGAGGATTCCCAAACATCATCATGCGGGATTTGTGCTTCGCTCGAACAAGCCCCAACGCGTTGAGGAGTTGCTGGATTCCTATACCAGACGTTTTCGCGAGGATTTTTACGCCACCGAGCCGGTCCCTGACAAGCCCAGCGCTTGACCGCCTCGATTTTTTTTTGGCAGGGCCAGTATCTTGCCGGGTTTTAGATCAATAAATTTGCGCTGTCGGTTGGTGCTACTTCGGCGGTCTGCGTTCCATGCCGTAAAAATCTTCTGAATTGATCGGTTTGCTCACTAAGCCCATCTGCAGAACCTGCAAATGACTGCTGCGGTCAAACACTTTGTCCGGGAAGAACCTCTTCACGACGATGCGCAGTCCGCCAAACGCAATCCCGGAAATCACGGCAAACATGCAAATAACGCCGGTTCCGATGATCGTTCCCACGATCATGGCGCTGATAGGCGGTTCTTTGAATTGAAAGGTAGGTTCGTTCCAGGTAATTTCGGCGCCCGATTCCACCTGCTTGAGCAATGCATCAGCTTCCGCCTTGGTTCGTGCTCCATAAACCACCGCCAGCAGCGTCATAGAACGTTTGGCGAATAGCGGAGAAGAACGCGGGTCCGGGTTCTCGGCGTTCACCTGAAAGTACTTCTGCAACTCAACCAGCTTTTTGGCGGCGGTCTGTGGTGTAGGGAAGTCGGCGAGCAGCAAAGTCACTTCATGCCCGCCCGTTCTGTACCTCGCAGATTCTGCTTCGGCACCCTGAGAGAAACCCAGCCAGTCGCCAGATGACAACGGCACAAACTGGTTCAAAGTTACAGGCCCCAAAACATAGTGGTCGGACCGCTCGACCATTCCTATTGTTGGCAGCTCATCTGGCAACGGTGGCAAAGGTCCTTCTTCAGCGTGCGGTTTCACTGCGGCGGCAAGCGCCTTTAAATCCTTTTCGCGTTTCGGGAGGACGCTTCCACGAACATCAAGCAGCAGATTCCCGTCGAGCGCCAGTGCTCTGGATGGTCCAACCACAGAATGTTCGCTGATCGACCCGTTAGGCAGGTCGGCGCTGCGCATATACGAAAACAGCCCGTACGCCCCGCTCGGATCCTTCATCCGATACACTTGCACTCCAAGCTTCTCCATGCCGCGCGAGTATTGGCACTGCTCTCCGGCCACGAATCCGTACTCCGCTAGGACCTCATTCGGAGCGGAGCGGGGAGTCTGGGAGACGATCTGTGACGGCTGCGCGGGATTAAACGAGGTCTTTCCGTTGCAAGTCCATCCCGCAAAAGAGTCGGGGATCACGCCCTGCGCTGGCGTGGAGGTTGCCGCCAATAACAAAAGTAATGAAACAAGACAATAATAGGGGCAGTGGCTCATTCGCATTCTTGGTTAGATGCCGAAATTCTACTTGGGGTTCCCGTCGGACACTACCGTGCTGGTATTCTCGCCGGTGCCGGCGGAGGAATCGGCGGTAGATCCGCCTGCGGCGGGCCTAGGCGCTCTCACCGGAAGGGCGCCGGCGCGATTGTCTGAAACGAGCTTTGATTTATCGTAGGAAAGGCTGTTCAAGTTGTCAAGGTATGCAGCGATTCCGCGGTACAAGCCATCCGCAACGCGCTGGCGTTGGTCGCCCTTGCGCAGCAGTTTTTCGTCGCTGGGATTGCTGATAAACGAAATCTCCGAAAGGATGGAAGGCATATTTGCGCCGATTAGAACAACAAAAGGCGCCTTCTTCACGCCGCGGTTCTTCTCGCCCTGGCTCACCAGCTGCATCCGGCGGGTCAGCGAATCCTGCACGTCGCTCGCAAACTCTTTCGACTCTTCGATCTTTTCGTTACGCGCGATCTTCTTCACCAGGTCCTGCAAGTCGTGCAAACCTTCCTGTGAGAGCGCGTTTTCACGCGTAGCCACTTCCAGCGATTCTTCGGAAGTCGCAAAATTCAAGTAATAAGTCTCGATCCCGCGCGCTTCATGGTCGTGGCTTGAATTCGCGTGAATAGAAATAAACAGATCCGCTTTCGCTTCATTGGCGATCGCGGTCCGCTGTTCCAACGGGATAAATGTGTCGTCTTTGCGCGTGTAGATTACTTCCGCGCCAGGAAGCTTTTGCTCGATCAAATGCCCCAGCCGCAGCGCAACATCGAGGCAAAGGTCTTTTTCCATCAAGCCGCGCGGGCCGATAGTTCCAGTATCGTGTCCGCCATGGCCTGGATCGATTACGATGCGGCCGATTTTCAGTCCCAGAGCCCGGGTTAACGAATGTTGTCCGTCCCGAGTGGGTTTGGGTTCGGTCGGCGGCTTCAGAGCGGCCGCGTTCGTATTGGCGCTCTTCGTTTTTATGGGTGTGCTTTTCTCGGCTGGCGAAGCGGCAAGTTTAGCTGCGAGCTTGGCGGTCGCAGGTTTATTTATCGCGGCAGAAGACGAGTCTTTCGAATTGCCGGTCGATTTAAGATCTGTGCCCGCGGCATCTTCTTTGGCAGCCGATAGGGGAACAGCGCTAGCCGGCGCACTCGAACTGTTTTTCGCTGTAGTGACAGTGGCATCATTCCGAACTTCGATCACCAGCCGGTACGGGTTCGAGACCAGGTAAGCCTTACAATCGCGCGCGCCATCCACATCCAGTACCAGTCGCACGACTCCCTCGCGGTTCTGTCCCAGACGCACAGATTTCAGAAGGCCATTTTGCACATCCATGGTTTTCTTCGAGAGCCCCGGGCCCACGTTTGCCTTGTGCAGGTCAAAATAAATTCGATCGGGAGAAGCAATATGCGCCGATTCAAATCTGACGGTGTCCTCCAGGGTGACAACGATGCGCGTGAAGTTATCAGTGTTCAAGGTCTGTATATCGATTACGCGGGTCGTTCCCCGAGAACTCTCTCGCGCTTCAACAACTTGGCCCTTCACTTCCGGCGCTTGATTCTTGGACTCTTCACGAGCATCTGAAATTTCCTTTAATGCCTGGCGCGCATCGGGCGCTTTCTCCGAGTTCGGAAAACGCTTCAGAAAATCCTTGAACTCTACCTCGGCAGCTTCCGCCTGCCCTAAATCATCTTTTTGGATTTGCGCGATGGCGAAGATTGCAGCCGAGCGGTAGCGCGTCTCGGGATATTGCTTCAGCAGGAAATTATAGGTGTCGATTGCGGACTGATAATATTTTTCATCAAATTGCTGGGCCATCTGCTGGTACAGCTCGGCTTCGGCAATCAGCGCGGGCGTTACTTCTGCCGCTAGAGGGGTGATCAGATAGACTTTCTGGTACGCCGCCACGGTTTGCTTGTAAAAGGCTAGCGTGCGCTCCCTTTCAGGTTTTTCTTCCAGCGCGGTGCGCATGCGCACCGCGCGTTCAAACTGTTCGCGCGCTTCGGATCTTTTATCGGCGTAGGAAGGGCCAGCCAGCGACAGAAGTACTGCAATCACCGGCAGCAAAAACTTTATCGGCGTATGAAATTTGGCGGAAAACACTTGCGTCATTCGTTCGTGAAAACTATGCGGCCCTTGGCGTCCACTTCTTTTCGCACCGGAGCTTTTGGCGGGCTCCATTGCGTCGAGTTGCGGCCTGACCCAGGCCGGAAGTAGGCCTCAGTCACTTTTTGCACGTACTGTTGCGTCTCTGTGTAAGCCGGAACGCCCCCATGCAAATCCACGGCGCGCTCGCCTGCATTATATGCGGCCAGCGACTTCGACAAATCGCCGTTGTAACGGTCCAGCAGCGACTTCAAATACGTCGTTCCACCCTCCACATTCTGCGCCGGATCGAACGAGTTGTTTACTCCAAAACGCTGCGCGGTTCCAGGAATCAGTTGCATCAAACCAACCGCTCCTTTGCGCGAAACCGCTTGTGGATTCCATCCTGATTCGGTGCTGATTACCGCTTTCACCAGCGCGGGATCCACATCGTGCCGCGCGGCTGCGTCACGCACGATACGGTCTAGACGCTGATCTATAACACTGTTTGCCGGCCGCGGTTGCGCTGCACTGAATCCCGGCGGCGGCAAGGCTCCGGCGACATCCGGCGATGCCTCCGGATTTCGCGCGCGAAAACCCTGCGCTGGAGCGGAGGCAGGACTAATAGTACTCCCACGATGGGGTAGCGGGGAATCAGCATTCACGAAAACCAGCTTGCCATGGCTATCCACCGCAGTGGTTATCTGCGCGCCAACCGGCTGCGCCAAGCCGCACCAGGCACCCGCGGTCAGGACGGCAACAGCAACGTAGATGCGGTGCATTTGCATGGTCCCTCGTTCGCTAAGCGCTTTGCGAGAATCGAACGCTTGGTAACTCGACTGCAACTTGCCCAGGGGAAGGCAGAGTCTCGCTGATCAAATTCAAGCGGCAACATTACGGAATCCAATCCAGCGACGCGGCCGCCGCGCGTATCAGTCAAAACATCAAGAGACACAAATTCTCGGCATTGCAGAACAGCCCGCTGAAAAAAAGAAGCCCGATGCGGGCATAAAGCTCTGGCACTGTTGGAATTATAGCAAGCGGTCTAGGAGGGGGTATACCTGGCCGAGGGCGTTTTCTATGCCGGATGTGTCTTTTCCGCCAGCCTCTGCCAAATCGGGACGGCCACCGCCGGACCCGCCCACATACTTTGCTAGCTCCTGAACAACCTTCCCGGCATGGACACGAGAGGTCAGATCCTTCGTAACTCCTGCAATTAGAGCGACTTTGCCGTCTTCTGCAGCAGCGAGGACCACGACGCCGGAGCCTAGTTTCTGGCGAAGAGTATCGACAAGTTGACGTAGGGCGTCGCGTTCAAAACCGTCAACTCTGGCGGCAACAAAGCGAACCTCTTTCACGATACTCACGTCTTCCAGCAGAGATTCGGCAATCCCACCAGCCGCTTTGCGTTTCAGCCCCGCGAGTTGCTTCTCGAGTTGGCGGACCGTCTCAAACTGGCGTTCCAAGGCGGCTACAACTTCGTCCTCGCCGGAGTTCAACATGCCGGCAACCCGACGAAGAGTCGAGAGCGACTTCTGGTATTCGGCGAGAGCGCGGTCTCCCGAGATAGCTTCGATACGGCGTATGCCGGCAGCTGTAGAAGACTCGCCGAGAATCTTGAAGACGCCAATCGCGCCCGTACGGAGCACGTGCGTGCCGCCGCAGAGTTCCTTGCTATAAAAGCCTCGTGGAGATGAGGCGTCGGGAATAGTGACTACGCGCACGTTGGACTCGGGATACTTGTCGCCGAAGAAGGCGAGCGCACCGGAAGCCAGGGCGTCGTCAATATTCATGATGTCCGTGCGCATTTCCAGATCCTTCCAGATTTCCTCGTTCACCTGCTGCTCGATCTCGGAAAGCTCGCTGGAATCCACGGCGGCGAAATGCGAAAAATCGAAGCGCAGGTGATCGGGCGCGACGAGCGAGCCGGCCTGTTTCACATGGGTGCCGAGAATGTTGCGTAACGCGGCGTTCAGCAAGTGTGTAGCGGTGTGGTTGCGCATGTTGCGGCGCCGGCGCTGGACGTCGGCCACTGTGGCAACGCGGTCGCCCACATGTAAATCTTCTTTTGCGACGATGCGATGGGCGATCAGTCCCGTAACGGGGTAGTATGCGCCGCGAACTTCGGCAACTTCGAGCGATTCCGAATTGTCATAAAAACCGCCGGTATCTGCGACTTGGCCCCCGGATTCGGAATAGATGGATGTACGGTCGAGAACGACTTCTGCTTCCGTCCCCTTTTTTATTTCGTTTACCGGACCCGCCTTTGTGACGATCGCTTCGACACGGCAATCGCGTGTGTCCGTGCCAAAGTAAAAGTCCGGCTCGGTGCGAAATGTGTGTGCAATCTTGGTGTACACAGGATTTGCAACATCTTTGTGCACCCCTTTCCAAGATGCCTTCGCGCGTGTGCGTTGCTCCTCCATCGCGCGGTCAAATTCAGCCGGACCCATCGCGAGGCCATTGTCGCGAAGCACGTCTTCGATGAAATCGAGCGGTAGCCCGAAAGTGTCGTAAAGCCGAAAGGCATTCGCACCCGGATATTGGACGGTTTTCTGACTTTCCTTGCTTTTCAAGTACGGAACCAAATCCTCGTCGAGCTTTTTCAGACCGACTTCAACCGTTCGAGCGAATTGGCGTTCTTCTTCGTCTAGAATCTTCGTTATACGGGAAGCGTGTTCCTCGAGCTCGGGATACGCGTCCTTCATCTCGTCGCGAACAGTGCGCGACATTAGGGAAAGAAAAGGTGTAGGAGCCTGTAGCATGCGCGCGTGGCGCAATGCGCGGCGAATAATTTTGCGTAGCACGTAACCGCGGCCTTCGTTCGAGGGAACAACGCCGTCCGCGATCAAGAATGTCGCTGAGCGGGAGTGGTCGGCAATGATTCGGAGCGAAGGCTGAATCTTCGGTTCATTAGCGTTAACGTTCGCGAGCTTCGCAGCCTCGCGCATGATGGGCTGAAAAACGTCGGTGTCGAACGCGCTGATCTTGTCTTCTAAGACGGCGGTCATGCGTTCCAGACCCATTCCGGTGTCGACAGAGGGCTTGGGAAGAAGATTGAGTTTGCCGGATGCGTCCCGGTTGTATTGCATGAGAACCAAGTTCCAGATTTCGACGTAGCGGCCGCAATCGCAGGGAAACTTGCAATCTGGGCAGTCCGGCCCCGTCTTGTCAGAAGCCCGCGAGCCCAGGTCGTAGAAAATTTCGGTGCAAGGGCCGCAGGGTCCGGTGTCGCCCATAGCCCAGAAATTTTCTTTCAAGCCTGGGACCTCGAAAACGCGATTTTTGGGCGCGCCGGCGGCAGTCCAAAAACTGGCGGATTCATGGTCGGGAGAAAGTTTTTGTCCGGAGATTTCGGCGCCGCCGAAGACCGTGAAATAGAGTTTTTCGACCGGAAGGTTAAACCACTGCGGCGAAGTAATCAGCTCCCAAGCGTAGGCCACGGCTTCCTTTTTAAAATAATCGCCGAAAGAAAAATTGCCGAGCATTTCGAAAAACGTTAGATGGCGGTTGGTAAAGCCGACGTTTTCCAGGTCGTTGTGTTTTCCGCCGGCGCGCACGCATTTCTGGCAGGTGGTGGCGCGTTGGTAGTCGCGCTGCTCGAGGCCGAGGAAGACGTCCTTGAACTGATTCATGCCTGCGTTGGTGAAGAGCAGCGTGGGATCGTTATGCGGTACGAGCGAGGAGCTGCGTATCACGCGGTGGCCACGCTCTTCGAAGAATTTCAGAAATGTCCGGCGAACTTCGTTGCCAGCCCAATCAGTGCGACTCAAGACGTCCTCGATTGAAACAAATCATTATCGCAGACGAGTTCAGGAGCCGCAACGCAGAGCAGCGGAACCAAACTCTTGCGCGAACGTTCACCTAACCAGTTTCTTTCATCTGCGGATCGCGTCCGGGAAGTCCAACACGCCTCAACAAATCCTGGAAACGGGGATCGCTCCGCAAATCGTCCATGCTCGGGTCTATAGGAAGGTAAATAAGCCAGTGAGAGTGTTCTTGGTAGGATTTCTCCAGGTATTCCAGGGCCCGGTCATTTTCTCCCAAGCCGATGTGGATTCCAGCGAAGAAGTGGGACGCAACGTATTTGTGCTCTGCGAGTTTTGTCAGATCATCGAGAATCTGTAGTGCTTCTTTCGTCCTTCCCGCCTTTCCATAAGAATGCGCTAGCGCCGCGCGCATCAGAGGACTGCCGCCTGACAGGCTCGTGCTCTTCTCACCCTGCGTGATGGCAAATTCGTAGCGGCCGGTAGCCCTGTAGAGCAGGCCGAGAATCCAGTAGGTGACCGGATAGTTTGGATCGAGTTCGACAGTTTGCAGTAATTGTTCGAGGGCCTGGTCGTATCGCCGGGCCATGTAGTTAGCCCAACCGATTGCAACGTTAATAATGAGAGACAGCGGATCGAGCGTCTGGCTCTTTTTCATCTGTGCGATCGCTTCCAACGGGCGGCCCATCGTCATCACATACTCAGCGTGCCAATGATTGGCAGTGGGATAGGTGGGATTCAGTTCGAGGCTGCGTTCGAACTCTTTCTGAGCCTCTTGCCATTGCCAATCGTGAAGCCACAACACTGCTGCCAGAGGCGCGTGGGCTTCACCGAGATCAGGATCGAACTGCAGAGCCGTCAAGGCAGCCGCTTTTCCTTTTGGGAACGCATCCTTAGGCCGCAGATAGCTGTTCCACCCGAGGAGCACATAAGAATCGGCCAGACCGGCGTAAGCTAGAGCGTACTCCGGGTCTTTCAGGACCGCTTGTTGAAAATAGTCGATCGCTTTGTAAAAACCTTCTTCAGTCCATCGGTTCCAGTGGTGACGACCTTTTAAATAGATTCGGTATGCTTCAGGATCCTCGGTGTGACGTCTGGTGAGCCGTTTTTTCTGCGCCCGGGTTAGCTGTAATCTTAATTTTCCGGATATCTCGTTGGAAATCTCGTCCTGGATGGCAAAGATCTCTCCGTCTTTGCGGTCGTATTGTGCACCCCATAATTGAGAGCCTGTAGCTACATCCACTAGCTCGGTCCCAATTCGTAAGGAGCCGCCGCTTCGCATCATTCGTCCAGTTAGCACGGCACTCACATTCAAGTCGCGGCCGGCGGTTTGAGGGTCAATCTCACGGCCCTTGAAACGAAATACTGTGCTCTGTGCCATCACGCGCAGTTTCGGTATCGTCGCCAGGTTATTAATAAGGCTTGCCGTGATTCCGTCGCTGAGGTATTCGTGGTCCGGGTCGTGACTGGCGTTGTCGAAAGGCAAAACTGCGATTGAGTCGATAACCTTCGATTTCCGTTCCAGGCGGAGCGCACGTGGGTTTCCTGTCGAAGTCTGGGAACTCTGGTCGCCGGTTGACGAAAGACTGCTCCTGTTTGAGATTGCGGCTGATTCCAGATTTTTATCCACGAATCTTGTGCCCGGATCTATTTCCCGCTTGAGCCGCTGCAACTCCGCAAGGATGTCGGCCGTGTGCTGGTAACGCTGGGATCGATCCTTGTACAGCGCCTTGTCGATGATTTCTTCCAGCCTCGGAGGAATACTGGGATTGACGCTTCGCACAGGAACAGGCGGCCGCGTCAAAACAGCCTCGATAATAGCGCCGCCGGTGCCACCGCTAAATGCTTGGCGACCGGTGGCCATTTCGTACAGCACGAGACCGAACGAGAAGATGTCGGTGCGTGGGTCAAGCCCGTCTCCGCGCACCTGTTCCGGTGACATGTACGAAGGAGTGCCGCTGATGATTCCAATGATCGAATGGGAGTCTGAAGATTCACCGCCGGATTCCGCGTCCGCATTCGCAATTCCTTTGGGAACAAGTTTCGCAAGGCCAAAATCGAGCAGTTTTGCCCGGCCGCGTTTCGTCACGAAAATATTGGCGGGTTTGATGTCCCGGTGAATGATTCCTTCAGCGTGCGCGGCCTCCAAAGCTTCTGCTATCTGGATTCCAAGCTCCAGCAATTCCTCCAAAGGAAGCGGCTTGCCATGGATGTGACTACGCAGCGTTTCGCCATCGATGAACTCCATGGCGATGAACGTTTGGCCGTCTTGTTCACCGATGTCGTAGATGGTGCAGATGCCGGGATGATTTAGGGCGGAAGCGGCTCGCGCTTCGCGCCGGAACCGTTCGAGAGCCTGGGGTTGTTGGGCCAGTTTTTCAGGAAGGAATTTCAACGCTACCGCGCGTTCAAGCCGGCTATCCTGAGCCTTGAATACGATGCCCATCCCGCCGGCGCCGAGTTGCTCCACGATACGATAGTGCGAAATCGTCTGGCCAATCATTGGCTGGAAAGGTTCCGGGTGAATCGCAATCTAAACTACAGAGTTGGATCGTCGGGGCCGGCTTCGGCCAATGATTTTTTTCTTTCCGTCTTTGGCGGTTTTGGCGATCCAATCACACTCAGGATATTCGAGCCTTCTCCGAATTTATCTGCTTCCGCTCGCGACTCTTGCTCAAGCGTAATGTTCTTGTTGCAGACTGTACAAACCAGAGCTGCGTAAGCGTCGCCATTCGCTTGCCTGAACATATTGCAGCGCATGACGCGCTCGCAACATACCGGAACCCACATTGTGGAAGTTTTGTCCGCCGCCATGAGACCCCTCGCGTGACGCGAATGCAGGGGATTATACAATGGAATCCGTTCGCTTCACTGTGGAAGGCTTGGCCAGCCTTCGGACCCGCAGCCCGGAAGAAGCCCGACAATCGCGACAGACCGCCGTGGGTACCTGTCTTCGACCGTTTCAAACATGCGTGACGATAGTTTCACGGCTGCGGAGGGGCAATCGCTGGCGGCTGCAGTCGTGTAGCACGGCGGCTTACGCTGCGGCGGCTCTCGCGGGCTTGGTTCTGTTTGCTAGCAAAGTTACCTTTTCTTCGTGACTCATGGGTTCCCAGGGGACAAGCTTGTCAGCGAGTACATTCATCCTGCGAAGTATGGTCAACTCAAAGAAAAGCTCCATAAAATCCAAATCGCGGAAGACGAGGGATCCGGACTCTCGCATCTTGTCGCGAATGCGATCAAGGTGCGCTGGCATCTCAGTCCAGTGAAGGCTGGAACGATGGTGATGGCAGAGGTGGTAGCCTTCATTCATGAAGTTCACTTGGTCGCAGACGGTCACCGTGTTCGCAAAATAATCCTCGGGATGCTCCGGGTCGCAGAAGGCGTGCTGCACCCAAGCGGTGAGGGCCATAATGAAGTTCATGCAGAGAAGAGGAACCAAAAGGTAAACGATCCCGATTCTCCAGTCGTAGACAAAAACGGCTGCGAAGAAAATATAGTATCGCGCCATGCCCCATAACATTCGCCGCATATTCTTTTCATCGCCCTTCGACTTAAAGTAAGCGTAGGGAGCAAATCCGAGGGCGGTCCAAATATTGTCGGAAAGATACCAAAGAAAATGGAGCGGGTTGGTTCGATCGTAGGCAGTGGAAGTCACGGTGTCGTCGGGCCCGCCGTTTTCTTTATGGTGTAGACGGACATGAACGGTGCGATCGAGCTCCGGAACGTTGCCATACAAATATCCGAGGAAGAATTCGACGTAACGGCCGAAGACCTTATCGTAGTTGTCCGAGAAGTAGCCTTGCGGACGATGCGCCTCCAAATGCTTGGCGCTGAACATCCTGACAAAGCGCTGAAACTTAAGACCGTACAAAGACAGGTAGAAAGCGAGCGCGAGCAGGAGCCGCGGCTTTCCTAGAATCAATTGGATCACGAAAATTGGCAGCGCGGTTAAAGTGAGTGAAACCATGAGCCGTAATGCGGGAGTGTCACGCGGATCGCGCAGAACTTTCTGGCCGAACCTGTCGATAAAACCGTCATAAGCGCCAGAGAGGAATTGGTACGCGTCGCGCAAGGTTCGAATTTTACCCAGAAGCTTAGCTACCAGATAAGTTCCGATCGACGGCACAGCTACCAGCAATACAGCAGCGGTGCTGGCCAAAGCAATGAGTACAGCCACTGCGTGAATTAGGAGTTTGGGTATGGCTTCAAAGCTCAGGGCAGGCCAATACGCCTTCGCGGGAGGGTTTTGGACGTCGCTCAGGTTGGCTTCCGCTACTTTGCCTACGAATTGCATATCGTTATTTTACGCGCTCGCTCTATCGATTTCAGGGCTTCGCCTGTTTTGTTCGCAAGAGGAATTTACACTGAAGGAGAGCAAAGTTCCAGCGTGGAACAGGTGCGCCCGATAAATGCGTTAACCGCTAGTCAAGAGACGGTGCGACCTTTTTTGCCGGTTGCGCAAATCCAGCCCTTGGAAGGCTCCTCGAATATCTGAACGTCTTTGAAGCCGGCGGCAGAAAATAATGCGCGCTGTTCATCTGCAGTCAGAGATGCGGAGTTCAAAAGCTTCATCGCCATTCCTTTCCAGTCTGCGTGTGCTCCCTTCTTGTAGCTCTCCAAAATGATAATTAACGTCGCGCCCGGCTTCAGGACTCGCAATACCTCCTGCATGTCTTTCACCAGGTTCGGCCAGTAATATTGCGTTTCAACGGCGGTAACCAGGTCGAACTTATTTTCAGGAAACGGTAGCTGAGATACCGACGCCTGCTCGATCTCGACGCGGCCTTCCTGAATCAGCTTCTCGTTTTTTGCGCGCGAAGCGGCTACACTGCCGCTGGCATAATCGATGCCATACGCCTTGCCCTGCGCGGCGGCCGCCGCCAGTTTTTGAATCGTCCGGCCACCACCGCAACCGACGTCCAGGATCGTAAAATTCTTCTCGATGTTCACGTGCTGCAATCCCCAATCGGTCAGTTGGGAATGGGAAACGTTCATGAGCCACACAAAGGGCCGGCCGACCCATTTCGATGGCTTTCGAACCTGTGTGATCGCGTAAATCGCAACAACCGCCAGCAAGGCATAACCAAGGAACGGTTCGTAGTGGCTCAAATTAGTAGGGACGGCTCGCATAAATCACGGTGATTGCAATCTCGCATACTCTGCCTTGGCTTCTTTCAGGATGGGGACGTCGGGGCCGGCATCTTTCCAACGCGTACGCCCGGCCGAGCCCAGGATGCGCCAGCGCGGCAAGCGGCTCATTTCCGACCACGCCTGCATGG
>Ga0308309_10001688_pt1 | contig 13098 bp, 10 predicted proteins | sample HubBroMetageWFT5_FD_192491 | JGI IMG/M metagenome (GOLD analysis project Ga0308309, IMG submission 192491) | Warmed and freeze-thawed soil microbial communities from the Hubbard Brook experimental Forest, New Hampshire - Hubbard Brook CCASE Soil... | ecosystem: Environmental > Terrestrial >...
CTGACGGATAAACTCGATTTTTTCGATCCATAGTTGAACGTGCCCGGGGTGGGGGTCGAACCCACACGTCCCGTAAAGGACAGGGGATTTTAAGTCCCCCGCGTATGCCATTCCGCCACCCGGGCGCCGGACTGCAAACCTATACTATCAAAAGTCTTACTGCAATATGGCCGCCGAAACATCGGGCTGCGCCATAGCCACGGTGTCGGTAGTGGTGTCGGTTGGCTGCACTGTAGGGCCGTCCAGCCGCTCGACGGCGGCAAGATTGTGCTCTGGAGCGAGGTGGCTGTATCGCACCGTCATTGCGGATGGCTTTGTGGCCTAAAAGCTCCTGCACCGTGCGAATGTCGACTCCCGCCATGACAAGACGGCTGGCGAAGGTGTGTCGCATGCAGTGCCAGGTAAAATTCCGTAAGCTTGCTGCCTTGACGGCTGGATCGAACCGGCGGCGGGGCGTGTTAGCGCCTCCGCTGACCAGCTTGGACCCATTGCCCTGAGCTTGCAATGCTTTGAGGGCGCTTAATGCACTCCGATTCAGTCGAATGTGCCGCGTTGCGCCGTTCTTGCTGCGAGGAATAGTTAGCGTCCTGCGTATGAAAGATACGTCCTGCCAGGGGATGGTGTACTGCTCGCTCAAGCGTAGGCCAGTGTTGAGCGCAAGCCCTAACTCCGTTAGGCGGCTCGGGGCACGATACCGCAAGTCGTCATCGAGTGAGAATCAGACGCCGTGTAACGCCTCGACCGTCTGATTAGTTGGCCCACGGCCTGATAAGTTCCACAAAGAGAGTCCGGAGTTTTTCTTGCCTTCCAGCCCGCCCCATGGAGCAAAATGGTAGCCTCGATGCCGGGCGAGATTGTCTCCTGGTGCAGGTTCCCCGGCCAGTCTCAATTGGGACTGAAACGAAAAACGAAAGCTGAAATGGAATTTGTTGACTGTGTTACCGGCAGTCCAGTTGTAAAATCCGCCGATGCCAAGCGTATGGGTAAAATGGCGGCTTTCGACCTTGGACTACACTGAGATAACCACCAACGATGTGGTCGGGAAAATAACTTGTTCCTTGGGCGCTCCCGCCTCGCGTCACCGTCGATGAAAGCAACTTACTTCCGCTTCGTTCCCGGCAGCCGAGGCCAGTCTGCGCTGGCGGCGTTCCTGCTGCTGATTTTTGCGGCGGAACTTGTATTTACCGCGCGGCGCGAATCGCAGACTGTTGACGAAGGCATCCACATTTACGCAGGCTACCGGCACTGGTGTGGCGACTACGGCATCAATCCCGAGCATCCTCCGCTCGCAAAGCTTGTCGCCACCATTCCTCTGCTGTTTGACCATCCGAAAAATCCCGGCCCCGCGTGCGGTTCAGATAATTCCAGCAAATCGGGCTATTTTGCAATGGGCCGCCAATTCCTCTATTCGAATGATGCAGGCAGAATCCTCACCGAAACGCGCTCGTTCATCGGATTGTTCCCTATGTTGCTGGCCGTACTCGTCTTCGTAGCGGCGCGCCGGATGTTTGGCGGCTGGGCCGGGGTACTTGCCATGCTCTTGGTTGTATTCGAGCCGACAATCATCGGCCACGGCACGCTGGTCACCACAGACTTGGCCGAAACGTGCTGTTACTTTGCCGCAGTTTACGCCTTTTACCGCTACACCCAACAACGCACCAACTTGTGTTTGATTATCGCCGGAGTCGCTGCAGGACTGGCACTCGCCGCGAAGCATTCGGGGATTCTTTTGCTGCCCGCTCTCGTTTTGCTGGCCGCAGCGGACCTCTGGCTTCGCCGCCGCGAGCCTCGGGATGAAGTGTCCGGCCGCGAAAGCGAATTGAAAATGCGACTCGTGCGGCAAGCGACGGCGTTGGCGGTAATTCTTATTATCGCGTTTGTGACGCTGTGGGGTTTCTATCGGTTCCGTCCCGCGCCCCGGCCGCGCGGGTACGAAATGTCCGAGTCACTTTCGGCCTTCATCGAGGATGGAGTCGAATATCGCCACGCCCACGGCCTCATGCTGACGCGCGTGATTCCGCTGTTAGCGTACGTGCTGCCGCAATCCTACGTGTACGGCATGGCGGACATCGCCATCGACAATTCCGTGGGTCGCACCGCATACCTTTTCGGCCGGCTCTATACCACGGGTAAGTGGTTTTACTTTCCTGCCGCAATCATGGTCAAAGCCACGCTGGGGTTTTTGCTCCTCCTCCTTCTCACAATTCCCGCGGCGGGTTATCTGTGGCGCGAGAAAAAGCGCGAGACGCTCTTCCTGCTCATTCCCGCTATTTTCTTTCTTGCCGTGAGCATGACCTCGAAGCTGAATTTCGGCATCCGCCACGTTCTTCCGATTTTTCCGCTACTGATTGTGCTCGCCGCGGGAGCAGCGTGCTATCTCGCCAGCCGCAACCGCGTGTGGCTTTACGCCGTCGTTCTGTTCGCGGCATTTCATTGCGCGTCTTCGCTGCGCGCCTTTCCGTATTCTCTTTCCTATTCGAACGAAGCTTTTGGCGGCCCGCAGCAGACCTACCGCTATCTTCTGGATACGAACTCGGACTGGGCGCAGGGCTTGGTCGACGACCACGATTATCTGTCGCGCAACCACATCACCGATTGCTGGATTGATTATTACGGCCCTCTGGACCCGGACTACTACGGCGTCCCGTGTAAAGTGTTGGCCCTGTATCCAAGTAAACGTGTGGGCACGCTTCCCCTCCCCTTTGAAGGAACGCTCATTGTTAGTGTGGCGGATTTTATGGGATACGCATGGGGCCCACCGGAAATGGTTCCGTTTGGCCCGCTGCATCATGTGCAGCCGGTCGCGCGACTCGGCGGTCACTCCCTCGTTTTCCAGGGCCACTTTGAGTTGCCGGTGCCTTCAGCCGAAAGCCATGCGGCGATGGCGCAGCTTCTTGCCGGTGAAGGACGCATGGAGGAAGCTCTGACCGAAGCGCGAACGGGCGTCGCACTGGCTCCGCAGGCGATGGATACCCACCTGTCGCTTGCCCAAGTGCTGGTGCAAGCTAAACAATTGCCCGCGGCCCGCGCCGAATATCTCGAATCGATACGCTTGGCCGAAGCTCAGGGTGAAGGTTATTGGTGGGGTTCCATCGGCCCCGCCCGCCAGGGCCTCGCGCAGCTAGATGCTACGCACTGATTGCCATGTCCCGATAAGCACTGACTGCGTCTTCGATGCGTCGCTGGAAACTGTAACCAGCTGACTTGCTAGCTGTGCCCCGGAAAAAAGAAGAACACAAACATGAGCGGCGATATGCCAGGGTTCCTTGCGAGGAGTGCTGGGACGGCCCAAGGTAGCAAAGCCGCCACCGATACGATTAGAACGCGCTGGGCGGTGCTAACTATTAGTTCCTCGCCACAGGACGGGCATTGCACAACCATGGCTGCCTGCGCGGGCTGCAAGCTTGCCCAGCACGCGGGACACTGTCTGGGTTTCAATGGCCTCCTCCAACCGCCACATCCTCCGTTGCAGTAGATTCCGACAGTGCGATTTCCAGCGGTCAGAATACGGAGCCGAGGCTACATGTCAGTACGGACTCTTCTGCACGAGGATGGAGTCACGTTCCTCCACTGAAGCCACGGGCTCATTCGACTGCGTGAAACCGACCAAGTGCGGAAGATAGTAGCCGGGAGGCTCTTCGCCGACTTGCGCGTATGGTACTTGAAGCCGGCCTTCTGGTGTCAGTCGGACGACGAAATTACGAGCAGGCAGCAAATCCGAAGAACTGTCTGAAGGCTCTTCCAGATGACCTACAAACCACAAATCCCCAGACGGCGAGAACTCATCCCCGTCCACGTAAAAAGCTGTGTAACCTTTCGTTTGTGCAAACTCGGAAAGCTTGCTCGCCACATTGACACGCTTTTGGATTTCTCCAGACTGGTTCAGGACAACCATCTCGCTTGCTGGGGCTAGATACACATGAATGGCCTTCTCGCTAACGGCGACGCGCGTTCTTCCGCTGTGAGGTTCGTCGATTCCATCACCAGTAGGGTCGTTGATATTTGCGAAAAGTGAGCGTGACAGCGCCTCCAACGTGATGTGCCCCTGAGAGTCGTATTTGACCAGCATAGGGTAGGACTCTTCCGATGAGCGTTCGCCGTCATGCGTCCCAAGGAGGTAAATGTTGCCCTGCTTATCCATCGCCGCTGCGCCTACGTCGTGGTCGGCTGTGGTCAGATTCACGACCAGCATGGAATGATTGTCATACTCCAGAAGACGGTTCCCGGTGAAAGTGCGGTCGTCTAAATTCACGTCGCAGACCACCAGGACGGCACCGTCGGGACCGCTCGCCAGCCCAGTGACATCGACGTACCGAGCGTTCGGAAATTCTTTCAGAATGTCGATGGAGCGTTTCTCACCCGACGCTACGTTGTAAATATTCACAAACGCAGTGGTTCTCTCCCCTTGACGCGACTGATTACCAGAATTGACCAGTTCGCTGCGCGAGTCATTCCAAAGCGTCCAGGCGCCAGGTGCTTCCACGCGAATACGGAAACCATTTTTCGCCTGAGGGTTCTGGTCCTGTGCATCGGCAGGAACAGAAGACAAAATCAAACTGAGGGCAGCGGACAAGAAAAGAACGAGAGGTTTCATACCGGCCTCCGCGGTCACGCGACGGGCCGCGCTGGACATTATATCCCTGGAACTCGAAGATTCGACTTTCGTAAGACGGCTGCTCACGTGAGCCACCCGCCTCCAATCCGCATCTTGGATTTGTGGCCGATTCGGAGCCTCGATGCCGGGGGTTCCCGGGGCAACAGTCTTTCCGTCACTGGTCAATGTTGTACGAGCGCACGCGATTTTAACCGCTCTGGGTGTACTATATTTCTAATTTCGAATTAAGAATACGAACTCGGCCTTAGAGATGTCCGATACCAACGAAACTAACGAGTCGTTCGAGTCAGTGCGGTGTGCGCTCCGCGCCTTTCGGAGCGAGATACTTTCAGTTTCGATTTGATTATCCACTCGATAACGTTCCTGAGGCCGGACCAAAAGAATCACTTCATTACTATCTCTACAGTGAGAAGCTATCCTGGAGCGTGATGAGCATGGACCCTACGGGGGTTCCTCGTGCTCGCCACCGTCTTACCGATACGATTTATAACTCTGCTTACATTGCCTGGTGGGGACTCGTCAACCTGGGCCACTTCTTACGTCATCAAGACGAAGCCAGCCGAGTAGCTTTCCTGAAGCAAGTGAACTGGCTGGAGTCCAATGCGGTAATTCGCACTGATGGCGCTGTTATCTGGCCGAATAATTTCGATTGGATTGAAGGCAAGACCGTTCTAAAGGCTCCATGGGTGTCAGCCTATCCCCAGGGCTTGGTGATTAGTGCACTGGTACGGGGCTATCGTTTCACAAAGCGGCCTGGCCTTCTCGCATTGCTGCGCGGAGCGAGTCGAATCTTCGAGCTAAATGACCGGCAGGGCGGGGTGCGCAGGTCGTTGAGTTCCGGCGCTCTTTACTGTGAAATTCCAGGTCACTCCATTCCGGGGATTCTTGACGGGTTTATGAGTTCCCTGCTGGGCTTGTACGACCTCTTTGTGGAAACGGGAGATTCGGCAGTCGGGAATTTATTCACCGATGGAATCGCGGGCCTGAAAGGGATGATTCTCACTTGGGACTATCGGAAGCGGTGGAGTTGGTACGGGTCCCGTGAATACCTGTGCCCGCCTGCTTATCACTGGTTGAACCGCGTGCTCCTGGAAGTTCTGGGACGATTGTCCGCAGACCCGCTGTTAACTGAAGTCGCCGAAAACTGGAAGATGGACCGCTTGTCCGCGCTCGGCCGAGCGGAGATTTTCGTTGGATTCCTAATCACCAAGAACGCTTGCCGCGTGCGGTATCGCACGTGGGGCCTAAGTCGCGCAAAATTGAAATCCATCGTCTCTCGGAAGGCCAAGCCTAGCGTGCTATACGATAAAGGAACCGCAAAGACAGCGCGAGACCGACACGGTTTTACATTCACTAGAAATTGATTCTGTTAATTTTTCCGGAGGCTGTCGTGTAAATGGCCCGTAAGTGGTCGACAGTCCGCGCTAAGGTCTACTTTTGTCAATGCCATCGCTGCTGGAAGAAACACGCGGTTAAGGAAGAAGGAACTACCACAACCTTTCAACCCCGTCACTGTTCCTGTAGCGGTCAAAGTCGGAGCGACGACTTCAATCTTGGCATTGGTAGTGAAACTTATTTGGGGGGCTAAGTTCGAGCCTGGAATAATAATGCTCATTGGGGCGACCCTCTAAAGCAGCCACCGATTGATGCTCTATAGTTCCCAGATCCTGCTACCAAGGTCGTGCTCATCAGACACGCCCAATCCCAAACTCCTATATCCTTGCCATCTGTGCCCGCATCGTGAAAAGGACTTGTACTCAGCAATTTGAAATTACCTTCTAAGTTCGGGTCTGTCCCCACATAGCTAGTGAAACCAACATCGGGTAGCGTGCTCCAAAATGTTCCTGGCGGATATGGGTAATGTTCAGTCACTCCAGTTGAATTTATTAGCGCCACAGCGTTGTAAGTCAGATTCGTCGTGAAGGTTTCAAGTGCCACAACTCCAGGCGCTTTGCCCGAACCTTCAATGCCATACTGCCCATAGTCTCCCAAAAGATTCGTCAGCTGTACATTTTTGGTAACACTGCTATCACCCATTGTGAGGAATGAACCATGAACGTGATTACAGAATGAGGTGTTATGGTCGATTATAATATCGTGCATGATAGGCAGCACCGTGTTTGAAGCCATCTGATAGGCCCAACCATTCCCGCCCCACTCAGTTCCATCGACATCGAGCAACAAATTATTTTGCAACAGAACCCTTGCCGTCGGCTGGGCACGATAAATCAATTGGGGGCCGGTGCTTGGACTCATCACCACACCCATCGGAACATGCTGTATCCGATTGTGAGTAACAGTCACGTCCGATACGATGCACTGTGGGCATTGCCCATTCTGTGCCGAACGAATGATTAACGCCTCGTCCTGTGCTCCTGCCCAAGTAAACTGAAACACATTGCCATCGATCAGGACACGCTGCGAGCTTTTCAGCTCCAGTAGATTTTTGATCATCCAGTTATAGGGTGCAGGCAGATGTCGCCAGGTCAAACTCTTTTGAAACAAGTTCCCTACAACGGTGATGTCCGAAGGCACTAACCCAGGGATTGTTGGGTCGACTCCACCCGAAAGGAAATTCTCACCTGCGGCCTGAATGAAATTGTTCTGAATCAAAAACGGACCAGGTGCGTTCCACACACCGAAACACTGAGAGTCATTTTGGTTGTAGTGAATCTCATCACAGTAGCTATCAACAATCGCGGTCTGCTGTGCATTCATGTCCACTGCCCGCGTCACATTTGCTTTAGGTAGACCATGAATGTAGATTCTGTCGAGGACCATAGCGATAGGCAGTTGCGAGGACAAAGTAGCAGGTGCACCTTGTGCCGTAACGCCTGAGCCGATTAGGTTGTAAACCGTACGTGTAGTCGAAACATAGGAAGTGGTAATTTCAACACCAATAATTCTCCATCTCCCAGATCCATTCAGCATCCCCCAAGCCCAGCTCTCATTCGGAGTCGAAATGGTTGCCATCTGTGAAAAGTTTGGGGGGCCAACGCGATGACCCGGCGCCGGTAAATTCCTCAGCCCAGTAGAAACGATTAGCACCCACCCCGAACAAGGAGCAGAACTTGGTGGTACACGAAAGTTCCCTCTATATGTTGAACCTGCCGTGAGCACAATCGTATCACCGCATGTTGCTGCGTTCATCGCAGCCTGAAAGTCTGCTGCATTCCCAGGCCTAGTCGCACGTACGCAATTTGAACCAGTCGTAAGTGTTGGACAGGGTTTCGTTCCTTGTGTGGGCATTGCGATATTGACATTCGCTTTAGGAAGGGCAGGCGGGACGACTTGAGCCTGCATCGAACAAGCGGACAGCAAAAGCAAGATTAACCCTAACAGTTTCATTGGCCGTTTCCCCCTAAGACTGTGTGTACCACACCGCACCTTGTGCCGTTGGTGCTGCTGACAAATTGATTTCCAGCGCGTTGCCATCTGAATTGATAAACCAAGGTTCCCCGGAATCGTCCAGAATAATCGCACCACCAGCTTGCAGAGTATACGGACCACCCGTTACTGTCGAACCCCGTCTAAAAACTCAATATTGGTAGGGCTAGCAGCGGTCAGTATCAGCCGCATCACACGAATACTCTGCGATGTCTGAGCAGCCACCAACGAGGTAACTCCCGAGCTAGACCAAAACAAGCCGCACCTGAAAGAGTGGATGACATTGATGATTCCCCACCCTCCCCATGGCTTTGACCTTCACGTCATCGGGGGCGGACATGCGAATACCACTGAAAATCCGCATGGACGACGCGTTAATCGGGGGTTATGCCGATAAAGCCCAGCGTGCTAGGCTTACGATGATTCGAATTTAGGGTGAATCCGTAGTGCTCGCCGACACATTGCCCGAACTGGCGCTTGAACTTGAACGGCTCCTCGCTAAAGCGGGTAAGCCCGAGTTGGCGGCTCAAATACCGGGATTGGTGATTCTCGACCGCTGCCGATGCGAAGACGATTTCTGCTCGTCTTTCTACACACAGCCCAAGCCTGAAGGACGCTATGGCCCTGGTCACGATTGCATGGACTTAGATGCAGACGAAGGAATGGTGCTGCTCGATGTGGTAACGGGCACAATCGCCCACGTAGAAATCCTGAACCGCGACGACATCCGAAGAAAACTGATAGCGCAGCTTCCCTGAAGCCGTGGGACACCTCAAAGTTTTCATCAGGTTTTCCTGGTTTTCGGTAAGACCTCATGCGCCGTCGGCGCATCACCACCATGAAAATAGGCTCCTGTCGCAGAAGCGTCGTAATGAATACAAAGAACTTGTGCCTATTTTCAGAGCAGGGAGTCACGCAAGGCATGACGAATCGCAGCACGCCAAAGGCAATGGGGGAGCGTTTCTTCTCGCGCTCAGTTGTCTACATCCCTGTCCCCGTACAGTCTCGGTATGCCAACCTACCTGGACGTTCGGCCAGTTGAACAAGTTCGGCGAGAGCGTGCACTATTCCTAGGCGCGCGCACCAACTGCAGGAAGCAGAAGACCGATTCTGAATTCACGGGGCCGTGGGCTGCCTGCGTTCCCCGTCACGCAGAACAGCATCCAGCGGGACTCTACAGGGAGGGTTACGACATGACTTTCAGCAAGTCTTTAATCGTACTGATGTGTCTCGCCGGCTGGGCTGTTTTGGCCCCTTCCGCACGCGCCGCCACCAATTGCACGTCTAGCCAACAAGCCGCGGTCGAATGTTTCGTGGCCAACGCAGTCGCCACCAACCTTACCAAGCCTCGCTACGGAATGAAGCTGGCTCAGTTCGAGTCCTATGGCGTTGCGGTCTCAGAAATCCTTCAAACACATAAGACTTATCTCGTCCTGGTTGGCATATCCAGCGCTGTGGCGGACGCCATGCCCCCCACCAACGCGAATGGCTCTGCCAATCTGTCGGCTCAGCAAAACGCCTTGACCGAAATTGTAGCGGCTGCAAACACCGCTGGCCTTCTCCCCAGTCCCGCGAAAACCACACTTGAGGAGATGGAATGGTTTGCGCTCGATGTCTCTGGTGCCATGAATGACAATGACGGCGTTCTGCAATTGCTCACTCCCGGCGTCGCGTTGCGGATGATTGATTCCTACGTCGTCACGGCCACCTCGAAGGGCGCGGTCAAATGGACCGAAGTAGAAACCAATCTGACGAAAGCCGTGAACAGTCTCGTAAACGCCGGGCTGATTAAAATTCCGGAGGGAATGACCACCCCCCAGGTGAGTGCGTTCGCTTACGCCATCGCCCAAATCATCCATTCCTATAAAGCAGCGACAGGACGTACTGCATTGGGTTAGTCGGCCGTCTTAGCGAAAATCGAGGACGAGCTGGCGTCGAGGAGAAGTGCCTCGTTGGTCTGTGCCGCTCTTCCTTCGCGGAGACGTTCGTCTCTGGCAGTGCTTTTGGCCCGCCCGCAGATATGATTCCCCACCCTTCGCAGAACTCTGGCGTTCACTTGCCTTCTTAGGGAAGGCACTGGGTCCACCTGGTTGCTGGCAGGTCGTGTTATCAACAGCTAACCACCTGTGAGTTCCGTTCGTTGACCTGCCTCTTGACGCAGCCTAACATGCGTCTCCAACAGAGATTCCCTCGCCATGATTGGCCAAACCATCTCGCACTACCACACCCTCGGGGAACTCGGCGATGACGAGAATGAACCGTGAGTGGCAGCGGCAAGAACGGCAACGACAAGCCACAGCGCGACGGCGTAGACCGCATACCACGTCGTTTCCTGGGCAGCGGAAACGCGCGGAGGACTGAAGACGACGAGAGAGGCGGTTGAAACGGCGTGCATGAGTTGGGCGAGAGCGACGCTGTTTGTGCGCGCCGAGAGCCAGGAAATAAGAACACGCATAGCGGTCATCGCGGCGGTGAATGCGAGAAAGAACCGAAACCAGTATGCGCCGTGAGGCGTGGCGGCACCCAGGTAGTCGACCACCGGCAAGTGCCAAATACCCCAGAACACGCCCAGAAAGATGGCGGCGGCAAATCCGCTGCGGTTCGCAGACAATTTCGGAAACGCGTAGCCGGTCCAGCCGATTTCCTCGAAGAATCCCGCGACGCATCCGAACGAAACGCCGGTCCAGAAATTGTTGGGAGCGAAAAACGGCGACCAGAACGTTTTCAGCACAAAAAGCACCGCCAGCACTAAAGTCGGAGGAATGAGGAGAACGGCATACCATCGTGCAGGAACCCGGACGCGACGCATGCGGGCGAACAGATTGCGCAACCCTTTTCTTTCGCCCGTGAACCAAGTCATCAGAATGCCGACAAGACTCGGGCCAACCAGCATGACGGGAAACATCAGCAGGCCGGACATCTTGGGAATTGTCTCGCGGCGAAGAAGATGGGGTGCGGTCACGAGGAGCGCGCCTGTCCAGGATACGGCGAAGGTCAAGACGAAATAGCTGGCGACCGGGTGACGCTGAAGAACGGATTCGTGATGGTGCGTGACGGACAATTCGGCAGGCATGACGGAATCTTACGCGAAGTGCGGGAACGGCGACGGGAAAAGGCACGCTGATGATTGCGGACCCCCTCAGAGTCGCAGGCGCGGCCCATTTAGAAGATACGAATGAGGCTGGCGTCCGATTAGTTCTATAAAAGCAGTTGTCGCCACCCCTTCCCCGGTCCTGGCGTGTTCGCGTTTCTTCCCTTCAGAGATAGCCATCACGAACACGCCGGGACCGTTGCAGACTGCTCTCCGGAATTGCCAACGCACCCGATAAGGAACCGTCAGGAGCGCGAGCCCTCACGCTTTGGACCTAGGGCATTGACGGGAATGCTGGCGGATGTCGGTGTGTGTACGCTCCGGTGTCAGTGCTGGTGTCAGTGGTTCTGCGATTTGAAGTGCTTCGGTGCGCGGTGCTGCAGGTGGAGGAATTAATGGAACCCCATAGCTGCGGCGATGTCCGATACCTTCGACGCAGATTGACATTGCTTTTGTTCGCAGCTAGTCTCTTACCAATCCTCTAGGCCAATGCTTAGGCTCAAGCAGTTGGGGTTCTGCCGAAGCTCTGGCCGAAGAGAAAAATCCGTCGATTTGGAAGTTCGTATGGGACTCAAATCGCATCGGCCCGTTCGACCGTCTCAGACAAGACTAAAAATTGAGTCCGCTTCCGTAACCGCCACCCGCCATGGGTCCACGGCGAGCTGCGCTGTGACCATGGCCTATTCTTGGCCTCTATCGACGCTGCGAGCGACCTCGTCAGCCTTAGCGATAACATCACGGCTGGCGCGAGCACCTCGTCAGTTCCGCTAAGTCGCGTCAGTACCCACACCATCGCCACCATAAGAGTCCCAGGAATCGGCTCGACAACTGACGAAACGATTCTCGCGACGATATGAAACGGGTTATCGAATTTACCTTTGATGCCTGGACGCCAAAACGTCCAACGTTACTGAATCGAAAGGAGAAAATATGAAACGCTACACATGGCCCCTTTTCCTAGCTGCTTTGGTCGCGTTTTCCCTGCTCGCCGTCCACCTCTCCGCTCAAAATGACAACGCTGTTCAAAATGCCAATTCTAACGGCGAATTAACCTCGCAAGTGGTTACATTGGGCGAGATAAACAGAGGCGTCGTCTTCAAAACCGCTGCAATTAACACCGACGGCAGCGTCGCGAGCTGTTTCCGGTGTATCCGGTTGCATACTGTAAAACTCAGTACAGGCACTTACCAGGTCGCCTTCGACGAAAATGTGCAAGCGACGAATGGGTGGTTCCGCTGGGTTCAGGTGGACACGTTGTCAACCGGGAGCGAAAATGCTTGGTGTACCACAGCGGACAGGGCTGGCAATGCCGACGCAATCTATGTGCAATGCCAGCACGAAGGTGGCGCGGGTAGCATGGGCAACTCTGCACCGGTGGACACCAGTTTCTTCATCTTTGTTGCAAGATAGCACAACAGGCAGGATGCGCGGCTGTCAGCATCTTGATTGCCGACCCGCCGCCGAGGGGATGAGGCTGGCCGATAAATCTCGCACCTCATCCCTTCCCCGGTGGTTGTCCGGCGGGTCTCATTTGGGACAAGAAGTTTCACCAGAAAACAGCAAGCGAAAAAAAATCAGCAACCGCACAAAATTTTTCTCGGTCAAACCGAGGGGTCCCTTTGGCCCAATCGGAATTCGGGACTCCCACACCCTTCCGGCAACTCCGCATTGCCTGGGAGTCGTAATCGTTTGTGCCCACATCCTGGAGCCCACTGTCTCCAAGGAGTCTCCGTTCGACCACTGCCTCGAATGCGCATTCCCATAACTGTTCAAGGATTCAATACATTAAGTGCGCGCGCTGGCTGGCATCTTGATTGCACTAAGTATCAGAAACGTGGAGCCATTGTCACGACTCCACGGCAGGTATGCGAGAGAGGACGCGCTGAGCGCTCAGCGCGTTCACTATTGGGACGGCAGGCGGTCTTGTCCAAGTTGCGCAGAAGCAACGACAGAATCAATCCAGCATGAAATGCTCGGACCTCATTAACCACGGCACGCTCGAAGC
>Ga0308309_10001689_pt1 | contig 13087 bp, 11 predicted proteins | sample HubBroMetageWFT5_FD_192491 | JGI IMG/M metagenome (GOLD analysis project Ga0308309, IMG submission 192491) | Warmed and freeze-thawed soil microbial communities from the Hubbard Brook experimental Forest, New Hampshire - Hubbard Brook CCASE Soil... | ecosystem: Environmental > Terrestrial >...
CCACAAGCAGCCATCACATCCTGCCCGCGCGAGTAGCGCACAAACGCCCGCACGCCTTTCTCATCAAGAATGTGCCGGAATTCTTCAATGCGCGCCTCGTCAGGCTTCTTGTACGGCAGCTCTCCCGGATTCCACGGAATCAAATTCACTTTCGCGCGCAAATTCCCGAGCAATTGCGCCACGCGTCGCGCATCTTCCGGCGCATCGTTAAATCCTCCCAGCAACACATATTCAAACGTCAAATGCTCCCACGGACGCAGCGGATACCGCGCGCACGCCGCTAGCAAATCCTCAATCGGATACTTGCGATTGATCGGCATGATCTTATCGCGCTGCTCGTTCGACGATGCATTCAGCGAAATCGCCAGCTTCGGCCGCACCTTTTCGCTGCCCAGCCGCGCGATGCCCGGAATAATTCCGCTGGTGGACAGCGTCGTATGCTTCGCCGTGATCGCCATGCCGTTCGGATCGAGCAAAAGTCGCAGCGCGGCCATCACGGGCTCGTAGTTCAATAGAGGTTCGCCCTGGCCCATAAGCACCACGTTCGTCTGCGGCTTCAACGTGGCGCGATTTTCTTCCAGCGCAATCAGCACTTGCCCAACAATCTCTCCCGCAGTGAGATTGCGAATCAGCCCCAGCGTCGCCGTCAGGCAAAAATGGCAATCCACCGCGCAACCCGCCTGCGTCGAAATGCAAATTGTCTGGCGATTTTCTTCGGGCATGAAAACCGCCTCGACCGTCGCAGGCTTGGCGGACTTCACCTCGCCGCTCGCTCCTGTCGCTGCCGGCAGCGCCAGCACATAACGCACAGTGCCGTCGCCCGACCGGTATCGCCGCACGATCTGCGGCAGTGCAATGGACGCCTCGCGCGCCAGCCGTTCGCGCAATGCCACCGGCAAATTGCTCATCTTCGCGAAGTCAAATCGCCGCTCGGCATAAAGGGCGCGGTAAATCTGCGCGCCGCGATAAGCCGGCTCGCCCAGCGACTGCATGAACACGCGCAGTTCTTCTGCCGATTGGCCGAGCAGGTTCACCGGAAGGCGGGTATCGTTCGCAGGCATCTTACGATCATGATAACACGCGGCCACGCGCTGATTTTCTGCCGCCGCTGCGGCCGCGCGGCGATATAATGAAGTGTTTGAGAATCGCACCCACACGCACCAGGAGGCGCGCCGATGAGCACCCTGACCCCAGCGCAGAATAAAAAGCCGATGGAAATGGTCACCATTGATGAATGGGTGAAGCAGCTCGGCGCCATTCCCGAAAAAGATTTCACCATTCCCCATGTTCTGGAATTTACCCAGCAGAAAGCCATTCAGCCGGAGACGCTTACTCCCTACATTTTTTACGCCAATAGCCACTACACGCGGAACCTGATCCACAAGTGCAAGCTTTTCGAAATCCTAGCGATCTGCTGGAATGTCGGCCAGGTCAGCCGCATTCACAATCATCGCGGCCAGAATTGCTGGATGGTCACCCCGATCGGCCGTCTGCGCGTGCAGAATTTCCACGTGGAAAATCAAGACGCCACGCGCGGCAGCTGCAAACTGATCCCCTCCGATTCTTACATCATGGACGCAACTCATCCCGCCGTCGTGCATCCCGAAGAGCCGGTGCACCAGGTGCTGAATTTGCAGGAATACAACCAGCCCGCTACCAGCGTGCACATCTATTCTTACCCGTACGATTCCTGCGAAGTGTATTCCATTGATAAAGGCGCATACGCCGATGTCCCGCTGCATTATTCCAGCGAATACGGCAAGCTTTCGCCAGATGAAAAGCTGACTTAGGCCAACGACCGCGAATCGCGAATTTCAAATCACGCGCGCGAGCTTCCCGTAAATCCGTGCGCTTCCGCATGGTTCACATGGCGCAATAAAACAATCTTCGTATCCATGACATTTATAGGCGCAACGTGCCACAATAGAATCAGACAACAACATGTCCGACACAAATCATAGGGTCCAGACGGAAGCTCTTCCGAACGGGCTCGTCGTCATTACCGAGCCGATGGAGCACGTGCACTCCGTTTCCGTGGGCATTTGGCTGCGCACCGGCTCGCGCTGCGAGCCCCCCGGCCTGAACGGCATTTCGCATTTCATCGAGCACATGGTTTTCAAAGGCACCACGCGGCGCACCGCCGAAGATATCGCGCGCGAAGTGGACAGCGTTGGCGGGATGCTCGACGCCTTCACTTCCAAGGAAATGGTTTGCTTCAATACGCGCGTCCTCGATGAACATCTGCCTAAAGCCTTCGACGTCCTCGCAGACATGGTTCTGGATCCGAAATTCGCCGAAGATGAAATTGACCGGGAAAAGTCCGTGATCCTGGAAGAAATTCGCATGACCCAGGACAATCCCGAGGACCTGGTCCACGAGCTGTTCACGCAAAATTTCTGGGCGCCGCACGCGCTCGGCAAGCCAATTCTGGGCACTCCGGAAACTGTCTCCGCCTTCTCGCGCGATACGTTGCGCACCTGGTTCAAGCAACGCTACGCGCCGAACAATATGGTCATCACCGCCGCGGGCCATCTGACGCACGCACAACTCGTGGACCTGGTTTCGGAACTCTTCGCAAAGGGCACTTCGGCTGGCGCAGACGCCGCGGAAGCCACGCCGCAGGCCGCTTCGCACGTCACTCTGCGCACCAAGCACGAGCTCGAGCAAGTTCACATCTGCATGGGAGTACCGGCGCTGCCCATGACCGATCGCCGCCGCTTCGGCGTCGCGGTGCTCAACAACGTTCTCGGCGGTGGAATGTCTTCGCGGCTCTTTCAGAATATTCGCGAACGCCAGGGCCTCGCGTACGCGATTTTCAGCGAACTCAATTCCTATCGCGATGCCGGCGCGCGTTCGGTTTATGCCGTCACCTCGCTGGACACCGCTTCGCAGCTCGTCCGCTCTGTGCTCGATGAATTTCGCCGCTTGCGCGATGAACCGCTCAGCGTCGAGGAATTGCGCCGCGCGAAAGACCATCTGAAAGGCGCCACGCTGCTCGCGCTCGAAGGTAGCGGCCAGCGCATGAATAGCCTCGCGCGCTATCACATGTACTTCAAACGCCACTTCACCGCGCAGGATTTGATCGCGCTCCTCGAAAGCGTCACCGTAGAAGACGTTCAGCAGCTTGCCCGCGAATTCTTCCAGCCCGGCCGCATGGCAGCCTCCGTCGTCGGCAACCTCAACGGTTTCGCGCTCACCCAAGACCAGCTAGCCATCTGATTTTCCTAATTCCTGCCGGGCATCAATTCCAACGCAACAAGCGCGTCTGGTTTCTCTTGCGCGACTTCGTATTGACGCCAGCCCAGCACTTTGCCATCATCCCAGTGCGGTGTCGCGCGCAACCGATTGGCGTTGTTGACGCGCACCGCGGGGGAAGCGTATCTCGTTTCGCGTATCCATTCTGGCGTCGGGCAGCACGGGCAACTCCACGTTGCTCGAATCGGGGTGCACCACTCTCCTGATTGACGCCGGCATCGGCAAAAAAGAAATGTTGCGGCGCTTCGAAACTCTCGGCCGCGCGCGCCCCGAGAAGGTTGACGGCATCCTCGTCACTCACGAACACAGCGACCACTGCACCGCTCTCGCGCAGATGTCCCGCGACTGGAAATGCACCGCCTACTTGACCGAGCCAACGCACCGCGAAATCCGCAAGATGTATGGCGACGGCCCGAAAACAAAAATCGAATCCGTGAAATACATCCGCCCCGGAATTAAATTCGTAATCGGCGACATCGAAATCACCGCGTTCACCATTCCGCACGATGCAGCTGATCCCGTCGGCTACGCCTTCTGCGCCAATGGAAAAAAAGTCGCCATCGTCACCGACCTCGGCTACATGCCCGAACTCGTAAAACATCATCTGCGCGAAGCCGACTTCCTGATCCTGGAATCCAATCACGATCTGGAAATGCTGAAAGTCGGCCCATACCCGTGGTACATCAAGCAGCGTGTGATGAGCCGCACCGGGCATCTTTCCAATACAATCGTCAGCGAATTTCTCGCCGATTCCGAAGTCTTCGATGGACGCGCGCGCCACCTGGTCCTCGCGCACGTTTCCGAACAGAACAACACACCCGATCTCGCCCGCATCTGCGCCGAAGAAGCCCTCGGCCGCCGCCCCGGCGAATTCGCCTTCCGCGGCACCCTGCATGTAGCTTCCCAACGCATTCCCCTCGGTCCCTTCGACCTATAGCCTTTTCAGTTCCACCGCCTAGCGCGATTCTTCACGCTGCGACAAAGTGCTGTAGAACAGATCGTGCACGACGCGCGTTCGTCCCGTCGCCAGGTCCGCGTCGCGCACGATTTCCAGCCGCGCGTCGAATAGATTCTCGGCATTCATCGCTATTCCGGGCGCTACTTCGATCTGCACTAGGTTCGCGCCGCGGTGTCCTTCACTGGCTATTTGCTGCAAGGCGCTGCACTGATAACACATTCCCTCTTTATTGATCAGCGCGCAAAGGCCGTCGTAATCCCCAATCATTTGTGCGCGCCCCGCCGAAAGCCGGTGGCGAAACACGGGCTCGGAAACGCCCAGGATTCCCGCCGCTTCCTCTGCGGTAAATCCCAGAACTTCCTTCAGCATCAGCGCGGCTTGTTCTTCCGGCGGCAACGTGCGCGCAATGCACGAAAAACAAAACGCGATGTGTTCGCGAATTTCGAAGCTGAATCCGGGCTGCTGCATGATAGCGGTAAGCCCCGCAACTTTCTCCGGATCAGCCGTGGCTTCCTTCTCGCCGATCAGTTGCGCTTCCACGCGCCAGCGCTTCTTCGTCCGCAAATGGTCCAGACAAACATGCGTCGCAATGCCGAAGAGCCAGCTTTTGAACCGCGCCTCGCCGCGATACGTTCGTATGCCTTCCAGCACCCGCACCAGCACGTCTTGCATCAAGTCTTCCGCGTCCTGCCGCAGCATCACCATCCGGTAGATGTAGCCGAAAAGCGGCTTGCGCCACGGCTCCACGAGCGATCCGAACGCCAAGCTGTCTCCCTGCTGCGCTTTTTCCACCAGCTGCACTTCCTCCTGCAGCGCGATTTCCGGCAACGGATGCACCGCCATGTGTTCTCTCCTAAGAAATGATTGAGCCGCGCCAGTTTACAACGAGAAGCAGAACTGGCGCGGCTCCTTCCCCTGCCGCGACGAACTACGACTGCATCAGCGGTTGCGCCAGCTGCAACCGGTTGCCCGAAGGATCGCGAAACGTCGTCAGCCTCACGATGCCCGGGATTTCTTCGATCTTGCCTTCGAACTTTACGCCAGCCGTTTCCAAGCGCTTGCGTTCATGCTCGATGTTCTCCACTCGCAGCACGATCGTGGCGCCCGGCTCCTTCCCGGCACGCGGATTGACGGCGACGCCGATGCTCTCCTCGCCTTCCGAGCCTGCGAACTCCGCCCACTCCGGCGCGTCAAACGTTTTCTTAAGACCGAGAACGTTGCCGTAAAACTTCTTTGCGCCTTCAAAATCATTTACGCTGAACCAGGAAACCATCACTTTCATTGTTTTGCTCCTCCGATTGAATTTGGCCTGCTATGTATTAAGTCGTCCGTCGCGCACATTTCCGCCAAAACTCTGAAACTAAGCAACTTGCCTTCCCAGCGACGGGCGGGCGCGGCTCTTCGCTCACCCCTGCAAAATCAGGTATGATGGCACAGGGAATTCTTTCCGCCGTTTTCTGGAGTTCGTCGAGGGCTTCGGACTCTGGAGAGTTTCGCTAGTGCAGAGTGGCCGAGGGAGCTGGATTTGATCGCACGTTACACCCGCCCGGAAATGGGCCGCGTCTGGAGTGAAGAGAATCGCTTTCAGAAGTGGCTGGAAGTCGAGCTGGCCGCCAGCGAAACTCTCGCCGAAGCCGGCGTTGTGCCGCGCGATGCTGCCGCGAAATTACGTCAGCGCGCCCGCGTGGACGTCGCGCGCATCAACGAAATCGAAGCCAAAGTTCGCCACGACGTGATTGCCTTCACCATCGCCGTGCAGGAATCGGTCGCCGATCCTGAAGCCGCGCGCTGGCTGCACTACGGCCTCACTTCCAATGACGTGGTGGACACCGCGCAAGCGCTGCTCATCCGCGAGGCATCGCATCTGATTGAGAAAAGAATCGAAGCGCTCGGTGACGTTCTGGAACGGCGCGCCTGGGAATTTAAAGACACGCCGGAAATCGGCCGCTCCCACGGTGTTCACGCCGAGCCGATCACCTTCGGCTTGAAAATTGCCAATTGGTACGCGGAAAATCGCCGCGATCTCGCGCGCTTTCAGGTTGCCGCGCATCAAATCGCGGTTGGGAAAATTTCCGGCGCCGTCGGCACCTGCACGCATCTCGGTCCGGAAATCGAACAGAAAATTTGCCATCGCCTGGGCCTTGCGACTGCGCCAATCACTTCGCAAGTAATTGAACGTGACCGCCACGCGCAATATCTAACCACGCTCGCAGTCGTTGCCGCATCTCTCGAACGCATTGCGCAGGAAATTCGCCACCTGCAACGCACCGAAGTCCGTGAGGTAGAGGAACCCTTCGGCGGCGAACAGCGCGGCAGTTCGGCCATGCCGCATAAACGCAATCCCGTCGCGAGCGAACAAATCTGCGGCCTGGCCCGCGTGGTGCGCGCGAATTCTGTTGCAGCTCTTGAAAATGTCGCGCTCTGGCACGAACGCGACATCTCGCACAGTTCCGTCGAACGCGTCATTCTTCCCGACTCGACGATTTTGGTGGAGTATATGCTGCACCGCTCGACGGAAATAGTCGCCAACATGAAAGTGCTTCCCGAACGCATGCTGCGCAATCTTAATTCGACGCAAGGCCTGGTATTTTCCGGCCAGCTGCTGCAGGACCTCGTCGAGCACGGCGCCCCGCGCGAAGACGCGTACAAATGGGTTCAGGCCCACGCCATGGCCGCCTGGGAATCCGAAACCAGCTTCCAAGACCGCATCGCCGCCGATCCCAACATCCGCAAATTCCTCGACCAGCAAGCGCTCGCGCACACCTTCAACCTGCATCGCCAGCTGCGCGCCGTGGACGCCATCTTCCAGCGCGTCTTCGGCACGAAATCCGCCGTCGCGGTTTAATCACCGCGCCTCGACTGGAAGTTTTCTCCGGGATTGGCAATCCATCGCGAGCTACGGGTAGTAAGGCCAAGCCTGGGACTTGATGATTAATTGTGCGTAGGGAATGGGACCGGCAGCGGGCTTTTCGCCAGGTTTGGCGTTCACTCGCGTGAGCGCCAGCTGCGCTTCCGGAAAATTCGGATTCAACTGAATGGACGAATGCAAATTTTGCAACGCCGCCTGCGTATCGCCAAGTTCGTCGGCGGCAAGCCCCAGAACAAAATATTCTTTCCACGTCTGTTTTTTATTCTGACTCGCAGCCTGCCTCATTGCGATTATCGTCTGCTGTGGCCTTCCGGCGCCCAGATAGGCGAGGGCTAAATTCTGCGCAATCGCGTTCGCATCGGGTTCATACAACAAAGCCTGTTCGAGCGGCGGAACAGCTCCAGCGGGATCGTTCTGCTCCAGTAGCCATTCGCCGAGAAGCGCTTGCGCCAGCACATTGTCAGGTTGCATTTGCACCAGCGCTCGCATTTCCGCGATCGCTTCGTCCATGCGGCCTGAAGCCGCAAGCGAGACAGCTTTGCCATACTGCGCGCCGGAAAGGTTCCTCGCGTGCACCTGTTGCATGCCAACGAACAAAGCAATCGCACATCCTACCGCGATCCAAACCAACTTCACCGTTCGTGAGCCACCACCGCTCGTCTCGTCCGTCGGCATCGCAGCCATACCAATTTCCGCGCCGCCAAAACTAACTGCGTTCATCGGAATTCGCGGAATCAGCGCGCCGATGATTAGTCCCGCCACCAGTCCGCCCACGTGCGCTGCGTTGTCAATGTGACCGCTCGCCGCGCCAATCGAAAGATTCAGCAAAATAAAAACCGCCAGGCTCTGCAGATTTTGCCGCACCAAGCTCGCAGGAATCGTCGCCTTTTTCAGTACCAGGTAGGAAACAAACGCACCTGCAATTCCGAAAATCGCGCCAGAAGCTCCCGCCGACGCGCGCCACGGATTCCACGCCGTGCTGACGGCGCTGGCCGCGAGGCCGCTGAACAGATACGTAATGCTGAACGCCAGACGGCCCATCATCGGCTCCAGAGCGACCGCCAAATTCCGCAAGCACCACATGTTCAGCAGGATGTGAAAAAAACCAAAGTGGACGAACATGGACGTGAACAGTCGCCACCATTGGCCGCTCAATGTTAAGGGACCAAAATCCGCGCCCCAGCGGATCGCGTGCAGAACGCTCGGATCCGTCCAGGAAACGCCAGATAATCCCATCGCGACATACACCAGCACATTTGCCGCGATGATCGCGCGAGTCACCGGAGGCAAGGTCTGAACGAAATTCGCGAAACCGCCGCGTGCACGCGAGCCGGGCGCGATCGCGTCAGCGGCCGTTCGCGCTCTCGCCGCGCGGCATTCCGCGCACTCGGACGCGGGGTTCGACCCTACCGAAAATCCGCTGAATGATTTGCCGCAACTTGGGCAGGTGGGCATGCTCTGGAGAAGCTCGGGTCCTCGCCTCGACGCGTGTTCCGGAAAACACCAGAGCCGGCCCGAATCTGCCTGACCGGCTTAGTGTGCGGCGGCTCGCGCCGCCCGGTGAAAACTATTGCACTCTCTGAATGTACCGCGCCTCGGAAGTATCCACCTTGATCTTGTCGCCATTGCCGACGAACGGCGGAACGTTCACGATCAATCCCGTCTCCAACTTCGCCGGCTTCATCACTGCGCTGGCTGTCGCTTTCTGAATGCTCTGCTCCGTCTCCACGACGGTCAGATCCACAGTGTCCGGCAGCAAAACGCCAATCGGCTTGTCGTCGTAATACTCGATTTTCACCGGCAGGTTGGGAATCAGATAATCTCGAGTGTCGCCTACGATATCGTTCTGCAATGCGAGTTGCTCGTAATTTTCCGTGTTCATGAAGTGATGTGTATCCCCATCGCTGTACAGATACTCGAACTGAATTTCGTCCACCACTACTTTTTCCAGTGTCTCTTCCGCGCGGAACCGGAAATCCATCATGTTTCCGTTGCGCAGGTTGCGCATCTTGGTCTGCATCGAGCCGCGCTTATTTCCCGGCGTGCGGTGATCCACGCTATACACCACGCACAGGTCGCCCTCGTGTTTGATGATCATTCCCGGGCGTAGTTGGGTTGCCTTAATCATTTCCTGCTCCTGAATTCTGGTCTGGAATTCCCCGCCCGCGTCTCGCTTGAACTCCATTGCCTGGTTGCGACCGGGCCCTGGTGGGGGTAATGCGTGCCCGGCGCACGGCGTCACGCTCAGGGCATTCGCTCAACACAATCGCCAAGCGCTCCTTCAGCGGGTATTTTGCCCCTCGCCGAAACAGCCATTATAGCGGCCCGCGCCACACACGGTCAAACCGACTCATGCTGTACATCGTGGTTGCGCAGCAATCGGCGCGTGCCTCCGCTCCGCCGTTCCTTCCAAAGCAGCTCGACCAAATTATGGAACTTTGCGCGCGCTTGCACTGAATCAATAGCGTGGGAGATCACAGTTCATACGAACGCCGGCTCGTTGCGGATCACGCAGAGCTTACTTCAGCACCTCAGCCTGGAACCGGCATACACATAAGGGAGCTCGTGCCATGAAAAAACTTCGGTTGGGATTCGCGGTTTTCTATCTCGTCGCCTTGTTGCTTTCCATGACGGCATTCCAGGCCGCCGCGCAGGACGCCAATTTTGTGGGTACCTGGGACATGACCGTTACCGGCGGCGGTCGTGGCGGCGGCCAGGGCGGTGGCCAGGCCGATGGTCAGAGCGGTGGTCAAGGCGGAGGCGGACACCGCGGCGGTGGCGGCGGCCCGCAATCGCTCCTCATCGCGAAAGACGGCGATAAATTCAAAGTCACTCACAAGACGCAGCGCGGCGACAACACCTCAGACGCCGCGGTTTCGGGCAATACGATTTCGTGGACCGAGCAGCGCCAGGGACGCGACGGCAACACCATGAAAATCGATTTCAAGGCCACGCTCGATGGCGACACGCTGAAGGGCACCATGGGCGGCGGACAGTACACCCGCGAATTCACCGCAGCCAGGCACGCAAGCTAGCCGCGCGCCCGCGTATTTGGAAACTTTTCGCAGGCCGCACGGAATTCTAATCGGCAACTGATGAACAGTGGTTAGGAGAATAGAATATGGGAATTTATTCCAAGACTGCATTCGCTGTGCTGGCTCTGACGCTTAGCTGCACGCCACTGCTAGCGCAGAATGCCTCAGCGGATCCAACTCCTGCGCATCAAGGCGCGCGAGACGGGTTCGGGTCGCGCCGCCAGACGGACTGGGGCAAGGATCGAGGCGGATGGGGCCATCGCCACGGTGGCTTCGGCCGCGACGGCCGCAGAGGAAATCGGCACTCCGGTTTCGCGCGCCTGCTGAACGACCCAGCTATCCGGCAGCAAGTCGGCATCACAGACGAACAGGCCGCCACGATTCGCAAGCAGCAGTTAGACTTTCGCAAGACGGAGGTTCGCGGCCGCGCCGATGTCGAAATCAGGCGTATGGAATTGAAGGACCTGCTCGCCGCCGATAAGCCGGATCGCGCCGCAATCGATGCTAAGCTGCAGGAAATCAGCGCAGCGCAATTGTCCCTGCAGAAATCCGCGATTGATTACCGCTTGACCATGCGCGACGCCATCACTCCCGCGCAACGCGAGAAGCTCCGGCAATTGATGCGCGATCGCTGGCAGCGCGACGGTCGTGGCCGCCCGGGTGAAGATGGGCCAGGGCGCAGAGGGCCGCGCGGTCAAGGCGAAACTCCGAAGCCGCAAGCTACGCCGCAGTCCAACGACTAGGCGAGCTAAATCGGTCGCACCGAAACCATTAGAAGCAATTCGCGGACGGCACTGCGTCAAATTCAGGCAGTGCTGTCACGCTTGGAAGATTATTTTCCGGTGTAGACGACGCGCCAAATAGTGTTTGACCCATCATCGGTGATCAGCAGCGATCCATCCGGCGCGACGGTGATGCCCACCGGACGACCCCAGACGTTCCCGCTGGGCGTCACGAACCCGGTAACGAAATCCTCGTAGTCTCCGCTGGCGTGCCCGGTCTGGTGCAGGGGCACGCGAATCACCTCGTAACCGGCGCGCGACGCTTTGTTCCACGATCCGTGTTCCGAAGCAAAAATATCTCCCTTAAATTCCGCCGGGAATTGTTGGCCTTCGTAAAAGGTGAATTCCAGCGAAGCATTGTGAGGCTGCAGTAGCACATCCGGCGTGATCACTTTATCCTTCAGCTCCGGATGTTTCCCCTCATGCCGCGGATCCTGATGGCCGCCCATGTACCACCACGGCCAGCCGTAAAAGCCGCCTTTTTGCACGTGCGTGATGTAGTCCGGCACGAGATTGTCGCCTAGGCCGTCGCGCTCGTTCACGGAACACCACAGTTCACCCGTGTCGGGACTAAACGCGATGCCTCCGCCCGCATTGCGTATGCCGTAAGCGTAGATGCTCAGGTCGCTGCCGTCCGGATTAAATTCCAAGATGTCAGCGCGATTTTTTTCCGCGGGAGTGGTATCCAGATCGTCTACGTTGGAGCCTGATCCCACTGCGACCAGCATTTTCTTTCCGTCCGGTGTGAACTGTACCGACCGCGTCCAATGTCCTCCGCCTTCCGGAACATCCACGACGTGTTGCTGCGCCCCGCGCGATTTCAAATCGCCGTTCTGATACGGAAAGCGCACCACCGAATTGACGTTGCCCACATAAACCCACTGCGGATCGGGCCCCAGAGGATAAAATGCAATTCCGTACGGCCGCTTCAGCCCCGTCGCGAAAGTTTCCACCTGCTGCGGCTTGCCGTCCGCCGTGATTCCGCGAAAAACTTTGATATCTCCCGGATCGCTTTCCGCCACGAAAAAATCGCCGTTCGGCGCTGTCACGATCAGCCGCGGATTTTTCAGCCCGCTCGCATATTGCTGCACGCTGAAACCCGGAAGCGCTTGCGGCCACGCATCGCTCGGGCGCGCCACCACTTTCGGGCTGTTGTCCGCGGACTTCGTTGCAAAAGGCTGCGGCAAATCTTGCACCGTGATTTTGCGAAGAGTGCCAGGCTGCTCGAAGCGATAATCCGTAAACGGAGCGTTCGGCGGCGCTGCAGCTTTTGCGCTGTTGCTCGAAGGTGCAGCGCTTGCTTTTGCCGTCGGCAGCGGCGGATTAGCGCCGCCGAGCGCTTTCAGATACGTGACGATCTGCCAGCGCTGCGGTTCGCTCAAACTCGCCCATGACGGCATTCCGTCGTTCGGATCGCCCTGCGTAATGAACCAGAAGATTGCGCCGTCAGCCGCGCTCTGCGTGGGGCCTGTGGCTAGCGCCGGGATATTGCCCGTTCCAGCGGCTGTCGGTCCGTGGCACGCAGCACAATGTCGCGCGAATAAATTTGCGCCGGCCTGCGCCGCCGCCCGCTTGCCCGCGTATGGGTTCTTCGTTTGTTCGGCGGCTGCCGGCGCGCCGTGGAAGGAAGCGGTTTGGGCGTTCACCGGCAAACATGCACTGATCGCCGCGAATAAAAGTGCTAATAAGGATCCAATGAATGCGGATTTGTTGCTCCTCCAGCCTGCGCTACGTGCGGCGTCCAAGTTGCCCTCCCAAGGTTTAGCTAACCTAATATTTCCAGCGTCTAAATCTCGTTTCGCCACCACCGACGCGCAACATTCTACCTTTTCAATTGGAGAGATCAAAAAACAACAACGTTGATGTGGTTTACTCAGCGTTTCGATCGCGCGCCCGTCCCATCGTATCGTCACGCCGCGTGCGGAACTCTATTCAGGCCGAAGCTGCAAATATCGCGTGAAAACACGTGTTCCTGCATCGAATTCGTACCGCGCCATGCTGTTGACTATATAGGCGCTTGCCCTGCGAATAGCGCGAATTGTCGCTTTTTCCGTGCACTTCCCCCGCAACTGTGGTATTCTTCTTTTGCGCTTAATACCTCGGTTGTGTTGTGCGGCCTCTGGTGAGCAGTTGATCTGAGATTACCCGCCCTTCAGTTCTCTCCGTACGTCTTCAGCGTAATTTAAAA
>Ga0308309_10001690_pt1 | contig 13087 bp, 13 predicted proteins | sample HubBroMetageWFT5_FD_192491 | JGI IMG/M metagenome (GOLD analysis project Ga0308309, IMG submission 192491) | Warmed and freeze-thawed soil microbial communities from the Hubbard Brook experimental Forest, New Hampshire - Hubbard Brook CCASE Soil... | ecosystem: Environmental > Terrestrial >...
ACCTGCATATCGGTCATCTGTCGGCTCCTTTGTGGACGCTCGACACTGAAAACCTTCAGCCTTCGGTCCCACGTGCACTGAGTGTTCGTCGCGGGACGTAACAATTGCAGCAATAACGGTTGGGTTCGGCTCGCGTCAGACCGGGAGTGCCGGCTCCCCGGCCTCGGTCGGGATATCGAACCGCCGGCAGGCGGTCTCCCAGAAGCCGAGGCGCGACCGGAAGCGCTCCGCCTGGGCGACGACGACCGGGACGTTGGTGAGCGCAACCTCCTGCCGTGCCTGTGGCGACTGATCGGCCATCAGCTGGCGGATGCGCTCGAGGACCGACTCCTCCATGGCGAGTATCTCGGTGTAGATGTTTCTCCAGAACAGCGCCTGCTCCAGGGTTGCGGTGGCGAGGTCTGCCTCCCCTTCCATGCCCAGGGAGTTGTCGCCACCCCTGGTAGCAGCCACGATGTCGGGTCGCTGGTGGGCGGCCTTCTGGTTCATGTAGCTCTGATACACCACCCGGCATAAAAAGATCAGCAACAGGTTCCGTATAGTCAGCGGCCGTGGACCCCGGCGGCGACGAACCGGCGACGCGTCCGCTCGAGGGTGAGGACATCCAGACCGAGCACTGGGAAGACGCGCGCCACTGGATGAGCATCTACGACGACCTGATCCGTTTCAAGATGGGGCTGCTCGAACGCGTGCAACGCGAGCTGCCCAAGTTGCATCCGGTGGCGCAGAGTGCCGCCGACCAGGACATCGGCTTCATCGAAGCGCAGATGGCCGGCTATTACGCCCGCCTCGATCTCTGGTATCGGCGCGTCTGGCAGCTCCAGGGGCTGTGGCTCGACCCCAACGGGCGCGTGATCCGCCACAAGGGGCGGGAGGCGGTGCTGACCACGCGCGAGTTCGAGCTGCTGCAGTTCCTGCTGGATCACCCCCATCGCTACTACACGGCGTCGCAGATCACCGGGCTTGCATGGTCGGATGCCGCGCTCTACCCGGAGGAGGTCCGCAACTACGTCCTGCGGATCAGGAAGATCCTCGAGCGCCTCGCCATACCCTGCGACCTCGTGAACAAGCCCGGCAAGGGGTACTCCCTGACGTTCCGGAATACCGACTGACCCGCGTCATAACCGGCTCGCAATCAAGCCAGACGGCCGCCGCGGCTACGATGCCGGTGGTGAGCACCCTGACTCCGTCCGCCGCCACGGTCGACGTGGATGCTTTGGTCACCTCCTGGACCGCCGCGAACTACCTGACCGTCGCGCAGATCTACCTGCAGGCAAACCCGCTGCTGCGCGAACCGCTGCGCGTGGAGCACATCAAACCGCGGCTGCTCGGCCACTGGGGCACGTCGCCGGGGTTGAGCCTCATCTACGTCCAGATCAACCGCCTGATTCAGCAACGCGATTGCGACGTCCTCTACATCGCCGGACCGGGCCACGGCGGTCCGGCCATCGTCGCCAACGTCTACCTCGAGGGCACCTATTCGGAGATCTATCCGGCGGTCTCGCTCGACGAGCCCGGCCTGCTCCGGCTCGTACGTCAATTCTCGACGCCGGGGGGCATCCCCAGCCACGTGAGCGTCCCGACGCCGGGTTCGATCCACGAGGGCGGTGAGCTGGGATACGCGCTCGCGCATGCGTTCGGCGCAGTTTTCGACAATCCCGACTTGATCGCGGCGTGCGTCGTTGGCGACGGCGAAGCGGAGACGGGCCCGCTCGAGGGATCGTGGAAAGGCGTGAGCTTCCTGGATCCGCGGCGCGACGGCGCAGTACTCCCGATTCTGCAGTTGAACGGATACAAGATCAGCGGCCCCACGGTGCTCGGTCGCGCTTGCGAGCAGGACCTGCGCGGTCTCCTCGGCGCGCACGGATACGACGTGCACGTCGTCGGTGGTGACGACCCCCGCGCCGTGCACGAGGAATTCGCGCACACACTCGACCGCTGTTACGGACGGATTCGAGAGATCCAGTCGGCGGCGCGGAGCGGCCAGAACCTGGGTCGCGCCCCGTGGCCGGCGATCGTGCTGCGCACCCCGAAAGGTTGGACCGGCCCCAAGATCGTCGACGGGCTCCCTGTGGAGGGCACCTTCCGCGCCCATCAGGTGCCCCTCGACAACGTGCGCACCAACCCCGCTCACCTCGAGCAGCTCGAGGAGTGGATGCGCAGCTACCGACCCGAGGAGCTGTTCGACGTCACCGGTCGCCCGGTCGAAGCGGTGACGTCGTTGGTGCCGCACGGCGACCGGCGCATGGGATCGTCGGCGCACGCCAATGGCGGCAGGCTGCTCAGGCCGCTTCAGCTCCGCGACTTCACCGGGTACGCCATGACCGTCGACCCCGGCGTGACCGTCGGCGAGTCGACCCGCCGGCTCGGCGAGTGGATTCGAGACATCTACGTCGACAATCCCCACAACTTCCGCCTGTTCTGCCCGGACGAGACCAACAGCAACCGGCTCGGTGCCGTGTTCGACGTCGAGAACCGCTGCTTCGAGGAAGCGATCATTCCGATCGACGACCACGTCAGCGCCGACGGACGCGTGATGGAGGTCCTCTCCGAGCATCTTTGTGAGGGCTGGCTCGAGGGATACGTGCTCACCGGGCGCCACGGGCTGTTCGCGACCTACGAGGCATTCGCGATGGTCTCCGCGTCGATGACCGTCCAGCACGCGAAGTGGCTCGAGGCGGCGCGCGCACTCGGCTGGCGTGAACCGGTCGCCTCACTCAACATCCTGCTGACCTCCACGTGCTGGCGCAACGACCACAACGGATTCAGCCACCAGGGACCCGGGCTCATCGATACGGTGATGGCCATGAGCGGCGACGTCGTCCGCGTGTACCTGCCGCCGGACGCCAACTGCCTCCTCTCCGTCGCGGACCACTGCCTCACCAATCGCAACAACCTCAATCTCATCGTCATCGACAAGCAGCCGCAGCTGCAGTACCTATCCATGGACGCGGCGATCGAGCACCGCACCCGTGGTGCCTCCATCTGGTCCTGGGCATCCAATGCCGGCGACGGCGAGCCGGACGTGGTGCTCGGCTGTGCCGGCGACATCCCAACGCTGGAGACGCTTGGCGCCGCCGCGCTCCTTCGCGAGCACGTGCCCGACCTGCGCTTCCATGTGGTCAACGTCGTCGACCTGCTGGCGATGAGTCCGGCGCCGTTTCATCCGCACGCGCTGGGTCCCGAGACCTTCACCGAGCTGTTCACCGATGAGACCGACGTGGTGATGGCCTTCCATGGCTACGCGCGGGCGTTCCACCAGGTCGTCCACGGTCGGCCGAACGCCGGACGATTCCACGTTCGCGGCTACAACGAGCACGGCACGACCACGACGCCGTTCGACATGGTGGTGCTCAATGAGATGAGCCGCTACCACCTGGCGATGCAGGCACTCCATCGCTCCCGGAGGACTCCCGCGGGCGCCGGCGATCTCATCCGCTACTGCGAAGCGCAGCTGCGCCGGCACCACGAGTATGTCCGCGAACACTTCGAGGATATGCCCGAGATCCGCGACTGGCGCTGGCCGGGCTGAGCGCGAACAGGATGCGGTCAACCGAGCCGGACTGATCCGTGCGCGTCCTCGCCGTGAACGCGGGCTCGAGCAGCCTCAAGCTGAGCATGGTCAGCGGCAACGACCGCGTCGAGGACGAGCAGCAGATCGACGCCAACGCGGATCCGGTCGACGCCCTGCGCGCCTTCGCGGCACGCGCGGGCGAGGTCGACGCTGTCGCGCACCGGTTGGTGCACGGTGGCGCCGAGATCCGCCGCGCGACGGTCGTCGACGACGAGGTGCGTCGCCAGCTCGACGCCGCGGCTTCGCTCGCGCCGCTGCACGTCCCCGCCGCGCTGGCACTCCTGGATGCGGCGCGGGCGAGCATCGACCGGCCGCAGATCGTGTGTGTCGACACCGCGTTCCACGCGAGCATTCCCCACTTCGCAACGACGTACGCGGTCCCGGCCCAGTGGCGGGCGTGGGGCATCCGTCGCTACGGATTCCACGGGCTGTCCTATGCCTGGGCGAGCCGGCGATCGGCAGCCTTGCTGGATCGACCCGCGGACGCGCTGCACGTCGTGATCGCGCATATCGGCTCCGGAGTTTCGGCGTGTGCGGTGCGTGATGGGCGAAGCGTCGACACGAGCATGGGCCTCACGCCCCTGGAGGGCGCGGTGATGGCGACGCGGAGCGGCACGGTGGACCCGGGGGCGCTGCTCTGGCTCCAGGACCACCACGAACTCACGGTTGGGGCGATGACCAGCTCGCTCGAGCACTCCGGCGGGCTCGTTGGACTCTGCGGCTTCTCAGATGTGCGCGACGTCGAGCGCGAGGCAGCCGGGGGCAACGCGGAGTGCATCGACGCTCTCAACGTCTATGTCCATGTCCTGAGCCGCGTCATCGGCGGCCTCGCGACGTCGCTCGATCGCCTCGACGCCCTGGTGTTCACCGGCGGTGTCGGCGAGCACTCGGCCCTCATTCGCACCAGGGTCTGCGCTCGCCTCCACCTCCTCGGACTTCCTGACGAGCTGCTCGCAGCGGACGGCGATGCCGTGATCGGGCCTCCCGGCTCAGCGCCGGCTGTGGTCGTCGTCACCGCAAGAGAGGATGCGGAGATGGCGCGCGAGACGCGCCAGGTGCTCGGCCGCTGAACCACGAAGCGGGATCTCGCGACCGGGGCTCCGCGCCGGATCGGTAAGCTCGGGCGTCATGGCCGACTGGGTGACCATCTCCGCGCTCGCGACCGCCGGCGGCACCCTCGTCCTCGCCGTCGCCACCTTCTCGTCGGTTCGCTCCGCGAACCGTGCAGCACGCGCCGCGGAACGGTCGTTGCTCGCCGGCCTGCGTCCCGTCCTGATGCCGTCGCGTCTCCAGGACCTTCCCCAGAAGGTGTCGTTCTTCGACCTGCACTGGGTGACCATCGAAGGTGGCCACGCGGCGTTCGAGGCCACCCCGGAGGCGATCTACCTGGTCATCGGCCTGCGCAACGCCGGATCCGGCATCGCCGTCCTCCACGGGTGGTACTTCCACCCGGAACGGCTTTCCAGCGGCGAACACGCCAAGACCGATGACTTTCGCCGCCTCACCCGTGATATCTACGTCCCCGCCGGGGACATCGGCTTCTGGCAGGGGGCATTTCGCGACCCCAACGAGCCGATCTTTGCGGTGGCACGCGATGCGGCGACATCGGGTCGACCCGTGACCATCGACCTGCTCTACGGCGACCACGAGGGTGGCCAGCGGATGATCAGCCGCTTTTCGCTGTCACAGACGCCCAGTGGCTCCTGGCTAGCGGTCGTCGGACGGCACTGGAACCTCGACCGGCCCAACCCCCGCTAGCGTGCTTACCGGGTGACGGTCTCTGCGTCGACGTCCTGGCCGCGAGTGAGGAAGAGCGCCACCGCGAGGACGAGAATGACACCTGCGTTGACGCCGAGCTCCAAGAGCGATTGCGATATTGACGGCGCACCCACCGTGGTTCCCCCTGAGGACAAGGTGAGCCGGGTGGACACGGCGAGGATGTCTCGAACTGCTGCGATGATTCCGATAACCAGGAAGGGTCGAAACGGGAAGCCCCACCCCTCGAGATGGGTGAGTACGGTTCGCATGATATCGACGAGGATGATGACCACGAGCACGCCGTCGACGGCGCTGATGAGTGAAAGCGTGTAGTTCGGCGCTGTCGCATTGAGCGACGTGACGAAGCTGACGAAACTTCTCACCAGCACAACAACGGCAAGTACCAGCAGCACGATCGCAACGCCGTACTGGACGAGGTCGATGAGGACGCGGAGCGGGGTCCCCCTCCGGATTTCAGGCCACGTCCAGACACCACCGCTTTCACTCGCACCCCGCGAGACCGGTGGCAACCTATCGGGACCAGCACCCGGTTCAGTGGTCATGACGTTCGAGCAGTCTAAGTCGGCCCCATGAGTTGCGCCGCTGCGCCCGAAGACTGCGCGACGCCGGGATGATGGCGCAAGCCCCAAGACTCGGCTGCGACGATCTCCTGCGAGACGGCAGCGGTTGCGAGGTAAAGGAGGCTTCTGACATGACCTTGGACAAGCTCAACCCGCCTGCCCTGCCGATTCCGACGGGCTACTCGCAGATCGTCGCGGCAACGGGGTCGCGACTGGTGTTCGTCGCGGGGCAGGTGGCGCTCGATGCCGAGGGCAGGCTGGTCGCCCCTGGGGATGTCGTCGGTCAAGCGCGCCAGGCGTTCGCGAACCTGCTAACCGCGATCGAGGCGGCTGGAGCGTCGATCGACGATGTGGCCAAGATCACCTGGTACGTCGTCGGGTACCGTCCTGAGCTGCTCCCGGAGCTCGCCGCCGCACGCAATGAGGCGCTCCAGGGCCACGCACCCGCCAGCACCCTTGTCGGGGTGAGCGCCCTCGCTCAGCCACATTTTCTCATCGAGGTCGAGGCAGTCGCGGTCATCGATTGACGAAAAGAGACACGTCCCGGCAATCGAGACGTGTCCCTCAGCGACGGTGGTGGGGGGCCAGGCCCCCTCAGTAGTAGTGGCGCCGCCCACCCACCGCGTGCCCAGCCATTCCGAGCAATTCGAGAACGACACCGATGACGATGAGGATGACCCCAATGGTCACCAGGATCGGGATGGCGGCGATCACCCCGATCAGTAACAGGATGATTCCCAGAACGATCATGCCTTGCCTCCTAGTGGCGCGAATGTCAGAGTGTTTCCGAGCCCGAAACCGGCTGTGCCGATCTCAGAGGGGCCGGTCGTCGACGGTCGTCACATCGGTTCTGCGGATACCGGGCGCACCCGTTGTGCGTTCCGTGGTGCGGACCCCGGGGCCTCCCCAGGACGACCAGAAGATCAACGACAGAACGATGCCCAGGGCACCCACGCCCATCAGGATGTACCCGATCGCGTGAAGGTCGATGCCGTTTGTGGCCACATGTATCGCGAAGGCGAGCACGGCTCCGACCGCTATCAGGAAGATGCTGACTCCAAGACCCATCGAAAGTACCTCCTAGTTCTCCGTTATTCCAGTTACCTGCTACTGTCAGTGTAGCTGATGCGGATACCGAGACTATCACATATAGCCCCGAAAGTGCACGGGCTCTGCTGCGCGTCCTTGGTAAGTTGCCTCGTCATGGCAGCCTGTGGCACCGGCGCGGCCGTTCACGCCAGCACCCCGACCGGCTTGGCTCCGGCGCTGAAGGACCGGAACCCCTCCATCCTCGAGGAGGCGTGGGCGGGCTACAAAACGGCCTTTATCGAGCCCGACGGGCGCGTCATCGACCCCACCCGGGGAGGCGTCACCACCTCCGAGGGGCAGGGGTACGCGCTGCTGCGTGCCGTCTGGATGGGAGACCAACCGGCGTTCGACACCGTCTGGCACTGGACGGCGACGAACCTCGAGACGCGGGATGACGGCCTGTTTGCGTCCCTGTGGAGCGGCGGCAAGGTAGCCGACGCCAATTCGGCGAGCGACGCCGACTCGGACATCGCTCTCGCGCTGCTGTACGCAGCCCGCAGATTCGCCACAAGCGCCCTGCGCCAGGATGCGCTCGCGGTCCTGGACGCGATCTGGCAAGGCGAGGTGGTGTCGATCAATCGAATGAACGTCCTGACAGCCGGCAACTGGGCCAAGACCCAGGTCGCACCGGGCCCGGTGATCAACCCGTCGTACTTCGCACCGTACGCGTATCGGACCTTCGCGCGAGAGGACCCCGGGCACCCATGGGGAACCCTGATCGACAGCTCGTACGCCGTGCTCGGTCAGTGCACCGATGCGACGCTGGGCGGTGCGCAGAGCGTCGGATTGCCGCCCAACTGGTGCGCCATATCACGATCCACAGGCGCGATCGTGCCCTTTCCGACCATCGCGGGCGCCGATGACTACGGATATGACGCCTTTCGTGTCATGTGGCGGGTTGCTCTCGATGCACTCTGGAATCACGAGGCGCGCGCCCGCGCGTATCTCGCCCGCAGCGCCTTCCTCCGGACGCAGTGGAACAGCAATCGAGCACTGGACGCTGTCTACGCACACGACGGTACCGCCGTCAGCTCGTACGACGATCCGACGCTCTACGGCGGCGACATCGGGAACTTCCTCGTCACCGACCCTGCGGGTGCCGCGCAGATCGAGCAGGAGCTGCTCGCGTCGTTCCACCCGCCGGCATCCGCCACGTCGGCAACCGCCTATTTCGGGGATTCCCAGAATTACTTCGAACAGAACTGGGTTTGGTTTGGGCTCGCGCTGTCATCCGGGGTGCTGGTTGACCTCGATCGAGCGGGCTCATGATCCTCGAGATCGTCATCTTCTTCGCGCTGCTGCTCGCAGCCACGATGGCGCTGGCCCTGGTACCGCGAACCGTCAACGCGCACGCCCTGGTGGGGATACCGGTTTGTGTGGTCGCACTGGTCGCGACCGGCGCCGCCTTCGTGGAAATCGAGCGCGATGAACCGGGGATGATCGTGCTCGGCCTTGCCGCGGTCGTCCTGCTTGCCGCCATGCGTGCGCTGCAACCACGCTGGAGCTTCCTCGGTGCCCAGCTGTTCGTGGCGGTGAGCGTGGCCGCGATCTCGTATCTGGCGTACGCGTTTCTCCAGACGTTCTTCGGACGTCTGTCGGTCATCGCTGTAGTCGCCTCGATCGTGCTGCTGATCCTCGAGATCCTTGCACTGCTGCTGTCAATCTCCTTCACGTTTGAGATCTGCGACGTGCTGTCGCGCAGCACGCAGCTTCGCCGTCCTCCACAGCTGACACGCGAACCGTGGGTCGCCCTCCAGGTCCCCACCTACAACGAGCCGGTCGAGGTGGTCGGTCCCACGCTCGAATCGCTGGCGGCGATCGACTATCCCAACCTGATCATCCAGGTCGTCGACAACAACACCAGCGACCCTGACCTGTGGAAACCGATCGAGGAGCTCTGTTCCAGGCTGGGCGAGCGGTTCATGTTCATGCACCTGGAGGACTGGCCCGGCTTCAAGGCCGGGGCCCTCAACGAGGCGACACCACGACTCCCGGAGAAGGTGGAGATCCTCGGCATCGTCGATGCCGACTATCAGGTCCACCCGCAGTGGTTGCGCAACACGATCGGCTATTTCGACGATCCATCGGTGGCCTTCATGCAGACATCGCAGCACTATCGCGATTGGGAGGACAACCGGTATCTGCGCGGACTCTTCTACAGCTTCCGGTACTTCTTCGACATCACCATGATCGCCCGCAACCATCGCAACGCGATCATCTTCTGCGGGACCATGGGACTGATCCGGCGCTCGGCGTTCAACGAGATCGGGGGGTGGAATCAGGAGTGCATCACCGAGGATGCGGAGGCATCCTTGCGCATCCTCGGCGCCGGGTACCGGGGCGTCTATGACCCGGTTGCCTACGGTGAGGGACTGATGCCGCTGGACTTCGACGGGCTCAAGAAACAGCGATTCCGCTGGGCGCTGGGTGGAATTCAGATCCTCAAGTTTCACTGGCGCGAAATGGTGCCGCTGGCTCATCACCGGATGCGGCTGACTCTCGCGCAGCGCATCCACTACCTTCTCGGCAGCGTCCAGTGGTTCGCGGAAGTGCTCACCGCCACCTTCACCGTGCTGCTGCTCGCGACTGCCCTCGCCACCTCTCTGCACGAGCGCCTGCCGATTCGACAGTTGACGGGCGCCGTGCTCGTCGTTCCCCTGGCGTTCGCCGGCACCGGAATCGTGCGCGCGATGTGGGCCATGCGCCGAGCGTGTCGTGCCAGCGCCGGAGATGCGCTCAACGCGCTCCGGGTGTGGTTTGCCCTGTCCTGGGTGGTGACCCTTGCCTGCATCCGCGGTCTGGTCCAGAAGCACGCCGAGTTCCTGCGAACGGCTAAAAGCAAGGAGGGACGCTCGCTGTTGAGCGCGTTGCGCGCGTCGCGCGCCGAGACGGTCCTCATGGTCGCCGGCGTGCTCGGCGCCGGGGCGATGCTGATCCGCTCGCCGACGCTTGCGACCATCGTGCTCTCAGTGCTGCTCCTCTTCGAAGCCTTCGTGTACTCCAATGCACCGTGGGCAACCCTCGCGGCAGAGGGAATCATCCTGACCCCGGAGCGACGCGCATTTGCACGGTCACCGCAGAACACCGGCGAGCGGCCGGACCGCAGGCGATCGCTCGTGCTCCCGCTCGGGTTGACCGGGCTCGCCGCGGTTGGCGTCGCAGCGGTGCTGGTGGTTTCGTCGCCGAGCGAGAACGCGCCGTTCGGCGGTCCACAGGCTGATCTGCCTCGTATCGGCAACGTGGTGCCAGCTGTCAAGTTGGGACCGATCCCGCAGGTGACTCCGTCCGCACTGCCCTCGAGCAGCGCCACGCCAAGTCCGTCAGCTTCGCCGAGCGCGTCGGGGTCACCGACGGCATCACCATCCGCATCCCTCACCCCGGCACCAACGGCCACTCCGGCGCCGACGTCCACCCCGGCGCCGACGCCGACCCCCGCCCCGCCGACGCCGACACCGGTCCCGTAAGCCTGCGTGCGACGCCGGCAACCCGCGGGTACGCTCAGCGTGCCGGCCGTGGCGGGAACTTCCGCCGCCACGCGTCGCCGAGCATGTCCACGAACACATCGGGATCAACACGAGCGAGGTCCACGCGCACGCCGCGGAGTCGCTTGCCCCACCACAGCTCCTCGCAGCCCTCGGGATCGATTGCCACCGCCGCACGAACGCGTGACTCATCGAGCATCACGTTGAAGTGCAGCGCGTCCGGTTGGGTCGCAAAGATCCTGCCGGCAACCCGAAACGACGGGAATCCATGGTGATCCTGTTCGACGGCCCCGGGCAGGGACAACGCTGACTGTCGGGCCCGCTCGAGCGTGATCATCGTGGTTCCTCGCCGGTCACGCCGCGACCCCTTCTATGGGAGCCGGAAGGCACCCGTGAGGTACGCATCGCAGCTGCGTGCGGCCGCGCGGCCGTCTGCGATCGCCCAGACGATCAGCGATGCACCGCGCACCGCGTCCCCGGCCGCGAAAACGCCGGGTGTCGCGCAGGCGAACGCCTCGTCCACAGTGATGTTGCCGGCGTCATCCACGGGGACGGACAGTTCATCGAGCAAGGAGGACCGCGTCGCCCCGTCGTAACCGATGGCGATGAGCACGAGGTCGGCGTCAATGTGCACCTCTTCGCCGGGAAGTGGGACAAACGTGCGCCTTCCATGCTGACGCTGCGCCTCGACGCGGGCGGCGCGCACACGCTGCACGGCGCCGTTCTCGCCCTCGAAGCGTGTGACCATGAGGCCGAACTCACGTGAGCCACCCTCGTCGTGAGCCGGGTAGGTACGCAGGATCAGCGGCCACTGCGGCCACGGATTTCCTTCCGGTCTCGAGTCCGGGGGCTGCGCGTAGATGTAGAGCTGCTGCACCTCGCTGCACTGCTCGCGGATCACGTTGCCGAGGCAGTCGGCGCCGGTGTCGCCGCCGCCGATGATGATCACCTTGCGGCCTCGCGCACTGATCTCGGGACTGGCGTTGACGCGATCCCCCGCAACTCTGCGATTCTGCTGCACCAGGTAATCCATGGCGAAGTGAATCCCGCGGAGGTCGCGTCCAGGGACGTCGATGTCGCGCGGTCGATCTGCGCCGACGCCGAGGACCACCGCGTCGAAGCGCGCGCGCAATTGCTCAGTGGTCACGTCGCTCCCGATTTCGTACCCGGTCTCGAATGTGATCCCCTCGGCCTCGAGCAGATCGATGCGCCGGTCAAGGACCCACTTCTCCATCTTGAAGTCGGGGATCCCGTACCGGAGGAGTCCGCCGATGCGGTCCGAGCGCTCGAAGACGGTCACGTGGTGGCCCGCGCGATTGAGTTGCTGCGCTGCGGCGAGTCCCGCGGGACCTGAGCCGACGACCGCGACTCGACGTCCGGTTCGGTGTGCCGGCGGCTCGGCACGGATCCAGCCTTCGTCGAAGGCGCGGTCGATGATGGACTGTTCGATCTGCTTGATCGCGACCGGGTCGTCGTTGATCGCGAGCACGCACGCAGGCTCGCAGGGGGCGGGACAGAGACGGCCCGTGAACTCCGGAAAGTTGTTGGTGGCATGGAGCCGGTCGATCGCGGCCCTCCAGTCGTCGCGGTACACGAGATCGTTCCACTCCGGGATGAGATTGCCGAGAGGGCAACCGTCGTGACAGAACGCGACCCCGCAGTCCATGCACCGCGCGCCCTGGTCGCGCAACACCTGCAGCGGCAGGGGCAGGTACACCTCGCGGTAGTCGCCGATCCGATCGGCCACCGGCCGCTTGTGGGCGGTGTGCCGCGTGTGCTCGAGAAAACCGGTGCGACTGCCCATCAGCTCACCAGCTCGAGTTGCGCGCGCAGCGCGCGCCGGTACTCCTCCGGCATCACCTTGATGAAGTGCTCGCGCTCCTGGGTCCACGTCCGAAGCAATCGCTCCGCCACCGCACTGCCGGTGAGCGCGAGGTGTCGCTCGAGCAGTCCGCGAACAAGCTCGTGGTCCTCGACGCCGAGCGGCTCGAGGGCCACGGATGCGCCGTTGCAGCGCTCGGCAAAGGTGCGCTCGTCGTCGAGCACGTACGCGACGCCCCCGCTCATGCCGGCGGCGAAGTTCCGACCGGTCTCGCCGAGCACGACCACGGTTCCACCGGTCATGTACTCGCAGCCATGATCACCGACACCCTCGACCACGGCGACCGCGCCCGAGTTGCGCACGCAGAAGCGCTCGCCTGCCACACCGCGAATGAATGCCTCACCGGCGGTGGCGCCGTACAACGCGACATTACCGATGATGATGTTGTCCTCGGCACGTCGCGTGGCGTTCTCGGGCGGAAGGATGACCAGCCGGCCGCCGGAGAGTCCCTTGCCCACGTAGTCGTTCGCCTCACCGCGTAGGGTGAGCGTCACCCCGTTCACCAGCCATGCGCCGAATGACTGGCCCGCGGCGCCGTCCAGCTCCACATCGATGCTGCCGTCAGGCAGGCCGTCCGCGCCATGCCGCCGGGCGATCTCGCCGCTGAGCATCGCACCGATGCAGCGGTGCACGTTGCGCACCGGCAGGCGCATGCGAACAGGTCCGCCGCTGTCGAGTTTCGCGCCGCATCGCGCCAGGATCTCGTTGTCGAGCATGTCAC
>Ga0308309_10001694_pt1 | contig 13074 bp, 10 predicted proteins | sample HubBroMetageWFT5_FD_192491 | JGI IMG/M metagenome (GOLD analysis project Ga0308309, IMG submission 192491) | Warmed and freeze-thawed soil microbial communities from the Hubbard Brook experimental Forest, New Hampshire - Hubbard Brook CCASE Soil... | ecosystem: Environmental > Terrestrial >...
GTCCTTGCGCACACGCGCTCGCAGTGCTTGACATGTGCCCAGCCATGGGATAACACTCACGCGGAAACTTTTTTGCCGGGGACGGCATCGACCGTTGATGCCGGCAAATCAGCAAACAGAATCCTGGGACGTTGGTCGACGGTTTGCCCAGCAGATCGCACTGAGGACCGGGATTTTGGAAGCAGTTCGACTGAAGTTCACAGGAATTCTTATGCATTTGGGACCGCGATCTTCCGCAGAGGTCGAATTGTCCTCTCATTTTCACTTCGCGAATTCCTGCGCCGCCTCGACGATCGCGCCAACCTTGGCAATAGTCGGCGTGCTAATCCTTCTGTGCGCGCCCGTCTCGCGCGCCCAGAACTCGCAAGCAAACCCCGATCTCGCCGCACCGTCCTCCCGCTCGGAAACCACCGAAGATTACAATCGCCGGCTTGAGCAACTGAATCAATCGCTCGCGTCCCGATCGCTCAACGGCGAGCAAACCGAATACCACATCGGCACGCACGATCTCCTCGAAATAAATGTCTTCGAAGCTCCCGACCTGAACCGCTCCGTTCGCGTCTCAGCCAGCGGAGAGATATCTCTGCCTCTTCTCGGCGCCATTCAATCCACAGGTCTCACCGCCCGCGAACTCGAAGGTGTAATAGAAATAAAGCTGCGCCAATATATGAAGGATCCTCACGTCGGCGTTTTCGTCGCGACGGTAGAAAGCCATCCCGTGTCCGTGGTCGGCGCAGTCAAAAAACCCGGAGTCTTTCAAATTCGCGGCACTAAGACCGTCCTGGAAATGCTCTCGATGGCCGAGGGCCTGGCCGACGACGCCGGTGACGAAGTGCTAGTCATGCGCGGCGCGGGCTTGCAATTTGGTTCCGATTCTAATCATAGCGGCGCGAATCCCGATGTTGCTCCGGCTTCGCTACACACTGACGCGCAGACTCCGTCCAACGCCGCACCCGCCGCGGATCCCGCGGTCGGCGAAACCATAAAAATCAATTTGAAGGACTTGCTTGAGTCCGGAGACCAGCGTTACAACGTCCCTGTTTATCCCGGTGATATCGTCAAGGTCACTCGCGGCGGCATCGTTTACGTAATCGGCGATGTCAAAAAGCCTGGCGGATTCGTACTCAAGAGCGACCAGTACATGTCGGTCCTGAAGGCCATCGCTCTCGCCGAAGGCTTGAACGCAACCGCGGCAAAGAGCCGCACCAAGATCATTCGGACGGACGAAAAAACGGGCCAGCGTACGGAGTTCCCTATTGATCTGGGGAAAGTTCTCGCGGGGAAGTCGCCCGATACCCCACTGAGGCCAGCCGACATTGTGTTTGTTCCAAATAGTTCTGGAAAGACTGTTCTCTATAAGGGCTCCGAGGCCGCTATCGCAACCGCGAGCGGCCTTGCCATCTGGCGCTAATGGATCAACAAAACAAACTCAGCCTCTACGACAGTTCGCCAAGCGCCCTCGCAAAACGCCGCGCTCCGGCGCTCCCTTCTTTTGAAGCGGACCAAGCGGAAAAAATTCCCGGCTTGCTCGAATATGGACGCGTCATTCAAAAACGGCGCGCCACCATCCTCACCATCGCTTTCATAGTTTTCTCCATCGGTCTGTTTGCCACGCTGAAGGAAAAACCAGTTTATCGAGCGCGCGTGCTGGTGGAAATTCAAAAAGAGAATCCAGACATCCCAACGCTGCAGGAGCTTTTCCAGCTCGAAAGCATTTCCGACACGTATCTCGAAACTCAGTATCGAATATTGAAAAGTGAGAATCTCGCGCGGCGAGTGATTTCAGATCTCAGCCTCGGTAAGCTCGCCGAATTCAATCAACCACCGCATTGGTGGGCGCGAGGTGCACAAGAGCCGTCGCCGCAACCGGCGCTCGCTGCGAATGAAAATGCCGCTCCTGAATCTCTGGTCGACAACGAAGTATTAAAGAAATTTCAGGACCGCCTGGATGTCGAACCCTTGAAACGCAGCCGCCTGGTGGAAGTCAGCTTCGAGTCCAACGACCGCAACTTGGCAGCACGGGTCGTCAACACCCTTGCGTCCACCTATATTCAGCAAAATCTGGAATCTCGCTGGCAGGCTTCTCAAAAAGCCTCAGAATGGCTCTCGCAGCAGCTCCTGGGCATGAAGGCGAAACTCGAAAAATCGGAAGACGACCTTCAGCAATACGCGCGCGACAACGGGCTTCTATTTCTGGAAACGGACAAGGGAACCTCTGAAAATATCGTCACGCAGCGGCTTCGCCAGCTACAGGAAGAACTTACTAAAGCGCAAGCCGACCGTTACGAAAAGCAATCGCTCCACTTACTCGTGGAGCAAGGAGACTTCTCCTCTCTTCCCGGCATTTTCAACAACAAACTGATGCAGGATCTCACCGAGAAATTGGCGGAGCTCGATCGCGAACACTCGCGATTATCATCGATCTTTAATCCCGATTATCCGCAGGTCAAAGAGATCCAGAGTCAAATTGACGAAGCTCAAGCCACCCTGGCGGGTGAACGCGCGCGTGCCGCAAAGTCCATCACTAACGATTACCGCGCTGCTGTTGAACGCGAAAACATGCTGGAACAAGCTTTCAAGGACCAGCAGCGCGACGCCAATGTCATCGCCGAAAGATCGGTTCAATACAATATTTTGAAGCGCGAAGCAGACACCAACAAACAACTATACGTCGGCTTGCTTGAGAAATTGAAAGAGACCGGTGTCTCCACCAGCATGAAAGCAGCCAACATCCGCGTGATCGATCCGGCCTACCCGCCGAAAAAACCGGACAGTCCGCGAATTCCGCTCAATCTATCTCTCGCGATGCTCTTGGGCCTAAGTCTCGGAATCGGCGCTGCGTTCCTGCAAGAACACCTCGATAACTCCTTTAAGACCGCTGGAGAAATCGAGCGCTTTCTGCAATTGCCGGCGCTCGCATCCGTCCCTGCAGTGGCGGCTTCCATTAATGGAAACGGCCATAGTCTGTATGCGCGTGCGCGTCACCTGGCTGGAGAGAAATATCCAGCCGCTATGGTTCCCTCCTGGAACCGAATCGAAGGGAATGGGCAGAACACTGCGCTCGCCGAGGCGTTCCACGAACTGCGCACTTCCGTTCTACTCTCCACCGCGAAACAGCCTCCCAGAACTCTATTGGTGACGAGCGCCAAAGGGGGCGAAGGTAAAACCACTGTTGCGGCCAATCTTGCCGTTTCGCTCGCGCAGTTGGGAGAGAAAGTACTGCTCATTGACGCCGATTTGCGGCGGCCCAGCCTTCATAATTTCTTTAGCATTCCAAACACGTCCGGGCTCGTCAATTTCCTGACCGGAAATCCTGATTGGCGCGCGCTTCTGAGTCATCCAGCGCCGATGGGACTATCCGTCCTGCCCAGTGGCCCTGTCCCGCCGAACCCGGCGGACTTGCTCTCATCGGAATACATGCCCGCACTGATCCGCGAAGCGTCCAAAGAATATAAGTTCGTGGTCCTGGATTCTCCGCCGCTCCTAAACCTTGCCGATAGCCGCATCCTGGCCACTTTGGTTGACGGCGTCATCCTGGTTGTCGGCGGCGGCATCACCCCGCGCGAACTCGTTCATCGCGCTTATGTTTCTGCTGTCGATGCGGGCTCTCACGTCCTCGGAGCCACTATTAATTTTGCCGACACCAAGAGCGACTACTATTCGTACGGATATCACCAGGATAGCAATGGGCACAAAAACTGAAGCGCGAGGCGCATTTTTGAGCCTCGGTTGAATTGCCATGCCGAAACTAGCTGCACTTTCACTAATCTTGGGATTGGCGCTAGCCGTTCTCGCATTCGGCGGGGCTGAAACTGCTTTGTTTGCGGTGGTGCAAGTGCTCTTTTTCGGAGTCGCAGCATTGTTCGTCGCCATTGCACCGGAATCTGCGTTTCGTTCATCTCTCAAGTCATTAGCCGTACCAGCCGCGTTAACCGGAGTTGTGTTGCTCCAACTTTGTCCCCTGCCAGAATCCTGGCTGCATCGCTTTTCGGGCCGCGAAGCTTCCTTGGCCGGTATCGGCACGGGACATGTTAGTTTCGAACCCTATGCGACGCGCACGCATTTTCTAATCCTGCTTGCTTGTTTCGTCGCCTTCTATTTCGCGCAAAGCGTCGGCCAGAACCGCCGCCGCGAACAGTTCTTTATCGCATCGCTCATCGCGCTAGGAACTTTCGAAGCTTTCTACGGCTTGGTGCAGTACCTCACCGGCTGGCAGCAGATCTTTGCTTACGTGAAGAGATTTGACCTCGAAGAAGCAACCGGTACATACATCAACCGCAACCACTACGCCGGCTTTCTCGAAATGATCCTGCCGTTCAGCCTGGCTCTCGTCTTTTACGAATACGCCAAACTGCGCGGCGCTCGTGGCACTAGGATAAACTTCAGAAATCTGATTCCGAAATCAGCCCTCCAAAAGCTAATCCTATACCTTTGCGTTTCGGTCGTGCTTTGTGCCGCACTCGCTTTCTCCCGATCTAGAATGGGCATTCTTGCCGCGGCCTCCTCAGTACTCGTGATTTTCGCCCTGATTGTGATCTCCAGATTTCACGGACGCACGAGTTCCCTGCTCGCTGGCGCCTTCGTCATTCTCAGCATTTGTCTCGCGATCTGGATCGGCCCCGGCCCCATCCTTTCCAGATTTCAAAGCGTTGGCGATGAAACTTCGCTCGGCGGCCAGAGCCGCGTCTCTATCTGGCGCGATGCCCTTCCGCTGATAAAAAATCATCCCTGGCTCGGCACCGGTCTGGGCACTTTTCCAATCGCCTACACGGGCGGGCAGACCGCGTTTCTCAGCCAGTTTGTAAACCACGCGCACAATGATTACCTGGAGCTCGCCTCCGATTTGGGAATTGCCGCCGCGCTCCTTCTGTTCGCGTCAATATTCTTTATACTCGCGCGCGCGATTGGCACTTTTCTCTCCGCCGAACAGGACTTTCACGGAGCCGTCGCCCTCGGCTGCGTGGGCAGCATCGTAGCCATCCTGCTTCACAGTTTTGCGGACTTTAATCTCTACATGCCAGCAAACGCCCTTCTTTTCTCGACGATATTAGGGCTCGCAGTCTCAGCGCGGACGCCGTCCTTACATCCTCGGAGTACGCCAATTGCCGCGTAAACTTCAGCTGGCGATGAAGCGTGCACTCGATTGCGGTGTAGCGTTTGTGGCCCTCATTGTTCTGGCTCCAGCTTTTGCGCTCATTGCGTTTTGCCTGTCTCTTGATTCACCAGGCGACATTTTCTTCAAGCTGCGGGTCGCCGGACGCGATGGAACAGCTTTCCACCAATGGAAATTCCGGACCATGGTGCAGAACGCGCGAGATACAGCGCATCGCTTCGAAACTTCCGCAACAGATCCGCGCATCACGCGCGTAGGCCGTTTTTTGCGACGCTGGAGCCTCGACGAACTTCCTCAACTCTGGAATGTTCTTCGCGGCGAAATGAGTTTGGTTGGCCCCCGTCCGGCCTTTCTTGAAATCGCGCAGCACTATTCCCCCGAGCAAGCGCGCCGTCTTCAGATGCGCCCTGGACTTACTGGGCTGGCACAGTTGCAGGGGCGCAATCTTCTTCCTTGGGAGCAAAGGATCGTCCTGGATATTTCCTACATCGAGCAATACTCGCTCTGGCTAGATGCGAAGATCATCTGGCGCACGATTCCCTTGTTGCTCCGCGGCACGGGCGTGTACGGAGAAGGCGGCGTAGTCAAGATGCATGACTTGGCGTGACCCTAAGGATGAAACAAGACACATGCCGGGTAATCGTTTGGGGAGCGGGGGGTCATGGCAAGGTGATTGTTGACGCCTTGCTCGCGTCCAAAACTTGCAGTTTAGTTGGAATTTTGGACGATGACGAAACAAAAGCTGGCACAACGGTTTTAGGCGTACTCGTTTCGTATTCACCGGGGAGTTTGAAAACGTTTAGGCAAACTCTCGATTTCGATCGAGTAGCAATTGGAATCGGCGACAATTACGTCCGTGACAGGAAGTTCCAGCAAGTCAAGGCATGCGGGCTGGAATCGATGAATGTGATTCATCCGAGCGCCCATATCTCACGTTTCGTTGAATTAGGAGTCGGCATCACGATTCTAGCCGGCGCCGTCATCAACCCCGGCACAGTGATCGAAGACAACGTATGTGTGAATACGGCCGCTTCCGTCGACCACGACAATTATCTCGAGACGAGCTGCCATATTTTTCCCCATGCCACTTTGACCGGCGGGGTACGCGTCGGCAAATTCGCCTATGTGGGTTCGGGCGCCGTGATAACGCCAAACCTTGTCGTTAACAATTATTCCCAAGTCGGTGCGGGCGCAGTTGTGTTACAAGACGTTGCCGAAGGTATCGTTGTCGCGGGTGTCCCGGCAACAGAAATAGCCAAACAGAAAACACGGCCCGAATGATTTGGAGACGGGGAATGCCGTTGACTAGCGCACACGTTCCGCCAATAGCAAGCAGGGAGCCCATGTTTGAAGAACGCCTACCTATCGTTTCGCCGGAAGGCCTTCCGGATGATGAATTCCTCCGCGACGTGCGCAAAATCTTGCGCAGCCGTCAGCTGACCAACGCAACATTCGCTCGCGAATTCGAAGACGCCGCCGCGGAATATCTCAACGTCCCCCATTGTGTTGCCGTCTCCAGTTGTACGGCAGGACTCATACTCACTCTGCGCGCGCTGGATCTCCAGGGTGAAGTAATCCTTCCTAGTTTTACGTTCCACGCCACCGCTCACAGCGTGTGGTGGAACGGCCTCAAGCCGGTCTTCGCCGACTGCGACCCTGAAACATTTTGCATCGACCCCCATGCCATCAAGTCTCAGCTCGCCGTAAACACCGCCGCAATCCTCGCCGTCCATCTATTCGGTAATCCGGCATCTATGGTGGAGCTGCAAACAATTGCTTCGGATTTGAATATCCCACTGATATGCGACGCTGCGCACGCATTCGGAACTAGCATCAACGGCAGGCACGTGGGTGCGTTCGGCGCCGCAGAAGTCTTCAGTTTTTCCCCCACAAAGCTTGTCGTGGCAGGTGAAGGCGGAATGATCACCACGCGAGACGCGCAGCTTGCTGCAAGATTGCGCGCCGCTCGAAATTACGGCGATAGCGGCAACTACGATCCGGAACTGGCCGGTTTGAACGCGCGCATGAGTGAGTTCCACGCCGCCTTGGCGCTTCGCGGTCTTCCCAGTCTCGACGCGCGCATCGATCGCCGCAATCAGATTCGCCTCCGCTACGAACGTCGTCTCCGGACTATTCCCGGTCTCAGCTTTCAGCGCATACCAACCGGCAATCGCAGCTCGTGCAAGGATTTTGCCGTGCTCGTGGATGAAGCCGCGTTCGGCAGACCGCGCGATTGGCTCTTCGACGCGCTAGAAAAAGAGAATATCCAGGTGCGGCGTTATTTCTGGCCGCCCGTACATCGCCAAAAACTTTACCGCGGCCTTTGGGACAGACGTCCTTTGCCGGTCACCGAAAGTATTTCCGATAGTATTTTGAATTTGCCGATCTACTCCACATTGACTGACGAAATTGTGGACAAGGTCTGCGATGCAGTGTTGCGCTGCCACGAATTTGGCAAGAAAAGAAAAATGAGCAGAGCTCAACGCGCATGAAAATCACCGGCTTGAAACGATATCGGACCTCTCTGCAAAACAAAGCGCGAGCTTATCCCTGGAAAAATAGTTTGCTGCGAATGTCCGTGGACGTAATGCTCGTCAATTTTTCGATGCTCACCGCGTTCGCTCTTTGGTTCTTGTTCTACGTCGTGATTCTGAGAACGCCCGACCCACAAGGACTTGCCGAGCGCTTCAAAAACTTCGTCACGCATTACTGGCTGCTGTGGTCCTTCCTCGCGCTCCTGGTATTTCAACTCAGCGGTTTTTATCCCCGGACGCGCGACGCTAGCGGCGTACAGAAGGCGATCGCTGTATTCCGCGCCGTCAGTTCGTTCATCGTGCTGTTTGTTTTTGCGGATTATTTTCTGTATCGCGGGGCCTTGGTGCCGCGCGGAGTGGCGGTGATCGCCTGGATCCTGATGCTCGCTACCGTCGGTGGAGTTCGCCTCACCAAACATAGAATCCTGAAACGTTACAATTTCGAACGGAAGGCCGATCCGGAAAGCGTGAGGCAAGTTTTGGTGCTGGGCGGAGCCGGGTACCTGGGGTCGGTGGTGGTCGCGCGGTTATTGCAGCGCGGGCTCAAGGTTCGGGTGCTGGATTCGTTTCTTTTTGGAGAGAATTCGCTGGATGACGTGCGTACCCACGCGAACTGCCAGCTCATCCGCGGCGACGTGCGCGACATCGGCGCGGTAGTGAAGGCCATGCGGGGGTGCGACGCGGTGGTGCACCTGGCCGCAATTGTCGGCGACCCGGCGTGCGAGGAGAATAAACAGCTCGCGATCGAAGTGAACCGGGCGGCCACCCGGATGCTTGCCGACGTGGCGCGGGGGTGCGGGGTCCGCCGGTTTATTTTTGCGTCATCGTGCGGAGTGTATGGCGCGTCGGAGCTTTGTCTGGACGAGAGTTCGGCGGTGAATCCGCTTTCGATTTACGCGCAGACGAAGGTGGATTCCGAAAATATTTTACTGGCGACGACTCGCCGTGGCGATGGCGCCCTTGCCTCCGCGGCGGCGGACCTTGCCCCGACGATCCTGCGGCTGGGGACTTTGTTTGGGCTGTCGTCGCGCATGCGATTTGATTTAGTGGTGAATTTGTTCGTAGCGCGGGCAGCGTCTTCGGGGCAGATCACGGTTTTAAACAGTGAGCAGTGGCGTCCGTTCTTGCATGTGCAGGACGCGGCGGGCGCGGTGATTGCCTGCCTGGAGGCGGAGCGAGGCGCGGTGGCCGGCGAGATTTTTAATGTGGGTTCGTCGTCGTTAAATCTCCAGATCGAACAATTGGGATGCGCGATTGCGCGAGGAGTGCCAGGGACGGAAATTATCCGGATTGAAAATGCGGACCGGCGAAACTATCGCGTTTCGTTTGAAAAAATCGAGCGAGTTTTGGGATTTCGATGCGAGCGGACTTTGGAGTCCGGGATTGAAGAGATTTACGCAGCGATTCAGTCCGGCCTGATCGCGGATTTCACCACCGACCAGTTCAACAATCAGACGGCGATGCGCGCGATGGCTGCGGCGGCTGGCGGTAACCTCGCGCCGTTAGGCCAACTTGGGATGCTGGAACGGGCGGAGGCCAAGCCTCTTTAAGGATCCGTGCTGTGAGCGTCTATTCAAAAACGAATCCATCCGCTGCAAACGCCCTTGTTACAGGCGTAGACGCTCGTGTTGCCCCACAAATGAAATCCATTAAGTTATCTCCCGAGAATGTTTTTGCGGAGAAACTCAGACAGATCATTTTCCCCGGAGACCGCATCCTGGACGCCGGGTGCGGCACCGGGAAATTTTTTAGTTTCGATCTTGAGAGACAAGCTGGTTGCCAACTAGTGGGAACCGACCTTCGGGAAGACGTTAATGCTAATTTGGAGATGGATTTTTGTGTCCGCGCGAAACTGAATAGACTGCCATTTGAAGACGCGTGGTTCGACGTAGTGAACTGCCGGCTAGTGATCGAGCACATCGATTTTCCTGATCCGGTGCTGAAAGAGTTTTACCGGGTGCTCAAGCCTGGCGGAAGGCTTGCGATTTTTACTCCGAACCTGCTGCATTATTTTGGAGCGGCGGCGAAGCTAACTCCTCACTGGTTTCATGTGTGGTTCAACAGCCGAGTGCGCGGGTTCGACGGAAATGACGTTTTCCCGACTCGCTATCGCGCGAACACGCGGCGCCGGCTTCGGAGATTGTTTACTAAGTCGGGATTCAGCCGCGCCGACATAATGTTGGTCGAAGGAGCTCCCAGCGTGCTGGAATTCAATTCCCTTCTGCATCGCATCGGGGTGGGTTACGAATGCCTGGTCAATCGCCACGATTTTCTCTCGGGCTTCCGGCTGAATATAATTGCGGTGGCTTACAAAAGTTGAAGGCTACCGCTGCTCCCTTGCGGACTTCGCGTTGTTGCCCGAATGATCTCTAACATAGCGATAAAAACCGAGCCGTGCATCGCGCAGGGCTTCAGGGTCAAATTGTTTGGCTCGCCTCAAATTTCGCTCTGACATTTCCTTCATGCGCGCGGGATCGGAAGTAACTTCCATAATTGTTTGCGCTAGCGCTTCAGGATCGTTGGGGGGAACAATATCTTCCCGCGCGAGCAGTTCGGGTATTCCGCCTACATTTGAGCCGATGCACGGGCAACCGCGCGCCATAGCTTCTAGTAAGGCACGCGGTGATCCTTCGGCACGGGATGGCATGACGAACAAATCTACCGAGTCTAGAAAATCAAAGATAGGCTTGCCGAATGGTAATCGCGGAACGAATTGCGTATCGTCTGCTCCCAACTGCTTTGCCAATACCTTCATCCGCTCAGCGTAACGCCCGTCTCCTACTATAACGAGTTCCAACGCACGGCCGCGCGAACGGCAGAATGAAAAGGCACGCAACAACACGTCGGGACCTTTATACATCTGGGCCAAGCTGCCGATAAATCCAATACGGACGGATTTGGCCACATCCGTTCGACGAAATCTTTCCTGGAGAGTCGGCAAGGTCGCATAAGCGGAGTCTATCAGGGCATTGGGATACGCGATTGTGTAAGCATCTGAGGCAGCCGGGTAGCGTTTTTGCAATGCACTCTCGGTAACGTAGTGGATGGCTGTAGCTTCCCGGCACATCATCCTCAACTCACTCGTTCCGGCTCGACGAAAAGCAGGCCGGCATAGACTTGGCCACGTTCCCGGGGCGAGCGCATCCCACGGATCAGCCACAACTTCCAGAGCATAAGGTTTTTTGAGGCGGCGAATCTCGTACCAAGCCAAGCGTCCCACCAAACCCGGAACACGAAGAATGTATGCATCAGAGTCGCGTACGGCTAGTCTCACGCTGGCCTTGAGATTGCTAAGGTTATGAAGGTACTGCCATGGACCCCGATAATCGGGTAGTGCGCAGAATGAAACCAGAGGTCCATCGGCTCTTGCTCCTTCAAGACAAGGGCGACTGGACTGGCCGACTCGGGCCAATACGGTCACTTCGCTAAACATTTCCAAATAACAAGACCAAAAAGAATAATTCGTCGGTCCTATAGCACGGATTTCTTGTGCGTCCATGCGCATGAAGTGCGCTTCGGACGTGGTCAAGACGCGCACTATGCTTTCTCAAACTCGATTGGCATCTGGTGACTTCGCGTTGAACATGAGTTTTTCGTATTGCTTTTTTCGAGCGAGAAAGGAAATACCTACGGAGGAAACCCTTAGTACCGCAAGAAATAAAAGGCCCCACACGGCCGGTCGGAAGAAATTTGAGGAGTCATTTCTGGTAGTCCATAGCAGAGGACCTAAGATTAATCCCCATGTTGCGAGAGCGTACGAACTACGGATCGAAACCTGTTCTAGCCGAACTAGAGCATATGCGAGAAGCAGGAAATAGCCGACAATGCCCGCTACTCCAAAGTTCATATACGGCTCAGCGACTGCGGAAAAACCCATACCGCCATAATTCCTGTACATCCAAGGGTCGGCAAGCGCGGTGATCCATTGATTGGGAGGCAGGTCGTCCAGTTCTTCTGTTGTTGACGCTTGCCACCGAAAAGCTAGGTTTGGAATTATGGTTTTCAGTGCGATGAGATATGTCTTGCCATGACGGTAATCCGTGGGCCCAATAAGAGATTCGGTTTCGATGAGCGGTCTGATGCTCTGGCCCATTTCCGCCGGAGCGTCCAAGATATTTATCGAATTGTCGAACGTTCGCTCGTTCAAAGGTTCGTCCCTAATCATCCCGATTATCGGAATTGCGACAAGTAGAAGGACGCAGCATAACCACGGAAACCAGCGCGGAAACTCCATTCCTTTCTTCAGTGATAAAGTGTAAACGACCAGGCATATGATAAGCGCAGGTCCGCGGAAACCTAAGTAAAACAACATGAAGGCCCAAACGCCCGTACACAAAAACGTGATCCAAAGCCTAATTCTCAAAGCGCCAGCTACAGCCAAACACAAACCGATCGATGCAAACATTATGCCGGCGCCGAAAAGTCGGGGGTCGGACTCCGCGCGCAAGCGAAACGTGTCGTAATAGGTAAGTTTGTAATAGCCGACTGGATCCAGTTGAATCAACCCAACTACAAACATCAAAGCGCCAAGAAGAAAGAGAGAATTACCGGCGGCAAATAACTTGGCATCTTCGAATTTCGACTCGAGTTCAACAGTCGAGTCGTCAGAAAACGCTTCTCCTCGGAGGGCCGCAAGTAACCCGAACTGGTAAGCCAGCAACGAGTAAGTGATCAGCGCCAGCGCGCGAGAAAGACCGTAAGGCGTAAACCAAGAAACGCGGTTGATGTCATACGCCCCGAGCACCCAAGGTACAACGAGACCTAAGTGAAAAAGGCCCAAGAGAATCAAGTAAAGCATTGGAGCTGTTGTGATGGGCAAGTGAAGACCAAAACTTGAGAGCAACAAGGAGGCCAATAGCACAGCGGCGGCGACCATGACTGCAGATGTGTCGTTTCTTCCCACCTTGATCTGCCAAATGGCAAGTATTGAAACACAGCTCCAGGCCGCAACAAAAATGGGTCTCATAAATGTGGTCTGCTGCTGCACTGCTATCCTCCTAGAGCTGCAGCATACAAATCTGATAAAGTCGACGTGCTTCGCTGGATACAAAAATCACTTTGAAATATCGCTTCCAGAGCGGATTCGTCTTTGCCTCTCTGGAGAGCCTCCACGGCTTTGGTGGCCCATTCCTCCGGGCCTTTAGACAGAGATAGCTGAGTGAAGTGATCGCGGAGCACACCAGCCTCGGTTGTGACTGTGTCGGATACGATACAAGACAATCCTGCTGCCTGAGCTTCAATAACAGCGATTGGCAAACCTTCAAAGAAAGACGGGAAAACAAACAAGTCCATCGCGCCACGCATTAGCCGAGGCACATCCCTACGGATGCCTGCGAAATGCATCTTGTCCCATAGCCCTCTTGCCCTAGACTGAGCCTCAATTTCAGCCCGGAGGGGGCCATCCCCAACTAGAAGGAAATGAACCGT
>Ga0308309_10001695_pt1 | contig 13071 bp, 8 predicted proteins | sample HubBroMetageWFT5_FD_192491 | JGI IMG/M metagenome (GOLD analysis project Ga0308309, IMG submission 192491) | Warmed and freeze-thawed soil microbial communities from the Hubbard Brook experimental Forest, New Hampshire - Hubbard Brook CCASE Soil... | ecosystem: Environmental > Terrestrial > Soil...
GGGCGAATCCTGCTCTGCTGCATGCGCGTCGGAGGCGATGACAAGCGCAGCGGCGTCTGAAGACATGGCTGGGATTTCGGGGACTTCATCGGAGACTGGCGCGTCGGCTTCCGCAACGGGTGTTTGAGGGGCGAGCTTTGCCACTGCCGCTTCAATAATCTGCTGAGGATCGAGTTTGGTGCCGGGTTCTGCGATGGCTGCAGTGATTGGAGGGGACGGGACTTCTGCGGCCGTGGGGGCTGCCGCGGCTTGCTCAGGCTTCACTTCCCAAAAATTGGGATCGTGGGCGGTAAATTCGAGATCGGTGTAGTTCGTCTGGCCCGCCTGGCGCGACTCCAGCACCTTGCACAGGATCTCTCTTCCTGAAATTTCGTTGCGAAGAAAAACGCATTGGCCAGCCAGGAGGCGGGATTTCAAGTTCACCACGGCGCCATTCGCAAAGACGAGTGTCGTCTTTGTGGTTTCGGTGAACAGTTCCCTCTTTTCCTGGCCGTCCACGGGCTTCGAACCCTGGATCGTTACAGTGACTTCCAATAAAGTCGCCTGTGCCGCTCGCGCAGAGTCTGTCGCCTTCGTACCGACTGGTTGTGTTTCGGGCATTACCGTTCTTCCCCCAGCTCTAAATCACAGGTGTAAGAGCGCACAGACCCTGACCCGGACCTCGCGACCGGCGGCCATGGCTCGCCCAGGTTATACTTGTATCTTGTCGGCTTAGGGCGTGCAGAGCAATAGCCGGGAAGTACCAATTTACCTATTACTTTCGATGATTTGGATCGGTACAGACTGCCTATGCTATTGATTCCAGGGGGGTTACGTTAAGGTAGGTTTCCACGGCTGAGGCACTGCTGGCTAGTAAGAGACATCCCTGATAGAAAATCGGCGCGCCAGGGCGCGGGACATCGCACGCAGAAGTCCTACTCGGACCGGAGCGCGATGATGGGATCAATCCGCGAAGCGCGCCGCGCCGGAAAATAGCCGGCCATCGCGGCGACGCATGTGAGTATCACGAGCATGGCCACAAATGTGGCGGGATCGGCCGAGTTTACCCCGAAGAGCAAGCTGCGAAGAGCGCCGGCAAACAGCAGAGACGTCACGATACCGATTGCCATCCCAATCGCTGCCAATCGCAGAGTTTGCAGCAGGACGTTTTTCTGCACGCCGCCTGCCGTGGCACCCAGCGCCATGCGGATACCAATTTCCTGCGTTCGCTGGCTGACCGAATAGGAAATCACAGCATAAATGCCGAGCGAAGCGAGAATCAACGCGAACACCGCGAATCCGCCAAGCAACATCACGACAAATCGCCGCGGCGAGACGGCTTTATCCACGAGGGTCTGCAAGGGGCGCATATTCGATGTTGGCAGGTCGGGCGAGATCGGCAGCAAGGCTTCGCGGAGGCGCGGGGCAATCTGCGCGTCCGTAAGCGTGCTGCGAACCACAAGGTCAACCGAGGCATAATCTGTCGTCTGGCGGATGGGCAAATACATTTCGGAGCCGGAACCTTGCTCCAGCGCAAGATGCCGCACGTCACCCACGACGCCAACGATGATGGCGTTGGAATCCATCACCTGACCTAACGGATCCTGAGTGCCAAACAGATTTCGCGCCATGGATTCATTCACGATCAACACCTTACGGCTATTCGTTCCGTCGTCCGGGGTGAAATCGCGGCCCTTCAGAATGGGGATTCCCATTGCTTTGAAATATCCGTCGCTGATGATCCGCACGTAGGCATCGGGATAGTTATCCCGTGCGTAGACGCGCCCCTTTACGCCCGCGCCCCAAGATCGGTTCCTGCCCAGTGGGAGCGCATCCGAGAGGGCAGCGGCCTGCACGCCGGGGATTTCCATCGTGCGCCTGAGGGCTTCGTTGAAGTAGGCGTTCTGTTTTTCCTTGTTGTCGTAGGAACGGTCCGGATCGATTCGCAATGCGACCGAATGCTCGGGATGAAATCCCAGATTCACATCGAGCACCTGCAGAAAGCTGTGGACGAGCAGCCCAGCACCAACTACAAGCACGCATGCCAGCGCAATTTCCGAAACCACCAGCGCGCCGCGAATCCATGTGTGACCTCGACCCTGGCTGGAGCCGCGATTCGCATCTTTTAACGAACCGTGAAGCGTCCTGCTTGAGATTTGCAGCGCGGGAACTAGCCCGAAGAATAATCCAGTCACAACGGCAACGAGCACGGTGAAGGCAAGCGTGATGCCGTCGACGCGAACGCTTGCGAGCATCGGAATCGCAAAGCCGCTCAGATGAGCAAGCATGCGCGTCCCAAGAATGGCTAGAATGAGCCCGAGGACCGCTCCGCAGAAGGAAAGTACGACGCTTTCGGTCAACATCTGGCGGATGAGGCGCATTTTCGTCGCGCCGAGGGCCGAGCGAATGGCGATTTCCTTCTGCCGCGTGGCCCCGCGCGCCAGCAGCAGGTTCGAAAGGTTCGCGCAGACGATCAGCATCACCACGCCGACGGCCGCGCCGAGCAGAATCAGCGCGGGACGGACGGTCCCGTTGATGTGTTGCGAGAGCGGCGAAAGAAACGGGTCGAACCCGTTCATGTTCGGATGTTCCTTATTCATTTGCTTCGCGAGAATGCTGGTCTCCGCTTGCGCGCTGGCGATATTCACGCCGTGGTTCAAACGCCCAACTGCAGACATCGTATTGCCCCAGCGATTCGTCTGGTCGTTCATCGGGAAGGGTATGTAAAGGTCGACCTTTGTGCCCGGGACGAAAATGTTTCCAAAATCAAACGAAGCGGGCAGAACTCCCACGATCACATCCAATTGCCCGTCCAAATCGATCGTCTTTCCGATGATGTGAGGATCGGAGCCAAAGCGGCGCTGCCAAAGCGTGTAATTCAACATCACCACGCCAGGCCCATTGTTGCCATTGAAATTTCGATTTCCGCTCGCTTCCTCTTCGGTAAACTGTCTTCCGAGAATCGGCTCCACTCCGAGGACCGGAAAGAAATTTTGTGAAACGGGAATAGTCGTCAAACGCTCGGGCTCGCCCTGACCGATCAACTTGCTGTCGCCAATTCCATAGAACGCCATATATGCGCCGACCGCAGAGAATGATTTGGATAGCTCGCGGAGTTCGCGCAGGTAATTCACCTGAATTGTCTGGCTGGAGAGATCTTTCGCGTCTGTGCCCGGATTGTTCTTGATCCACACCAGGCTGTTCGGGTCGCCAAATGGCAGAGGCCGCAGGATGAGTGTGTTGATCACGCTGAAAATTGTGCAGCTGGCGCCGATACCAAGGCCGACGATGAGCGTGGCAAAGAGGGCGAAGGCAAAGTCGCGCCGGAGCGTGCGAAACGTGTAGCGCAGATCCTGCGCGAGGGTTTCAAGGAAAGGCAGGCCGCGAACTTCGCGATGCAGCTCTTTGGTGGATTCGCGCCCGCCAACACGAAGGAGCGCCGCGCGCCTGGCTTCGTCTGGCTCCATGCCCCGGCGGATATTTTCGTCGGTCAACATGGCGATGTGCGATTCGAGTTCCCGGTCGAGTTCCTTATCGAGGGCAGAAACGGCGAAAATGGCGCGGATGCGAGCGAGGGCTTGTTCGAGCGGCGTCCACATGACCTACCTCCGAGGGGCGAGCTGCAAAACTTTCCCGATGACGCCCGAAACGCGTTCCCAGTTTTCGGTTTCGTCGGCGAGCTGTTTGCGGCCGGATTTGGTGATTGAGTAAAACTTCGCTTTGCGGTTGTTTTCGGACGTGCCCCATGCCGCCGAAATCCACTTTTTTTGAACGAGACGGATCAAACAAAGGTAAATCGTGCCCTGGTTCACAGCCAGCGCCTGTGCGCCGATCTGCTCTATGCGCCGCGCGATGCCATAGCCGTGCATGGTCCCGATGGAATCGAGCGTCTTCAGGACCATCAGGTCGAGTGTGCCCTGCAGAATGTCAGCTTTGGGTTCGGCCACGCGCGCTCCTGTTGGTTGCTTAGAGGAAGATACCATCTCTCCTGTCGGATGTCAAGAGGGCAGAAAATCCCGCTCGACCGCATTCGGCGACACATCGTTGGCGACAAATTCCACATTGAGGTTTCGTTGGACTTTCCCCAAAACGTGGATAGAATGTCCCTTCGGTTAGGCGTACCGGTTGACCATTTTTCGCTTCCTGCCTGGCCAGGGTGATCGAGGGCCCCACGGATACCGATGATCCGGCCACTATTCTCTCAGCGCGCAACTTCCAATTCACACGCTTCCGGTTCCATTGAATGCCGCCGCCCATTTCCGCCGACCCCTGCGACGGGGGCGCGCTCATGATTGTCGGCGTTCCCAAGGAAATTTTCCCCGGGGAGCGGCGCGTGGCGTTGGTACCTGCCGTGGTTCCCATTCTTGCGAAAGCGAAATTAGAAGTGGTGATCGAAGCGGGCGCGGGAATCGAAGCCGGCTACCCCGATGCGGCCTATCCCGAGAAGGGCGCAAAACTTCTTTCCTCGCGCGCGGGAGTTTTCAAAACCGCTGACATCATCCTGCAGGTGCTCGCGCACGGCGCGAACGAGAAGACCGGGAAAGCCGACCTTCCCCTACTTCGCAGCGGACAGACGCTCATCGGTTTTATGCGCCCCTTGGGCGAATTGCAGTCCGTAAAGGAAATCGCGGCCACGGGGGTAACTTCGTTCTCAGTCGAGCTGATGCCGCGGATTACGCGCGCGCAAAGCATGGACGCACTTTCCTCGATGGGCACGATTGCGGGTTACAAAGCCGTGTTGATCGCGGCCGATCAGCTTCCTCGACTTTTCCCCATGATGACCACGGCCGCAGGCACAGTCACTCCCGCGCGCGTTTTCGTTATTGGCGCGGGCGTTGCCGGTCTGCAGGCAATTTCCACCGCTCGCCGCCTGGGCGCGGTCGCGTCTGCATACGACATGCGGCCCATCGCGAAAGAGCAGGTGCAGAGCCTCGGCGGGCGATTCGTCGAACTGCCTATTGAAGCCAAAGACGCGCAGGACGCGGGCGGCTACGCGCGCGCGCAGGATGAAACTTTCTATGCGCGCCAGCGCGACCTTCTCGGCAAAGTGGTTGCGGAAAGCGACGTGGTTATCACCGCCGCCGTTATCCCTGGAAAAAAATCGCCCATTCTTGTAACGCGCGAAATGGTCACGCGCATGGCGCCAGGGTCTGTGATCGTCGATCTGGCCGCCGAGCGCGGTGGAAATTGCGAACTCACGCGCGCGGGAGAAAAAATCGTCGAACATGGCGTCACGATCATTGGCTTGCTGAATTTAGCCGGGACAGTTCCCTATCACGCCAGCCAGATGTACAGCCGCAATCTGACGAATTTCCTTCTGCACCTCACGAAAGAAGGAACACTCCAAATGGATTTGAAGGACGACATTACGCGCAGCACGCTGGTGACCCAGGGCGGCGAAATCGTGAACAAACAAGTACGGGAATTTTATTCCCTGCCCGCTCTGGCGGCCCAGCCGTAAGGAGGAAAAAGTGCCTTCGGATTTCCTATCGAACCTTTACGTCTTCATCCTCGCCGGCTTTGTCGGCTTCGAGGTGATCAAGCGTGTCTCACCGCTGCTGCACACGCCGCTGATGTCACTCACGAACGCGCTGGATGCGATTGTCGTCATCGCCGCGATCATCATCGCCGGACGCCATGAAACCAAACTTTCCGTCGCGCTCGGGCTGATTGCCGTTGCCGCGTCGTTCAGCAACATGGTCGGCGGCTTTCTGATCACAGACCGTATGCTGCGCATGTTCAAAACGGGCAAATCTAAAAAATCATGAACGGGCTCCTCACCCAGCAGCTTATCGATTCGACCTACATCATCGCGGTGGTCGGGTTCGTCTTGTCGCTCAAGTGGCTGAGTTCGCCCGTCTCGGCGAAATATGGCGTGCTGGCGGGAGAGATTGCCGCGGCGCTCGCCGTCGGCGCCACGCTCTGCAATCCGGAGCTCGTGCAGTACAAATGGATTCTCGTCGCGCTGATTATTGGCGCGGGCGTCGGCATCCCACTCGGCTTGGTCCACATGACCGCCGTGCCGCAGCGGACCGCTTTGAGCCACGCCTTCGGCGCGCTTTCCGCAGCGATGATCGGCATCGCGGAATATTACGTCGCGGCTCCGAACATTTCGAAATTCAGCATGGGGGAAATCGGTCTCGAGGTCATCATCGGGTCGCTCACGTTTACAGGCAGCGTGATCGCGGCTGGAAAGCTGCAGGAAATTCTGCCGCAGCGCCCGATCACGTATCGCGGTCAGAATATCGTGAGTCTTTCTGTTCTCGGCGCGGCGGTCGCCATCATGATCGTCCTGATGATCCATCCGGAGGACATGTATCTTTTCCCTGTGATGGTGGTCGTGGCGCTGATATTCGGCGTGATGCTTGTGACGCCCATCGGCGGCGCGGACATGCCCACGGTGATTTCGCTTTTGAATTCTTACGCGGGCTTTTCAGCTGCGTTGCTCGGCTTCGTGCTCAACAGCAAGGTACTCGTGGTCGCGGGCGCGCTCGACGGCTCTTCCGGCTTCATCCTCTCTGTAATCATGTGCAAGGCGATGAACCGTTCCTTCACCAACGTGATGTTTGGCGCGTTCGGGCAGGTGCAAACGGGTGGGTCCGCAGCCAAAGAAGAGAAATCGGTGCGCAGTGCGACGGCGGAAGAAGCGGCAGCAATTCTTTCTGCGGCGAATAAAGTCGCGATTGTCCCCGGATACGGAATGGCCGTTGCGCAGGCGCAGCACAAAGTCCGCGAGCTTTACGACGCACTAACGAAAAAAGGGATCGACGTGCGATTTGGCATTCACCCCGTTGCAGGGCGGATGCCGGGCCACATGAACGTCCTGCTGGCCGAAGCCGATATTCCCTATGACCGCCTCATCGAAATGGACGACATGAATTCGGACCTTCCGCAAACGGATGTGGCGTTGATCATCGGCGCGAACGACGTGACGAATCCGGCGGCGCGCAGCGATACTTCCAGTCCAATTTACGGCATGCCGATTCTCGACGTCGACAAGGCGCACACCGTGATGGTGATCAAGCGCAGCATGAATCCCGGTTTCGCGGGAATTGATAATCCGCTCTACTACCTCGACAACACGCTGATGCTCTTTGGCGACGCGAAAAAGTTCGTGGGCGATATCGTCCGCGAGCTTGGCGGCGGACAATCCGGCTAAAATCGGGAGGCGCGGCTTCGCAAATTATTAGTGCGTGTCGCGATCCACGTCCGCGCCGCTGTGGCCAACAAGGAAATCCAAATCGGCTCCCAGATGCGCCTGCAGCACGTGTTTGACGTAGAGGCGCTTGTACCCGCGCTCCGGCAGGGGGGGCGGAGCCCATTCTTTCATTCGCACGGCGAGCGTCGCATCGTCCACTTCCAGCCGCAACGACCGCCCCGGCACATCGAGCGCAACCATATCGCCGGTGCGCACAAGCGCGAGTGGTCCGCCTGCAGCAGCCTCTGGCGACGCGTGCAGAATCACAGTGCCATAGGCGGTGCCGCTCATACGCGCATCCGAAATACGAACCATATCCGTGATCCCCTTGCGCAGCACTTTCGGCGGCAGCGGCATGTTTCCCACCTCCGCCATGCCGGGGTATCCGCGCGGCCCGCAATTCTTCAGCACCATCACGGAATTTTCATCAATATCCAGCGCTTCATCGTTGATGCGCGCGCGCAAATCTTCGATGGACTCAAACGCGACCGCGCGCCCTCGATGCCGCAGCAAACTCGGACTGGCCGCGGATAGCTTGATCACCGCGCCCTCCGGCGCCAGGTTGCCGCGCAACACGGCAATCCCCGCGTTCTCCTTGAACGGTTTTCTAAATTCGCGAATCACTTCGCGGTTCCAGCAGGGCGCCTCCGCGACGTTTGCCCACATGGTCTGTCCATTTGCGGTCAACGCCTCGCGATGCAGCGCGCCATTTTCACCCAACTCGCGCAGCACGGCGGGCATTCCGCCCGCATAAAAGAAATCTTCCATCAAGTGCGTGCCAGATGGCTGCAGATTTACCAGGCAAGGCAAGCTAGAGCCCAGCGCGTCAAAATCATGCAGCGTGAGCGGCACGCCCACACGCCCGGCAATCGCAATCAGATGAATCACGGCGTTCGTTGAGCCGCCAATCGCGGCATTTGCACGAATGGCATTCTCGAATGCGTCGCGTTTCAGAATTTGAGACATGCGGAAATCGTCTTTCACCATTTGCACGATGCGCCGCCCGGTCAATTGCGCCAGCGTGTAACGCCTCGCGTCTACGGCGGGAATCGCGGCGTTGCCCGGAAGACTTATCCCCAGCGCTTCGACCATACTGGCCATCGTCGAAGCCGTTCCCATCGTCATGCAGTGCCCCTTCGATCGGTGCATGCAGCTTTCCGCATCGAAAAATTCCTGTTCCTTCATCTCGCCGGAGCGAACTTTTTCAGACATTTGCCACAACCCTGTCCCAGACCCCAGGTCTTTTCCGTGAAATTTTCCAGAGAGCATCGGGCCGCCCGAGAGGCCGATGGTTGGCAGATCGCAGGACGCGGCGCCCATCAGGAGCGATGGTGTGGTTTTGTCGCATCCCATCAGGAGCACGACTCCATCCATCGGGTTGCCGCGAATGGACTCTTCCACGTCCATGCTCGCCAGATTGCGGAACAGCATCGCCGTGGGGCGAAGAATCGTCTCGCCCAAAGACATCACCGGAAATTCCAGCGGAAACCCGCCAGCCTCCCAGACGCCGCGCTTCACCCAATCCGCAATTTCTCGGAAGTGCGAATTGCAGGGCGTCAGCTCAGACCACGTGTTGCAGATGCCGATCACGGGCTTCCCCTCGAACAAATCGCCGGGATAACCCTGATTCTTCATCCAGCTCCGATAGATGAACCCGTCGCGGTCTCTTCGTCCGAACCATTCCTGGCTTCGCAGTTTTTTCATTTTTCCACCCGATTTGCGGTGCTTTTATGATTTCTCATCGCGTTACGACTCGCCGAGCATCCTACTGAAAGCACGGGCACTCAGCAAGTCGCGCAAGGAGCTCGCCGACAGGCAGGGCCACAAGAATTGCGCGATCGGTGACGGCAAGATCGCCGGACCAAGGGATTCCTACTTGGCTACATACCGAATTTACCCGATACCCTTTTGACCCAGATGAAAGCATTATTTGCATGCAAGTTTGGGCCACATCACTTGGGGGTGGACTGATATGAACGCGAGTCGTTGGACGCCCACGGGATATCGAAGTTTGGAGGTTCGTGTGGAAGGCGCGTCCCAAGAGATATGCGGCAAATGCGGCGCGGAGATCGATCCCACACGGCGTGTTGATTTCACTCTGAAGAACGGAACGCGAGTGTGCGATTCCTGCTTTGTGAAGGAAACCCCGCGACCTTCTCAGCCGAAAACCGACTGGCCGAGCTGATTTCGCTTGGTCGGAATAATATTGAAGACCTCGAAGATAGGTCAGCGCCCGCGATCTAATTGGAAAGCGGCGGCTTGGAAATCGCCCCGCAAATCAATCTGCAAACCGTGATGCATCCACCATGCGCCTGAAGCAGTTTCGGGCGTGCCCGCAATCGCTTTCCCTTCTATCGAAGAAAGCTTGTAATCGGCAGCCGGGTCAAGACCCTGAAACTGCAGCAACGGAAAGCTGCGCCCCTCCTGTGTGGAATGCGTGAAAGCGAAGACGATGGATTGATTCTTGTCCGCTGAGACCGTCTGTGTTGCTGAGAATTCGCTGCCGTTGCGGGGGCTGATGAGCCGATAGAGATCGCCTCGCACAATCGTTCGCTGGATGGAATGATATGCGGCGATCAAGCGTTTGGCCGCTGCAAAATCCTGCGGGGACCAGTGATTCAAATTCGCGCCGATCCCCAGTGAGCCCTGCATCGAACTCAACATCCGGTAAGTAAGAGACGTCGCGCGGCCGTTCAGCCAGTGCGGCGAATCCGTGACCCAGGCCATCATAATTTGTGGCGTATACGCGTATGTAAAACCGTCCTGCATCGAAAGCCGGTCGAATGGGTCCGTGTTGTCCGAGGGCCAGACTTCATCCGTGTAACGCAAAATTCCCAAATCCACGCGGCCGCCCCCGCCCGAACACGATTCGATCTCAATTTTCGGATGCTTCTTGCGCAGGTCCGCGAGGATTGCGTAGAGGTTGCGAATGAATTCAACGTACACGCGCTGCTGTTCATCCGCAGGAAGCTGGTCCCAGCCGGGCTCGGACCAATTGCGGTTGTAGTCCCACTTTAAGAAGGCGATATCGTTTTCGGTGAGCAACTTATCGAGGAAATTTTCCACGTACTCGCGCACATCGGGGCGCGCGAGATTTAGCACCAGCTGGTAACGCGCCTCGGAACGCGGGCGTGCGGGAAAATTCAAGACCCAGTCGGGATGGGCGCGGTAGAGTTCGGAATCCGGGTTGATCATCTCCGGCTCGACCCACAAGCCGAAGTCCATGCCGAGCGAGTGAACCTTATCAATCAGCGGCTTCAGACCGTGCGGAAATTTTTCGGGGTTCACATACCAATCGCCAAGACCCGCGTGGTCGTTCTTGCGCTCGCCGAACCAGCCATCGTCCATCACGAAGCGATCCACACCTAGAGACGCCGCCTTTTCGGCGAGAGCTTCCTGCCCGGCTTCGTTGACGTTGAATTCCGTCGCTTCCCAGGAGTTGTAAATCACGGGGCGCGGCTTCGGGTCTGGCGCGTGCGGAAGAATGTGAGCAATTTCAAAATGGTGAAGCAATCGGGAAGCGCCGCCGAGCCCATGATCGGAATAGCCGCCGTAAAAGACCGGAGTCTCCAGAGTTTCCCCGGGCTTCAACTTGTAGCCAAAATCAAACGGGTTGAACCCGCCGGTGACGCGCACCGCATCCAGTTGATTGCGCTCGATGGTGATACGCCACGAGCCCGACCATGCGAGCGCGCCGAACCACACTTCTCCATGCTCTTCATTTGCGTCGAGTGGACCCGCCGCGATCTGACTGTCGTCGCGCGAAATCGCAAACCACGGATTGGCCTGGTGGCCGGTGGTGCCCCGCCGGCTTTCAATGACGCGCTCGCCCGCTTGAATCGGCTCTTGATTGAGCGTCCATTCTCCAGCCCAGCGTCCCGTCAAATAGCTCAAGGTGTAGCGCGCAGCAGGGAGAGTCCATTGCGCCGCGGCGGCCTGCTCGATGATCACAGGCTCTTTTTCGCGATTTTCGATGCTGGCGGAGCGGGCCAGCATGCCGCTCTCCGCGTCCATGGAGTAATGCAGCGTGACGTAGATCTCGCGCTCAATATCTTTGAGCTGAATATCAATCGTCTGAGCGTCTTGCGGGATCGCACTTTCGAAATGCAGCACCAGATCGCGATTGCCGCCGGCAAAGGTGATTTTCAGCGCCGGCTCAGTGAACAATCCCCCGCCCCAACTGGCGTACTCCTGCGGCGTATTGGTGTAAGACGAATCGAACGACGCCCACTCGGGAAGCGATTTCGGCTCGGCGATCGAGTCGTTCGCGCCGATTCGGCCGCCCCAGTAGAGCGTCTGCAGCTCACCGCGTTCATTCACGCCGAAAGCGTAAGTGGAGTTGCCCCCATCAAGACGGAAAACATGCGCAGTCTGCGCTGTAAGAATTGTTGGCGCGTAGAAGGCAAACAGGAATAGGAACAGCATTCCTGCAAACAGTCGATAATGAGCTGAGGCAAGCTTTAAGCGGGACATGCGATGTGCCTCCGAGGGTCGAACCAGGAGCGCAATCTTATGTTAGTTTACGAAGAATCGGCAAATTGGAATGCGCGGCGACGAAGGCATTGACCGTCGGGCAAGAGTCAAGGATCATCGCGACTCGGGAATCGTGCGTTGGGGAGCGTTGAAATGTCGAAGGCAAGGAAAGAGGGATTGGTAATGAGCCGGCAAACAAGAATCTTGGCGCCTGTGACGACGATTGCGCTGGTCGCGATGTCATTGCTCCTGATCCTCGCGGCCCAGCGACCCGTACGCGGGCTAGAGACGAGGCCAGGCGCGTCGCCCAACGCAAATGACCTGCGAATTTATTTTGTGGACGTGGAAGGCGGGCAGGCGACGCTTTTCGTGACGCCCGCGGGGCAATCGCTGCTGATTGACACCGGCTGGGACGGCTTCGACGGTCGCGACGCGGATCGCATCGTCGGCGCAGCAAAAAAAGCGGGCCTCAGCAAAATTGACTACGTGCTCATCACGCACTTTCATGCAGACCATGTCGGCGGAGTACCTCAACTGGCCGCACGAATTCCCATCGGAACTTTTATTGACCACGGTGTAAATCGCGAACCCAACGATCCAATTACTGAAGCGGGTTACGTGGCGTACCACAAACTACTGGCGACGGGAAAGTATCAGCACATTACCGCCAAGCCGGGCGACGCCCTGCCCATCGCCGGAATCAAAGCGACGGTGATCAGCGCTGACGGCGAGATTATCGCCAATCCCCTTCCTGGTGCCGGAGCAGAAAATTCGAATTGCAAGAATGCGAAGGCGTATGCCGAAGACGAGACGGAAAACCGGCGCTCGCTGGGGACTCTATTCACATTTGGCAAACTTCGGATTCTTGATCTGGGCGATTTGACGCGCGACGTGGAAGTGAAACTCGCGTGTCCGCTGAATAGACTCGGGCACGTCGACGTCTTCACCGTCACGCATCACGGGTTCCTGCAGAGCAGCGCGCCGGAGCTTGTCTGGGCGATCGCTCCGCGCGTGGCGATTATGGACAACGGTGCCAAGAAGGGCGGCTCGCCCGAAGTGTGGGACATCATTGAAAAATCCGCGGGGCTGGAAAATTTGTGGCAACTACATTATTCAGAAGAAGGCGGCGCGGCGCACAACGTGCCGGCGGAATTCATCGCCAATCCCCAGGGACCGGACGCCGGAAATTATCTCGAGCTGGTCGCGCGGCCGAGCGGAAGCTTTCAAGTGTTCAACTCGCGCACGCAAAAATCGAAAACATACCCGGCTAAGTAACCGTCGCTGGATCGGGTATCGGCTCGATGCGGCCGAGCAGGAACAAGTAGCCCGCGATTCCGATTAGAAGAAACCCGGCAGCGGCAACGAACACCCATGTGAAAGAATGCGTCCAGGATACGATGAAGCCCGTGGCAATGGACGCG
>Ga0308309_10001697_pt1 | contig 13064 bp, 14 predicted proteins | sample HubBroMetageWFT5_FD_192491 | JGI IMG/M metagenome (GOLD analysis project Ga0308309, IMG submission 192491) | Warmed and freeze-thawed soil microbial communities from the Hubbard Brook experimental Forest, New Hampshire - Hubbard Brook CCASE Soil... | ecosystem: Environmental > Terrestrial >...
GCAGACCTTCACCCGGGCGATGATCGACCAGGGAACGCCCGGCGCGATCATCAGCACCGGCTCCAAGCAGGGTATCACCACGCCGCCCGGCGATACCGCCTACAATGTCAGCAAGGCCGGCGTGAAGGTTCTCACCGAGGCGCTGGCGCACCAGTTGCGCGGCGTCCCCGGCTGCAAGGTGAGCGCGCATCTGCTGGTGCCGGGCTTCACCTACACCGGCATCACGCGGCCGCGCCGCATCGAGAAGCCGCCGGGCGCCTGGTCGCCCGAGCAGGTGATAGACATGATGATCGAGCGCATGGGGCGGGGGGACTTCTACATCATCTGCCCGGACAACGACGTCACTTGGGAGACCGATCGCAAGCGCATCCAATGGGCGGCGGAAGACATCACCCACAACCGCCCGGCGCTGTCGCGCTGGCACGAGGACTACAAGAGTGCCTTCGCGGACTTCATGAAGGCTAAGGACGCGTCGTCCGACTGAGGGCAGCCACGAACGAGCCCATGCCGGTGCTGCGCAGCGGCACGAAGGGCTTCGACATCTGGCGGCACAGCCGCTTCACGATCCCGACGGCGTCGTGGCTGACGCAGTCGACCGGGAACATCACCACATCGGCGCGGCTCACCAGGCCGCCCAAAAGTCCGCTGCGATCGTCGACGCCGCCGTCGTGGTGCAGGAAGCGGGCGCCCAGCCGCTCGCTCGACGCGCGCAAATGGCCGAGCTTATCGGTGCGGCCGCCGACATAGAGCAGTGTGAGGCCTGCGAGGGAGGAGGGCGCCGCCGGCGGGCCGTCCTCTGTCGCCAACTCGAAGCCCGCCTCGAACGCCTCCAGTTCTTCGCTGAGCGCGCGTTCGCGCCGCTGGAGCGCGCCGCGTTGCTCGCGCTCGCGGCTGAGCTCGTCGTTCGCCCGCGCCAGCCGCTCCTCGACGGCGGCGCGGCGGTTGGTCTCCGACCGCAGGCGCTGCTCGAGGCTGGCGATGAGTGCGCTGAGCGTCGCCTCGTCGGAGGAGCCGTCCTCCCGCTGCGCAGCTTGGTCGGCAATACGGCTGGCGAGGAGATTGCTCAACTCGCGGATCCTGGCGTCGCGCGCGGTGATGCCGTCGCGCAGATGGTCCTGCTGGCGGATGAGCTTTTCGCGCAAGGCCGCATTCTCCGCTTCGAGGCCGCTCAGCCGGCGGATGTCGGCCCGATTGGCCGCGCCCACCAGATGGGAAAGCATATGAACTTCACCGAAGATCTCGCGGATCAGTGCGTCGTTGGTGGCAGGATGAGTGAGCGCCGCCCAATAGCCGCCCGGAATGTCACCCTGCTTGACGGCGTCACGCCACAGAGCGCGAACCGCGTCGATCGTCTTGGCCTTCTCGAAGCGGCCAATGGCGAGGCGGTGGCGCTTGTCGAGCGCCTTGTGCAGGAGTTTGCCCCGCCCATGGCGCAGGTTGGCAAGCAGCACGCCCTGGCCGTGCAGGTCGTGATCGGAGGCGCCGTCGACGGCCATCCCGGCCTTGGACATGACCTGGCGCAGTTCGCCGGTCGAGAGGCAAGTGCCGACGATCGAGCAGTGTACGTGATTGGAAAGCTCCCAGATCCTGGTGCGGCGCGAGGCGCGGGACTGCAGCTCGTCGAGCTCAGGCTCGATCATCCGCGGCGGCAGCGGAATAGTCGGCTTGCCGTGCAAGGCGTTGGCGGCACCGTTCCTGGAGCGGAGCGTCCACGGATCGAAACGAAGCGTCACAGTCATCAGGTGTCTTCTGTCGATATATTCGTTAGAATATAACGATGGTGTCAGAAGACGGATTTGCCGGCAAGGCCCCAGATTTCGGGTCAAATAGTCCCGTTCGCAGCCCGTTGATATCACGACCTTGGCCTGCTCCAATGGGCGACGCATTCGGGTCAATATAACGGCTGTAAATTCAGGAGGGACCACCATGAAGATCAGCGCCAGAAATCGGCTCAAGGGCAAGATCCTTGAAGTCAAGAAAGGCGCGACCACGGCGCATGTCCGGCTCGATGTGAACGGCACCACCGTCACCGCCTCGATCACCAATGAAGCCGTCGATGAGCTCGGCCTGAAGGTCGGCCAGACGGCCTACGCCATCATCAAGGCGTCCGACGTGATGGTCGGCCTCGACGATTGAGCGATCGATGGTCCGGCTGAACGAGGTCCGGTCCGGCGAGGTGGCGGTCGACCTGCCGGCGCGCGCCGATGCCGAGGTGTATTACATCGGCCGCATCCGCACCCCGTGGACCGATCGCCTGACATGCCCACGCCAGGGTCGGTTGGACGGGCCGACTTGCCGCATCGAAGTGTTCGCGCCGTGGGACAAGGGATTGGACAGCATCGCCGAGTTCTCGCGCCTCGAAGTGCTCTACTGGCTGCACGAGTCGCGGCGCGATCTCGCCTTGCAGGCCCCGAAGAGCGACGGCAACGCCCGCGGCGTCTTCTCGCTGCGCACGCCGGTGCGGCCCAATCCCATCGGCACGTCGATCGTGCAACTGGTGAAGGTCGAGGGACCGATGCTGGTGGTCCGCGGCCTCGATTGCCTCGACGGCACGCCGCTGATCGACCTCAAGCCCGACCGCACCTTGTTCAAGCCGCTGGCGCCGGCCCAGGCTGGCGATTTCCAGGTGGGTGAGGCGTGAGCGGGGCGAGCCGCCGCTCTCTGCTGGCGCTCCTGGGCGCGGGCATGCTGGCGCGCCCGGCCCGGTCGCAAGGTGGGGCGCAGGGTCGCACGATCGTCGATTCGGCGAACCGCAAGATCAGCCTGCCGCACCGCGTCAGCCGCGTGTTCGTCGCCGGACCACCGGCATCGGTGCTGATGTATATGCTGGCGCCCGACATGATGGTTGGCTGGATCCGTCTGCCGACCCCGGCGGAGAAGGAATTCCTGACGGCGCCGGCGCGCGATCTGCCGGAGACCGGCCGGCTCACCGGCCGGGGCGACACCGTGAGCCTCGAACGCCTGGTCGCGGCCAAGCCGGACCTTGTGCTCGATTTTGGCTCGGTGACCGGGACATATGTATCACTGGCCAACCGCGTGCAGGACCAGACGGGCATTCCCTATGTCCTGATCGACGGCACGTTCGCCGCCACGTCGGCGTCGGTGAAACTGGCCGCCGACATCGTCGGCCGGTCGGCGCGCGGCGTCGAGCTTGCGGCCTACGCCGAGAAGACCTTCGCCACGGTCGACGGCGTATTGGCGCGCGTGCCGGCCGACAAGCGGCCGCGCGTCTACCTGGCGCGCGGCCCCGAGGGGCTGGAGACAGGCGGTCGCGGCTCGATCAACACCGAGATCATCGAGCGCGTGGGCGGCGTCAATGTCGCCGAGGGGCTGGGCGGGCGCGGCAATACGGCCAATGCCTCGCTCGAGCAGGTCATCGCCTGGCAGCCCGATGCCATCGTCACGCTCGACCGCGCGTTCTTCGCCAACGTGAAGACCAAGTCCGGCTGGGATCAGGTGCGCGCGGTGGCCGAGAACAAGGTCTACCTGGCACCCAGCCTGCCATGGGGTTGGATCGATGCCCCGCCGTCGATCAACCGGCTGATCGGCCTACGCTGGCTGCTCAAAACCTTCTATCCGACGGAAGCCGGCATCGACCTGCGCACCGACACGCGCTTTTTCTACGCGCTGTTCTACGGCGCGAAGCTCGAGGATTCGCAACTCGATCGGCTGCTCGGTGGCGCTGGCGCACGCTGACGGCGCGCAGCGCAGCGCCGTCGTCCTGGTCGTGTTGACGGTCATCCTGCTGGCCGCCGTCCTGCTGGCGGGCATGCTGGGTCCCTATCCGTTGACGCCGGGCGACGTCGTCTCGGCGGTCATGGCGCGCCTTGCGGGCGATGCCGCGCCGGATCCGATCGATACGGTCCTGTTCCAGATCCGCTTGCCGCGCGTGCTGGCGGCGCTGCTGGTCGGCGCGGCGCTGGCGGCGGCCGGCACGAGCTACCAGACGCTGTTCCGCAATCCGCTGGTGTCGCCGGATATCCTGGGCGTGTCGGCGGGCGCCGGGTTCGGCGCGGTCCTCGGTATCCTGCTGTCCTTGCCGGTGATCGCCATCCAGGCACTGGGCTTCGTCACCGGCCTGCTCACCGTTGGCATCGTCTATACGCTGGCGCGCGCCTTGCGCAGCCAGAACGAGATCCTCGTGCTGGTGCTGGCGGGCATCGTCGTCGGCGCGCTGGCCGGCGCCGGCATCTCGCTGGTGAAGATTCTAGCCGATCCCTACAACCAGCTTCCCGCCATCACCTTCTGGCTTCTGGGCAGCCTGTCCGGCATCAAAGTGAGTGATCTCCAGACGGTGGCGCCGCTGGTCATCCTGGGCCTCATTCCGCTCGTCCTGCTGCGCTGGCGGATCGGCGTGCTGTCGCTGGGCGACGACGAAGCCAAGGCGCTCGGCGTCAACGTCAGGGTCGTGCGCGGCGTCGTGATCGGCGCGGCCACACTGGTCACGGCGACGGCCGTCTCGGTGTCGGGCGTCATCGGCTGGATCGGGCTGGCGATCCCGCATATGGCGCGGCTCCTGGTCGGCCCGCGCTACGACCGCGTGCTGCCGGCGGCGACGTTGATGGGGGCGGCGTTCCTGGTGCTGATCGACACGGTAGCGCGCGGAGCGGCGCGCATCGAAATTCCGCTCGGCTTGCTGACCGCCCTGTTGGGCGCGCCGGTGTTCGTCTGGCTGCTGGCGCGCGGCCGGCGCTCCTGGAGTTGAGGCGTGCTGCAGGCCTCCGCGCTGTCGATCGGCTACGGACGCCGCACCGTCGCGGCCGGGATCGACCTCGCCGTGCAGCGTGGCGAAGTGCTTTGCCTGCTCGGACCCAACGGGGCCGGCAAGACCACGCTGTTCAAGACCCTGCTGGGCCTGATCCCACCGCTCGGCGGCAAGGTCACGCTCGACGGTCGGCCCGTCGATCGGCTCACGCGCCGCGAACTGGCGCAATCGATGGCCTATGTCCCGCAGGCGCAGGTGATGGAGTTCGCCTACACCGTCCTCGACCTGGTGCTGATGGGCCGCACCGCCCATTTGGGGCCATTCTCGGCGCCAGGCGCACGCGATCATGAGCGAGCGCAGGCCGCGCTGGCCTATCTCGGCATCGCCGAGCTGGCTTCAGCCGAGGCCAACCGCATCTCGGGCGGGCAGCGCCAGCTCTGCCTGGTCGCCCGCGCGCTCGCCCAGGATGCGCCTTTGCTGGTGATGGACGAGCCGACGGCCAGCCTCGATCTCGGCAATCGCCTGCTGGTGCTGGAGCGGGTGCGCGCGCTCAGCGCACAAGGCTATGGCGTGGTGTTCTCGACCCATGATCCCGATCAGGCGCGCGAGCTTGCCACGCGGGTGGCGGTGATCGCCGCAGGACGCCTGGCGGCCTACGGGACGCCGCACGAGACGCTGACCGGGCCGACCCTGTCGGCAGTCTATGGCGTCGAGGTGATGATCGAACGCACCGAGAGCGGCCGCTACGTCGTGGCGCCGCGATCGTGACGGCGAGTCAGTAGATTTTCGACGAGGCGGGCGGCGTCAGCAGGCGGGCGAGGGAGCGGATCTCCGGCGTCGAGGCACCGTAGGCGCGCCGCTCCATCTCGCGGTAGAGCCGCACGATGTCGTTGCCGGTCTCGGTCACCGCGGCGCCGCCCCCGCCGCCGCCGCCGGTTTGGGCGGTGACCACGGGCTCGCGGAACATGCGGTTGAGTTCGTCGACCAGGAGCCACGCCTGGCGGTAGGACATCGCGAGCGCGCGGCCGGCCGCCGAGATCGATCCCGTCTCGTTGATAAGCTCGAGCAGCCGGATCTTGCCGGGCCCGATCGAGCGCTCGTCGCCGAAGTCGAGTCGCAGGTGCAACGACGTCTTTCCGGCGGCCTTCACGGCCCGTTTGGCGGTGCCACGTCCCATCGCAGCGATTATGCGGTGGGACGTGGCGTCGCGCCAGATGCTCTCGTCAGGCGGCCTGGTAGCCAATGACGGCCTTCGTCTCCAGGAATTCCTCGAGGCCCCACTTGCCGTACTCGCGGCCGTTGCCCGACTGCTTGTAGCCGCCGAACGGAGCCGCCGTGTCGCCCGCGGGATAATTCAGGTGCACGTTGCCGGCCCGCATCTGCGAGGCGACCGCGCGGGCGTGGCCGATGTCGGCCGACTGCACGTACGCCGCCAGCCCGTAGATCGTCTCGTTGGCCAGGCGAATGACTTCTTCCTCGCTCTTGTAGGGCAGGATGGCGATCACCGGCCCGAAGATCTCCTCGCGCGCGATCGTCATGTCGTTGCTCACACCGGCGAACACGGTGGGCCGCACGTAGTAGCCGCGGTTGAGATGCTCCGGCCGGCCAGGGCCGCCGGTCACCAGCTCGGCGCCCTCGTCGATCCCCGCCTGGATCAGGCGCTGGATCTTCTCGTACTGCGTGGCGTTGACCACCGGGCCGAGCCGGGTCTCCGGGCTGCGCGGATCGCCGACGACGAAGCGCTCGGCCGCCGCCTTGGCGATCGACTTGACCTCGTCGTGCCGGTCGGCCGGCACGAACATGCGGGTCGGTGCCGTGCAGGACTGGCCCGAGTTCACCATCATGCTGTTGATGCCCTTGGTGACCGCTATCTGGAAGTCGACGTCGGGCAGCAGGATGTTGGCCGACTTGCCGCCCAGCTCCTGGGCGACGCGCTTCACCGTCAGGGCCGCCGCCTGCGCCACGCGGATGCCGGCGCGGGTCGAGCCGGTGAACGACATCATGTCGATACCGGGATGCGACGACATCGCCTCGCCGACGACGGCGCCGCTGCCCTGGATCATGTTGTAGACGCCCTTGGGCGTGCCGGCGGCCGCCATGACCTCCGACCAGATGATGGCGTCGAGCGGCGCCTCTTCCGACGGCTTCAGCACCATGGTGCAGCCCGCGGCGATGGCCGGCAGGACCTTGCAGCGATCTGGTTGATCGGCCAGTTCCACGGCGTGATCAGACCGCACACCCCGATCGGCTCGCGCACGATCAGCGTGCCGCCCTCGACCGATTCGAACGGATAGGTCTCGAGCACCTCGATCATGCGCTCGAGATGGGCTGTACCGCGGCCCGCCTGGATGTCGCGGGCGAACTGCAGCGGCGCACCCATCTCGCGCGAGATCGCATCACCTGCATCGTTCCGGCGCTTGTTGTATTCCGCCAGGATCGCGCGCAGCAGCTCGAGCCGTTCCTTGCGGCTGGTGCGGGCGAAACCCGGGAAGGCCGCCCGGGCCGCCGCCACGGCGCGGTCGACGTCGGCTGCGCCGCCGACGGCGATCTGGGTGAACGCCTCCTCGGTTCGACGGATCGATGACGTCCAGGAAGGCGGGCTTCACCGGATCGACCCACGTGCCGTCGATGTAAAACTGCTTTTCGTGCTGCATGGAGAGATTCCCTCGGCTCGGCGGACGCCCCTTGGCAAGGTCCACCCGATTTGCGAAGGTCGTTGTATATAGGTGAATACAACGAAGGAAAAGAGCATCGTGACAGCGGCATTTCCGGTAAGCGAACGCAACAAGGTCCGCCGCCTGCACGAGCGCGGGCGCTACGACAAGGACGGCGTCTATGCGGTGCTGGACGCCGCCATGCTGTGTCATATCGCCTATGTCATCGACGGCCAGCCCTACTGCACGCCGACCGCGTTCTGGCGGGAGGGCGACCACCTCTACTGGCACGGCTCCTCGGCCAGCCGCATGCTGCGCAGCCAGAAGCCCGGCCTGGCGGTCTGCCTGACGGTGACGCATCTCGACAGCCTCGTGCTGGCGCGCTGCGGCTTCAACCATTCGGTCGATTACCGCTCGGCCATGTGCTTCGGCACGGCGCACCTGATCGAGGATCTTGCCGAGAAGGAACGCGCGCTCGACAGCATGGTCGACCGTTTCTATCCCGGCCGCGCCGCGTCGTTGCGCACCAGCACCGTGCAGGAGCTGAAGGCCACGACGGTGATCGGCATGGCGATCGACCAGGCCTCCGCCAAGGTCCGCTCCAAGGGCGTGGCCGACGAGGAGGAGGATTATGGCCTGCCGATCTATGCCGCGCGATTTCCGGTGCGCCAGGTGGTGGGAGAGATCGAGACCTGCCCGCGCATGCCGGCGGGTGTCGAACGACCCGAAGGCCTGGCAGGCTTCACGCCCGGCCGCCGGCTCGACGAGGTGATGAGCGAGAACTACCGCAAGGCCTACGCAACGTGACTCCCGAACAGCGTGAGGTAGTCGTGGTCCAGCAGATCGACGTCAAGGCGTTTCAGCAGGTCTCCTACGTTACCGGCGACGTTTCGGCCGACGGCAGCGCGATCCTGCTGCGCGTCGAGACCGAACGGCACGGCCAGGTCGACCTGTCGTTCCCCACGGTCGACCTGCAGCATCTCGTCACCCTGTTGCTGATCCTGGGTGGCAAGGCCGCCGTCAGAGGCCGCTTCGCCGCGTTCAGCGAGACCTTCCAGGCGCCGCCGCTGCCGTTGCATGGCGTGTCGCTCGGCCTGGAACAGAACGAAGGCGTGCTCACCATCGAGGTCGGCGCCACCGTGCTGTCGTTCTCGCTGTCGCGCGGCAGCATGGCCGAGATCGGCCGCACCATCCTGGAACTGGAGTCCGCGGCTTCCTGAGCGGACGGCCACGTTCCCTAGCCGCGCGGGTTGTCATCGGCGCGCAACGGGCGCAAACTGCCGCACTCAGTACCGCGTGCCGGAGTATCTCAGCGTAAACCTGTACCAATAACGGGGGGTTTAGCAGATGTCCGCGTCCAACATTCCTGCGTCCCAATCTGGTCTGCCGTGGTGGAAGGAACCCACCAAGGACCAGTGGCAAGCCTACATCGCCGCCTGGCTCGGTTGGACGCTTGACGCGTTCGACTTCACCATCTTCTTGCTGATCATGCTGCCGATCGCCAAGGAGTTCGACGTACCGCTGACGGCGGTCGCGATCATCTTCACGCTGACGCTGTGGATGCGCCTGGTCGGCGCCACCGCCGCCGGCTGGCTGGGCGATCGGATGGGCCGCAAGACGCCGCTGATGATCTCCATCCTGTGGTACTCGATCTGCAACTTCATCGCGGGCTTTTCGCCCACCTTCACGTTTCTGCTGATCTTCCGCACGCTGCTCGGCATCGGCATGGGCGCTGAATGGCCGGCCGGCGCGGCGCTCGCCATGGAGTCCTGGCCTACCCGCTCGCGCGGCTTCATGAGCGGCATCCTGCAGGGCTCTTGGGGGTTGGGCTTCGCCCTCTCGGCGGCGGCCTACGGCTTCCTCTACGACTCGATCGGTTGGCGCGGCCTGCTGTGGATCGGCATCCTGCCGGCGCTCGTCGTCGTGTGGATCCGCTTCTACGTCAAGGAGCCCGAAGTGTGGGCCGAGAACAAGCGGCAGCAGATCGAGAAGAAGACGGAAGTGAAGGCGCCGCTGTTCGTGATCTTCAGGCGCGAGTACCTCTTCAACACGCTCACCGCCTGCGCCTGGATGGCGGCGGCCTTCTGCGTCTACTACTCGATCTGGGCGCTGTTCTCGACCTATCTCCAGAAGGAGTTGTCGTGGACGCCGCTCATGGTGGCGACGCCGCTGTTCTGGGCCAACATCGTGGTCTTTGCCGGCAGCGCAATGTGGGGCGGCGTGGCCGACAAGTGGGGCCGCAGGCCGGCGATCATCGTGCCCTGTGTCCTCGCCATCTTCGTCACGCCGCTCTACCTGTGGACCCAGGATCCAACGATGATCATCCTGGGCTTCATCCTGCAGGGCGTCTTCGGCGGCTCGATCTACGGCCAGAATCCGAGCTATCTCTGTGAACGCTTCCCCACCGAGGTGCGCGCGACGGCCTCGGGCTTCGTCTATCATCAGGGCGCGATCTGGGGTGGCCTGGTGGCACCGGTGCTGAGTTACTTCGCCGTCGAGATGAACATGGGCTTCGCGCTGCCCATGATGGTGAGCACGACGGTGTTCCTGGTACTGGTCATCATCGCTGTGGCGCTGGGGCCGGAGACCAAGGGCAAGCACCTCACCGCCGACCTGGAGGTCATCAAGGCCGCCGACTGAGATTTCCGCCGCAGTCCCTCTCCTCGAAGACGCGGGGAGAGAGAAGGAATCCTTCCTGGCTGGTCAGAGACGCATATTTGCAGTCTCCATTGGCACGCGGGTTGCTCGCCTTTCAGCGAGGACACTCAACGCCAGGGGAGGACCGTCCGATGTGCAAAGGCGACGACCCGAATTGCCCTGATTTCGAACTCCACCGCAAGAAGCTGCTCGAAGAACTCGACAGCGAGCGGCGCAGCTTCATGAAGAGCGCCTTCGTGGCGACCGGTGGCGCAGCGGCACTGGTCGCCGGCGGGACGTTGATCTCCCCCGCGGTCGCCCAGACCGCCGTCGGGCAGCAGGGCCGGCCCAACCATCACTATGTTCCGGCGACGGCCGACACGGTTCATTGGGGTTACTTTAGCAAGCTGCTGAAACCCGTCGTCGAGGTCGACAGCGGCGACTACGTCACCATCGAGGCCCTGACCCATCACGCCAACGATGACGCCGAGCGCATGGTCAAGGGCGACCCCGGCGCGGAAAGCGTCTTCCTCTGGACCAAGGACAAGAAAGGCGTCGACCGGCGCGGCGCCGGTCCGGTCGACGGCAAGTTGCTGGGACGGGGATCGGGCGAGGGCTTCGGCGTCCACATCTGCACCGGTCCGGTCTTCATCAGGAACGCCGAGCCCGGCGACATCCTCGAAGTGCGCATCATGGATGTGAAGCCGCGGCCGTCGGCCAATCCCAACTATCCCGGCAAGGCCTTCGGCAGCAACGCGGCGGCATGGTGGGGCTTCCACTACAAGGAGCTGATCACCGAGCCCAAGCCGCGCGAGGTGGTCACGATCTACGAGATCGACGCCACCGGACAACGCAACTGGGCCAAGGCGCTCTACAATTTCCAGTGGACCCCGCAGACCGATCCGTTCGGCGTGGTTCACAAGACCATCGACTATCCCGGCGTGCCGGTCGACCACAGCACGATCAAGGAGAACCACGGCATCCTGAAGAACGTGCGCATTCCGATCCGGCCGCATTTCGGCGTGATGGGCGTGGCGCCAAAGGAGGCCGACTACGTCGATTCCATTCCGCCCGCCTATTTCGGCGGCAACATGGACAATTGGCGGGTCGGCAAGGGCGCCACCATGTTCTACCCGATTGCGGTTCAGGGCGGGCTGTTCTCGATCGGCGATTCGCACGCCTCCCAGGGAGACTCCGAACTCTGCGGCACCGCGATCGAATGCTCGCTGACCGGGACGTTCCAGCTCATCCTCCACAAGAAGGCCACGCTCGGCGGGACCTCGCTCGCCGAACTGAATTACCCGCTGCTCGAAACCCAGGACGAGTGGGTGCTGCACGGCTTCAGCTTTGCCAACTACCTCCAGGAGCTCGGGCCGACCGCGCAGCAGACGATTTACGAGAAATCGTCGGTTGATCTCGCGCTCAAGGACGCGTTCCGCAAGATGCGCGCGTTCCTGATGACGACCAAGGGGTTGACCGAGGACGAGGCGATTTCCCTGATGTCGATTGCCGTCGATTTCGGCGTGACGCAGGTGGTCGACGGAAACTGGGGCGTGCACGCCATCATCAAGAAGAGCCTGTTCGCCGGCGCCGAGGCGTGAGCCCATTCACCCGCGGATTTCGACGCCCGCCCATTCCTCCAGCACCTTGGCGATGAAGGTGAAGTCGGAATCGGCGCCGAACCGCGCCTTGGTGATGGCGAGCATCTCACGCACCGCCGCGCCCTCCACCATGGGCACACCGAGCGCCTCGGCTTCGTCGACGCAGAGGCGAACGTCCTTGTAGGAAAGGCCGGTGGCGAAGCCGAAATCGAAGGTCCTGGGCAGCACGGCGCGCGGGAACTTGTCCTGGGTGGCGCTGTTGCGACCGCTCGAGGCGTTGATGATGTCGATCAGCACCCGGGCATCGAGGCCGGCCTTGACGCCATCGGGCGCACGACACCATGACTGCGAGCGTGTGTCCTAAACATTAGGCAGCAAACGAGGAGGAACGTCATGTCCGTGACCCGCCGACAATTCGCTCCGGCCGCCGCATCGCTCGCGGCGCTGGCCGCATCGCCGGCCTTCGGCCAGCCGACCAGTGAGAACGTGAAGTGGCGCCTGACGTCGAGTTTCCCCAAGAGCCTGGACACGCTGTGGGGCGCCTCGACCACCATCGCCCGCACCGTCGGCGAGATGACCGACGGCAAGTTCGTATTGCAGCCGTTTGGCGCCGGCGAGATCGTCCCGGGCCTGCAGGTGCTCGACGCCGTGGCCAATGCCACCGTCGAATGCGGCCACAGCTACACCGGCTACTATATCGGCAAGAACCCGTCCTTCATCTTCGACGGCTCGCTGCCCTTCGGGCTGACGCCGCGCATGCAAAATGCCTGGATGATGTTCGGCGACGGCCGCAAGCTGATGGACGAGGTTTATGACAGCTTCGGCGTCGTCGCCCTGCCGGCCGGCCAGACCGGTGGCCAGATGTTCGGCTGGTTCCGCAAGGAGCTCAAAACGCCGGCCGATTTCGTCGGACTGAAAATGCGCACGGCGGGCTTCGGCGGCAAGGTCATGGCCAAGCTGGGCGCGGTGCCGCAGCAGATCGCCGGCGGCGACATCTATCCGGCGCTGGAGCGCGGCACGATCGACGCCTGCGAATGGGTCGGGCCCTATGACGACGAGAAGCTCGGCTTCAACAAGGTGGCAAAATACTACTACACGCCCGGCGTCATGGAGCTCGAGGCGGTCAACCAGCTGATGATCAACAAAGCCGTCTGGGCGACGCTGTCGCCGCGCTATCAGGCGATCCTGCGATACGCCTGCAACTACGCGATGACCGAGATGCTGGCGTCCTACGACGCCAAAAACGCCACCGCGATCGCCCGCCTGGTGGCCGCCGGCACGCAGCTTTCGGTGCTGCCGGAGGAGGTGATCAAGGCGCTGCGCACCGCGCTCGAGACCGTGCTCGACGAGGAAGCCGCGCAGAGCGAGCAGTTCAAGAAGATCCTGGTGAACTGGCGCCAGTTCCGCGCCGACCAGCACCGCTGGTTCTCCATCGCCGATACCCGCGCCGACCTCGCGGTCTTCAGG
>Ga0308309_10001698_pt1 | contig 13063 bp, 16 predicted proteins | sample HubBroMetageWFT5_FD_192491 | JGI IMG/M metagenome (GOLD analysis project Ga0308309, IMG submission 192491) | Warmed and freeze-thawed soil microbial communities from the Hubbard Brook experimental Forest, New Hampshire - Hubbard Brook CCASE Soil... | ecosystem: Environmental > Terrestrial >...
TGCCAAGTATTGAAAGTAGAGGAGTGATTCCCGCGACCGGGACTACTTCTTCCACAAATCCAAAAACATTTTGACCGTTGCTGGCCCGTGCCCCGCGTAGTGATTGTTGGCGAACGCAAATAATTGCCGAATCTTTTTGTTCAACACCAGTTCCTTCAGAACATCGACCCAGTTCTCGAGATCGTGTTCCCGGTCAACGACTGTCTTGTCCCAGGTTTGGGTTATTTTCTCAATCCCATGCCGATCGCCAAGCCAGCGAACATAAGCGAAGTCCGCAGTAATCATGTCGAATTTGTTGTTCATCTCCCAGGGCCGAGGCACAAACGATGTGTCGGTCAAGGCCAGGGCGATCTTGTGTTCCCGGAGCAGGTCTGCAAATTTGGCATCGAGCCAAGTCTTGTTTCGAATCTCGATTACAAATTTGTGGTCCGTGGGAAGCTTCTTCAGGAACGGCGTGAGCACCGCAAGAAAACTTTCTTGTTTCGGGAATTTCCAGCGGTCGAAAGACGGAAACTGAAACACCATCGGGCCGAGCTTGTCCCCCAACAAAGACATTCGCTCAATGAATTCGTCCCACTCCGGTTCGCAACCTACGAGGACCTTGTCGTGCGTGATGGCCTGGGGGACCTTCACAGCGAAGATGAAATCTCGGGGAGTCTTTTCGTTCCAGCCTGCGACAGTTGAGGCGCTTGGCGTGCCATAAAATGTGCTATCGATCTCGACCGTTTGAAACTTGCTGGCGTAGTAGGAGAGAAAATCCCGCGACCGTATGCCCGGTGGATAGAAAGAACCTTGCCAGCCCGTTGCCGTGAAAGAGGAAGTGCCGAGAAAGATGCCTGGGAGAGAGAAAGGGCGTCCGATATTTGATTGGACTGCAGGTTCTGGCGGTTTTTTTAAGTCAAAAAGGGTTGGCTGGCGTATCGATTCAACCTTGGAGCGCTTCGGCATGCACAAAGTATAGGTTACAAAAATGGCGCACGGGTACGACTTACAGAGAAACGCAAAGGAAAAATGAAAGACAATAAACGAACAGACTGGAAAAAGGGGGTTGTGATGTCAGATAAAATCGAAAGCTCGAACTCGACCTTGGAAAACTTCCTTGATTGGTACGAGAGTAATGTTGTTCTTAGGGTGGGTGCAATTGCACTTATCCCGGCAACACACGGTGTGTCTCATATTCTGGACGCGGGTCTCACTGGCACCCTGGCATATCTTCGCAAGGTAAGAATGCGTACCTTCGGAAACGAGCTAATCGAACTGAATATTGGACCATCTGAAGAAGAGGTGAAATCCAGAGAATTTATGGAAGGATTTCTGGCAACGGCCTCTCGCGTAGTCAATACAAAGCGTGAAGAAAAAATAAAACTGTTCGCACGCCTGTTCAAGTCTTATTGGGACGACAAGCAGTTTGATTTGGACAGCTATGACAAGTACGAAGAAGACTTAGCCATCGTTGATGAGCTTGGACACAGGGAATTTTTTGTTCTTGTTGTACTAGACGAATTCGAGTCGAAGAATCCTCTTGAACCTGGAGCGAACAGGCTCCAACGCGCCCAAAAGTTTTGGCCTGAATTCGAGAGCAAGGTTGCAAAAGCACTTGACATCACTGTTGATGAGGTCCAGGCGTATTTGCAGAGATTGACAAGGTCGGGGTTGTATCAACCAATTGTAGGCACATACCTGAACTATGCAGGAGGGCGGGGTTATTTAACGCCGAGGTTCGAGAAACTAAAAAGACGCCTAGGTCCGCTCGACCTTAACACAATTAGGACAACAGCCGAGGAATAGAATGGACGCTCATGTTCCTCCTGATAATCGGTGCTCTCATCGTCGCAATTTGGTTTGTGGTGTTCTGGATTCAGCCTCTAGCCATCTTGAGTATTTTCGAACGGCTTACTCCAAACGTTATTTATCGAGTGCGGGTCGAACTGCCCCTGGTCGCGCTCTCATTCGATGATGGTCCGCACCCTACCTTCACTCCCCAAGTGCTCGATATTCTTCAGGCCCATCATGCCAAAGCAACCTTCTTCCTCATTGGCGAACGGGCTTTGCTTTGCCCAGAACTAGTTGCACGAATTAAGGCCGCTGGCCATGAGGTCGGCAATCATTACTACAAGGATGGTTCAACCTTTGCTCATTCCGATACCGAGTTCCTTAGTTATCTGCAAAAAACCGAGAAAGCAATAGGGGTCCACGAAGGAACCAAAGCTGTTCCGCGCACCTGGCGGTATCGCCTGGCCCAGACAGCTGAGACTTGCCCGAGCACAAGGCTACAAATACGTTTTGGGTTCTGCGTACCCGAATGACCCTATGCATCCTCCTGCGTGGTACATCAGGTGGTTGGTTGAAAAGAATCTCGCACCAGGAACAATCATCATTCTGCACGACGGTATCTCAGATGCAACACGCGGTATTAAGGCTTTGCCACACATCCTTGATGCGGGTCGCCAAAGGGGAGTCCGCTTCGTGTCCATCGGTGAACTCATGGGCGCGAGCAATAAAGAAAGGAAAAAGTAGACTCACAGACTTGTATCAGCAGCCTTTTCGAATCGGAGCAACAAGTAGGAACGGGACTTTTGCGGTTAGCGGTGCCCAAAAGAAAATTGCAAGGATGAACACAAGCCGCTTGCTGGAACCGTTGAAGCAGGGTCTTTTCTATTTCGAATGGGACTAGCCCCGAAAGGCAAACGGGATGAGACTTGGAGGGTCGTCCAGCACATCCGATGGTTTCAGCGTCTTGATATACTCCGCGACAATCGGAGTCAAACGGTCGGTGTCTGGGTACAAAGGGTCGATGATTATATCCCCGCGCTGTATCGCTTTCATGATCGCGTAAAGTTCGTTCACAATTTGTACCCGTTGTTCCCTTGTGAGCGTTTCAACTTTTCCCATCTGGCTTAAAACTACGGCGACATGATTTGAAATCGGTTTGGCTATCATGTGGAGAGTCTACGAAATGGCTAGCTCTTGTCCCTTCCGCTTGGTTTTCAGCTTCTTGATCGTCCCAAACGTCGAACCCTTGAATGAATTCAAAATATCTACGTGTTTTTGTTTCAGTGAACGTGGCTCAACTTCTTGGCAAATTTTTATGAGTTTATCCTCTACGGCATCTTCCTTAACTTTAATACTCGATTTTCCGTGCCTCAGAATGTACAGATCAGTTCGAGACCCAACTCCTGAAGCAAGCTCTCCGAAATACTTTCCTTCCATCACGAGATAGAGCGCCCATCTAATGGGCATCGGCGGACTCACTGCGCGATAAGTCATCATGTAGTTCGCACCGTGACTGCCGCTGCCAATGGCATGAAATCCCGGTATGTCAAAACGCCGTGCGGCCCCACGGTTGTCATAGTCACTGATACTGAATATGTGGCCCTGACCGTGACGGTCAAATCCTGCCACAAGCAATTCGACTTCGAGATGATGATTTTCAATTGCTGCATCCAATGCCAATTTCAACGATTCGGGCATTCCATTCGAGGAGGGTGAATTGAACGCCTCTGGAGTCAAGCCTCTTGGGGAGAGATGTCGAGACACGGCCTCTGCGAACCTTTTCTCGCGGTAGCTTTCGGCAACAGCATCCTCCACTTCTTGAACGGAGAGACCTTTTGCTTTCGATAATTTCTTTTTCGCAGAATCAATAATATCAAACGCTGGAGCCACTTCTCCGGCGATCATCACCCGCCAGCCCTTATGAAGACGCATTACTTTGTGGATTTCCGCCTCAGATTCAATCATATGAGACCCGACCATTTTGTCGGCTGCGAGAATGATTGCTTTTCGGTTGTCACATAAGGCGGCGATACAGACCGTCATCTAGTCTCTCCACCAATGGTTGTGTGGCCAAGCATGAACCGTAATTCTACACTGACCCAGCAAGTGGTGCTCGCTGTGGAAATAAAGCCGACTACGGACCGGGAAAACATGGAACTGACCGAAGCCCAGCCCAAGATCGCGGGTCAATTCAACTACTGCGCTTTTGAAAATCCAGCTAAGAGGTTTGAAGAAGTTATGCTTAGAAGTGTTTGAAGGGGACGGGAGGTTTAACCGTTTCATCACGCCAAAGTTCACGATCTTTCACATCGCACAATATGTGAACACACTGAGCACAAAGGAAATGAACAATCCAGAGTACACAACCCATCGTTCGTCGCCTTTCTTGCGTCTTCCGCGCAAGAATTGCGTATTCAGAATTTGATAATGGACCAACTCAGCCAAAAAATACGCCCCAACCAAAACAACCGCGCCGATCAGTCCAGCGACTACTAGCCTTTGCTTCCCAGCTACCCAGGCACTGCCAGCGAGTGCTAATAATGGGAGCAGAAAGCCGAACACGACCGAACAAACTGTCCCAAAGACTAGGAGTTTGAACGCAGGGCTAAAGCGAGTACGCCCGATAAAAACATCTTTTCCTTGTTCTAGTTCGAAACTCACCGCTGGCTGGCGATAGTAATTTGATTCGCGTTGAATTCTAAAAGCAAGGAATGTTCCGCAGAAACCTGAAAGTATTGCTCCTGCTCCGATGATCGACTCGAAGAATGCCATGCTTCCTACCTCTTGTTACCAGTCCATATCATCACTTCTCCTTTAATGTCCAGCTTTGGGAACGCTGTTGACAGTGGCACCAGCGCGGGGGAAACTACTCGCAGCACGGCTTCTTAGTAGAAATGCCTACGGCGGCACTCCCAAGTGCCGTCCCGAAGGGTACAGCCCGGAGTAGACCTTGCCTCAAGATGGCGGTAGGAAGTAGCGCCGACCATCGAACCTGAGCGAGTAGACCGCTTCCAAACATCGGGAAGCAGACGCAAAAGCAGGGGAGGCAAGGACGCAAAACGGGCTTGGGCTCAGGCTGAGCAAACGGAATCCGGCAGATGACACTTCTCTAGGAGTGTCCAAATGCCGGACAAGTTCAGTAAGAAAGCAATCCAAACAATTGAGAATTTTGAAGCAGTGGCTCTCCGCGCCCTGGAAGCTGCGGACAGGATAAGTTTTCGTGTGTTCCTGTATGCTTTAGCCTTATGGGATATCTATCGATACTTCGCAGGAAAATATTGAATTGAAGGGACTGTAAGAATGGACCCGGTAACGGAGCTAACGAGAACGCTAAAAGAACTCCGCGAAGTGCTGCCAGCCTTGGATGCAATTCAGACTCCTGAACTGGTCAGACCCGACGTACCCGAGGGAGACCCTGTGACTCGGGAACTCGCCTACTGGTCCCTTCGGGTCTACGCGTACAGCATTCTGTCCCAATTCCGTGAAATGCTTCGCAGCACGCTCATGCTCCAAGATGCCGGACAGATTCCGGCAGTGTTCCTTTGCTGCCGTGCCCTGTTTGAAATGGCCGCGCATGCCTACTACGTAAAGAAACATGCTCTCCAACATCTGGACGAGAAAAATTATCAAGCCGTGTGGGATTTCATGAGCGGCGTCAACCAAGGTAGTCGCTATATGCGAGAGAGACAGAAAGCCGGGGCGTTACCCCATAAGAAACACGAAATTCAAGAAAGTCCCCACATCGCCAAGATCATCGCCTGCTTTAACGAGTACTTCCAGGAGCGAGGGAAGAAAGAGGCTACAGAGAATTACAGTTTCTTGAGTGAGTTTTGCCATCCTAATAGTTTCGCCTTCATCAATCACATGCAAGTTGAAGAGCCACCAACAGGCGTAGCTGCCCGTATCACGTTCGGCAAACCAGCGCCAGAAACGAGCGTTCAAGTTCTCCCCGATGCTCTATTTTCCTGTATGCCTCTGCTGTTTTGCATGGACGAAATGCTAAACAAAATGAATGACACTGGATTCGGCAAAGCATGCCAAGAGTTTGCGAGAATCACTTACCAGAATTCCAAAAAACAGGTTAGTCCAGACTGAAGGCCCTAAACATGAGTTCGTCAACAGAAGCAGTCGCACAACTGAATGACTGGAAAAATGGCTCCACAAAACTGTTCTTGTATTGGGCTATCTCCACTGTTCATGGTTGGTGTGTTGGAACTTTGATGCACGCATCTTCATCGGAATTGCATTTCGGAATCGAGGGAATCGATGGGAAGAACCTCCTTTTTGTGGTCAACATACACTCTACATATCATCCGCGTTTCAGATTCTTAGATACACACGAGGGCGTCCCATTTTTCGCACCGCAACGAGAGCGAAGCGAATTCGGCAAAGTATTAGAAATCTCCCTTCAGGTAGATCAGCACGGGGAAAGCAAGGGCAAAGTTCTTCTAGCAGAACTTTTTCCTGACAAAGCCATCGAAGCCTGATCTATGACCACGTCGCCTGAAAACAATAGCCTGTCTGTGTCGATGCTGCGGCTCACCGCCGAACACCTGAAGAAAATCACATTCCCACAATTGGTCCGGCCAGCACTAGGTCTTGACGCGCCGCCAACCATCGAATTGATTCAGTGGGCCATCCAGGCGTATTCGTTTCCTTGGATTCGTCACATCAACGCACTCATCAACGGTATTATCCTGCTGATCGACAGCGATAACAAAGCTGCCGTGCGTATCATCGGACGATCTTCATTCGAGTTTTGCGCCCACGCCTACTATGTGAAGAAACACCTGAAGCAGCATCTCGACCAGGAAGACTTGGCTGCTGCATGGAAGTTTCTTCTACCGATTGGGACCGGAAGCCGCTACATCAGCGAATTCCACAGCACGCCGGAGCAGAACGAGTTATTCCCCGTTGGGCCGCATATCAGCAAGATTGTCAACTGCTTCAAGGAAGCGAGGCCGAAGGAAATAGAGGACGACTACAGCTATTTGAGCGAATTCTGTCATCCGAACATGATGACGTTCTCGCAGCATTATCTCTGGACGACTCCCTACACCATCGACTTCGTAGACCAAGTCGAGTTCGGCGCTTTCGGAGCTATCGCCGGGTCAACAACCCAAGGTCTGATGGAGATTCACGAATTGTTGAAAATGGGAAACGAAAGACAAATCAACGGAGCAATTGTCAGACTCCTGGAGGCAATAGTGGACCAACATCGTGACAAGCTTTGAACCCGTGATTCACAGACCCATTGCCTCGCGTACCTCTGCAACCACCTTCTCTAAGCCGTTCTCAGATTTTGCGGCTACGCGACCAGCCAATATCGGTGAACTTCTCCGAACCTCTTCCACCGTAATGTTGTGCCATATAGGTAGAATTACTTTTGTACCAGCGATCTCCCTACTCATCAGCCCGTCTAGCTCATTCTGCGGCCATTCTTTAGCGAAGAAATGCTTACTCAACACGACGACTCCGTACCGCGACTGTGCCAAGCCCTCATCGATCTTTCTTCGGAGGCTATCGCCCACCTTCAAAGAGAAAACGTCGTACCATACGGATAGACCAGAATCACGCAATTGATGGGCGAACAGATCAACGAAATCCTTTTTGTCCTCGCTAGCATGGCAAATGAAAACATCCCACTCTTTGCCGAGCGCGGCAGCATATACTTGCTTCAACTTGCGGTCTTCCAAAATCTCCTCGTCCCGTTTGATTGCGAGATCGGAGACTAATCGACCTCTCATCGCATCGAACCGAGACACGATTTGCTTGGTTAAAGAATCGAACGTTCCTGCGGGAGTATTCTCACCAAGTGTCCAGCGAACTACCTGCGTCATAGAGCCAATAAGGTCGTGTTGCTGCGACTGGCAAAAACTAACCATCTCACCTTTCATTTCCTGAAAGGCTGCTTCGTCAAAGGGGATACCGGACTTTTCATACGCTTTGACGAGGCCATCTAATTTGGCTTGCACCAGAATATCGACTCGTTCCAACAACAGATTAAAGTGATCGTGAATATAGTTTCCCGATCTGATGCTGCCCCGGCTTGCATGTTGGTTGCGAAGCTGATTTATTTCTTGTTCTTCGTTGCCGGAAATCTCATGGAGGCGGCGTTGGTAAATGCTATCAGCGTATCTTCGGCCTACTTCATCAAGCGGCATGACGGTATTCTACCAATACGTGAATCAGAAAGCGTGCAAAGGCACGAGTTGCGGCAAAAAGAATCTTGTTAACTGAGGTGTCGCGCAGTAGGGTTGGCTAGGGAGGAGAACCTGATGCCTCGCTGTGGAGCAATCAATCGGAATGGTACGAGATGCAGCCGAAAGGTCCCTGCATGCTGGCAACATAGGCAATGCGGGATTTGGCAAGCCACGATGAGAAACAGGACTCTGGCCTTTTTCTTGGCTTTGACAAGCCTTTCCTTAAATGTCGTTGAACTCCCGTGGGAGAAGCTGGCTCAGAGGGTTCAACCAACGCCCATCACAAGAGCCGCGCTAGAGGCTTTGCGAGGCTAACTGGCGGACCTGGCAGACTCAAATCTGCGGGGGAAAGATGGAGGTAGCGGCGGGACTCGAACCCGCTAAGACTGGTTTTGCAGACCAGTGCCTCCCAAAGACCACTTGACAGGTCCTAGTACTGTATAGTATCCTATTGGTACTGGAAGAACCGATCTGACCCGCTTAAGCCCGTGAAGCGGGAATACTCACGGACAGTTCTGAAAACCACACGATGGCATTACGCCAGTAGCGACCCGCAAGCGCCATAACGCAGTCAACGGCCTGTAAGGGCAACGAATACTACGGCAAGTCTCTCCCACCTAAATTGGGGCACGGACACTGAGAACACGCTGTTGGTGTCTCTATGGTCCAGGTCTCTTCATCTGAAATTTTGCCGCTCGAAAATGCGGCTTGTAGTTCCCTGCCCTATTCCGCCTGTGATAAAGTCACAGCCGCAACGCCGTCGAAAACTGCGGGACCGAAACGAGGTCCAGTGGCAAAACGACGGTTTCAAAAGGGAAGGTTCGAAGTTGTGAACGGAGTGGCTTACACGCTGTACTACGAAGATGTTCCACAAGCATCCGGCTTGACGCTTTCGCGTCGGGCACGGCGCAAGCTTGGGCACTTAGGCGTAAACGGCATGTCCCAACGTTCGGCACTCCGTGAGCATCAAGCGTTCATGCAAACGATTAATCTCAAACGTGGAAGTGTGGCCCCCGCTGTTGTGGGCCAGACGTTTGAGGACATGGTCAACCTGTGGCGCAAAGATGTCGCGCCTCATTTGGCTGCCTCTACGCTAAGACAGCGAGAGAGCCATTTGCGGCAACACATCCTCCCAAAGTTTGGTAAGGAAGCCCCGCACACTCTGACTGTCCCGATTCTCCAACAATTCGCAACCGCACTACGCCAGAAGGTTTCCCGAAAAACCGTGGTTCAAGTTTTGGTCACGATTTCGGGGATTCAGAAGTATGCGACGAAGCAAGGCGTTCGGGCGGTTGTGGTCTCTTTGAAAGATTTGGAGATCGGACGAGTGGGAGTAGCTGCGCGACGACCTTACTTCACAAAGGGACAGGTTGGACAGATCATCGGATTGGCAAAAGAGCCGTATCAAACAATGTTCACGTTGGCGTGGTGCACAGGCCTTCGCGCTGGGGAGATTCTAGCCCTGACGGTCGAAGACTTGAACTTCGCCAGCCGGACGATCACTGTCAACAAGAGTGCGGATGATAACAACCGAAAGATCGGGCAGACCAAGACAGAGACTTCAACTGGATTGCTCCCGATGTCGTCGGTGTTGTCAACCGTGCTCCAAACCTATTTGAAGAAGGTGTGGCAGGATAATCCGAGACGGCTACTGTTCCCAAATCGTCGTGGCACTCTCCCTCGACGCCGGGATAATGTCGTCAAGTCTGGCTTGCATCCTGTGTTGAGAAAACTAGGTATCCCGACGAAAGACGCGGGACTCCATGCTTTCCGTCACGGACTGGCAACCGAACTTGCCGACAAGAACATACCGATTCCCGTATTGCAAAAGCAGATGCGGCATGCGGACGTGCGGACGACGCTTGAAGTCTATGCACACGTAATCCCGCAGAGTCAGCGAGATGCGATGGAAGCTGTTTCAATTGGAACAGTTCCAGTTATGGAACAAGAACAAACAACAAGTGCTTCAAAGTAAATAATTTGGCGGAGGCGTGTGGAAGTCGAATGTAACCACGCGTGGCATTCAAAGGACTTAGCGGATATTGCGAGGAGCGCAAAGGTAGCGAAAGGAGCACCAGGGAAACGTAAACGTTCCCCAATTGTTCCCTCGTTACCCGCCAGTCTTTTGGGCTTGCGTGAATCTGCAAACTCAACCAACGAACGCGTCGGCTACAAATTATTAACCGAACGGCACGGATGGCAAGCCGACCATAGAGTCTTTCCAAGAGGCAAGAGGCAATCTTGGGGATTACTACGTACAAACACCTTCCAGCAAATTTCGAACTATTTTCTATTTAATGCGAACGCGGCACAAAACCGATTCAGGCCAAGCGTGGACCATGACAAGATGTCTGCCTCAGGAGGCAGAATGAAAAAAACGTTTCTGCAAAAATCGAACAATCCCAAGTCACTTCCCCTCATGTTTGGAAACTGAAGCGGCGCGACCCGAAGTCACTTGCCGCGCTCCTCGATAAGTATCTACTCTACCTTGCCGTGAAAGGTTTCACCGAAAACACGCTGAGAGTTCGCCGTGTCCATATGGAGATGTTTCTGACGTGGTGCAAAAGGGCCAGAATTACCCTCCCAAACGAAGTTACAAGAGCCTTCCTCGAGAGCTATCAGCGTTATCTGTTCCATTACCGCAAGAAAGACGGACAGCCCCTGGCGATAGCCAGTCAACATTCTCGCCTTGCCCCCTTAAAGGTTTGGTTCAAATGGCTGACTCTTCGCGGCTACATTTCTGACGACCCTTCGTCAGAACTTGAACTCCCTCGGGTCGGTTACAAGCTGCCCAGTGTGCTGAACAAGGACGAAGCCGAGCTAGTTTTGAAGCAACCGAACCTTCAGTGCCTGTTGGGCATTCGAGATCGTGCGATTCTTGAATTTTTCTACTCCACAGGCGTTCGGCGGATGGAGCTTCTCCATCTCAAGCTCTATGACATTGACCAAAAACACGGCTTGGTGACAATCCGAGAGGGCAAAGGCAAACGGGACCGTGTCGTTCCTGTTGGCGAACGGGCACTGGCCTGGCTCAATCGGTACCTGACCGAACTGAGGCCGTTAATTGCCATGAAGCCGGACGAAGGCGTCGTATTCCTCACGTCAATGGGTGGCCCATTCACACCAAACCACCTCAGTTTGCTGGCCCGTGGGTACGTCCGGGCGGCAACGATCAGCAAGACCGGAGCTTGCCATATCTTTCGGCACACGATGGCGACTTTGATGCTCGAAGGGGGTGCGGACATTCGCTATATTCAAGCGATGCTGGGCCATGTGCGACTCGACACAACTCAAATCTATACCCACGTCTCGATCCGCATGCTTAAGCAGATCCACACAGCTACACACCCAGCAGCACGATTGGACGCTGGTACATTAGATCTTGAACAACCCAAGCGGGAGGCTGAAGAGAAAGAAAAGACTGAGAGTAGCGAAGGAAAGACCGTGGATTCGACGGGGGAGAATAACTGAGCACACGCCGCTCGAATGTTATTATCCTGGGGACTTGCCGCACATATAATTTTGGAGATGCATTCGCAGCAACACGTTGCTTTCCGCGCGGAATGCCGGCCTTTTACCGAGCACCCAGTCCAGTCCGCTAACGGCTCGGTACCGAGCTTGGAGCCATCGTATTACCGCGCCAGATACTACGATTCATCTGTCGGGAGGCTCGTTAGCGAAGACCCCATCAGATTCAAAGGGGGAATCAACTTCTACCGCTACGTCAGAAATAACGCTGTGAACTTCATTGATCCCACTGGCAAATCTCCCTGGAGTTGGGGTGGGAACTGTGTCGCCTTCATGTACTTCTATGTGAAATGTGCAGATAAGGGGTTGGCCTGCAAAAAGAAGTTGCAGCAAAACGCTCCCGACGCAGTTAATCCCTCAGATCCGGGTAATGGCGATCTTCTTGGGCAATTGTCGAAGGCGAGGAATGGTCAAGGGACCGGATTTGAAGGTTGCATGAATTTGACCGAGTGCATGGGCAAGGAAAGCGATTGCCAAAAAATGGCGAAGTATGGTGTGAAGTGCGGAGCGTGGGCCATCAACATGATGGGCTCTTGGAATCCTGATCCGCCGCCATCTCTGAGCAAACCGTAACTCTGGAGGATGCAATGAAGATTCTTCGAGCCGTGTTCACCGTCGTGCTCGGCAATGTTGTTTCTCTTCTGTTGATAGCCTTTGCCGGATTCCTGACCGTGCGCTTTGCACCTTGGGGACATTGGGCTGTCGATTCGTCTAGAGCTTCCTCCGCCGAACTAGCTTCCAAATATGGAGATCCCGTGGTTTTGCTCGAAAGAGGCGCACTCTTCCATTTATGGGCAACTGGACCTGTGATCGCCCTAGTTGTAGGGGGCTTGGCGGCACTGGTATTCCGTCGGGCAGCTTGGTGGGTTAGTACCCTGAGCGTCGTCAGCCTAGTTGTCGTGTTGTCAGCACCTACGTCTCTCGTAAGAATTCTTGTGACTTGTCTATACATCTTGCTGAGTTGGCTAGCGATGAAACTCGTATCTTCTTGGCTGAATTCATCTTCCACCAGTGCGACGGCTCTCCCCTTACCACAGAAGTGACTCGTCAGCGCGAGCAGCGAATGTTTAAACTAGTCCCTTTGAAGAGTGTGGTGGCTGTATTTGAGTTCGGCACTGAGACAAATCTCTAAGGCCGCAAATGCCCATACCTGAAGAGCGAATTGGAGATTTGAAGCGCGCTTACCAAACCCTAGGTGTTCCTCTCTTTGCTTCAGCACCTTCGATCAAGCAAACCTACCGTAGACTCATTGGGAGATGGCATCCGGATCGTTACCTGAACGGGAGCCTGTCTCACATCGAGGCGACGCATATGACGCAGCTGATAAATCAAGCATATTCAGAAATTAAACACGCACCATTGCGCTACTACGTCGGAGCTAGTCTGCTGGCGCAGGAAGGAAAGACCGAGAGTACGCGCCCCTCAGCGAATGAGCCAATTAGCAGGAACTGCAGGCCGGTCTCCGAAATTGACCGGCTCGAATTCCGGGTGCGTTTTGTGTGCGGGGCCTTGTTTGGATTGATTGTCAGCTTTCGTCTCATGATGGATATTTTCGAGCA
>Ga0308309_10001699_pt1 | contig 13062 bp, 9 predicted proteins | sample HubBroMetageWFT5_FD_192491 | JGI IMG/M metagenome (GOLD analysis project Ga0308309, IMG submission 192491) | Warmed and freeze-thawed soil microbial communities from the Hubbard Brook experimental Forest, New Hampshire - Hubbard Brook CCASE Soil... | ecosystem: Environmental > Terrestrial > Soil...
AAATAAACCAACTCCCATACTTAAACCACGTTGTACTGCTAATGTGTGATTTCCTATATAAGTACCTTCCGATATTACATCTCTAAATCATAAAGACATAGAATAAATAACACTTATAAGAGCTACAAATAATAAATTAATACCTTTTTCAAAACCTTGAAAACTTAATACTGCACTAAACGTAGTAGCTAATAAACAAAAACTCGTATTTAAAGGTCAAAGTGAAGGTGATACTAAATGAAAAGGATGAGCTTGAAACTGACTTCGAGTTAAATTAGTCATATATTTATATTTATTATAATAGTTACACTTTTAATAAATCTGTTTAAATTACAATGTTAATAATTATAGTAAACTAAATTATAATATAAAATCATAGTAAGTAATAATATAAGGTTGATTTTATGTAAAATATTAAACTTAATATTAAAACAAAATAATTATAAAAAAGATATTTATATAAAAATTATTTTTACATCTAATTAAAGTTAATAGTTTCACTTAAGGAACTGGCTAATAAACTACATAAATTTAAGGGTTCATTAGGCATTAATATGAAAAGTGTTATAGCTAATGTTAGTATAGCTATACTAATAGATAGATAATTTGAAAGTGTAACTTCGACAAATAAATAAGATTTTTTGTAATCAGTTTTATCAAAATATATTGTTTTTACAACATTCAAATAATAAACAGCACCTATTACACTAGTCAATATAGCAACTATAACCAATACGGTATTATTATTATCTAGAGCACTAGTTAATACCATCTGTTTTCCAAAAAATCCTGCTAAAGGTGGTAAACCTACAAATGAAAACATAGTAATTGCTAAACACAAGGCCAATACAGGATTAATAGAAAAATACCCCTTTAATTGACTAACTAGTTGTATAGGAGAATTGTTTTTTTCAGATAAGTTGTTATTTTCTGATATATTCGTATGATACAAATATAAACTAAAACCTATACCAATTACAACCAGAAATGCATTTAAATTTGTTAAAATATATTGCATTATATAAAACATGAAAGCTTGATATGACTCTATATTATGAGCTATTAAAGCTAACAATATAAAACCTATATGAGATATTGTACTATAAGCTAGTAATCTTTTTATTCTTATTTGTGTTAAACCTAAAATAGTACCTATTATCAGAGAAAAAAAACAACTTATAGATAAACTTATAGTTCATGAATATAATTGTATAGCTGAATATATAAGTGTACTAGTATAATGAGATAATTCTAATAAAAGTACTAATATAGATATTTTACCTAATATTGCTATAAAAGTTGTAACTATTGTCGGTACTCCATCATAAACATCAGGAGATCATCAATGAAATGGAGCAGCAGCAATTTTAAATAAAAATCCTACAGATATTAAAAGGAAAGAATAAAATATATAAGTATGCATATATCATGTAGAAAAGTTTAAATATTTCTCAGAATCTGAAATTATAGAATATATAGCATCTAGATTTGTTAAGCCTGAATTAGCATATATTAATGCTACACCTAATAATATAAAACATGAAGATAACCCTCCTAATAAAAAATATGTAAGGGCAGATCCTGTAGATGATTCAGAGTTTCTATGCATAGCTGATATTATATATAAACTAAAACTCTGTAATTCTATACATAAATATATAGAACCTAAATCACCTGATGCTAACAAAAGTGTCGCACCTGTTATTACAAATATTATTATTAATGCATATTCTATAATAGTAAACTGCTCTGATACTTTATTTATAATACTTGTATATTGTTTTACTTTTTTTGTAAGTGTATCTAATAAGGACGTCGAATCACCTTTATATTTTTTTCTCGGATAAAATCCTGTCATTAATAATATTATACCACAAACTAACAAAATAAAAATTTGAAAACTGTGGGTTATAGGTGTTACGTTGAATAGTCCATTGTACAGACCTATTCCTTTTTGCAAATATGTTATGTGAAAACTTAACATTGAGGATATAATACTATAAAATACTATTAATAAACCTATTCTAGAGTATAAAATTGATGTATCAGGTCTTATTGTTAGACCATTTGAAAAAAGTAATAATAAAAGAAAAGTTAATATCATTTTTGTTTTTAATTGGTTTTGTCTTATTTAAAGTATAAATTAGGTGCTTATTAATGTATAATAATTTATTCTAAAAGAGAGTAATAACAATAAACACTGTTTTACGTTAAAAAATTAGTATATTATATCAGTTAAATTAAACTATCAAAAGTAAACAAAACAGAATAAGTAGAATAGTGCAAACCATCTAATATAGGAGCTGGATATATACCAAAAATAACAGTAAATAATACTAAAATTAAAAGGATATTAAATTCACGTTTATTTAAATCCGGTATATAATTTTCTCAAAAATAAATAAAAAACGATCCCGCAAAAGCTATTCTGTTATACATAAATATAGTATATGCTGCAGAAAATATAATAGATAGAGATGCTAATGCTCCGGCTAAAGGTAATCTTTCAAAAACACCATATAAAGACATAAACTCTCCTAAAAAATTTAATGTTAAAGGTACACCACAATTACCTAAACATAAAATAAAAAATAATATAGAAAATAAAGGCATTATTTGAGCAATACCTCTATAATATGTTATTAATCTTGTAGATGATCTATCGTATAGTATACCTCCAGCACATATAAATAGACCGGATGAAACAAAACCATGTGCTAATCCTAAAGTAATTCCACCCTCTATACCTTGCAGAGTATTACTAAATGCACCTAAAAGATACACAGCTGCATGAGATACAGAGGAATAAGCAATTAATTCTTTAACATCTATAGTTCTAAGTGTACTTAAACTGGCATATATAATAGTTAAAACTCCTATTAAAAATACTATATAGGTATAGTATATAAAAGCTTTAGGTAATAAAGGTAAAATTAATCTAAGAATACCGTATAGGCTTAGTTTTAAAACAATACCAGCTAAAATTATACTACCAGATAGAGGTGATTCAACATGGGCTTTTAATAATCAGCTGTTTAGATAAATGACAGGTGTTTTAACAGCAAAAGCTATAAAAATTCCATAAAATAGAAACAATTGAGTGGTGTATAAAAAATTTGTTTTAGATAAAACATCAAAATCCGTAGAGCCTATTAAGGACAACATTGTTATTATAGATAATAACATAAATAATGAACCTAACAAAGTATATAAGAAAAAATAAAAACTAGCTCTTACTTTTTCATTTGAACCATAAAGTCCTATTAATATAAATAAAGGAGCCAATATGCTTTCAAAGAAAATATAGAATAATAATATATCTAATACTAAAAAAACTATTAATAAGGACGTTTCTAACAATAAAATTATTATCAAAAAAATAATTGTATTTTCTTTTATAGATTTTCAGTTAGATATTATCGATATAGGTATTATTATAGTTGTCAATAATACAAAGTATATGGACAAACCATCTATACCTAAGTAAAAATCAAAATAACTTATTTGATAGTGCTCTTGGACAAATTGAAATTGTTTACTACTACAATCAAATAATATATATATTATTAAAGATATAATCAAATCTACAATTGTTACAGCCAAGGCTGTAATTTTTAATAATTTTGTATTACGTGCTGTAATATTATAAGTTAAAGCAGCGGATAAAATGAATATACCTATTAAAGGTATTAATACTAAAAGTAATAAAAACATAGTTTATTAAATAAAAATTATTCTTCCATTATATGTAACGCCTAACACATCTGCTGGCAAACCTAAAAAGCGAAATCGGGTTATTATGATTCGAACATAACAATTCCTCAACCCAAATGAGGCGCCTAACCAGCCTGGCTCTAACCCGTAAACAGAGAATATCCGATTCGAACGGATGTGACAGTTATAATCAAATAAGTTTCAAGCTTACCACTTTCAACCACTCAGTCAATTCTCTTTTTTATTTTATACCTAGTTTATATAACATAGATAAATGCATATATGGTAATACTATTTGACGTATTTTAGGTAGGCATTTTTTTAATATGTATATCCTAGGATAGTGTTGATTATAATAACGTATAGTACAGTGTATATCATACCTAATTACTAATACATTAATTAATAAAACAACTTCTTTTATTGAATAAGAATCGGTACAAAGCAATAAGGTAATACCGTTAAAAGTACCATCTCCCATAATTCAATGAGCTAAAGCAATAGGTGTGAGATCATTATAAATAGAAGGTTTAATAACTTTGATCTTATTCACATAAAAATTAGGATATAATTCCGTTATGCATGGCATAGATCTAGTAACAATTTCTAAGCTGAATAAGGATTTACCAAATCTATATCTTTTTTTTAAAATGGGGTAGCGGGAGCAATAATGGGCTAAAATATTAAAAACAAAATATAAATAAGCCGAATTAGATAAAGATTGAGTTAAACCTAGTCTACCATTTTTACTTTTAGTACTAAAAATTATATATCCATCAGATAATAATATTCCAATTATAACACTTTTTATAAAATAAGGTAACTTTACCATATTTAATTCATTTCGAGTTAATTTTACTCCAACTGTATTATGTAAATTAGTACCTCATAATACCAAAGATTTATTTGTATTTTTATTATTATTAAGGTATAGTACTTTTTCTTTTATTAATTTAGAGTCATCATATGATTTTAAAGGATTTTTCATTTCTAAGTTAAACATATTTTTTTTTTAATTATTTAAGTAACACAATACTAGATTTATAGGCTCTAGATAAACCTCACAATTTCTTTTATATCGAGATCAGTGATATATAGTTTATTATTAAAAGATATAAAAGAACTTATCCGAGGAGGGATTTGAACCCACATAATTAACAATACAAAAAATATTGTCATCTACCAATTCCAGTGCTCGGATTATTAAAAGATGAGTCTACCTTAAACCGCTCGGTCAATTCTCTTTAAAATTATAACAATTGATTCTTTAGCGACTCGAACGCCAAACCTACTCTTATCAAAAGTATACTTTACCGATTAAGTTAAAGAATCTTTATAAAAAATTTTATATTAAAAATATAATTTTTTCTTGTTTAAGCAATAAAGTTATATTTTTAATATATAAAGGTAAATATCAAGAGCATTCAGATTTGAACTGAAAACACGAAGTTTGAAGCTTCTTATTTTACCCATTAAACTATACTCTTTATTTGTAATAAACATATTACTTAATATAGTCGGAAAAGAGATGAATTGAACATCTAAGTATAAAAATATACGATATTTAGCAAATATCTTACCCTACCAATAGCAACTTTTCCTTACGAGTTAGGCCGGCTTCGATCCGGCATCTATTTCCTCGACAAGGAGACCCTTTACCAATTAAGTTACTAACTCTTTAAATAATATAATTATTTATTTACCTTGTTTTAAAACAACTCAATTAACATATATTATAAATAACAAAGCAATAATAATTAGAAAAATAATCAATCCGATATAATAATGTTGGAATTTTCTTCTTAATCTAATTCATTTAAGTAATCAAGGATACTTTTCTTCTAGTTTAAAGTAAACTATTAGAAAATCACCATAATAAGCAATAGCAATATCAAATAAGCAACCAAAAATAAAAAAACAGGCAAAAATATGACCTATGTTACCTAATTCTGCAGTGTTATAAGAACTAAATAAATCTCTAAATTGGAAAATATTATCTAAATAATTATTATTGTATACTGATCTTTTGTCAATTTTATCCATCAATTTATTAATTTCATCTATAAGGTTACTAGCAGATTTATTAAGAATTTTAGTACTAGTCTCAATCCCCTGATTTTTATTAATAGAAATTTGATTAGTTAAATTATGAGCATCTATATTTACAAGATCTATATCTTGTTTTATTCTGCCCAAGCTGGCTATAATTTCTACATTATCAGAAGCTATTATAGATTCTTTTTCTTTAATTTGTTTTACAGCTAATTCATATTTGTTGATAGTATCTTGTATTAAAAGATCTGATTCTTTACTTTTATTATCATTGATAATAGCTCTTCTATAACCATCTAAAGCGATATAAGCCATAAACCCCGTTGTAGTTCGTTTAAGTAAATTATATGGAATTTTCATTTTTATGAAATATAAATAAAATAACATAATACTAAATTTTTATAATAATAAAGGTATTAGATAAACCTATACGGCCAACCGAAATCGAATCGGTATTTTTCATTTGGAAGACGATTAGTTTACCATTAACTTATAGCCGCTGAAAGTTTTTAAGATCTAAATTAATTTAAAGTATTTAAATGATCTCAATAAAAATAAGTTCTATTTTTATTCATAAAACTTTTTACCATTTTAATTTAAACAACCTATTGATCTGTCAAATATTTGCCCAAACAATTTAATACTTGTAGGGAACACAAAGAATGATTTTTCCTAATATTAAGATTTAATACAATATTAGGTTATATAGTCCTAGATAAACTAGAAATTTTTCTATTAATTTTTTTTTATTTAGATTACATAAATTTTTTACAAAATATAAAGTTAACATAACAGTCTACTATTAACTTATAGCCATTATAAACCAGGAGAGAAATTTGAATTCTCATTATTAATGCATGAAATTAATGTTCTAACCAATTGAACTACCCTGGCATAATTCTTATCCAAGATTCGAACTTGGATCCAAATATTAGAAGTATCATGCTCTACCATTGAGCTAATAAGAATAAAATAGGAAAGAAGAGATTCGAACTCTTAAAAGTATATTACTATTGAGTTTACAGCTCAACCCTTCTTACCAATAAAGGAACTTTCCTTAAGACCTATGGGATTTGAACCCGTATTATAGCGATTAAAAGTCGCATGTTTTACCAATTAAACTAAAGCCTCTTTTTATAGATATTATATATAGCAAAATTATTGTTAATATTTTTGCTTAATAGTAATAACTATTGCTCCTACCATGGCTAATAAAAGTATAATAGAAGTTATTAATAATCAAATAGAATAACTTGTATACATTACGTTACCTATACTCATAATATCTGTACTGTCTAATAAATTTCCATCTCAATTTTTGGAAGTTACATATGATATTTGTTTAGTATTAGTTAGATCTTGTAATAATTTATTAAACTCAAATCCCATTACATTTAATTTAGTTTTAGTATCAGGTAATAAATTACTAAATGGTATAAAAAAAGCTATTATAGTTATTAAAGCTAGTGGTAAATTATTATTTGTATCACTAATAAGTTCTGATACTCTAATATTAATTAACATTAATATAAATAGAAATAATATTGATACAGCTCCTACATATACTAATAAATATGATATACCTATAAATTTTATACCTATAAAAATTAGATAACAAGATATACTTGAAAATAACAATATTAAGTATAAAACAGATATTATAGGATTTTTAGTTACAATAATAAATATACCTAATAATATAGATAATATTGCAAATATATCTAAAAAACCTGTTGAATAACCAAAAGACATTTCATATAAAACATAGAGATTTGACATAAAATTATTATTAAATCTTTTCTTATTTTTATATAAATTTGATTTATAAGATATAAATCAAAAAAAAAAATTACAAATATGTATTATATTTTTAATAAATAAGCTAAATATTGTGTATTTATTAAAATATGTTATTATCTTTTTGGAGTTGAACCAAAGTAAACTTAAGTTTGTTTAACCGGTAAAGATAATGTAAAATAATAAAAGTATTATTTTTTTAGTTAAAATACTATATTATATATGGAATAACATAATATTCATGGCTTTAATTTTTAAAGATAATTAATCCCGTGCAATTTCCATTACACGAACCATATTTCGACTTAACACCAATTAGAATCACGCATACGAAAGTTACATAAAAACGATTATATAATTAATTAAATATAATAAAGTAAATAAGCAACCAAACTTATTGCACATATTCATTTCAGCGCCTGACGAGTAGTTAGTACCCATCTGAGATAAACTTCACCGTGACGTGGTGATTCACGATTACTAGTAATTCCTTATTCATGCAGTCGAGTTTCAGACTACAATTCACGAATAGTTATGTCCAGTTTTGAGGATTAGCTCCATTTCGCAATATAGCATCCCTTTGTAAAGGCATATGTGGCACGTCTATAGCCCACGCTATTAAGGCCATGATGACTTGTCTTAGTCCCTTTTAACTTATCCTTTATAATGGAGAACTACTTTATAAAAACAAATAAAGCAAGGGTTTTCGTTAATTTATGGAACGAACCAAAATCTCACGACATTAACTGAAGACAGCCGTGCAGCGCTTGTAATAATTGAATAATATTCAATGCATAATGTGGTAAGGTTATTCGCGGATCATCGAATTAAATAGTTGAGATAGGTAGGTTCTCTCGAACTTTCCCCCTCTAAGAACCGTACGTGCGACTTTCACCGCATACGGCTCAAGCAGAAATCTTATTATCATTATTAACGTAGCAGCCTTCGCCGCAAACAAAATTTCCTCTAACATACAACGGATCATTTGTTAGTTTCTGCCCTATGTTAAGTCAGCCATCTTTAATTAAAGATGAAGTTATATATTTTATTATTTTCTACCTGTATTCATACCAGCTTTTATATTTTGAATTATTTCTAAACCTTCTTTTTTTAAATGACCTTTAACTTTCATAATTTGAATTATTTTGTTAAAGTCTTTAAAGTTTGAAAATTTTGAGCCATGCAATGGATATTTTAAAAAGAAAGGAACAATTTTATTATCGAAATCCTTTAAAGAGTTAACTGTAAAATCACAAGCATTTGTACTACGTTTTTCCACTCTACCACAAGCAAAGAACTTTTCTATACCTTTAAGTAATTCAACATCTCGGGAATGTTGAGTTATCTTAAATACTAATTGTACAGCTAAACCTAATTTAGTTTTTAATGACTTATAAATACTAATGAAAAAACAAGCTTCACCTTCAGTAAAACCCGTTAATCAATTAGGATCAGGTATTCCTTTAAAACTAACTTTTGGTCTAGATACAGCTACAGTATTAGGAAAAGATGATCTCAAACTATCTGTTAAACCAAGATTTAATGAGGCTTTTAAATTTACAATTTCTTGTAAACCATTAAAACTAATATGTTCTTTACGCTTAATAATTTCAATTATCTTTACAAATAATTCAAAATCAGCTCGCTTTTGAGTAAGTAAAGGATAAGTAGTTAAATGAGGAATTATTACATTAGATAATTGGTTAATATTACTGACTTTTCATCTGTAAGTATTGTCACTTGATTTGTAATAAATATTACCTACTCCTAAAGTAGTTTGAATGCATTCTAATAAAGTTTTATCTTTTACATTCAAACCTATTTCTAAAAAAAGAGTTATAACATAACTTGATTTACGTTTAGTATCTTTTACAATACTTACACCTAAACTTCCTTCTGCATCTATTAGACCTGTTAAAGTTCAAGGGTGTATTTTTTTCATATTGTTATTTTCCTTTATTGTTAAATGATTTCAATAAATCATCCATATTAAGACTTTTTCTTATTTCTTTAGATTTATTTACTAACATTACTTTTTCTTCTTTAAAAGCCATTAACAAAGAATTTTTATCTTCTTCAGTTAATATACCTTTTTGACACTCAATATGGTTAATAATACTTTCAACTTCCTGATTTGATTTTATAATGTTATTTAACTTTCTAAGCTGTTCCATTTTTTCTTCAGTTGTTATTTTAATAAGTCTTAATTCTTCCAATTGTTGCGTCTGTTGAGGTGTTAAAGAATCCGTTACAATAATATTTTGAATAAATTTACCTACTAAAGGAGCAAATACTTTTTCTCTGTTTGCTGCTTCTAATGCTCAATCAAAAGCAATGCCTGTTCCTAAAACAGTACCTGTGAATATTCCTCCTTCACAAACACCTTTAACACATAACAATCCTTTAGTAAATATAGTAGCAAATTTATTCAAAGGAGAATTTCTAATATCTAATTTATTTGATCTTAATATTTTATAAATATTTCGTATTCTATATATTTGTAATATAAATTGATATATTAAAAATAATACATCTATAAAAATAGTTAAATAGATAATGTATTCATTAAAATCAAAAACTTTTTTAGATATAGTTAATAATAAACAAACACCACCTAAAACTCTAAAAATCCGCAGATAAAATTTGTTATTTAAATTTTGTACATGATCAGGTAAAGTAGGTGTTTTGTACACTTTAATAATTCCTGATCTAAGATCACTAAGATTTTTTTTAATGGTATTTTTATTTTTCACTCTCATATTATTTTCATGCAATACTATCCTTTAAATATCTATAGCCTAAATGGCTTAACTATTAGGTAAAACTTTTTTATGTAGATAATAATAATTAATTTTATGACTAATAGCCGGCATGAAAATATTAATAATATATATATATATAACTATATCCATAATCTAAATTTACTTCAATTGAAATGTTAGATTAGGCATTTGCTTTTTAACTAGTCCTTTACCCTTTATCCTTTACAACAATTTCGATAACTTATATGTTGCTTCTTTAATTTAGAAATTAATGCAGATAAAGGGCTTACCAAGTTCAAAAATTAGCACAAATTACATAAGATTTAGGAAAGTAGCTTTACTCCGATGGATATTAGGTTTCTCTAATAAATTAGTATGTAGAATTTATTACCTTCCATAAAAAAGTAGTGTTTCGAAGCGTCATTGCTACTTTGACTTTCGCTTTCCATGTCTTACTTACACTAGCTCCTGGAAATATAAAAATATATTTACATTGTCATTTAAGACAGGCTACGTTGTTTCTACAGCTTCATACATTACATTACTGACCTGCATGTGTAGATAGTGTTAGGTAGAGAAATAACCTAGTGGAATTACACCACATTACTAATTTTTGCTTTCTTGTCGCACACATACTTCACTACTGGTTTCAGAAACGGTCTAATGATTTCAATTTGGGCGTTGCCGCTTTACTCATGAGGTGGAATGCTTACACTTTCATTTATAAGCTAATTTAATCTAACTTATGACATTCATAATTTTCTCCAAGGACTACTAGGGTATCTAATCCTTCTCGTTACCCAAGGCTTCGTCCCTCAACGTCAGTTTTTACATAAAAGGTTGCCTTCGCCGTTACCCGTCCTTCCAGTATCACAAAATATTAACTTTCCTCCGGAAATTCGCCCCTTCTCTCATAAAACTCTAGAAAATTAGTCCCTATTATGGCTTTATTTTCCGTCTAGGTACCCTTTAAACCTAATAAAGATGAATAACACTAGTCTTCTACGTGTTACCGCGACTGCTGGCACGTAATTTGGTCAAGACTTATAGATAAAAATTTGTCATTATCATTTTTCTACCTAGAACTTTATACGACTTATTCGTTATACGTTCTTCCAAGTTGCTGGTTCAGCCGTTAGGCTATTGACCAATATACCCCACTGCTGTACTATCTGCCGTGGGCTTTTTTCAGACCCAATGTGATCGATCGACCTCTCAGTCTCGACTACCGGAACATGAGCTAGCTTTATGCTAATACTCCTCCAGGATATACGCTAACATCTTAAAGCGAAACTTTCTATTTCTTTCTTGTTATAAGGGATTTTTTCCTTACTTTAAGGCAGCTAGGTTATCATTTACTCACCTGTACACCACTTCTAATTAAATTTTATAAAATTAGACGTTCGATTAGCATGTGTCAAGCATTTGGACAGCGTTCATTCAGAGCCATCATCAAACTCAACTTTTTATTGTGGTGGTTATTACCACTACTATTGTTTTCATTTTATATAAAATATTTTTATTTCCGTGAGTTTTTGGATATATTTAAGCGAGTTATTGTATCTGTTGTACGTGTACTTTTTAAAGCTAAATATGAAACGTCCTTTTCATGATTTCTTATAAAATATATTAAAAATATATTTATTATAGATAAATCTCTTACTCTCTGTTAAGTTTTAAAGTTTTTACCTTTGTTTTATAAAATATAAATATGTTTATATATACACATACCAAATTAGCTCTTGACTTTCCTATGTTAATATAAATAACATCATACATTATTAATCACTAATTATAGTTAATATATTTATAAGTTTTTACTTATTATATAATAGTAGCTATACTTTATTAATGTAATTCTAAAGTATCTTTTATATAAGAAGCAGATAAAACTACAAATACCTGAGCTTGTATGAAAGCAATACCTATTTCTAGTCCTGAAAAGGCTATTATGAATAATAAAGGCATTAAACCCAAGAAGAAAGATATAAAACCACTATTCATAATATTATAAGTAAAGCCTCCTAGTATGTTTAATAACATGTGGCCCGAAAGTACATTAGCTGCTAGTCTTAATCCTAAAGATATATTTCTAGCTAAGTAAGAAATGAATTCTATTAAAACTAATAAAGGTAATAAACCTAATGGACAACCTGAAGGTACAAATAATGAAAAAAATTTTAGAGCATGTATTTGGAATCCTAATATTGTTGCTCCTATAACGATAGTAAAACTTATAGAGAATGTTAATATAAAATGTGAAGTAGGAGCGAAACTATAAGGTACCATACCTACTAAATTATTTATTAATATGTATATAAATAAGGAAAATATTATAGGAAAAAACATTTGCCCCTTATTTGAGTTAATTTGATTTACGACTATACTATAAATAGTAGAATATATGGATTCTTGACTTATTGATCAAGAATTAGGTGTTAATATATTATAGTTAGTTGCTAATAAATAATACATAAATATAATAAAAGTTGTGATAAGTAAATATAAACCTATATTTGTTAAAGATATTTGTATGGTATCTAATAAGTCACCTTTAATACTAAATAGGTCTCTAATAACAAATTGGTCTAAGGGACTTTGATTTCAAACTGGAACATGTTTAAATAATGAGTTTTGCATATTTAAATTATAAAATTTATCTATTACTTATTATTAAAGGGTTATTCTTGTTGCTAATATTTTTTAATAATTTAAGATTTTTTATCTCATTTTTCGT
>Ga0308309_10001700_pt1 | contig 13057 bp, 12 predicted proteins | sample HubBroMetageWFT5_FD_192491 | JGI IMG/M metagenome (GOLD analysis project Ga0308309, IMG submission 192491) | Warmed and freeze-thawed soil microbial communities from the Hubbard Brook experimental Forest, New Hampshire - Hubbard Brook CCASE Soil... | ecosystem: Environmental > Terrestrial >...
TCCGGAATGGCGTATTGGCAATCAGGCGCGTCGGCTTGCACTGCAGCCACATCAGGATCCTCCCAGTGCACGGTTCGCCCTGCCCTCGCCCCTCCAGCTTGCAAGCTGGTACGACCGTGAAAAACGATCATCACGTCTTTGCCTAAAGTTTTGGCTTGGTCTTCCTGACCTTTGCGCAAGCCTTCCCCGGCCGCAACCATGAGAACAATGGAAACGATTCCCCAAGCGATGCCGAACATGGTAAGGAAAGTTCGGAGCTTGTGGGACCACAGCGTCCGAAGTACATCGCCAATGAGATCGCTGAGGACCATCCGCTTTATTGGACGCGCCTGCTCGTGGAACGTAAGCCGGGCAAAAACCAACGTCCTGATAGCTGATACGGCTCAGAAGAGGGATTTGTTCAGGAAGTCTGTAGAGACGCAGCTTGCTGCGTCTTGCCGCGTCCGACTAGCCAGGCGGGAGACGTAGCGAGCTACGTCTCTACAGGGCTGCATCCGATTTTTTCCATCCAGCCTTCAAATTCCTTGAGTGCCAATTCACACTGTTGGCGGTGCCGTTCGTGGCGGTCGCGGATTTTCCGATCCAGCGGCGGTAGAAGGTCAAATGTTATGTTGGCCGGTTGAAATTTCTTGGGGTCGGCCTGCGTGATGTAATTCATCAGCGATCCAAACGCAGTTGCCCGAGGAGGCGGAACCGGGTCCGCGCCCGCGGCCAGTGTCGCTGCATGAATTCCCGCCATGAGACCGGCTGCGATCGATTCTACATACCCCTCGACCCCACAAATCTGACCCGCAAACAATACCCTCGGATGTTCTTTCATCTGCAGAGTCCGGGACAGCAGCGTCGGCGCATTGATATAGGTGTTGCGATGAATCTGCCCATACCGCAGGAAGCGAGCGTTTTCAAGCCCAGGAATCAATCGCAGCACGCGTGCCTGCTCGCCAAATTTCAAATGGTTCTGGAATCCGACCAGGTTGTAGGAATCCGCGCGCAGATTCTCCTGTCGCAACTGCACTGCCGCATAAGGAATGCGCCCGGTGCGCGGGTCTTTCAATCCGACCGGTTTCATGGGACCGAAGCGAAGCGTGTCGCGCCCCCGTCGTGCAATCTCTTCGATCGGCAGGCAACTCTCGAAATAATTCAGCTTCTCCCACTCGCGTTCTTCGACCGATTGCGCAGCCAGCAACGCGTCGTAAAAGCGGTCGTACTCTTCTCTCGACATTGGGCAGTTGATATAGTCGGCCGAGCCTTTGTCGTAGCGTGCCGCCAGATACACTTTCGCCATGTCGATGGAATCGGCCTCGACGATCGGGCTGATCGAATCGTAGAAGAACAGGTGCGAAGCCCCGCTGAGTCGGCCGATTTCCCGCGAAAGGGCGTCCGACGTCAGTGGACCGGTGGCAACGATCGTGATCTGATCCTCGTCAATCTGCGCAACCTCCTCGCGACATACTGCGATCAGCGGGTCGCGCGAAACAGCTTCGGTCACCCGAGCGGCAAACGTCGCACGATCCACAGCAAGCGCGTGTCCAGCGGGCACTGCGCACTCCCGCGCAATTCCTACCAGCAGCGATCCCGCGCGCCGCAACTCTTCTTTCAACAGCCACGGCGCCGTGTTTTCAGTTTCGGACTTCAGGGAATTCGAGCACACCAGTTCGGCGAAATCTCCAGTCTGGTGCGCTGCAGTCGAGTGCACCGGACGCATTTCGAAGAGTTCGACCTCAACCCCCCGGCGCGCACACTGCCACGCCGCTTCCGATCCCGCCAATCCCGCGCCGATGATTTTGACTCGCGGTCTCACGAGGCACTCTCCGCCAGTCGTCGTAAGTCTTCTTTCTTAAGCGAAATCAACCGCCAATCGTCCAGAAAATCAGCTCCAAGCGATTTGTAGAATTCGACAGCCGAGTGATTCCAGTCGAGCACCTCCCAACGCATGCCATGACAGCCGTCGCGTTCCGCAATGCGGGCTACGGCTGCCAGGAGGCGCTTGCCAATTTTTCGTCCTCGAAACTGGGGCCGCACAAACAAATCTTCCAGGAATAGCTGTCGGCCTTGCCAGGTGCTGTAAAAATCAAAAAACAGAGCGTAACCTGCCGGTTGCTCGTCCCACTCAGCAATCAGTGCGCGAAACTTCGGCTTCGGATCGAACCCATCCCTCGCAAGATCGGCTTCCGTGATGGTTACCTTATCCAGTTCATGCTCATACTCCGCCAGCTCGCGGATCAGCATCCTGAGCAGTGTCACATCCTCAACCGTCGCAGCGCGAATTGAAAGCATCACACCATTCCCATGAAAAAAGCCTTAATTGCTGATCAGCGTCGATTGGCTGGAAGCACAAACCCACGTGCCACTCTGATTGACCCAGGTATCCGTGAAGCGCCCGCGACGAGAGTAAGGCTTGCCATTCCGCACGCCCTTCTCCCGATAAATCCCAGTCACCACCGCGCTACCGCCGTACATGTAAGCAGTCATCGACTCATTGACGATCTGCTCGGGATGCAACGACGGAGCCTTGACGCTGGCCATGAACTTGGCCTTGTCCATGAGCGAGCCGTCGTAGTCAATGTAAACCAGCGCGCTGGCCAGCAAACCGTCGAGTGCCTTGGTGTCCTTGTTTTGCTCTGCCTGATTCCAGGCATTTTCCAGGGCCAGAATTTTGGTTCTCTAGGAATCCCCATGAGCAGCCTCCTGCCCAGCCAGCGGCATGGAAACAAACCAAAGCAACACGCAAATGACCATCCCTGATCTCATGGAAATCTCCTTCCGGCAGCGCAGGGACCCCAGTTCGAGGCAGTCAGTGATATCGCGACCGCAGCTTCATTATACGGAGTGCAATTCTGATTTCTTACGCGGGGTTAACCAGAGGAAGCTCGTACGAGCACCGAGTAACTAATTAGCGGTTGAGCTTTTCGTAATAGCGGTTGTCATACAGCGTGGTCGAGTTTTGCACGAATTCCAGGATGCGATGCATTCTGACTTTGTCTTCGCGATTCAATTCCTTGAACTGCACCGCAATGCCAGACCCGGGATGGATTCTTGCCACGGTACCCTCGGCATGCAGTTTGCCATCGTCGATTGAGAAGACCAGTTTAAGACTAGTCCCCGGCGTCAGGATGGCGCTGGTTTCCACATAACACCCGCCCATGCTGATATCGATCAGATTCCCGAAGATCGGGCCAGCCTCGGTCTCTGGATGCAACTCGATCGTGATGCGGCATTTCATGCGCGCATAGAGCCTGCGGTTCTTGCGCGACGGCTGCTGTTGTTTTTCCAGATACATCCGCCGGTCGGCCTCAGCCAGAAGCTCTTCGGCATCTTTTCCATCCTCGGGATACATAGCTTGCCCGACACTCAGCGAAAGAATCTCTTCGGCGCAAACTTCAAATCCGGCCTGCTTGGCCAGTTCTCGTAGCTGGAACGCTTTCTTGACGGCTGCGTCTGAGGGCAGCCCTGGAGCGATGACCACAAATTCGTCTCCGCCCATGCGAGCGACGTAGTCGTACTCGCGGCAAGTCTCTTTCAGCGCTTGCGCAAATAGGCGCAGGACGCGGTTGCCCTCTAAATGGCCGAAGCGGTCGTTAATCTGCTTGAAGCCATCCATGTCGCCGACCATCACGGTTAAGGTCGTGCTATCGCGCTTGCAGCGGGCCAGCTCGCGGTCGAGTTGCAAGAACAGCGATCGGGCATTCGGCAGCCCGGTGAGATAGTCGGTCGTAGCAGAGTTCTCGGCTTGCTGATACTTCAGCGCGTTCTCAATCGCCAGCGCCATCTTTGAACTGATCGCCAGAAGGATGCGCAAGTTGTCCGACGTGAACGCATCTCGTTCGCCACGATAAAGAGCCAACACTCCGATCACACCAGCGACGCCTTCAAGCGGAATCGCTAGAGCCGAGCGCAGTGTGCTGAACTTGGTGGGATCGTTCAAATATCCGGGCTCAACCGAGGGATTGCCATTAATGATCGGTTTCCGGTTGTGCGCTACCCATCCGGACAGCCCCTGTCCGAGAGGAATGCGTAACGACGAGAACAGACGGAAGTTGTCTCCGTTCACATATTCGGGGATCAATTCTTCATTTCGCCGAACGTAAATCGCGATGGCGTCATACGGCACCAGCGATCTCAGTTTCACCGAAAATACTGACAGGGTCTCGACCAGACTAAGTGAAGCGCCCAGATCCTGGCTGAGCTCGAACAGCGTCTGAGCTTCTTGCCGAGCCGCCGCAATCGAGGAAAGGAAGGTCGCTTCGTGGCCCAAGCTATCTTTGACCGAAATATTTTCAAATCCCGCGGCGGGCGCCGAACCTCGTTCCACCTTGACGTCGGTCGAGAGTAACGGATTCACCTCTTGCCCGAACTGAGCCAACGCCATCTTTTCGAGGCTGAGGTATCGTTTCTTGAGAATGTCGACAACTTTCGGATCAAACGACTTCCCCGATTCCGCCGCCAGCCGTTGCATCACTTCGTTCAGTGGCAACGCACGCCGGTACTGACGGTCAGAAGCCAAAGCATCCAGGTAATCGACAGCCGACAGAATCCGGGCGCCGATGGGAATCTCAGTACCTTTCAGGCCCGCCGGGTATCCCGAACCATCCCACTTCTCATGGTGAGCTCGCACGATGGGCACAACCGGGTAGGGGAATCGAACTCGCTGCAGAATCTCGGCCCCCACGACCGGGTGGATCTTCATCTTTTCGAATTCTTCGAGCGTAAGCCGCCCCGGCTTCGAGATGATGTGTTCGGGCACGGCGAGCTTTCCGATATCGTGCAACAGCGCGGCGGCGTGCACCGCTTGCATCTCATCAGGGCTTACGCCTAATTCTTTGGCCACCTCAACCGCATATACCCGCACCCGTTGCAGGTGATCGTGAGTGCTTTGATCCTTAGCCTCGATCGCCAGCGCCAAGGCTTCGATGGTTCGAAGATGCAGGCTCGCCATCTCCTCGACGTGCCGCTTTTCATCCTCCAGCTTGCCCAGATACAACCGGTACGAGCGGTAAATCACATAGATCGCCGGCACCAGCAGCAGAGACGTCTCCCAGTAGAAAGTCTGATTGAACCAGCCAATTCCCCCGGCAATTCCGGCGCCCACCAGGTAGTAGGGAAACGACCAGAAATAGCAATCCACCAGAATCTTCGTCAGCCGCTTTCCTTCGGTGAGCGATATGACGGTGGCAATCGATCCCGTATTGGCCACGAAGTAGGTGCAAGCCGCCACTCCGAGCAATAACGGCCGGCTATCGACCAGCAGACCGAAGAATGGGTGGTGGTAAACAAAGTAGGCCAGAGCAGTTGAAAGCGCGCCCGCGCACACATTGAAGGTGACTTGTATCGCGTTCGGCCGATCCGGATACAAAGACTGCACCAGGATCGACACGCAGCCCAGAATCAGGGTTTCCGAGAAACTCAGTTCCAGGACTCCCAAGAGGACAAACAGAAAGTTCACCGACATCGTGCCCGTAATTCCGGGCAGATTGACCTTCATCCGCGAGGCCAGAACCGCAATTCCCAGATAACAGATGAATTCGGCAATGTTCTTACTGCTCTGGTGGATGGCTCCGTAAAGGAGCACAGCTGTACCCGCGGTCACAATCAGGCCAATGAACATCTGGGCCTGCAGTGTCAGGTTTCTCCACGACTGTGACTGGCCAGCCATTCAGGTCCTGTCGGTCTCGGGGGAGAAGAGCAGAATCGATACTAAGAAATAGCATCTAATGTGTTTAGAGACAACGATTTACGGACATTTCCGTAAACTTCAGTAACCACGCAGACGTGACGGGAAGAGGACCAATTCCGACGACGAAATCACACCCAGGAAGCCTCCGATGATTCAGTAATTTACGGCTCGGGACCTTTGGCAGCCGGGTGCCGGGTGCCCAGAATTATCTCAGCAACATGTCACCTAGAAAGCACCCAAGCTCATTAGGAGAGAAATCAACATGCCATGTGGAAGGCGAAGCCCGTACCGATTTATTCGTTGGCAAACCGAGTCAGATTATCGGATAATCTGGCCGCGCGAACCTTGTGCTTAAGCCTGTTGAGCAACCAACACTTGGTTCACCTCGAAATTGAACGCTTTCGCTCCGACTCCCTCGAGAGGAATTCAAACATGACCAACACGGAATCTCAAGACCGAACCTCGACTAAGAAGCAAACGGCATCGCAGCGCCGTGCGGCATTGGACAAAAGGTTCACGGCTTATGCGGTGGCCGCCAGCGCTGCTGGCGTGAGTCTGCTGGCGCTGGTGCAACCTGCCGAAGGTAAAATCGTCTATACCGGGGCAAGCAGTGAGATTGCACCCAATGCAGTTTTGCCTCTGGATCTGAACCACGGCGGTCAGAGCGAATTCTCGTTTTCCAACCAAGCGGCCACATGCTCGGGTTGCCATTCATCTTCCGACAGACTGATGATCACGCCAATCGGGCAAAACGGGATCATGAGCCATGCTGCTGTTTTGCCCGCGGGGGCACAGGTCGGACCGAAGGGAGCGTTTCAAAATAGCGCTCAGTTGATGCTCGTCTTTCGTCAAGTCTGTTCTGCAACCTCATGCGCTTCTTTTACCAGCGGCGCGTGGAAGAACATCACCCAGGGGTACTTGGGCCTGAAGTTCTATATTCATGGCCAAGCCCACTACGGCTGGGCCCGCCTGAATGTAACACTCACACAAAAGGGACGTGTGTATGCGTTGCTAACGGGCTATGCGTATGAGACCGTTCCCAATAAATCCATCATCACTGGAAGACGGAGGGGGCCGGGTGCAATGAGTGGTCGGGCCGGACTGAGCCAGCACGAACCCGACCGCGCAACTTTAGGAGCATTGGCGAAGGGTGCGGCAGGTCTGGCAATTTGGCGTACAGCCAGTGCGCCGGGAGAATAACAGACTGCCCGTCAGTGGGAGGAACTTCTGATGAAATCGCTGTGGCTTTCGTGGCTGTTCACCGTACTGTTCTGCGCGGCCGCGATGGCACAGAATAACCCCGCGCCTTTCGTCAACCAGCCTCTGGTTCCGGCCACCGTCGCCCCAGGCCACCAAGCGTTCACCTTGACCGTCAACGGCACGGGATTTGTGCCCCACTCGACTGTCCATTGGAATGGGAGCGCTCGAACTACCCGGGTTGTTTCCAGTAGCCAGCTTAAGGCGACAATCAGTGCCAGCGACGTAGCCACAAAGGAAACTGCTTCAGTCACAGTGGTGAACCCTACTCCAGTGGGCGGAGTCTCCAATGTTGTGTTCTTCCCCGTTCGGGATCCGGCTCCGTCGGTTGCCTTATTCCCCACCGTGATGTTAAACGCGCAAGTCGCACTCGCCGGCGATTTTAATAATGATGGGAAACAGGATGTGGCTGTGGGTGTGACTAACGGCGACGGTAGTGGCGACATTGATGTTTACTTGGGGAAAGGGGATGGAACATTCAGTCGCCCGGTCGTCACAGCATCTGTAACCGGTGTAACTGAATTGCTGGCCGGTGATTTCAACAATGACGGAGCACTCGACTTGGCTGTGGGGGACGGCCAGGGAAATGTCGCCATATTTACTAACCTGGGCGGGGGCCACATGCTGCAGACCCAAGTGTTTGATGCCGAACAGGCGCTTGCAGCGGCCGACTTCAATGGCGATGGTAACTTGGACCTCCTCGTCGGCAGTTACGACCCCAAGTCCAGACAGCAGTTCGTTAGCATTTGCTTGGGCAATGGAGACGGCACATTCAGTGCGCCGCAGGCGGTCTCCGGGTCCGGCAATTACGGCCCTCCTGCCGTGGGCGACTTCAATGGCGACGGAACTCTGGATTTTGCCATAGCTTGGTTTGACCAGTACGGCGCGTTCCTGTATGTGATGCTGGGCAACGGCGATGGAACGTTTCGCTATGGCTCCGGGAATGACAGCCTCCCCTACCCGGGCACGGCTGCGGCGGCTGCGGATTTGAACGGGGACGGGATTCTCGATATCGTAACCAATGGCTTGACAATGCTGCGTGGGAACGGCGACGGCACGTTCACCGTCGATGGCGGCGTGAGCCTTCCGAGCGGCAACGCCAACGTTAGCGTTGGGGACTTCAACGGTGACGGCAAGCTAGACGTTGCCACAGCGGGGAACAATAACCTTTACCTGCTCCTAGGAAATGGCGATGGCACTTTTCAGTCTCCCCTGCAATTTGGCCTTTCCGGCTCATCTGTTCTGAGCGTGGGTGACTTCAATAACGATGGAAGATTAGACATCGTGGGCAGTGACCTGTTTCTGTCGGTGTCAGCTAGTCTTACACCGAACAGCCTCGACTTTGGCCAAGAAAACGTAGGTCAAAAGAGTCCGCCCCAGATAGCCACGCTCACGAATGTGGGCACTTTGGATCTGTTAATAAAGAAAATCGGGATCAACGGCGGTGACCCTAATGATTTCACCCAAACCAACAACTGTCCTACCAATCTTACTGCTAACCAGAGTTGTCAAATTCAAGTTGTATTTGCTCCCACTCAGAGCGGCTCACGATCGGCCACGCTCTTTGTGAATCACTCCGGTCAAGGCAACCCGACGATTGTTGCGCTCAGCGGAACTGGTGTCGATCTCACTGTCACTTTGACGCCTTCCGACATGAAGTTCGCGGTTCAACTCATCGGCACCACCAGTCAACCGCAAACCGCCACCCTGACGAACAATGGCTCCCAGGCAGTGAGCATTACAAGCATTTCGACGGCAAGCCCGTTTAACCAAAACAATAATTGCCCCTCCACTCTGCAGCCGAATAACTCGTGCCAGATTCAAGTGACCTTTACCCCGACCGTCGGGGGCAAGGCACTGGGAACGGTTGACGTTTACGACAATGCCCAAGGCAGCCCGCAAACGGTGTCGCTCTCTGGCATCGGAACCGTCGTCAAGCTCACCCCAAGCAGCGTTAACTTCGGCAATCAAAAGGTTGGGACGAAGAGCCCTCCATTTCCGATCAAACTGATTAATGAAGGTTCTGCCTCGCTCTCTATCAGCCGGGTCACGATCAGTGGAGCGGACCCCGGCGACTTCTTGGAGACTAACAACTGCAAAAGTTTACCGCCCGGAGGTAATTGCAACATCACGGTCCGTTTTGGGCCCACTGCCAAGGGCAAGCGGTCTGCGACACTCGATGTCTATGACGATGGCGGCGGAAGCCCGCAGAAAGCTTCGCTTACAGGAATAGGAACGTAGTGGCGGTGGCCCAACCTTTCGCGTTCTTTGCGAAGGTTCTCTCTTGCGAGTCAAGCAGTTTTTTCTAATGAAAGAGGGTCGAGGGGGCGAGAGTGAGTTTTTTACGCATGGGGAAATCGATCGATCCGAAGCAACGGGGAACGGCCACGGTGGGGCAGTTCCCGGTGCCCCCATTGCTGGGGCCGACCAACTGCCCGAATTCTGGGAGAGACCGTGCTCTCGATCTGATCTATTTCTTACCAGAAACGACGGCCAATAGAAACGAGAACACTTCTCCTAAAAATGTGAGAGTGTTAAGGCCGAGCGACCTTAGGTGGCAGACTGGCTATCAGACTCGGCCTCCGAGCCAAGACGTGTGAAAATCATCTGTGAGGTGTTCCGATGAAATTGGTTCGTCTTACACAGGGCAAAAGCGGCAAGCATCACTACCTAAACACTGATCACGTTCGCTCCGTTACAGAGACTGACGGCGGAACATTGATCACTTTCGGCGACGGGGGGACCCTCATTGTTAACGAAAGCTTGACTGACACTGTGGATGAACTCCAGGGTGCTCAGACCTAACTTAGCAACACGGTGGCCCTAAAACAACGTGATGAGACTCTCCGAATGCCCACCACTTCATCGGGAGTTTCGCGAAGATCGAGAAGAGGATAGCGGGAGGCTGAACGTCTTGCTTCCCCAACCGCATCATCAGCATAGCGAGCCTCGTGTTACGCCAATAGACGGCATTAACGTCAGCCCCGGGGCTGCAAACACGCTTCATCAGCTCCATGCCGATTCCGAGCTGACCGCGTTTAAGTTCAGGGTTTCGAGCCTTCGCGTGAGCCTCGGTGTCGCGACACATTTTCCACAGAGCTTTGAGATCGGACGCCGTGACGCGCGCTACCGGTTTCCCTGGGGTGAACCCAAACTGAGCCTCGATCTCGTGCATCGTGAGGAGCCTCCCAAGCTCGGCGGAAAATAATAAGCTGGACTGGCGAGGAGCGGAAGTTACCGAGGTAACCGGGGTTGGTGCAGAAATTTGCACTACATGAGCTGCTCCACAACGATCCAGACGTTGTACTTCGTGCCCTCCGTTCTATAGCCAGCAACTGAGAATTTTATCGGTTTCCCTGGAGCGGCACGAATGGGAAAGTCTGCAACGGCAGTTTGCGGACGTTGTGTTTGCAGCAGTACACTAAATGCTGCAAAAGGTTCGTCTCCCGCTCCGTTCGTAAACTGAAGTTCTCCTACCCAGAGGCCGTCCCGATCGTTAGAAACGGTGTCTACCATCACAATCGACACGCGGAACGTGCCCCAGTGCTTTGGCGTGTAGATCGTGGTTGGAGGAAGATCAGCCGTCAGGTCTAACCGCTGGAACGTGGCCACGATTTTTGGAGAAGTTAATTTTGGGGCGCTCTGGCCGAAACTGGTCAGCCACGACCCGAACAGTACCACCAATAAACAGCAAGTTGATCGGCGCATACTACGCTTCCTCCCCGAAAGCGGCAGCCATCTTACCATGAGTTCCAACTTCGGAGGGCCGAGGGAGCCGGGCTCGGTTCTGTGCTAAATTGGGCCTAACGGGCCCGTAGCTCAACGGTTAGAGCAGCAGACTCATAATCTGTTGGTTGTAGGTTCGAGTCCTACCGGGCCCACCACCTCTTCAACGTTTTTCCACAGTCGACATTCCGTCTCCTGCCGGTAGCGAATTATTAAAGGAACATTCACATCAAGGTCATCGAGATGTAACGGGCGCGATGGCAACCTTGGGCAGTGTTGGGGAAGTGTGGATTGAAACTCCCCATCCGGAGGAAATCGAATGCAGTGTGGAAATCTGTTTAGCGCGACTTGTCGCTATTTGGGCTAGGCGCGGCTTTGCTCTCTACGGTTACGAACCTGGTAGCGCCACCCAGCCTGGCCGCTGAAACCAAGAAGCGCCCCGCCACCGCAACTCCGATTCAACACGTGATCGTGATCATTGGCGAGAACCGCACTTTCGACCACGTTTTCGCAACGTACCGACCGCCCATCGGACAGAAAGTTGATAACCTGCTCTCGAAGGGCATTATCAAGGCGGACGGAACGCCTGGCCCAAACTTTAACCTTGCGACCCAGTACCGAGCCGGGGTTTATGGCTCTTACCAGCTGAGCCCGAAAGACAAGACCGCATATGAGTTCCTGCCGCCCACGAATACCCAAGGCACGCCAACGGCTTCCAGCGACGCGCACCCTGCTCCGTTCCAGACGGTCGCGGCGGCCGAGCTTGCCGAACCGGGATTGCTTCCCGGCGATTATGGGATGCTTACAACCGGGGCCAGCGGTTTGGCTCAAGGTGTAATCGACACCCGCATCCACAACGTGAACCGCCTGCCCAACGGGCCTTACCAATTAACTCCGGGCGTCCCTTACGACGCGTATGCCGGCAGCCCAGTACATCGTTTTTACCAAATGTGGCAGCAGCTCGATTGCAATGTGAAGAATGCCACCACGATCAACCCGAGCGGTTGCCTGGCCGATTTGTTTCCTTGGGTGGAAGTCTCGATCAGCACGGGAGGCAACGGCAATCCGCGGCCCCATCCGTTCAACAACGAAACCACTCATGAAGGCGCCATCTCGATGCAGTTTTTCAACGTCCAACAGGGTGACGTGCCATACTTCACGTCCCTGGCCCAGACCTACACGCTTTCCGACAACATGCATCAGGCGGTCATGGGCGGAACCGGCGCGAACCACATCATGCTAGGTTCTGGCACGGCGTTCGCCTACACCGACGGTAAGGGCAATCTTGCAGTGCCACCCACGAACCAGATCGAGAATCCCGATCCGCAAGCCGGGACCAACAACTGGTACACGCAAGATGGATACAGCGGCGGCAGCTACAGCCTTTGCGTCGATAAGAACCAGCCCGGCGTGAAGCAGGTGTTCCAGTACTTGAACTCTCTTCCGTATAAGACGAGCACGGCGATTTGCCAGCCCAGCGCTTACTATTTGCTGAACAACTACAACCCCGGCTACTTCGGCGACGGCAGCGTGAATACTAGCGAATTCACCATCCCTCCTACCCCGCAGACTACAATTGCGGATTCGCTGGACAATGCCAACATCAACTGGAAGTATTACGGGGATGGTTGGAATCTGTACGTCCAAGACCCGAATTTCAACAACCCGTGGAACCAGTACTGCAACATCTGCAACTTCGCGCAGTACACAAGCTCCATCATGACTAACCCGACGCTGCGGCAGTTGCACATGGCGGATGTTCCGGATCTTTACAACGACATCTACAACGGAAGTTTGCCTCCGGTCTCCTTCGTCAAGCCCTCAGGCTTCACGGACGGTCACCCAGCTTCTTCGAAGCTCGACTTGTTCGAAGGCTTCGTGAAGAAGATCGTCACCCAAGTGCAGGCGAACCCAACCCTTTGGGCCAGCACTGCGATCTTCATCACCTTCGACGAGGGTGGTGGGAACTACGATTCCGGCTACGTTCAGCCAATTGATTTCTTCGGCGACGGAACCCGAATTCCGTTTATCGCGGTATCGCCTTACTCCACCGGCGGGAATGTAGACCACACCTACTACGACCACGTTTCCATCTTGAAGTTCATTGAGAAGAACTGGGGACTGTCGCCGGTGACCGGCTACGGTCGCGACAATCTCCCCAACCCGACCGCTGGTCCGACGCCCTATGTGCCGGGCAACCAGCCAGCTATCGGCGATCTAACCAATATGTTTAATTTCACTAAATGACGTTTGATCGGAAGGAGAACCGGCGCCCGTCAAGGCCGCAACGCTTTGATTGGCGCCGGTGGTATTTTGGCCCAATCCCTGTTTCACTTCGCAATCATTTTTCCTAGAATCTCTTTCAGGATTTTCGCGCAGACCATCGCGGTCAGTTGCGAT
>Ga0308309_10001701_pt1 | contig 13054 bp, 11 predicted proteins | sample HubBroMetageWFT5_FD_192491 | JGI IMG/M metagenome (GOLD analysis project Ga0308309, IMG submission 192491) | Warmed and freeze-thawed soil microbial communities from the Hubbard Brook experimental Forest, New Hampshire - Hubbard Brook CCASE Soil... | ecosystem: Environmental > Terrestrial >...
CCTCATCGTGTGGGCCATCGCCGAGGGCCGGTCGGCGGCGGCATCGGTCGATCGGTACCTCATGGGGCAGACGGCGTTGCCCGCCCCGATCGTTCCGGGCCAGCTCGCCCTCCGCTGAGCGGTCCCGGTTCCGCAGCCGTCCTCGTCGGCCCAGCTCCATCGTCCGGTCCCGACGCCGGCCGACGCCGATGACCCCGTGCGGCCCTACCGGTGGTTTGGCACTGCGGGTCGCGGGTCAGGTGCGACCGGACCGGCTAGATCAGCCAGCACCCCATCGTCGTCAGGAGCCGGCGAGCCATTCGTCGCCAGGACTCGCCCGAGGTCAGCAGCCCCACCCCGAGCGCAACCAGCGTCAGGCCGATGAACCAGAGGGGCTTGACGTCCACACCCGTGAAGGGCAACTGCGTCGGCGCGGCCGCGGCCGGGACGGTTGCCGGTGACGCCACAGGGGTCGGTGCCGCGGTGGCGGGCGGTGGAGCCGGAGCCGGGGGCGGGGGCGGGGCATGGGGGCCCTGTGCGACGGGCGGAGGGGGCGCCGGGGTGGTGGTCGGCGGCGCGGGCATGGTGGTCGGGGTGGTGGGCGGCTCGGTCGTCGTGGTTGTGGGTGGAGGCTTGCAGTCCTCGATGGTGTGCTGGAATCCCCGCTTTGCGTCCCAGGGCGGTCCGCCGATGTAGGCGTCCGCTTGGATCACGCCGCAGAAGTCCGGGGGGTAGGCGATGGTGAGGACGCCGGATGTTCCGTACACCGTGGCCACGTCCACGTTCAGCTTCGGCTCATTCATGAAGAACTTCCACCTGCAGTCCGGCTGCGACGCCGGACAGGCCGGAGTGGGAATGGTCAGCGTCGCTTGGTGGGCGGCGTCGTCGAACGTGATGACGGCGGTGGACGAGGTATCGGCCGCACTCCACGCCGCACCCCCCAAGGTCACGCTGAGAGCGATCAGCGCGATGACGGAACTGATGACGACGATGATTCGTTTCACTACGGCTTCCTCTTCTTGAACCGGCTGTCAGTCTGCGGGAGGGCGGTATATCCGCCCACGATGCCAGCACGTGCGGCCATCCGGTTGCGTCGGTCGGCGGCCTCGACGGCCTCCTCCTCGGTCAGTTCGTCCTCGACCACCATTTGGCTGCCTTTGAACTCAGGACTCCACACAACCCAATTAGTGATCCCGTCGCGCTTCCGGACTCCACCCGCCGTCCTGGTTGCGAGCGACGTTGCCGAGCCCGCACGGTCACTTTGCGTCGGTGGTTGATCCGTTGATGTGGATGGTGCCATCGGCCTTCCCAACGGGACTCACTTCGTTAGGTCAGACCGTAACCCGACGCTCCTGCCTCGTCATCACCAAGAATGATGAGGTTGAGCCCCTCGTGAGGGGCGTCAAGGTTGCATGATCACGGAGGGTGTTGTCACGCTCTCACCGGCGCCGGCTGCCGATCGGGGCTGATGGTCGAGGGGATGGCCCGGGCCCGTGGTGTTCTGTCCTTGGGCTTCACAGGCTTCGTTGTGCCCAGTGCGGCGGGCAATCGATATTGCAACCTGACTCTTGCGGAGTCGCCCTTGCAAGGGTAAGGTTGTGATGTGGAAGGTGTAGAAGGAGGAGCACGATGCCTTTCGAATCCAGACCGGTGGGCTCCAAGGCATGGAAGGCCCTTGACCGGGTGGTCGCAGCCAACGAGGCCATGAGGGACGCAGAGGCCAAGCGGGCCCGGCAGGCCAAGAAGCGGGCCAAGGCCATCGACGAGGCCCGGAGCTACGGAATGTCGTTGGATGCCATCGCCAGCCGACTTGGAGTCAGCAGGGAGCGGGTGCGCCAGATGGCGGCAAGACAGGTGAATGGCTGAGCCGGTCGTCGGGAACGGGGCGGCATGGTCCTCCTGACCGCTCTCGATCGCAGTCGTCGTGTCGCCGAAGTTGGCCACTTCCCGCGGCGACGGCCCCCGGATGGTGGCCAACGTTTCCACCAGAGATCAGCGTGTCGTTTCGGTGACATCGCCGAAAGCCGGTCTTGTTCTGATCTCTGTCTCGATGCGGTGTGAAGAGCACGGGCGGTGAACGTGATCGGCAACGATGGCCCCGCCGGCCTGCGGACCGTCGCCACCGCCTCCACTCGCCGCCCGTGGGACCTCGTCGCCGACCGGCGGGGCGCGGGCTATCCGGGCCGGGTGGCCCCGGCCAGCCCCGGCCACCGGGCGCTGTCGAATCGCACCAGTGCGCCGGTGTGGGGGGCATCGATCATCTCGCCCGCCCCTACGTAGAGTCCGACGTGGTCCACGCCCTCGGGCCCGCTGCCGAAGAAGATGAGATCGCCCGGTTGCACGATCGAGCCGGCGGGGACCCGAGGTCCGATGTCGAATTGGTCTTGGGCGACACGGGGCAGGGCGATGCCCGCATTCCGGTAGGCGGCCTGGGCCAGGCCGGAGCAGTCGAAGCCACCACTGCCGGTGCCGCCCCAGACGTATGGGGTGTTGAGCTGTTGGGCGGCGAAGGAGAGGGCGACCACCACGGTGCCCGAGGCGCTCGGATCCTGCCCGAAGGCGATGGCCAAGGTGAGCACGGTGTTGACGTAGCTCTCGGAGTGGTTGTAGTCGGCGATGGCTGTCCGCAGGGTGGCGGGTGCTCCGGCGCCATTGCCACAGAGCAGGGCCGCCGCGGTGTAGACGGCATCGGTGGGGTCGTAGGGCGACGCGGGCTGCGCTCCTCCTGGCCCGACGGTGGCGTAGGCCGCGAACGTGGCCGGTTCGAACTGCATCGGGCCTTCCGCACCGGCGGCATTGGCGCCGGACCACACTCCCGGGGCCGTCGACTGGCCGCTCCGGGTCTCGACGGTGCCGATGGCGGCGAGCACCGGCCAGGGCAGCCCGGTGCAGGTGGTGGCCGCCTGCTGGTACAGCACCACCCACGTCGGAGGGATCGCCGGACCCGGCTGCACCCCTCCGGACCCGGGCAGCTGTCCGGAGGACGGGCCGCCTGGGTTGGTAGGGCCCGAGCCGGAGGACCCGGCCCCCGCCCCGGCCATGACCGCCACCAACAGCAGCAGTCCCACCGAGAAGATGATGACCGCGATGACGGCCACCGAGACGAACTTGCCCATCGCCGAACCTCCGCGCCGGTGGTCGGACAGCGTGAGCAGCCTCGCTCAGAGGGTCGGGATGGCGGGAGTTCCCGCCGCCCGTGCCGGCGTGCCGGCTTCGGGCTCCGAGGCCTCACAGTTCACCACCGGCTCGTGCGCCGGCGCAACCCCCTTGGCCCGGCGGCGGGGCCATGCCCGGGCTCAAATGACCCGACGGATCTGGATCGGTATGCTCGGTCATCCGGCATTCCGGAGGCGACAGGGGAGGGCCGACCGTGCTCAGTACCATGCAGGATGCTCCGCTGTTGGTCAGTGGGATCATGCGCCACGGCCAGCAGGTCTACGGCGACAGCCAGGTCATCACCATCACCGGGCCGGCGGGCGAGTACCTCGAGGCCTCGTACAACGAGGTGGCCGAGCGCGCCGAGCGACTGGCCGCGGCCCTCGAGCGCCTGGGCGTGGGTGACAGCGACCGGGTCGGAACGTTCCTGTGGAACAACCAGACCCACCTCGAGGCCTATCTGGGCATTCCGGGGATGGGGGCCGTCCTCCACACCCTGAACCTCCGTCTTTTTCCCGAGCAGCTGGCCTACGTCATCAACCATGCCGAGGACAAGGTCATCATCGTGGACGGATCCCTCATCCCCCTGCTGGCGCGGGTCCGTGACCAGCTGGGCACGGTGAAGCACATCGTGGTGGTCGGGGACGGCGACCCCAGTGCGCTCGGGGAGACCCTCTCGTACGAGGAGCTCCTGGGCGCCGAGGAGCCGGGCTACGCCTGGCCCACGTTCGACGAGCACCAGGCCGCGGCCATGTGTTACACGTCCGGCACCACCGGCAACCCCAAGGGCGTGGTCTACAGCCATCGCTCGACGTACCTGCACACGATGGCCATCACCTCGGGCTCCTCGCTCGGCATCAACGAGTTGGACCGGGTGCTGTCCATCGTGCCCATGTTCCACGCCAACGCCTGGGGCACCCCCTACGGCGCCTTCCTCACCGGCGCCGACCTGATCATGCCGCAGATGTTCCTCCAGGCCGAGCCCTTGGTGGCCACGATCGCCCGCCACCGGCCCACCCTGTCGGCCGGGGTGCCGACCATCTGGAGCGATCTCCTTCGCTACGCCCAGACCCACGAGGTGGATCTGTCCTCCCTCCGCATGATCACCGCCGGTGGGGCCGCGGTGCCCCGGACCCTCATCGAGCGGTTCCAAGACGAGTTGGGCATCGAGATGGTCCAGGGCTGGGGCATGACCGAGACCAGCCCGCTGTGCTCGTTGGCGCTGCCTCCGCGTGGCACCCCTCCCGAAGAGGAGATGAACTGGCGGGCCAAAACCGGCCGCGTCGTGCCGGGGGTCGAGATCCGTGTGGTCGGGGAGGACGGAACGGTCCTTCCGAACGACGGGGAATCGGTCGGCGAGTTCGAGGCTCGGGGACCCTGGATCGCCGGCTCCTACTACAACGATCCCACGCCGGAGCGGTTCCACGACGGCTGGCTCCGAACCGGGGACATCGGATCCCTGGACCGCCGGGGGTACATGCAGATCAGCGACCGAACCAAGGACGTCATCAAGTCCGGAGGGGAGTGGATCTCCTCGGTGGAGCTGGAGAATGAGGTCATGGCCCATCCGGGCGTGGTGGAGGCCGCGGTGATCGCGGTGCCCGACGAACGCTGGAGCGAGCGTCCCCTGGTGGCCGTGGTGCTCGAATCAGATTCCAAGCTGAGTGCCGATGAGCTGCTCGAGTTCCTGAGCGGTCGCGTCAGCCGGTGGTGGCTTCCCGAACGCTGGGTGTTCATCCAGGAGATCCCGAAGACCAGTGTGGGCAAGTTCGACAAGAAGGTCCTTCGGTCCCAGCACGCCGACGGGGTGTTCGACGTCGTCGAGGTCGAGATCAAGACCGGGCGCTGACCACAGGTGGGTGCCGATCCGGCTGACATCGCCGAGCGCCTGCGCGGGATCGGTGAGGAGCTGGCCGACCTGGCCCTCGACCGATTGCGGGAGGCGACCGACTCGGTGCGGGCCGGGGGAGTGCTCGATCCGTCGGTGACCGCCGAGGAGAAGCGCATCACCCGGGCCCGGCGGTCGGTGGACAAGGCCGCCTCCCTGCTGGATGGGCCTCGGTCGGCGTCAGGGGCCCCCGAGGAGGGCCCCTGAACGCCTTCGGGCGCCGAGGCTCAGCCCCCCAGGCGCACAGACCTTGGTCGGGGAACGAGGCGGTCGGATCCCTCAGCCGAGTCGATTGAGAGCGTCGATCAACTGTCGGAGCCGTCCGTAGTGGACCTTGTCGAACCGGAACACCAGTCTGGGCAGGTCGAGGTGATCGTGGTCGGCACGTTCGGGGGGAAGCGGCTTGGACAGGCGCATGACGCCCTCGGCGACGATGTCGGCGAAGGCACGGTTGAGCTCGGTCAACTCGGCCTTGCCCGGGGCCATCAACAGCCTGATGACGAGCAGGTCACCGACCCAGCGGCACGACTGGTAGTTGCGGTAGAAGCCCAGCAGCTCTTCAGTGGCCCGGCCCACGTCGTCGGTGATCATGAAGAGGGCGCGGTCGTCGGGCGACACCAGGCCACGCGGCTCCACCTCGGCGTTGAGGAACTCGTTCCAGGCATTCCAGAACGCCCCCCCGGGGGTGTCCAGCATGACCACGGGCGCCGGTTCGGCCTTTCCGGTCTGCAGGAGGGTCAGCAGTTCGAATCCCTCGTCGAGGGTCCCGAACCCACCGGGCAGCACGACGTAGCCATCCGACTCCTTGATCAACATGAGCTTGCGGGTGAAGAAGTAGCGCATCTCGACCAGTTTGGGATCCTGGGCGATGAAGGCGTTGGCCCCCTGCTCGAACGGGAGGCGGATGTTCACGCCGATCGACCGGTCGCGCCCCGCCCCCTCCATGCCGGCGGCCATGATGCCCGGGCCGGCCCCGGTGACCACCATCCAGTCGGCACCGGCCAGCGAGCCGGCGAGATCACGGGCCGAACGGTAGGCGGCATGGTCGGGCCGGGTGCGCGCCGATCCGAAGATGGTGACCTTCCGTTGCCGGCGGAAGGGTCGGAACACCCGGAACGCCTCGGCCATCTCGGCCAGGGCGGAGTCGGCCAATTTGAGATCGATGACCTCGGTGCCCTCCGTGGCCAGGCCCACCACCGTTCGGAGCATCGATCGATAGAGGCGCTGCTGGGCGCGTGAGGTGCCGTCCGTCACCAGGGCGTCGGTCAACCGGGCCACCGCCGTCTCGACCTGGTCGTCGGAGTCGGGCTCCGCGCCGCTCGATTCCGGGGCCATCTCAGTTGGCGGCTGCGAGTGCTTCGGTGCGGCCCCCGTGACCCGGGACCCGCCCATACAGCGTGGTCCGCTGGGCCAGGGTGCGCCCGAGCGGGACGACGATGGCGCCGAAGCGCTCGGCGTCCATCATCTGGCCGTGGGCGGCCCCGGCCGCCCGGGAGATGTTCTCGTCCATGAGGGTGCCGCCCAGGTCGTTGACGCCGGCCCGGAGTATCTGGCGCACCCCTTCGACTCCCAACTTGACCCAACTGATCTGGATGTTGTCGATGGCGCCGCGATAGGCGATGCGGCCGACGGCATGCATGAGGAGGGTCTCGCGGAAGGTCGGCCCCCGGCGGGCCCGGCGCTGCAGATAGATGGGCGTGGCCATGTGCACGAACGGGAGCGGCACGAACTCGGTGAACCCTCCCGTCTCGGCCTGCAGGTCTCGGGTCCGGATGAGGTGGCGGGCCCACGAACGGGGCTGTTCGACGGCGCCGAACATGATGGTCACATTGGAACGGAGCCCTACGCCGTGGGCGGTGCGGTGGGCGAAGAGCCATTCGTCGGTGTCGATCTTGTCCGGGCACAGGATCTGCCGCACCGGATCGTCGAGGATTTCGGCGGCGGTACCGGGCAGGGTCTTGAGGCCGGCGTCACGCAGGAGGACCAGGTAGTCCGCCAACGGCATGTCCGAGCGGCGGGCTCCCTCGGTGACCTCGAGCGCGGTGAAGCCGTGGATGTGGATGGTGGCCGAGGCCTCGCGCACCGCCTTGATCACCTCGAGGTAGTACCCCCCGTCGAACTTGGGATGGATCCCACCCTGAAGGCAGACCTCGGTGGCACCCAGCGCCTCCGCTTCGCGTACCCGATCGCTGATCTCGCTCAGCTCGAGGAGGTACGGGCTTCCCCGCAGGTTGAGAGAGAGCGGGCCCTTGGAGAAGGCGCAGAACTTGCACTTGAAGGTGCAGACGTTGGTGTAGTTGATGTTGCGGTTGGCCACGAAGGTGACTTCGTCTCCGACCGCTTCGAACCTGAGCCGGTCGGCCACCTCGGCCACCGCCCGAACCTCGGGTCCGCGGGCACCGAACAAGGTGACGATCTCGTCCTCGCCGACCGCGTCCCCGTCGAGCACACCGGCCAGGACGTCGCCCACCGCGCTGCCGGTGGTCGGAGACGTGGCGACGTGAGGCCTCCCGTTCACGACGCCGGCATGACGGCGGCGGCCGATGTCGACCTGCGTGCCGAGCAGAGCCGGGGGCGGCGTCTCTCCGCCCGAGCACCATGGATGGTCGCGTCCCAGCCCTTCGGCATCTGAGGCGTCGAGCACAGGAAAGCGCATGTGGTCGTCCAGCCATCGCTCGGATCCCAGGGCGAAGGTGGGGTACAGGGTCAGCCGGGGGGCCAGCGTGAAACCCGCCCCTTCGGTCGCCTGGCGCAGGATGCCCAACGCCGGCCAGGCCCGTTCCGGGTTGACGTGGTCGGCGGTGACCGGCGAGACCCCGCCCCAGTCGTCGATCCCGGAGTCGAGGAGGGGAGCGAGGTCGTCCGACAGGTTGGGCGGCGCCTGCAGGTGGACCTCGGGGGGCAGCACCAGCCGGGCGGCGGCGATGGTCCACAGGAACTCGTCGGTCGGGCAGGGGGGTGAGCGGTGCATGGAGGTGTCCGGTTTGGGCAGGAAGTTCTGGATGATGACTTCCTGCACGTGGCCGTGGCGACGGTGACTGTCGGCGATGGCCTCCAGGGCGTCCAGGCGGTCGGCGCGGGAGTCGCCGATCCCAACCAGCAGGCCGGTGGTGAACGGGACCTGCGCCACGCCGGCGGCGTCGAGCGTGGCCATCCGCCGTGCCGGTGTCTTGTCGGGAGCCGAGCGGTGAGCGGCCAGGTCGGGGTTGACCGATTCGATCATCATGCCCTGGCTGGCCGTCACCTCGCGCAGCCGGACCATGTCCTCCAGCGCCAGGGCGCCGGCGTTGGCGTGAGGCAGCAGGCCCGTCTCTTCGACCACCGCCCGACAGGCCGCCACCAGGTAGTCGACCGTGGATGTGAAACCCTGGTCGGTCAGCCATCGTCGGGCGACCGGGTAACGATCCTCGGGGCCCTCGCCCAAGGTGAACAGCGCCTCGTGGCAACCGGCGTCCCGGCCGGCCCGAGCGATGTCGAGGACCTGGTCGATGGTCAGATATGGGGACTCCACCCGGGCCGGCGCCTTGGCGAAGGTGCAGTAGCCGCAGCGGTCGCGACACAGCATGGTGAGAGGGATGAACACCTTGGGGGAGAAGGTGATCCGGTTGCCGTGGGCTGCGTGGCGGACTCCGCGGGCCCCGGCCTGCAGCTCGTCGATCGGCGTGGTGATCAGAGCCGCGTGCGCCGTCCCGAGCCGCGGCCGGGCGGCAAGGTTCACGCGGGAGAGCCGGGATCGGCGGGCATCGGCGACACCTTACCGGAGGAGGTTGTGGCGGCGACCGGGCCGTCTGTGGCCGTGGCGCTCCTCATCCGCCGGGGCCCTGGACGGGCAGGGCGGTATCGCCGAGGGCGGCGGGGTCGACCAGCCACAGCACCCGGTCGGCGGTGGCTCTGGCCGCCGGCAGGTCCTCGCCGGCCACGATGCGCCCGAAGGCCGACCGCTTCGACTCGCCCGAGACGGTGAAGACCACCAGCCGGGCCCGGGCAATGGCCGGAAGGGTGAGGGTGATGCGCTCGTGGGCGTTGTTGGCGTTGGGATCGCGGTTGGCCATGACCAGCACGCCGGGATCGTCCACCTCCAGAGCCACGGAGCCGGGGAAGAGGGAGGCGCAGTGGCCGTCCGGTCCCATCCCGAGGTGGATGAGGTCGAGGGGGCCGAGCGCATCGACCAAGCGTTGATAGGCGGCGGCCGCCGCCTCCGGCGGTCCGGATCGGTACATGGGGTGGTCCGATCGCACCGGCCCAACCGGACCGAGCAGCACCTCGGCGATCATCCGGTGGTTGGAGTCCGCATGATCGGGGGGTACGCAGCGCTCGTCGCCCAGGTAGACGTCCACGGCGGTCCAGTCGACAGGAATGGTGGCGCCGGAGCCCGGAGCCGACAGCGCCGCCAGTCGCCGGTAGCACGCCTCGGCGGTCGAACCGCCCGAGAGGAAGAGGGAGAACCCGGCGGTCGTCGCCTCGCGCAGCGAGCCGGCCACGACCCGGGCCAGGGCGTCGGGAACCGACTCCACCACCTCCACCATCCCGTTCACCGCACCACCCCGGTCAGCGCAGGGCCCTACTGAGGGAGCTCGGTCAGGCGCCCGCCGGTCAACTCGAGGTCGACCACCGGATTGCGCCATTCGTCTCCCGACCGCTCGACCAGCAGGTCGGCCATGTGGGGTCCCCAGGTCCCGGCCGGATAGAAGTGCATTCCCCCGCCGGGCTCCGACCAGGCCTTGAGGTAGGGGTCGACGATCCTCCACGCCTGCTGGACCTCGTCGGACCGGATGAACAAGGTGGCGTCCCCGACCATGGCGTCGTGGATCAGGCGCTCGTACCCATCGGCGGACTCCATTCCGGCGAAGGCCTCGGCGTAGGAGAAGTCCATGGCCACCGATCTCACGTGGAACTTCTCGCCGGGGACCTTGGCCCCGAATTCGAGGCTGATGCCCTCGTCGGGTTGGATCCGCAGGACCAGCGTGTTGGGCCTCAGGTCGCGGCTGGTCCGATGGTCGAACAGGAGGAACGGGACCGACCGAAAGGTGAGCGCCACCTCGGTGACCCGGGCCGGCAGCCGCTTGCCCGTGCGGACGAAGATGGGCACGCCGGCCCAACGCCAGTTCTCCACCCGCAGCCGCAGGGCCAGGTAGGTCTCGGTCTGGCTGTCGGGCGAGACGTCCTGCTCCTGTCGGTAGCCGAGGACCTTCTCACCGTCGATGATGCCCTCCGTGTACTGGCCCCGAACCGACTTGTCGACCGCCTCGTCCGGGGTGGGGATGTCCATGGCATGGAGCAGCTTGACCTTCTCGTCGCGTACCCGGTCGGCCTCGGTGCTGGTGGGGGACTCCATGAGGGTGAGGGCCAGCACCTGCATGACGTGGTTCTGCACGATGTCCCGGAGGGCGCCCGCGGTCTCGTAGAAGCCGCCACGGTGCTCCACGCCCAGGCTCTCGGCCACGGTTACCTGGACCTGGGAGATGTACCGACGGTTCCAGATCGGCTCGAAGATGGCGTTGGCGAACCGCAGGGCGAGGACGTTCTGGACGGTCTCCTTCCCCATGTAGTGGTCGATCCGGTAGATCTGGCCCTCATCGAAGGCGGCGTGCATCTGCTCGTCGAGGGCGATGGCGCTGTCGAGGTCCCGGCCGTAGGGCTTCTCGACCACCACCCTGGCGAACGTCCCGCCCTCTGCGGGCCGCGTACAGGCATGCTGGGACAACGCCTCGGCCACCAGTCCGAACACGCTCGGGATCGTGGCCAGATAGTAGAGCCGGTTGCCGGCTGTCCCGTCGAGCCGGTCCGACTCGTCGAGATGCTGCTTGAGGGTGCTGAAGGTGTCCGGGTGGTTGTACTCGCCGGTGATGTACTTGAACCGCGCCGTCAAGGCCCTCCACTTGGACCCGCCTTCGGGTGTGGCCTCGGCCACGTGGGCGCGGAACTCCTCGTCGGTCCACGCCGTGCGGGCCACCCCGATCACGGTGAAGCCGTCGTCGAGCACCCCGCGGTCGGCCAGTCGGGCCAGCGCGGGAAGGATCTTCCGGGCGGTGAGGTCACCGGAGGCGCCGAAAATCACCATGGCCGCTGGAGGAGCCTTCGACAGCACCGGCGGAAGGGATCGCGGCCTGGGGTAGGCCTTGCCGGTGCTGGTCGCATCGGAGGAGGCAGGCCCGGCGGCCGCCTGTCCGTCGCCCTGGGTGAGCGTCTCTGGGGTCATTTTGGGGTGAGCGTCTCTCCGCCCTGCTTCCCACCGGCGGTGACGAAGGCATGGCCCCCGAACTGGTTGCGTAGCGCCGACACCAGGCGCAGGCCGAAGGCGTCCTTCTTGCGGGAGGCGAACCGGGCGAACAGGGCAGAGGAGATCACCGGAGCCGACACGCCCCGGTCAAGTGCCTCCTCCACCGTCCACCGTCCTTCGCCGGAGTCGACGACCACCGCCTCGATCTGATCGAACCCCGACTCGGGGCGCAGGGCTCGCTCCGCCAGCTCGAGCAACCAGCTGCGCACCACCGATCCGTACCGCCAGATGGCGGAGATCTGATGGAGGTCGAGGTCGAACTCGGGCGCCTCCGACATGATCTCGAAACCTTCGGCATAGGCCTGCATGAGCCCGTACTCGATGCCGTTGTGGACCATCTTCACGAAGTGGCCGGCGCCGGGCGGGCCGACGTGGGCGTACCCGCCTTCGGGAGCCAGGGCCAAGAACGCCGGCTCGGCCACGGCCACGGCCTCCTTGGTCCCACCGACCATGAGGCAGTAACCCTCTTTGAGCCCCCAGATGCCGCCCGAGGTGCCGGCGTCGACCAGGGCGATGCCCTTCGCCGCCAGCTCCTGCACCAGGGGAGCGGTCTCCTTGTAGTTGGAGTTGCCTCCGTCGATGATCACGTCCCCCGCTTCGAACAGGGCGGACAGGGAGGTGATCGTCGAGTTGGTGGCGTCACCGGCCGGCACCATCACCCAGGCCACCCGGGGTGCGGACAGCTTGCCGGCCAGCTCTTCGAGGGTCGCCGCCGGGTCGGCCCCGATGGATGCCGCGGCCGAGCGGGCCTGCTCCGAGAGGTCGAAGGCGACGACCTGGTGCCCGTGCTCGATGAGCCGCTGGGTCATGTTGGCGCCCATCTTGCCCAGTCCGACCATGGCGATCTTCATGCTGCTCTCCTCTGTGTCGTGGGATTCTGTGTCGTGGGCGGCTGCCGTGTGGTCCTCGGGCCCGGGACACCCGGGCGACCACTCGGGCGCTGCGGCCAATTTCGTGGAGTGCGGATGATCGGTCGGGTGAGGACCCGCTCGACGGTCCGCAGGGTCCAGGGTTATCTCCCGGCGGTGAGGGCGTTGGCTTTGTCGGACAGGGACTGCAGGAGCTCGTCGAACGATTTGGCGAAGGACGCCACTCCTTCGGCTTCGAGTGTCTGGGCCACATCCTCCATCTCGATGCCGGCGGCGGACAGGGCCCGCATGAGGTGTTCGGCGGCGTCGAGGCCGGTGTCGACCGTGCGGGCCACGGTGCCGTGGTCCAAGAAGTCGGCGATGGTGCCCTCGGGCATGGTGTTCACCGTGTCAGGGCCGATCAACGTGTTCACGTAGGCCAGATCAGGGTAGGCCGGGTTCTTGGTCGAGGTCGACGCCCACAACGGCCGTTGGGGCCTGGCCCCCTTGTCGGCCAGCGCCTCCCATCGAGGCCCCGAGAAGCTGGCGGTGAACAGCTGGTACGCCAGCCGGGCCTGGGCCACGGCGGCCTGACCTCGCAGGGCCAGCAGCTCGTCCGGGTCGGTGGCCGAGGGCGCCGCCGCCTCGATCCGCCGGTCCACCTCGGTGTCCACCCGGCTGATGAAGAAGGACGCCACGCTGGCCACACGGGAGAGGTCATCGCGGCCCGACGCAGCGAGGGCCTCGAGACCGGAGAGGTACGCCTCGATGACCTCGCCGTAGCGGGCGATGCTGAAGATGAGCGTGACGTTGATGCTGCGTCCTTCGCTGATCATCTGGCGTATGGCGGGCACTCCTTCGGCGGTGGCCGGGATCTTGACCAGGACGTTGGGCTGGTTGATG
>Ga0308309_10001703_pt1 | contig 13050 bp, 11 predicted proteins | sample HubBroMetageWFT5_FD_192491 | JGI IMG/M metagenome (GOLD analysis project Ga0308309, IMG submission 192491) | Warmed and freeze-thawed soil microbial communities from the Hubbard Brook experimental Forest, New Hampshire - Hubbard Brook CCASE Soil... | ecosystem: Environmental > Terrestrial >...
AGACGCCGTGGCTGATCATCTGGAAAATAGCGCCTTGAAACGAAATGGTGGTGAAGGAAAAAATTCCTAGGACCACAAATCCCAAGTGGCTGACGGAGGTGTACGCGATGAGCCGCTTGAAATTGGGCTGAATAGTGGCGACGAGCGCGCCGTACACGATGCCGATGATTGCCAGCACGCCGATGAGCGGGGCCATGCGATGCGCGGCGTCCGGGAAAAGCGGCAGGCAGAAGCGCATCATGCCGTAGGTGCCGAGCTTCAGCATCACTCCCGCGAGGATCACGGAGCCAGCGGTGGGGGCTTCGGTGTGCGCGTCGGGTAGCCAAGTGTGCAGCGGGAAGAGCGGCACTTTGATGGCGAACGCGAGGAAGAAGGCGCCGAAGAGCCAGAGTTCGGCGTGCGGCGGAATCTGGATATAGCCGCGTTGCAGGCGCGCGACCAATTCAGGCAAGTCGAAGGTGCGGACGAGGCCGTGCGTGCCGCTGAGATTGTAAAGCCACAATATCGCCACCAGCATCAGTATGGAACCGAACATGGTGTAGAGAATGAATTTCACGGCGGCGTAGATGCGGCGAGTGTGGCCCCATATGCCGACCAGGAAATACATGGGGATCAGCGTCAATTCCCAGAAAACGAAGAACAAGAACAGATCGAGCGACACGAACACGCCGATCATGGCGGTTTCGATCACCAGCAGCGAGACGAAGAAACCTTTCACGTATTCGTGGATTGAATTCCAGGAACAGAGGATCGCGAGCGGCGTGAGGAACGTGGTGAGCAGCACCAGGAACAGGCTGATGCCGTCCACGCCGATGTGATATTGGATGGCGTTGCCGATCCAGGGGTGATTTTCAACGAATTGGTAGCCGGGATTCGCGGAATCGAAAGTGGGCAGCAGGAAGGCCAGCGAGATCACGAATTCCGCGAGCGAAACGGCCAGCGCGACGCGACGGATCCAGGTGTGATCTTCCGAACGCAGCATCAGCAGCGCCGGCACGCCCAGCAGCGGCAGGAAGATGATCACCGAAAGCAAATGAGAAGGCATTTCCACGCTAGCGCACCATCCCCCAGAGTCCGAGCATTAATACCGTGACGCCGACTGCGCCAATCACCACCCAGGTGGCGTAGCTGCGCGCGTTGCCAGATTGAATTTCGCGCAGCTCGCTGCCCGTATCGCGGGAAACGCGCGCCACACCGTTCACCGTGCCGTCGATCACGCCCTCATCCACCACGTGCCAGAGGACGTTCGTCGAAATCCAGAGCAGTGGCTGGATGATTACGGCGTTGTAGAGTTCGTCCACATAATATTTGTGCAGGACGAGCGTGTACGGTCCGCGCAGGCTTTCCGCGAGCTTTTTCGGAGTTTGCGGGCTCTTGATGTAGAACCACCAGGCCAGTAACAATCCGATGAGCGCTACGATGACTGGCGGCCCAGCGAGCCCGCTCAGCAACTCCGATGCGTGGCCCGGATTTACTGGTGACTCGTCCGGATGCAGGACGCGAATTTCCGGAGCGCCCGCTTCTCGAAGGAGATACCCGTGTTCACGGTCGCTCGGCGCGTAGGTGGCGAACACTGGATGCAGGAATTGCTCAAAGTGGTCTGTGCCGCCGACCAGATGAGGGGCGGCGACCCATCCACCGATCGTTGAAAGAATTGCGAGCAGAATCAGCGGCACCGTCATGTTGTACGGCGATTCATGGACGTGCACTTTGTGCTCGTCGTAGCGCGGCTCGCCGAAGAACGTGAGGAAAATCAGGCGGAACATGTAGAAGGAAGTGAAGCCCGCGCCGATGAGGCCGAGCAGCCAGAGCCAGATGTTGGCGTTGGGGCCGGAGCGCGCGGCTTCAAGGATTTCGTCCTTGCTGAAGAATCCAGCGAAGCCCGGGATTCCGGCGATGGCAAACGTGGCGATGAACATGCACCAGAACGTGATCGGAATTTTGCTGCGCAGGCCGCCCATGTGCGGCATTTCCTGGTCGCCGCCCATGGCGTGAATCACGCTGCCCGCAGAAAGGAACAGCAAGCCTTTGAAGAACGCGTGCGTCATCAAGTGGAACACGCCGGAAGCGTAGGCGCCGACGCCGAGGCCCAGGAACATGTAGCCCAGCTGCGAGACTGTGGAGTAGGCGAGAACTTTTTTAATGTCCGTCTGCACCAAGCCGATGGTGGCGGCAAAGAACGCGGTGAGCGCGCCGACCAGCGCGACGACGAACATGGCGATGGGCGCGCGCGAGAAAAGCGGATTCATGCGCGCGACCATGTACACGCCGGCGGTGACCATCGTCGCGGCGTGAATCAGCGCGCTGACGGGCGTGGGGCCTTCCATGGCGTCGGGCAGCCAGACATATAGAGGTAGCTGCGCTGATTTGCCGACTGCGCCGATGAAGAGCAGCAGGCAGATCGTCGTTAGCACGCTGGTGGACACGACAGCGTCCGGCGGACCGCTAACGAGCTGATTGAAGATGGCGCCGAAGTCCACGGATTTGAAGGTCCAGAAAAGCAGCAGGATGCCGATGGTGAAGCCGAAGTCGCCGATGCGCGTGGTGATGAATGCCTTTTTGCCGGCGCTGATGGCAGACTGCTTCAGGAACCAGAAACCGACAAGCAGGTAGCTGCACAGGCCCACGCCTTCCCAGCCGACGAACATCAGGACGACGTTCGCGGCCAGAACCAGAGTGAGCATGAAGAAGACGAACAGATTCAGATAGCTGAAGAAGCGGTAGTAGCCGTCTTCGTGCGCCATGTAGCCGGTGGAATAAACGTGCACCAGCAGGCTGACGAAGGTGACGACCCCGAGCATGATGATGGTGAGCTGGTCCACTTGCAGGGAGAAATCCACTTTGAATTGGCCTGCGGTGATCCATGTGAAGTAGGTTTTCACCCAGGGAATTTGGTCCGCAGAAAGCTGCGCGAATTCGCGGACTAACTCCGCGAAGGACAGGAATGCGAGAGCGATGGAGCCGATGCCCACCGAATTTACGATGGGCTTGGAGAAATTTTTGCCCAATAAGCCGTTGATGGCCGCGCCGAGGAGCGGCAGCGCGATGATGATCCAGAGATGGTCGAGTATGAACATTAAAATTTGAGCAGGTTAATGCGTTCGATGTTCAAGGTTTGGCGACGGCAGATTCCGCGGCGGCGACCACGATCACAAAAAAGACGAAGACCAGGCCATCGAGCTGGTCATGCGCGCGCGCGAAGGCCACGAACGCCAGATTCACGGCGTTGAGCATCAGTTCGATGGCCATGAAGATGGTGATGATGTTGCGCTTGAAGACAAACGCGACGATGCCCAGGCCGAACAGGATGGCGCTGAGCACCAGGTAATACGAAATGGGAACTATGCTCATTCGTCCTTCTTCGCCAAGACCAGCGCGCCGAGAATGGCGATCAAAATCAAGATGGATGTGGCTTCAAACGGGAACAGATACGTCTGAAAAAGCTGATGGGAAAGATCGCGTGTGGCGACTGATACATTCGTGCCCGCCACGCCGCTGGCAACCTGCTGGCCGATTAGAGAATGTGCCATCCAGTGGGCGAGGAAGAGGATCAGGAACATGCCCAGCAGCAGGCCGGCATATTTCGCGAGCTTGCTGAAGTCCGTGCGTTCTTCGATGCCCGCGTTGAGCAGCATGATTACGAAGACGAACAACACCATGATCGCGCCGGCATAGACGATGACCTGCACGGCGGCGATGAATTCCGCGCCGAGCAACAGGTAGAGCACAGCAAGCGAGACCATTACCAGAATGAGCGCTAGCGCGCTGTGAATCGGCTCGCGCGCCAGGATCAGCGTCAGCGCGCCGAGCACGGCGAGGAACGCGCACACGAAGAAAACGATGAAGGGCAGGGTCATCCGTGGTTCACCAGCAGCGGCCAGACTTTTACAAGCGCCGTAATCATCAGGTTCGCGAGGGACACTGGCAGCAGGAATTTCCAGCCGAAGGACATCAGTTGGTCGTAACGCATGCGCGGCAGGGTGGCGCGCGTCCACACATAGAAGAACATGATTAAGCCGACCTTGAGCAAAAACCAGAACGGCCCTTGAAGTACGGTGAGAACTACGGGATGCAGGCATGCGAGGCCGATCACCAGCGCGCCGATGGTCACGACGATCAGTTGTATGCGATAGATGCCGCGCGCGAGGACTACGGTGTCATATGCGAGATAGACTGCGAGCGCGAGCAGACCCGCGGGCGGGAGGTAACGCATGACGGTCCAGGAATCCGGGAACGGCGAGAGCCAGCCGCCGAAGAAAAGAATCGTCGCGAGACAGGATACGGTGATCATGTTCGCGTATTCCGCCATGAAGAACATGGCGAATTTGAAGCTGGAATACTCGGTGTGGAAGCCGCCGACTAGTTCGGTTTCGCCTTCGGGCAGATCGAAAGGGGCGCGATTGGTTTCGGCGATGGCGGACAAGAAGTAGCAGAGGAAGCCGACGATTTGCGGCACGACATTCCAGCGCGGGATGAAATAGTAATAGTAGCCGCGCTGCGATTCGATCATAGCGTTGAAATTCAAAGTGCCAGAGAGCAGCACCACGCCGACGACGGCGAGGGTGAGCGCAACTTCGTAGCTGATCATTTGCGCGGAGCTGCGCAGACCGCCGAGGAGAGGATATTTGCTGTTGGACGACCAGCCGGCGAGCGCGACGCCGTACACGCCCATGGAAGTAATCGCGAAGACGAACATCAGGCCAATGCTGCTATCGGCAACGATAAGCGTGGACTGCCCCAGCCATTGCACGGTGGGCGGGCCGAAGGGAATCAGCGCGATCGTAGTCATGGCGAGCGTAAGCGCCAGCATCGGCGCGAGGATGTACACGAAACGATCGGCGCCCGGAGGCGTGAGGTCTTCCTTGAATAGAAATTTCACGCCGTCGGCCAGCGGCTGCAGCAATCCATGCACGCCGACGTAGTACGGACCCCAGCGCGATTGAATGTGCGCGATGACCTTACGTTCGAACCAGGACAGGTATGCTAGCGTCGTCATCAGCAAAAACATCAGACCGACGATTTTAGCTAGCGATACCACCAGGACTGGATGTTGGGTGACGAAATCCACGGCGTATCTTTGGCCTCTCTGGTAGAAGTCAGCTTGGAACAGTAACGGCCCAGGGAACCGCTGGTAAAGAGAAAATCGTTCGCTGAAAAAATATTTCCTAGCGGCACGTCGTAAGACGGCTCGGACGCTTTGCACGTTGCGGCGGATTGTGGCGCGCCGCCGCTGAGCAGGCTGGAAACCGGCAAGTCGTAGCCGGTGACGTTCTGGCGAATTTCGTCGAACGCAGCTTCGGGTGTGCGCAGGCGGATCGGCGCGCCGACTCCCAGCATCCCGAGTTGATGCGAAAGAATGCGGATCAGATCGAAATCGCTGCGCGGACCTTGCGGGTCAATCGAGCGATGGGTCATTTGCACTTCGCCGGCGGTGTTGGTTAGCGTGCCATCTTTTTCATACGACGAAGCCGCAGGGAAGACGACGTCGGCGCGCTGCGCTGTCTCGGTCAGGAACAGCTCGTGGACTACGAGCAGCTCGAGCCGGCCGAGGTTGTCGGGCTGCGCTGTGGCGAAAGTTTTCACGGGATTCGCGCCTACGACGTAGAGCGCTTTCAATTTCCCGGCTACGGCTGCGTCCATCATGGCGCGCGCGCTCAGGCCGGCGGCTGCTGGAATCTCAGCGCCCCAAATTTTTCCGAAGCGGGCGCGTTCGCCAGAATCCTGGAGTGAGACATAGCCCGGCAAGCGATCGGGAAGCACGCCCATGTCCGCTGCACCACGGGAATTCGAATAATCGCCGAGTGCCATGATCTTGGTCTGGCCGCCGATGCGGGCACCGAACGAAACCAGATCACGCAGCGCCGGGCCTTGAATTTCCGCGCCGAAGAGAATTGCGACGTCTTTCTCGGCCTCCAGCGCGGACTTTAGTTGACCGAGCGCTTCGGTGGTGGGCGCGTCGAATGTGCCCTCGTCATGCGTCAGCCACCGCACTGCGGCGCGTTCGCCGCCTTTGGCGGTTTTCACCAAAAGCTTGGCCTGGCGGTGAATCTTGCTCTCCTGGCCGTTGATTACGTAGAGGCGGGTCTGGTGATGACGCACGCCGCTGCGGATCTGCCAGGCGGCCAGCGGATTCTGCTGCGTCACGTCATTGCCGATCAGCAGAACGGCCGGCGCTGTGTAAACGTCAGCCATCGTGGCGAGGGCGCTGGTGGCGTTGGGGCCGAGAGCTGCGGCGAGTCCGGCGTAGTCTGCCGTGCGATGGTGATCAATATTATTGGTGCCAAGCGTGGCGCGCGCGAAACGGTTCAAAAGGTAATTTTCTTCGTTGGTTGTGTGATTCGAGCCAATGACGCCAATGGCATTCGCGCCGTGCTGGTCGCGCACCTGTTTCAGGCGCCGCGCCACCTCTTCGAGCGCATCTTCCCAGCTGGCCGGCTCGAGCTTGCCATTGCGGCGCACCAGCGGCTGGCGCACGCGCTCGGCGTTGTTGGTGAAATCGAAACCGAAGCGGCCCTTGCCGCAGAGGAATTCGCCGTTCACGCCGGACTGATCGCGATTATTGGCGCGCAGGATTTCGTTGTTGCGCACGCTCAAAGTGGTCTTGCAGCCGTTCGAGCAGTGCGTGCAGGGATTCGGAACGTACTGCATTTCCCACGGGCGCGTCTGGTAGCGATAGGTGCCGCTGGTGAGCGCTCCGACGGGACAAACATCAATGCACATGCCACATTCTTCGCAGGCCAGCTGCCCCGGCTGGTTCGGAATGATCACCGAATGTACGCCACGCGCTCCGACGCCGAGCGCTTTCACGTCCATGCCTTCATCGCACACGCGCACGCAGCGGAAACACAAAATGCAGCGCGGAGCGTCGAAATAGACCAGCGGCGACCACTTTTCTTCCGGATAGTGCAGTTTTTCTTCGGTGAAACGGCTGTGATCCAGGCCATAACGGAAAGTCATGTCCTGCAGCTCGCACTCGCCGCCCTTATCGCAGACGGGGCAGTCGAGCGGGTGATTGGAGAGCAGGAACTCGATCATGTCCTTGCGCGCTTTGTGCACCTGCTCGGTGTCCGACTTCACGACCATGCCTTCGGTAGCGACGAGCGTGCACGCGGTTTGAAGCTTGGGCATCTTTTCCACTTCCACCAGGCACATACGGCATGCGGCGACGGATGACGGCGTGACTCCCGGGTAGTAACAGAACGAAGGGACTTCGACGCCTTGCTTTTTGGCCGCTTCAATGACCAGCGTGCCGGCTGACGTGACGACCTGCTGGCCATTCAAATTGAAAGTGACTTGCCTTTGTTCCGCCATGCGTTTCCTAGTGAGCTCCCAGAATCATTTCCGCGGGTTTGTACGAGCATTTCCCGTGCAGATGGTCTTCGAATTCGTTGCGCCATTTTTTAACGATGCTGATGGTAGGCAGCGCCGCGGCATCGCCGAGCGGGCAGAAGGTGCGCCCGAGCATATTTTTCGAAAGCTCGTCAATCAATGGGATATCTTCCGCGCGGCCGCCGCCTTCGTGGAAACGGTCGAGCATCTTGCGCAGCCAGGTGGTGCCTTCACGGCAGGGAATGCACCAGCCGCAGGATTCGTGCGCGTAGAAATGCATGATGCGGCGCGCGAGATCCACCATGCAGGTGTCCTCGTCAATGATGACGGTGCCGCCGGAGCCGAGCATCGAACCGATCTTGGCGACGGCATCGTAATCCATGTTGACATCAATTTCGTCGGCGCTGAGCAGCGGGCAGGAACTGCCACCGGGAATTACGGCTTTCAGTTTTTTGCCGCCGCGCACGCCGCCAGCAACGTCTTCGATGAGCGTGCGCAGATTGAAGCCTAGCGGAAGCTCGTAGATGCCGGGTTTGTTGACGTGTCCGGAAATCGAATACAAGCGCGTGCCGCCATTTTTCGGAGTGCCCAGGCTGGCGTACCAATCGCCGCCGCCGCGAATGATCGCCGGCACGGTGCTGAGCGTTTCCACGTTGTTGATCACAGTCGGGCGACCGTACAGCCCCACGACCGCGGGGAAGGGCGGCTTGATGCGCGGATAGCCGCGCTTGCCTTCGAGCGATTCCATCAGCGCAGATTCTTCGCCGCATTCGTAGGCGCCCGCGCCGGTGTGGGCCGCGAGGTCGAAATCAAATCCGCTGTCGAGAATATTTTTGCCGAGGAAGCCCTTCGCATAGGCTTCGGCGATTGCGGTTTCCACGATGTCAATAATGTAGCGATATTCTCCGCGGATGTACGCATAGCCTTGATTCGCACCGATGGCGCGTCCGGCGATCACCATTCCTTCGATCAGTTGGTGCGGGTCCATTTCCAGCAGCGGACGATCTTTGGAAGTGCCCGGTTCGCTCTCGTCGCCATTGGCCAGAATGTATTTTGGTTTGGGAAGATCCTTGGGAACGAAGCTCCACTTCATTCCGGCGGGAAATCCCGCGCCCCCGCGCCCGCGCAGATTCGACTTCTTCATTTCGTCAATGATCTGGTCGGGGGTCATCTGCTTCAGCGCTTTTTCCAGAGCTTTGTAGCCGTCGCGCTGCATGTACATGTCAATGGAGCGCGAATTGGGAATGCCGAAATTCTTGCTGATCACCACGACTTCGTTGGGATTGCGTTCGTGCAACGCGCCGGAAATCACTGGGACGGGCGTGGGTTTCTTACCGTCCTGCAACTGCTCGAAAATCACATCCACTTTTTCAGGGTCGAGATTTTCGTAAAAGTCGAAATTCACCTGCATGGCCGGAGCGCCGGTGCAGGCGCCCATACATTCGACTTCTTCCAAGGAAAATGTGCCGCTGGGCGAGACTTCTTTATTGCTGATGCCGAGGCGCTTCTGAACATGCGCGTACAGTTCGTTTGCGCCGCGCAACATGCAGGAAATATTGGTGCAGACCTGAATGTGATACTTGCCGACCGGCTTGCGGCGCAACATGGAGTAATACGCCAGGGTTTCGGTGACCTCGGTGAGGTTCAGGTCCAGGCGCTGCGCGATGTCCGCAAGCAACTCGTCGCTGAGGAAGCCGAAAAAATCCTGCGAGTACATCATCATGGGGATCAGCGCCGAACGCTTCACGGGGTAGCGTCCGAGCAGAGTTGTGAATTTTTCTTCCAGTGCCGGTGGCAGTTGCATAAATCCCTTTTTCCGCCGAGTCTGGCGGTCCACTTCTCCCAGGACGATGTCCGTCGTGCCGATGCAGGCGACCACGTCGGCGATCAGGCGGCCCTCCGCCAATTTTGGCAGCGACTGCAGATTTACGAACGACGGCGCGCGGAACTTCACGCGATAAGGCTTGTGCGAACCGTCGCTGGCTACGAAAACTCCCAGCTCGCCGCGCGGCGATTCGATGGCTTGATAGACTTCGCCCGGGGGGGGCGCAAAACCTTCAGTGAAAATCTTGAAGTGATAGATCAGGCCTTCGATCGAGGTCTTCATTTCCTCGCGCGAAGGAGGAATAATGCCTGGCACTTCGGCGCGGAACGGCCCTTCGCTGGGGATTTTCTGCATGGCCTGTTTTACGATCTTGATGCTCTCGCGAATTTCGGCAACGCGCACTTGGTAGCGCGCGTAGCAGTCGCCGGCCGTCTGCGTCTGCACGTTGAAATCAAACTCGTCGTAGCTGGAGTACGGGAAAGCTTTGCGCACGTCGTACGCAACACCGCTGCCGCGCAACATCGGACCGGAGCAGCCCATGGCGATAGCGTCAGCAGCGCTGATGATCCCGACGCCCTGCGTGCGGCCCAGCCAAATTTTATTTTTGGTGAGCAGGTCCTCGTATTCGTCAATGTGGCCGGGCAGGGAATCAACCACGCGCTGAACTTTGTCGAGCCAGCCGGGAGGCGGTTCGAGCGCCAAGCCGCCGATGCGGAAATAACTGGTCATCATGCGCTGGCCGGAGAGATATTCGAAAATTTTCAGGATTTCCTCGCGCTCGCGGAAGCTGTAGAGGAAGACGGTCATCGCGCCCAGGTCAATGGCGTGTGTGCCGACCCACACCAGGTGCGAAGCGCAGCGCGTCAATTCAGTGAGCAACACGCGGATGTACTGCGCGCGCTTGGGGACTTCGAGCCCGAGAATTTTTTCCACCGCGAGGCAGTAGCCCAGGTTATTCGAGAGCGGCGCGAGATAGTCAATGCGGTCGGTGAGGGTAATGCATTGCGAATACGTCTTCGCTTCGCACGATTTTTCGATGCCGGTGTGCAAATAACCGATGATTGGCTCGGCTTTCACCACGAATTCGCCATTCAGCTCGAGCACCACGCGCAGCACTCCGTGCGTGGAAGGGTGCTGCGGCCCCATGTTCAGGACCATGGTTTGCGCGGCGCCGATTGGAGTTTCGATGGTGGTGCTCATCGGTATCCCTCCGTCGGATAATCCTTGCGCAGCGGGTAACCTTCCCAATCATCCGGCATCAAAATGCGCCGCAGGTCCGGGTGGCCTTCAAAGCGAATGCCGAAGAGATCGTAATTTTCGCGCTCGTGCCAATTAGCGGTCGGCCATACGCCGGTGACAGAATGGACCACGGGATCGCTGCCGTTCAATTTCACCTTCAGGCGCAGGCGTTCGCGACGGTCCAGAGACAAAATGTGATAATTCACTTCGAAGCGCGGTTCGATGGGGAAGCGGTCTACCGGGGTAATGTCTGAAAGAAATGAGAAGCGCAGCGAGGGTTCCGTCGCCAGATATTCGGCGATGCGCAACAGGTGTTCGCGCGGCACTACCACGGTGATTTCGCCGCGAAATTCCAGCACTTCGGCGACCGCTGAGGCGTTCCACTCCCTGAGTTTATGCACTACCGGATGTTTGTCTGTTTCCTGCGGTTCCACTATGAGTTCGGTTCCCGAGGGCGGCAGATTAGTGAGTCCAGTCGAGCGCGCCCTTCTTCCAGAGGAATATGTACCCGGACAGCAGAATTATAATGTAAAGCAGCATCTCCACAAAGCCGAAGACTTTCAGATCGCTGTAGATCAGCGCCCAGGGGTAAAGAAAAATTGCCTCGATGTCGAACAGGATAAAGAGCAGGCCGACCATGTAAAATTGCACGGAAATGGGTTGGCGAGCGTCGCCGGTGGGCCGCATGCCGCACTCGTACGGCTGGTCTTTCTCGCGCGAGCGCTTGTGTTTGCCGATGATGGCGGACGCAATTACCAGCGCCCCCGCCAGTCCGCAGGAGAGTATAAACATCAGCAACAGCGGGCCATAGTTGTCGAGGTAGTTGCTGTCCATTTTCGTGGCGCTGTTATAATAACGACCCGAGAGCAGCCGGTCAAATGAACTCTGTATTACTACGATTTTATTTTGTACGGTACGGCTGCTGGGCGAGCGCGGGGAATCAAGCGCAATGAGCTCTGGCTTCAATACGGACGTGAAAGTGGGAGAGCACGTCTTCCACGTGCAGACCGAAGATCGCGGGCCGAACCATCCCATTATTGATACGGTTGTATATCAGCAGGGGCGAATCCTGCACCGGCGCGCGTCGAATTACGAACAGGGCGCCGACGCTGCGCCTTTTAGCGCGGAAGAGTTGCGCCAGCGCGTCGAGGAGCAGCATCGCGCGGTGATTGAAGCCATTCGCTCCGGCGCTTTGGATGCGGAAATTGCTTCGGCAGAAGCTGCGACGCAGGCCAGCCGTCCCAGCGGCATTCAGGTGCAACTGCTGAATCCCGAGTCGTGGCTTTCAGCGGGCAAAGTTTCGCTGGAGCTGGAAGTTTCGCGGAAAGCGGATCGCCAGCCGCAACCCGGCGCCGCTGTGAAAGCCGTGATCGAAGGCGCCCTGGCCGAGGGCACACATTCCGGCACCAGCGACGAGCAGGGGCGCGTGCACATTCATTTTCCGCTGCCGCCACTCGGCAAAGGCGACCTGGCTTTGGTGATTCAGGCGCAAGCGGATGCTGGGAAGGATGAGATTCGCTTTGCGATGAGAACGCGCGCGCAGAATCCCACGGCTGGCGCCGCGCAATGACAGTGACGATCAATGGCGAGCGCCGCGAGGTGCCTGACGGCATCGCGGTTTCGGCGCTGCTGGAACATCTGGGCATGCCGCGCGAGCGCGTGGCCATCGAACACAATCTGAATATTCTGCCGCGGGCAGATTGGAACGCGACGCAGGTGCAGCCGAACGACAGCTTTGAGATTGTGCACTTTGTGGGCGGCGGCTAGCGGTTTGGGTTTGTTGGGGCACTGGCGGGCGCGTTAGCCGCCATAATTTTTCGCGCTGGGTCGTTGTCGCAATAGACGCGCCATTCGGCTACGCGTCCGTCTTTCACCACCGCTTTCCACGCTGCTGGAATTTCCCAGAAATTTTCTCGCGTTAGCTTGCCATTGACCGCTAACGTGCCGCGCGCTTTTCCGAACATAGCGATCACGCCGCCGCGTTCGAATTCGTCCGTCACTTCGATGGCGTAATCGGGGAACATGCTGAGATAGAACTTCCAGCCCTGACGCATTTGCTCCGCGCCGCGAAATGAATTGTTTAGCGCATCCACGAAGAGGTGGTCGGGCGTCATCAGCGCGACGAGGCCGTCTACATCGTGCGCATTGATTTTGGCGACGAAGGCCATAGCTACGTCCGCCGAGGTGGGTTGGTTCATAGCTTGTAGCCCTCGCATCGAAAGTGTGTTCCGCGCGTGAGCATATCCAAAATGGCGAACCAAGAGCTAGTGGTTTGTGCCGCGGAGAGACTACCGCCCGTGGTCGCGCGCTGCTATTTCTTGCGCGTGAGGTGAAACGTTTCGGTCTGTTCCTTTCCGTTGGCCATCAGCGTCCAAGTCTCGGAGAAGTGATCGTTGTCCTCGATCTTCAGCGTCATACCGTGCATGTGCATATCGTCGTTGCTGGCCAGATTCGCGGCACCGGTGAAAGCGAACGCAAACTCATTGGAACTCGCCGTCACGGCGGAAGTCTCCAGGTGCGGCTGATTGCCCTTTGAACAATAATGCGTCAACGCCAGGCGATTTCCGTCCGGCGTGTACATCGTCACCATTTGATTGTCTGTGTCGGTCTGAAATGTCTCTTCCAGCGCGGTGTTGTTCGAGACCAGGCGGATCGTG
>Ga0308309_10001704_pt1 | contig 13049 bp, 9 predicted proteins | sample HubBroMetageWFT5_FD_192491 | JGI IMG/M metagenome (GOLD analysis project Ga0308309, IMG submission 192491) | Warmed and freeze-thawed soil microbial communities from the Hubbard Brook experimental Forest, New Hampshire - Hubbard Brook CCASE Soil... | ecosystem: Environmental > Terrestrial > Soil...
GCGCGATATAGCAAAGTTGCCAAGGGCCTGATTACGGATTTGGGGATCGATACCAAGCATTTTTACAAGGCCTACGATCAAAAGTTATACGACAAGCTGAAGACCGCGTGTTTCTTCGACCGCGAAACTTTTGGCGAAGATCGTCTGGTGGTAGGCATGGGATCGACTCCGTGGCCAGAGTTCCTCGGGAAAGCGCCGCTTTCGGAAACGGTTCGTCATGACATCGCTCGCATCTACGCGGAGAAAGTTGACTACCTGCCCGGCCTGTCGAGAGAGCAAAAGTACGCGCGACTCGCCAAGATCAGCTATGCCGATTATTTGACCAAGGTCTGCAAACTCAATCCCGAGGCGCTGCCTTTTTTCCAGACTTATCCGCATGACTTGTTCGGCGTAGGCATTGACGCTGTTTCTGCTTTAGCCTGTTTTGAAAATGGCGATGATTACCAATCTTTCACCTATCCTGGTTTTGAAGGTTTGAACCTGGGCACGCCGGGAAAAGAAGAGCCGTACATTTTTCATTTCCCTGACGGCAATGCGTCCATTGCGCGCCTGCTGGTGCGCTCATTGATTCCTGGCGCGATTCCCGGTCAAAGCATGGAGGACGTGGTCTCGGCTCGAGCTGATTACAGCCGCCTCGACGATGCCAGGAATCCGGTCCGGATTCGTTTGAACTCTACGGTCGTGCAGGTCCGCCATAACGGGTCTGCAGCTTCAGCCAAAGAAGTCGCAGTCGCATACATGCGCGGCGGAAAGCTACAAAGCGTGCAGGCGAATGCCTGCGTTCTCGCGTGCTACAACATGATGATCCCGTATCTATGCCCCGAACTTCCTCAGAAACAGCAGGACGCACTTCATTCTCTGGTGAAGACTCCGTTGGTGTACACGCACGTAGCCATCCGCAACTGGACTGCGTTCCAGAGCCTGGGCATTCATCAGATCGTTGCGCCCGCCGGCTACCATACTTATACGGCGCTGGATTTTCCGGTGAGCCTTGGCCAGTACGAATTTCCCAGCAATCCCGACGAGCCCATGGTTCTGTTCATGCTGCGCACGCCCTGCAAACCTGGATTGCCGCAGCGCGATCAATTTCGCGCAGGCCGGGCTGAGCTCATGCGGACACAATTTTCTACGTTCGAACGAAATATCCGGGATCAACTAGCCAGAATGCTGGGTGCCGCAAGCTTCGATCCGGTGCGCGACATCAATGGCATCACCGTAAACCGGTGGGCGCACGGCTATGCCTTCAGCCCCAACTCATTGTTCGATCCCGCTTGGACTGAAGACGAAAAACCCTGGGTGCTGGGACGAAAACCATTTGGCCGGATTGCCATCGCGAACTCGGATGCCGGCGCCAGCGCCTATACGGACGTGGCCATCGACCAGGCCTATCGTGCGGTTGGAGAACTGCCAGCCCGCAGTTGAGTCACTTCTGCTGCGACGGCGCTTTCTGTCCGCTGCTGGCTTCGACCAGTTTCTGAACGGATGGCGCCACCATGAGCAACAATTGCGCCTGCGGTTTTTGCGCGCGCTCCAATAAGGCGAATTGTTGCGTTGCCCATGCATTCGGTGCGCGCTCTGCGCGGTCGAGGTAGTCCAGCGCCTGCAGCCCCGCTGCAGCGACCGCCGAGAGATCTTGCGACAGTGGGGCGATCTCTTTCAATAGAAATGATCTGGTTTCGAACGGCTGCAGATTGGTCTGGTTATCCCGCCAGCGCGTCAACCACACCCGAGCTTCTTGTTTAGCGTCGGGATCGGCCCGCCCCGCAATCACCGCATCTACGAGATCCGCAAAGCGCCGCGCCGTTGCGCTCTCCGGGCGAGCCGCGTCGATCACTCGATTCAGCGGCGACAGACTTGTCGCCTCCACCACCGCAATTTCTTCGCGCGTATAATCTTTCACCGGCTCCACAACATCGGCTAATGTCCGAAGCGCAGAAATATCATTCGAGCCTGCGATACGGCGCAGCATGGGCCCGTAACTGGAGTTGTGCGTAAGCCCAGGCCAGTCCAGCCATCGACTCACACTCTCCAAACGCTGGTACATGGAGCTCACATCGGTCACATCTTTCGCGGACCACAACCGTTCCGCGATAGCCGCGGTTCGAGGCCAAATCCGCGAGTCGATATTCTCGGGCGAAACATACTCTGACCACATGCACGCCTCGCCGCCCAGGATGCGCTGATGCTCTTGGGGACTCAAATCCGCCGCCGCGCCACTGATCGGATCAACCGCATAGTGTCGCCAAGCCGGCCAGTTCAGATCGACGTAATATCCAAACGAAAGCAGCCCGCGGTATCCCTGCTTGGCCGCAGCGGCCAGCGAATCCTGCCCGCGCCACGATTGCACGACAATGTCTTTCGGTAAATCCGGCCGCAGGATCTCATCCCACCCCACCATCGTCTTTCCGTGTTTGCTCACGATCTTTTGCACACGCGTGTTGAAGTAGGCCTGCAGATCCTGATTGTTCTTTAGCCCATGTGCGTGCATGAATGACTGAATCTTCGCTTTCGCATCCCACTGCTTCCCATTCACCTCGTCGCCACCGATGTGGAAGTACTGGTCGGGAAAAAGTTTTGCCATTTCCCCGATGAAGCCGTCGAGAAATTTGTATGTCCGCTCCTCGGTTGGATCCATCGCCGGATCGAAGACGCCCCACTTACGTTCGATCTGATACGGCCCCGGGCCGCTAGCCAGGTCCGGATAGCCAACAAACCACGCCGTGCTGTGCCCGGGCATATCGAACTCAGGCACGACGCGAATGCCCCGATCGCGCGCATAAGCGATCAGGTCGCGCACCTCGTCTTGCGTGTAGAAGAGGCCGTCAGAGCCCATTTCCTGCAGTTTGGGAAATTTCTTGCTTTCCACCCGGAAGCCCTGATTGTCCGAGAGGTGCCAGTGAAATACATTCATTTTCACCGCCGCCATGCCATCGAGATTACGCTTGAGCACATCGATCGGAATGAAATGGCGGCTGACGTCGATCATCAATCCACGCCAGGGAAAGCGCGGCTTATCTTGAATCGCAACCGCGGGCGCAGCGAAGCCTTCGGAAGAAGTTTGTACCAATTGCAGAAACGTCTGCAGTCCGCGCATGATTCCCAGCGGCGTGGCCGCATCGAGCTTCGCCCCCGCTGGGGTGATCTCCAGCGAGTAAGATTCATCCTCGCCGAGTTCCTGCACCGCTTTGCCTGCGCCTTCACTATGAATCGTCAGCTTGGCTTGAGCCGCATCCGTTACCTTCATGTCTAACGGTGACATGCCAGTCTGCCGTCGAAGGTTATCCAGAAACAATTCGACCGTACGCAGCAGATGCGCATCCGGCTGGCCGCTGATTCCTACGGTGAACGAGGGGTCAATGACAAGCTGGCCAGATTTCATTTGCACACTGGCCGGCATCGGCATGAGACTTGGTTGCCACGGCTCGGATGCAGAGGAAGAAAGAATTGCTGAGCCCAGCAGCAAAACTATAAAAATAACTCGCACGCACGGTTCTCCTGGGATTCCCTGTGGAAGGGCAGGATAGTGGGTTTCCATGCAGTTCGCAAATCAGGAGTGAAGACTTGTGGAACAAATTGCAGTTAAGAGAACATTTTTGCGCGAGTCATTCAGAGGCAATCCCCGAGAAACTAATTTATCCTTTTCCAACTACCTGACCGCAATGCAGCAGATTCACATCCCACAGGCAGGGCTCTGAAGGCAGGCATTCAATCCCAATTGTGCCGTGTCTCTGCGTGCCCGGCCTGCCCACCCACACAACTCGAAACTGAGCCTGATCCTCATCATGCTGTACGTGGATGACCGTGCCCGCCTTCACCGGCCGTGTAATTCCCTGCAACACCGCCCCGCGATCACTGATGTTTCTGACCTGGGCATGCTGCGAGAAGGCCACAGATTTGGCGTCGACACCCCAGATGCGCACCGTTAGAAATACCGCAACCCGTCGATTGCGACGACGATCCATAGTTCTGACTGCTCATTCTATGGCACCCTCGAACAAAAGGCTTCGTAAACTCAAGAACGCTGATTACTTCAGTAAACCACCCTGCTCATGAGACGATTAAATTGACGCCATGATTCAGTTGTCCTCCGCCGGAAAACGTTACGGTCACAAGCTCCTCTTCGAGGGAGCCGACTGGATGATTACGTCCCACGACCGCATTGGCCTGGTGGGCGCGAACGGCACCGGAAAATCCACCCTGATGAAGATTTTCGCGGGGATCGAGACGCTCGATTACGGTTCCATCAGCACGGCCAAGGGCATCAGCGCCGGCTACCTGCCGCAAGACGGGCTCACGCTCTCCGGACGCACCGTGTTTGCCGAGTGCATGGCGGTTTTTTCCGAGCTGCGCGAAATGGAGCAGGAGATGGAAGACCTGACCGCGCGCATGCCGGAACTCGACCAGTCTTCTGCGGAATATTCGCAAGTGGCGCAACGGTATCAACGCCTGGAACACGAATTTCGCACTCGCGATGGATACGCCATCGAGGCGCAGGTCGGAAGCGTGCTCATGGGCCTGGGTTTCCGCAAGGTAGATTGGCACCGCCGCACCGAAGAATTTTCCGGAGGCTGGCAGATGCGCATCGCCTTGGCCAAGCTTCTGCTGCAGGAGCCAAACCTGTTGCTGCTCGACGAGCCCACCAACCACCTCGATCTCGAAGCCCGCAACTGGCTGGAAGAGTATCTGACGCATTATCCCAACGCGTTTGTGCTGATCTCGCACGACCGCTATTTTCTCGATGTGACGGTCAACAAGATTGCCGAGATCTGGAACAAGCGCATTCATCTTTACCCCGGCAACTATGAAAAGTACCTGGCGTCGAAGACGCAGCGTATGGAGCAGCTCGAAGCAGCCTATCGCAATCAGCGGGAGCGCATCGAGCAGTTGGAAGTTTTCATCAACCGTTTCCGCTACCAGGCGACCAAAGCCAAGCAGGTGCAGAGCCGCATCAAGGAATTGGAAAAGATCGAGCGCATCGAACTGCCGGAAGAAGAAAAAGTAATCCACTTTTCCTTTCAGCAACCGAAACCGAGCGGCCGGATCGTCGCCGAGTTTATCGACGTGGCGAAATCCTATGGCGAGAAAGAAGTATTTCGCAATGTCAGCTTCATGATCGAGCGTGGCGACCGCATCGCGCTGGTGGGCGTGAACGGCGCCGGCAAATCGACACTGATCAAGCTGCTGGCGGAAACCGAGCCTCTAACCGGCGGCCAATTCCGCCTCGGCCACAATGTGTTGCCCGACTATTTTGCCCAGGACCAATACAAAGAACTCAATCCCGACGCGCGCATTCTGGACGATATCGGCGAGCTCTCACCGCGTTCGACTCAGACCGAACTGCGCAGCCTGCTCGGCTGTTTCCTTTTCTCCGCGGACGATGTTTTCAAGCGAATCGGCGTGCTCTCAGGCGGCGAGCGCAACCGCTACGCGTTGCTGCGAATGCTTTTGCATCCCGCAAACTTTCTGCTGTTGGATGAGCCCACGAATCACCTCGATATGCGCGCCAAAGATGTGCTCCTGAAGGCGCTGATGGAGTACACCGGCACCGTTGTCTTCGTCTCCCATGATCGCTACTTCATCGACAAACTGGCCACGCGAGTGTTCGAAGTAGGCGACGGCCGGGTCGAGGTTTACCCGGGGAACTACGAAGACTATCGCTGGCGAAAAGAAGGCGGCGCAGAAAAACTGCAAGAGACAGTCAGCCGCTCGGCGCTCGCCGCGCAGCCTGTAAATGGCAATGAAAGCCACACCGCCACTCCTGACGATGCCAAGTCCAAACGCCTGAATCCGATCAAGCGCAAGCAAATGGAAGAACGGGTAAAGGAAATCGAAGCCGAGATCGCTCGCGCTGAAACCTCCATTGCCGCATGCGAAGCCGCACTGCAAACCTTCGTCAGCGTCGAGGAGACCGCTCGACAGACCCACGAACTCAATCAAGTCCGATCGCAGCTCCAGAGTTTTCTGTCGGAGTGGGAGGAACTGGCGCAGGCCCTTGAAATTTGAGGTAACACGATTTTAGTGTAACACGATGTTCGTGTTACACTATTTTCATGCCCCCTACTCGCCTACGCAATGTGACCGTAACTCTCGAAGAAGATGTTGCCCGGTGGGCTCGGATCGAGGCGGCCCGCAGGGATACCAGCGTTTCGCAATTGCTGGGAGCGCTCCTGAAAGAGCGCATGTCGGCCCAAGAGAGTTATGACAAGGCGATGCGAAGGGCTTTGGGACGCAAGCCTTTTCTTCGCAGCAACGGCCGTTACCTGACGCGCGAGGAGGCCCATGACCGTGCCAGACTTCGCTGATCCTTCCGGAACTAGTCCGCGCGAATCGCTCGTTTTTGTGGATTCGAATGTGCTTCTCTACGCTGTGGACGACGCTGACCGTAAGAAACAACAGGCTGCGAGAGACTGGCGCGCGGAGTTGTGGAAAAGCCGCCGTGGGCGCACAAGTTTTCAGGTGCTCAGCGAGTTCTACGTCAACGCCGTGCGCAAACGGCCGTCGGCCCGGGAAGAGGCGCGCGCCGAAGTTCGCGATCTGCTTGCGTGGAATCCGGTGGTTGCGGAGGCAGCGTTGTTGGAGCGTGGCTGGAAGATCCAAGACCGTTACCATCTTTCATTCTGGGATGCGTTGATCGTGGCGGCGGCCAAAGCAGCGTTATGTCGCTATCTGCTAACGGAAGATTTGCAGGCCGGGCAAGCATTGGACGGAATCGAAGTGGTGAATCCGTTTCTCCGCACCCCACAGTCATTGTTGTAAAGAAGATAACGGAGCGTGAGCCATCTCGCAGTTTCAGCCCCCGCCGCTGTTGGCGCCCACCCAGAAAATCCGCTATCTACAGGCTTGCCGCAACCGCCTGCGACCTTGCTCCGCTTTCCTTTTCCGCCTGCCGATCGACGACCGTGAGTTCTTTTTCCAGCGAGGAAAAGCGCTGCAGAATTTCGTGCATACGGAGAGACATGTTGCGGATGGTTTCGATCTGGGATCGCGCCCCAGCCGACAGAGATCCAGGTTCCAGCAGCAGCAACTCCGAGTTGCCCAGCACGGAAGTGAGAGTGTTGTTCAGAGTGTGCCGCATGTCCAGCATGTACCGGCCCAGGTGAGCTTGCCGCTCTAATAGCATATTGGCTTGCTCAAAGCGGCGAGCTTCAGCTTCCGCGCTTACCCGGCGCAAAATTTCCCCCGCCACCAGCACCAGGGTATCCAGCCAGTTCTCCTGCTGCCGCACGATCGCGATGCCGGGCCAGCGATCCCGAACTGTTTGCACCAGCCGCATATCGTCGGAGACGAACAACACGCGTTTGCCCGCCGCCTCCATCGCCTCCAACACCACCGAAATCGCCTGTGGCCGGATAGAGCCGGCAATGGCAAGATGGAAGCTGTCGGGATCCAGCCCCAAAGATACATCGCTGCTCATCAGCGTGAATGCAGGAACGGTGCGCTCCGATTGCCAGCGCCCCGTCACCGCGCGCGAGAGCTCCGCGTCATCCGATACGATCAGTACGGAAGTTTGATCCAAGTTCTCTTTCCCTATTTTCTTTTGAAAATGCCCGAAGCCTGAGGCCCGAACCATGCACTCACTTCTGATTGTTATTGGTCGGCGGTCCTGGCGTCCCGTTCTCACTCCAGTCCGGAGAACTGCTGGAAACTTCGAACTCCGGCACATCCGCATTGGCTGGGGCTCCGGCCGCGTGGGCCCGAGCTTTCACAGCCCCACTCGGCTTGCCTGCGCTCTTCGCATTCTTTGCCAGCGCCGCTTCGACCACGGCGCGGAGATCGACCAGCATGGATACGGGCTGCCCCGAAGAATATTCGGCGTGAAACATCACCTTCCACGACTGGCAGATCATGCGCAGGCGGGCGATGGGTTCCTCGGCGGAAAACTGGGCCCGCCGGCAATCGAGCGTCTCCACTCCGCGGCGTTCCAGTTCCCGCAATCCATCCAGAATGGCATTGAGGTCCTGGTGCATCAAGCGAAAGAAAATTCGCCTCATCAGAAAACTGAACCTGGTAAATGCCACCATGGCCGGGGGCAAGAAATATTCCTGCCCACACGAAGTTTTCAGCTTTCTTCCCTTTTCCAGAATCCTGCTGGTAAGCAATTGGTTCAGACTGCGGCAACCGTTGGCGGTTTGGATGATCTCATCCAGTGGACTTAACCACTCTGGCACCTTCATGTCCACAGGCCCCAGGACGGGTTCGAGCGTCTGCCCGACATAGCCAATATCCACGTCCGCATCTTCCAGGCGGGAGGGAGCACAATGCGAAAAGAACTGAACCAGGAGGAAGTCAATCTTGTCGCGGTCGGAGTCGGGGTGTTCCGCCCGGCGTAAATGATGAATCAGGAGAGTGCGCAGGGCATCGTCGCTGCTCACCGTTGTTGTCTGCAGGAACTGGCGAAGCTGATGCACCTGAATCCGGCCGTCCATCTCTGCAAACAACTGCCGCGCCTGTTCGACCGATTCCTGCGGCGGTGCATCCACGCCAGCTTCCAGATCACTGTGCGCCGGCAGCTCGATGACGAACTCCCGAGCCAGCGCAGCATATAACGGATAGAGTACACGCGCCTCGCGCCACTCCGCCGCTAGGTCGCTCAATTGAGATGTGGGTGTCATATTGTCACTATTCAGATTTCACACTTCGGCTTTCACAATCCAGTTGGCAACCTCCCCGGTAAAGCGAGCGGCAACCGCCGTGCGGCCTCCGTTGTATTGCACTGCGACTACACACGCCTCCGTGTCCAGCGTGCCGTCAGAATTCCGCAAGTGTAGTTTGTCGGCGAACTCGAGGGGCAAGGTTGACGCGAACAGCACTTCCGTCGGCGTCCCAAATTCAATGATGGTGCTTTCCGCAAATGTCCCGCTGCCATTCGCCACCCGCGTCAGGCGGACTGGAATACGCACCGGCGTGGCATGGGGGAAAAACTTTGCCAGCTTGGAAGTCGAGCTCTCACGCGCCGGAGCCGCCGCCGCGCCCGATTTGGACACAGAATTCCTCATTCCTGATTCCCCGGGGATCGTCGATGCGGCCTGGATTCCCTAGTCCGCCGGTTAGCGTGGCTCGGGTACCCGGACCGCATCGCCGAATAAGAATGCACGAACGCAGCCAAAGCTGTAAGCTCCTCAAAGAACTGTTAAGTTACGCCTTATCAATGGAAAAATAGAACTGTACTGCGGGTTCAACGAGACTGTCTTAGGCCCTGATGTCTCAGAATGACACAAGTCTCAGAGATATCCATGCTCGTGTGGGGACGGGCGCCCTCGCGAGCCTGCCCTGAGCGAACTCGAAGCTCCAGGCGGAGCAAAGCTCCGCAGCGCCTTTGGGACGGCGCAAGCAGTCCGCCCTAATTCAATTGCGGTTGCCCAGATCGCGCCAGCAATTCACGAAAGCCACGATTGTCGCGCAGGCCATCAAACGAGCGGTCAGTGTTCATAAACACAATCCCCGCATCGCGTTTGTCATAAGCTTCGCGCAAATACTTAAGCGCCTCCTGGTTTTCCCCGAGTTGCGAGTAAGTCTGCGCTAACGGATACGCCGGCAGCACACCCTGCACATAAAATTTCTTCTGCACCGCAAGCATACTTTCCCACATCCCTTGTGCACCATTCGCGGCAAAGCCTCTCTCCGCCGCATTCACGATCGCCAAAGCCGCCGGATCGTGCCGCAACTCGGCCACTTTCTTTGTTTCTGAAAAATAATCGGCATAGTCTTTTTCCTCAAGGTAGATGTTCGAGAGATAAAAGTGAGGCGAAAGAAACCCCGGCTCCGTGCTCTCGACCTGCTTGAGCACCGCAATACCGTCTTTTGATTGCCCTGCTCGATAAAGGATGTATCCTCGGTCGGCCATGATCGCGGTGGAGGAAGGATCAAGTTTTCTGGCTTTTTCGATTTCGGCCACGGCCTCCGGATAACGCCGGGTGGCCATCAGGAAGGTCGCATACCAGTGGTGAGCCGCCACATAGTCAGGATTCAGCGCAATCGCGCGCTTGAACTCCTGTTCTGCCGTGGCTGCATCCCACGTCCAATAGAAGGTGACAAAGGCCAGAGAATTGTGCGCCTCGGCCGAGTTGTCATCCAACTCCACAGCTTTCTTGGCCGCTGCCAGCGCCCGCGGATAAGCCTCGCCCGGGGGCATTGCCGAGTATTCGCGCAGCAAGTTGTAGCAATCGGCCAAACCCACATAGGCTTGCGCGTAGCCCGGATCGTGAACGATCGCCTGGGTAAAAAGGTCGAGAGCTTTATTTAAATCCTCCGGCGTCCGCTTGTTCCAGTAATAGCGCCCCTTCAGATAGAGATCTTCAGCCTCGGGATTTGGTCGATGCGCCGCCGGAGCAATGTTGATCGCCGAAGCCGAAGTCGGCTGCCGTGGAATTTGATGCTTGAGAATGATAAATCCCAACAGGATGGCCAGAAGCAATCCCAGGATTCGAACCACCTGGAAGCTCGAACTCCTGGCTGGAATTGCTGGGGCAAGAACTTGTTGCTCAACTTCGCGGATCGCGCCGCCCGAAGAAACATCCGTTTCGGCATCGGAATCTGGCTCCGAAGATTCTGTTACGGCCGCCCCAGGCTCTTTCAGCCACTGCGATAACTCGGCAGTATATGCAAACACACCGCCCCGCACGCCTCCCGGAACGCGATGCACGGGGAGAGCCCGCTCTTTCTCCCAGCGCTTAACCGTCCGCTCATCGCGCCCGAAAAACGCAGCGATTTCCTTCCAGGAGTCGAGACGAGGTTTCGACGCCTGCTGCCCACGCGCATGCATGCCTGAAATGTCCTGAGTTGTCCCGTGATGTCCCTTGCTTGGGGGAGCAAGTCTCCATGAGTATAGCTCGACCGCGGATAGTGTGAGCAAATTCCCCCCACTGTTTTCGGAGTCCCAGGTCAGCAGATCATTTTCAAAGTGCAATATTTTGCACACGTCCAGGAGTCCCAGACTCCCAGGAGGTTTTCACGACCGGTAGAGACCAAATTTCATCCGCGAAACACCAAAAAAGATCTCGTGCCCTAAGGAGGCCTTATGAATTACGTCAGGCGGCAAGATAGACTTGCGGCGTTCGTGGCCGTGATCGTAGCCCTCGCCCTCGCCGTGGCAGCCATACCTGCCCGAGCCCAAACCTACAAAGACCTGCACGACTTCAACCCCAGCGCGGGCGACCCCTCTAATTTCAACAGCGGGAGACTGGCGCAAGGGCGCAACGGCAACTTTTACGGTGAATCGCGGAACGGTGGAAGCTCAAGCGATGGCACGGTATTCAAACTGACCCCCAGTGGAACGACAGCGCTTGTGTTCAGCTTCGACGGAACGGACGGGTCTACGGAAACAGGCGGCATGACGCTCGGAGCCGACGGCAATCTCTACGGAGATACGCTCGCTGGAGGAAGCGTCAACGATGGAGTCACGTTCAAAGTTACGCCTTCAGGCAAGCAGACCGTGTTGCACAACTTCACCAACTCCGGTGATGGCACTGGCCCGGTAAACGCTCTGGTTCCCGGTTCGGATGGCAATTTTTACGGGGCCACGGACAGCAACCCAGAAACTATTTACAAGATCACCCCATCGGGAGTTCTCACGACATTGCATACCCTGAGCACAAGTGAAGGGTACCAGGGCGGCCAACTGATCCAGGGCAGCGACGGCAACTTCTACGGGGGCATGAATCTGGGCGGAGCCAATGGCTACGGCACCCTATTCAAGATGACGGCGGGCGGAGTATTCACCGTCCTCCACAACTTCGATAACACCGATGGGACCGATGCGGCTGCCGGCATGGCGGAAGTCACCAGCGGCAAATTCTATGGCGCGGCTACACTCGGAGGAACCAGCAACGCGGGCGTCATCTATAAACTGACGTCCTCAGGGACCTACACCGTGCTGCACAACCTGAATGGCTCTTCAGACGGTTCCGAGCCAGTAGTGCTTACCCTTGCTACCGACGGGAATCTTTACGGAACGGCGATCAGCGGCGGCAGCGCGAACTGCGGCACAATCTTCAAAGTCAGCGCCGCCGGGCACTTTAGCGTCGTCTACACCTTCGATGGCACTCACGGCTGCAACCCCGAAGGCTACCTGACACAAGGAACGGATGGTCTCCTATACGGAATCGCCAACAACGGAGGCGCTCACGGCAGTGGAAGTTTCTTCAGCCTCAATATCGGCGCGAAGCCCTTCGCCAGTTTGCTAACTACTTCGGGCAAGGTCGGCTCGAAGGTTGGGATTCTAGGTCAAGGCTTCAGCAAGTCCTCGGTCGTGAAATTCGGCGGCGTTCCGGCTACGACGTTCACGCTCGAGGGTACGACATACATTTCGGCGACGGTTCCCGCAGGAGCCATCGACGGCAAGGTTACCGTCACCACCGGCTCAACCACACTAACCAGCCGGCAAACCTTTATCGTTCACAACTCCTGGAGCAGCGGCGCCACGCTGCCCACGGCCGTCATTACCCCAGCCACCGCAGTGCTCAATAACGAAGTCTACCTTGTCGGCGGGAACACGACCACGCAAACGGCTATCGTCCAAATCTACAACCCGGCTAAGAATTCCTGGAGCACTGGCGTGTCCCTGCCAATCGCAACCTCCAATATGCCTGCCGCGGTGGTTGACGGCGCCCTGTATGTCCTCGGTGGATACACCACTGCGGTTACCAATGCGGTGTGGGCGTATGACCCGAAAACCAAAACCTGGTCAGGCAAAGCCGCCATGCCGACTGCCAGAGATGGCGCGGTGGCCGTTGTGGATAACAACATCATTTACGTGGCCGGCGGCTACGACGGGACCGATTTTCTCGACACCGTGGAAAGCTACAATCCCGCGACGGACACATGGAAAGAGGAGGCTCCGATGCTCGGCAACAAGGACCTCCCCATCGCAGGCCTGATCGGAAGCACGATCGTAGTCGCCGACGGGGCTAGCGCTTCCGGCCAGATCACCGGGGATACCGAGGGATATGACGCCACGACAAACACCTGGACCGAACTCACCGCCGACCCCACCGCGCGGACCGGTCCCTGCGGCGCAGTCATCAATTCCCGCTTGTACGACGCGGGCGGGT